>Ga0308171_1001178_pt1 | contig 38585 bp, 39 predicted proteins | sample PhyGR1_FD_202135 | JGI IMG/M metagenome (GOLD analysis project Ga0308171, IMG submission 202135) | Phyllosphere microbial communities from UC Gill Tract Community Farm, Albany, California, United States - DLSLSG.R1 | ecosystem: Host-associated > Plants > Phyllosphere > Unclassified | place: USA... | reverse complement strand
CCCAATGCCAAGCCGGGCGACTGGAAGCTGGTCACCGCCGGCCAGCGCGTGCAGATCATCAAGCGTGATCCGCTGAAGGGCGCGGTGCTGCAGTTCGGTACCGAGATCGTGACCGACAAGGACCACACCCTCGCTGCGCTGCTGGGTGCCTCGCCGGGCGCTTCGACCTCGCCGCCGATCATGCTGGACCTGATGGCCAAGGCCTTCCCGGAACAGATGAAGGCCGGTTGGGAAGCCCGCCTGCGCGAGATCGTTCCCTCGTACGGCCGCAAGCTCAACGAGAGTGCCGCGCTGACCAACGAGATCCGCACGTTGACCAGCCAGACCCTGCACCTGCCCTACCTGGAAGTTCCGGTGGAAGCGGGTACGACCCCGGCCCTTGCTCCCACTGCCGCGCCGTCCGCGGCCAAGGAAAAGCGCAACGCCAACGAGGAGCTGCAGGCGCTGTAAGCCTGCGCTTCCCAATTGGACGGAAACGGACGGCCACCTTCGGGTGGCCGTCTGCGTTTGCGCGGCGACGGGTCGAACCTCTCCCGCACGGGAGGGCTCTGACCCGTTCCGGGAGGCCCCTCGCAGGGTCAGAGCCCAGTGCCTGCGGCAATGGGATCCGACCCCGCCCTGACGCTTGCTGCGCGCCTGAAAGCCGCCGCGCAATGACGCGAATTGTAATGTTGTTAAGAATTATTTACATTTGCGTCCTGCGCGATGACCGCGCTTCTCCCGGATGGACCTGACGTGCCCGAAGCCGCCGCCCCGGGTGCTGGACAACCGTTGCCGCCCTTCCCCACCTCCACGCTTCGAGCCCGCCATGAACCAGATTTTCCCCAGCCGCCTGCCCCGCCGTGCGCTGCTGCCCGCTGCCCTGCTGTCCTGCCTCACCCTGGCCGCGCCGTCGGCATTGGCCGAGGTCGCTGCCGACGCCTCCGACGCCAAGACCCTGGATCGGGTGAGCGTGCGCGCCGAGCAGTCCGCGCCGCCATCGAGCACTACCCGTCTGCCGATCACCCTGCAGGAAACGCCACAGTCGTCCACGGTGATCGGCCTGCAGCGCCTGCAGGACGAATCGTTGTTCAGCCTCAACGACGTGATGCGCAATGTCACCGGCGTCAGCGTGTCCTTCTATGACACCCAGCGCCCGCTGTACTACGCGCGTGGGTTTGCCATCACCGATTTCCAGGTGGATGGCATTCCCACCTACAGCGGCTCGACCAACCAGGAATACGACACCGCCTTCTATGACCGGGTGGAAGTGATCCGCGGCGCCAACGGCCTGCTCAGCGGCGCGGGTGTGCCGTCGGCCACGGTGAACCTGCTGCGCAAGCGCCCGGGCAAGGAGTTCGACGCTTCGTTCTCGGTCAGTGCCGGCAGCTGGGACTACCGCCGCATGGAAGCGGACGTGACCGCGCCGCTGACCGCCGACGGCCGCTTCCGCAGCCGCGTGGTCGCCGCCTACACCGATCGCGATTTCTATTACGACCGCTACAAAGAGAACAAGATGGCCGGCATGGCCGTGCTGGAGGGCGATGTGACCGACAGCACCACGGTGACCGTTGGCTACCAGACCCAGGACAACAACCCGGTGGGCTCGACCTGGGGCACCGTGCCGTTCTTCGACAGCAAGGGCAACTTCGCCCATCTGCCGCGCTCGACCAACCTGGCACCGAAGTGGAGCTACTGGCAGCGCGAGACCAGCACGGTGTTCGCCAACCTGGAACAGCGCTTCGGTGACAACTGGCTGCTGAAGATCAACACCGCCCATACCCGTGGCAACGTGCAGAACATGCGCCTGTACGGCACCGGCAATCCCGACCCGGTGACCGGCGCCGGCATCTACCTGCGCACCGCCGCAGGCGATTCGGAAGACACCCGCCGCAACGTCGACGCCTACCTGACGGGCACCTTCAACCTGTGGGGCCAGCAGCACGACGTGACCGTGGGCGCGCAGTGGGCCGACCTGGAAGGCACCACCAACACCCTTGCGCTGAACTACCCGCGTGACTGGGCCCGCTGCGGCAGCGAGCGCTGCTACTACATTCCCAACGTGCACACCTGGGATGGCGACATCTCTGAAGTGACCTATACCCTGACCGGCGCACGCCGCGTGGCCAAGACCACGCAGAGCGGCTTCTACCTGGCCACCCGCCTGCGCCTGGCCGATCCGCTGGCACTGATCGCCGGCGCACGCCTGAGCCGCTGGCAGACCCAGACCCGCGCCTACAACGCGGCCGGCGCCTACACCGCCACCAGCGGCGCGTACAAGGTGAGCGATGAAGTGACCCCGTACGTGGGCCTGGTGTATGACATCACCCCGAACGTGGCGGCCTATGCCAGCTACACCGAGATCTTCAACCCGCAGAACTACAAGGACCGCAACGAGAACCTGCTGGCGCCGGTGCAGGGCTCCAACCTGGAAGCGGGCCTGAAGACGCAGTGGTTCGACGGTCGCCTGACCGCCAACGCGGCGGTGTTCGAAGCCAAGCAGGACAACTACGCGGTGCGCGACATGAGCGTGCCGGAGGGCTCGCTGAGCGACGGCAGCTCGGCCTACATCGGCGTCAACGGCACCAAGGCGCGCGGCTGGGAAGTGGATGTCAATGGCGAGATCCTGCCGGGCTGGACGGTCAATGCCGGCTATACCCACGTCAAGGTGACCCGCGCGGCCACCGACCTGCTGTACGCCAACCCGGCCGAAGACCTGCTGCAGCTCAACACCCAGCTGCAGTTGCGCGGCGCACTGGAGCGCCTGAGCATCGGCGGTGGCGTGCAGTGGCAGAGCAAGGTGCAGGGCTACAACATTCCCTACCCGCTGGGCGGCACGGTGACGGTGAACCAGCCGTCTTATGCGCTGGTGCAGTTCAACGCCAACTACCGCATCAGCGACAACTGGACGGCGACGCTGAGCGTGCGCAACGCGCTGGACAAGACCTACTGGGCCAACCTGGACTACAACAACTACGGCGAACCGCGCTTCGTGGCGGCCAGCCTGCGCTGGAAGTTCTGAGCAACCCGGGAACGGTGGGTGCCGACCGGTGGTCGGCACGCTTCTGGCACTCCGCCACGACCTACGGTCGTGGCCCACCTGAATGGGCCCGCCTTCGCGCGGGCCTTTTCTTTGCTGCACTGCGGGTTGCACACCCCTTCGTAATTATGGCGTAATTATTTCAACGCCATTCGGAAGTCCGTCGATGAACCCGAGTTGGGACACGCTGGAGCGGGGCCGCCAGGCGCGGCTGGAACGCGCCGCGCCATGGGCCAGGGGCCACGAGGTGGCCGCTGGCGATGTCGCCGAGCTGCTGCACGCGCTGCTGGAGCCGGGCGACAAGGTCTGCCTGGAAGGCAACAACCAGAAGCAGGCCGACTTCCTTGCCCAAGCGCTGGCCGACCTTGACCCGGCACGGGTGCATGACCTGCACATGGTGCAGTCGGTGCTGTCGCTGCCCTCGCACCTGGATGTGTTCGAACGCGGCATCGCCTCCAGGCTGGACTTCTCCTTCTCCGGGCCACAGTCGGTGCGGCTGGCCAACCTGGTGGCTGAAGGGCGCATCCAGATCGGTGCCATCCACACCTACCTGGAACTGTTCGGCCGCTACTTCATCGACCTCACTCCGCGTGTGGCGCTGGTCGCGGCGCAGGCTGCCGACCGCCACGGCAATCTCTACACCGGCCCCAATACCGAAGACACACCGGTGATCGTGGAGGCCACCGCATTCGGTGGCGGCATCGTCATCGCCCAGGTCAACGAGATCGTCGACACCCTCCCCCGCGTCGATATTCCTGCCGACTGGGTCAACTTCGTGGTGCAGGCGCCGCGCCCGAACCACATCGAACCGCTGTTCACCCGCGACCCGGCGCAGATCTCCGAGATCCAGGTGCTGATGGCGATGATGGCGATCAAGGGCATCTACGCCGAGTACGGCGTGAACCGGCTCAACCACGGCATCGGTTTCGATACTGCGGCAATCGAACTGCTGCTGCCGACCTACGCCGAATCGCTGGGCCTGAAGGGAAAGATCTGCCAGCACTGGGCGCTCAATCCGCACCCGGCGCTGATTCCAGCCATCGAATCGGGTTTCGTCAAATCCGTGCACTCGTTTGGTTCGGAACTCGGCATGGAGAAGTACATCGCCGCGCGCGGCGATGTGTTCTTCACCGGCGCCGATGGTTCGATGCGCTCCAACCGCGCGTTCTCGCAGACCGCAGGGCTGTATGCCTGCGACATGTTCATCGGCTCCACCCTGCAGATCGACCTGCAGGGCAACAGCTCCACCGCAACGCGCGACCGCATCGCCGGCTTTGGTGGTGCACCCAACATGGGGTCGGATGCACGCGGCCGCCGCCACGCCAGCGACGCCTGGATCAAGGCGGGCCGGCAGGCCGCGCGGCCCGGCGAGATGCCACGCGGGCGCAAACTGGTGGTGCAGATGGTGGAAACCTTCCGCGAGCACATGGCGCCGGCCTTCGTCGACCGCCTCGATGCCTGGGAACTGGCCGAGCGCGCGAGCATGCCGCTGCCGCCGGTGATGATCTACGGCGACGACGTCAGCCATGTGCTGACCGAGGAAGGCATCGCCAACCTGCTGCTGTGCCGCAGCCCGGAAGAACGCGAGCAGGCGATCCGCGGCGTGGCCGGCTATACCGCCGTGGGCAGGGGACGCGACCGCACCATGGTGGAAAACCTGCGCGACCGCGGCGTGATCCGCCGCCCGGATGACCTCGGCATCAACGTGCGCGATGCCAGCCGCGATCTTCTTGCCGCGCGTTCGGTGAAAGACCTGGTGCGCTGGTCCGGCGGTCTGTACGACCCGCCCAAGCGCTTCCGCAACTGGTAAGGGCCACGCCATGGAAACCCTCGACTATCGATTCGCCGGCACGACGCCCGTGCGCTTCCCCACCGATGCGGTGCTGGTGGGCGTGCTGGCCTCGGGCAACCTGGAAATCCTGCTGGAACCGGCCGAACTGGACGGTGCGATGACCGTGCGCGTCGTCACTGCTGCGCGTGGCTTCGGCACGGTATGGCAGGCGGTGATCGCCGACTTCGCCCAGCGTCATCCACTGCGCGATGTCCGCGTGTCGATCAACGATGCCGGCGCCACGCCGGCGGTGGTCAGCCTGCGCCTGGACCAGGCCGTCGAGACCCTGCTTGCCGGAGACCTGTCATGACGCTCGCACCGCGCACCAGCTATTACGAAGCCGATGCCCGCGCGCGCATCGCCGGGCTGCTTGATGCAGGATCGTTCCGCGAATTTCTCGGACCGGCGCGGCGCGCCATCAGCCCGCATCTGGCGCAGCTGGACCAGCCGGCCGCGTTCGACGATGGCATCGTCGTCGGCGAAGGACGCCTGCACGGCAAACACGTGCTGGTGGCTGCGCAGCAGGGTGAATTCATGGGCGGCGGCGTCGGTGAGGTGCATGGCGCCAAGTTGACCGGCCTGCTGCGCCGCGCGGCAGAGACCCATCCCGACGGCGTGCTGCTGCTGCTCGATACCGGCGGTGTGCGCCTGCATGAAGCCAACGCCGGATTGATCGCCATTTCCGAAATCATGCGCGCCACGCTCGGCGCGCGGGCGGCCGGGGTACCGGTGGTGGCGCTGATCGGCAGTGGCAACGGCGCCTTCGGTGGCATGGGCATCGTCGCCCGCTGCTGCAGCACGGTGATCATGTCCGAAGAAGGACGGCTGTCGCTGTCCGGCCCCGAGGTGATCGAGACCGTGCGCGGCGTGGAGGAATTCGATTCGCGCGACCGCGCATTGGTGTGGCGGGTGACCGGTGGCAAGCACCGCTACCTGATCGATCAGGCGCAGGTGCTGGTGCCCGATGCGATCAGCGCGTTTGCGCAGGCGGCCTTTGATGCGCTGCAGCCAGACACCGCCAGCGCCGACCCCGACGCGGCACTGGCCGCGCTGCAGGCGCGCCATGCCGCATTGCAGGCGCGCGTACAGGCATGGGGCGACTGCAACGATGGCCTGCAGATCTGGGCACGCCAGGGCATAGCGGACCCGGAACGTCTGGCGCTGCTGGAAACCGATGCCTTCCTTGCCGCCACTGCGCACCGGAGCCTGCCATGAGCCTGCCATTGGATACGCTGCTGGACGCACTGTTCCCGCATGGCCATACGATCGCGGTGAACGATTCGGTACTGACCGGCAAGGCGACCACCGACGACGGGGAGGTGACGGTGATCGGCACTACCGACAGGATCGAAGTCGGTGTGGACCACGCGCTGGTGCTGGCCGATACCGTGCTGGCCAGCACCGCTGCACATCCGCAGCGTCCTATCGTGATGCTGGTCGATACCGCCGGCCAGCGGCTGGCGCGCCGCGATGAACTGCTGGGCATCAACGGCTACTTCGCCCACCTCGCACAGACCCTGGACCTGGCCCGCCGCCGTGGCGCGCGCCTGGTCACGCTGGTGTACGGCGAATCGGTCAGCGGCGGCTTCCTGTCGTTCGGGCTGATGGCCGACCTCATCCATGCCCTGCCCGATGCGCAGGTGCGGGTGATGGATCTGCGCGCGATGGCACGGGTGACCAAGCAACCGTTGGAAAAACTGCAGGCGCTCAGCCTGACCTCGCCGGTGTTCGCGCCGGGCGTGGAGAACTACGTGGCGATGGGCGCAGTGCAATCGCTGTGGGATGGCGATCTGGCGCATCGCCTGCTGGATGCACTGCGTGCACCCGTCGACGGTGATCCTCGCGCTGCACTGGGCGCCGAACGGGGTGGCCGTACGCTGGCTGCGCAGGTAGCCACTGCCGTGAGCCAGGGCAATGCCTGAGCGGCCGGCCCGGCACACGCTGGTCTGGCTGTCGGCCGATGCCGATTGGCGGGCCGACCTGCCCGCGCACGAGCCGCGTCTTGCGGCCTGGTTCGCGCAGGGCTTCCCTGCCGTCGTGGCACGCCGTGCCGCGGATGATGCCGATCCGCGGCTGCGACTGGGCGTTCCATTGCCACCGGCCGAGGGCAAGCAGAGGCTGTCGTTGCGCGTACCGCTGTGCGACGTCGCTTCCATGCGCGCTCCACCGGCATTGGGCGAGCTGCTGGCAGCAGGCGACACCGTTGTTCCGCAGGCGTGGCAGGAATCACTCCACGACCTGCAGGCACTGGCCCCGGCCCGTGTGTTCGGCGCCTTCGCCTGGCAATGGCTGACCGCCCGGCCCTATGTACACGAGCGTTCGGACATTGACGTGCTGTGGCAGGTGACCGATGCCGCGCAGGCCGAGGCGCTGATCGCGCAGTTGCAGGCATGGGAGATCCGCCATCCGCATCGCCTTGATGGCGAGCTGTGCCTGCCCGATGGTGGCGCGGTGAACTGGCGCGAACTTGCCGGCCGCAGTCGCCAGGTGCTGGTGAAACGTCTTGATGGCGCCGCATTGGAAGCGCGCGATGCACTGTTCGCCACGCGCGAGGTGATCGCATGATTGCCGCCCCGAAGCCGTTGCCGCCCCGCGGCGCGGTGGTCGACAGTGCGCGCCTGGGACGGCTGGCCATTGCCAGCCTGCACGCCGAGCTGGCGTGTGCCCCGAAGCCGGGCCTGGTCACCCCGTTCGACAGCGGCAGCCATGACGACATGGATGCCGGCACTTTCCTGCGCAGTCTGTTCGCCCTGCGCCACTACTTCACGGCGGTGGCCAGGGCCGGTGCTGCAGGCGCCTCCTTCACGGTGCTGCGCGATCACGGCATTGCCGCTGAAGCGGCCATGCTGGTCGCCACCGCCGGCATCAATACCCATCGCGGCGCGATCTTCAGCCTTGGCCTGCTGGTGGCCGCCGCTGCTGAGCGCAGGCGCGCGCATGGGCATGCCGTGTCGGGCGCGCAGGTGTGCCTGGCGGTGCAGCAGTGGAAAGACGCGCTCGTCGCTGCGCCACTGGATCCGCACAGCCCGGGACAGCGCGCGCGTGCGCGGCATGGGGTCTGCGGCGTACGCGAACAGGCTGCCGCCGGTTACCCGGTGCTGCGCGAGCTGGCACTGCCTGCCCTGCGCCATGCGCTGGACAGCGGCCTGCCGCGCGACGCCGCGTTGTGCCAGACGCTGATGCAGCTGGTGGCACAGGTGGACGATCTGAACCTGCTGCATCGCGGCGGCACCGAGGGCCTGCGCTGGGCGCAACAACAAGCGGCCACCTTCCTTTCCGCCGGTGGCGCCTTCGCGCCGGACTGGCGCATGCGCCTGCAGCCCATCGGCGATGCGTTCGTGAGGCGCCGGCTCAGCCCGGGTGGCAGTGCCGATCTGCTGGCCTGCGCCTGGTTCCTGCTGCAGCAGGAGGGCGCATGAGCCTGGCCTTGCTCTGCCCTGGACAGGGTGCGCAGCATCCGGCGATGTTCGACCGCGTGCATGGCGTGGCCGCTGCACGCGTGGTTCTGGATGCGGCGAGCGACGCGCTGGGGCGCGATGTGCTCGCGGCCGCGGCCGCCGACGACCGCTTCGACAACGCACAGGCGCAGCCGCTGCTGTGCGCCGCCAGCATCGCGCACTGGCATGCCCTGCGCGGCGCCGTGCCGGACCCGATCGTGGTGGCCGGATACAGCATCGGCGAACTGGCGGCACATGCCATCGCCGACGGTTTCGACGTGGCCACCTGCCTGTCACTGTCGGCGCTGCGTGCACGATTCATGGACGCCGTCAGCCCGGTCGATGCGGGAATGCAGGCGGTACTGGGGCTGGACCGACAGACGGTGCAGACATTGTGCGAACGCCACGGCACGCACGTGGCGATCGCCAACGGCACGGATCATTTCATCGTTGGCGGCATGCTGCCGGCACTGCGTGCGCTGGCCGCTGCCGCGCACGCACAGGGTGCCGAGGTGCGCGTGCTGCCGGTACATGTGCCGGCGCATACGCCACTGCTGTCGGCGGCGGTCGCACCGTTTGCCGCCGCACTGCAGGCCACTACGTTGCATGCGCCACGCCTGCCGCTGCTGGCCGGCATCGACGCACGGCCGGTGCGCGACACCGCCGCGGTGGTGCACACGCTGTCCGCGCAGCTGGCACAGACCATCGAATGGGCACAGGTGATGCGCCAGGCCTTCGAGCGCGGCGCGCGGGTGTTCCTGCAGCTGGGCCCGGGCAATGCACTGGCTCGCATGATCGCGCCGGCCTATCCGTGCTGCGAGGTGCGCGCGATCGAGGAATTCCACAGCCTGGACGGCGCGGCGGCGTGGGTCCGCAGCGCGCTGGAGCGGCTGCAGTAACGGGTTTGAGCAGTACGTAACGCGCAGTACGTAACAGGCCATACCCCGGGATGGCGGGCTTCCATCCGTGCAACACGCCAATCAGGTGTCTGGGAGGGCGCATGACTCCACAAATTGCAACGATCATCGGTCTGGTGATCATGTTCATCGTCGCCACCGCGATGCCGATCAACATGGGCGCCGTCGCCTTCGCATTGGCCTTCATCGTCGGCGGGCTCTGGGTCGACATGGGGGGCAAGGAGGTTCTTGCCGGCTTCCCGGGTGACCTGTTCCTGACCCTGGTCGGCATCACCTACCTGTTCGCGATCGCGCAGAAGAACGGCACCATCGACCTGCTGGTGCACTGGGCGGTGAAAGCGGTGCGCGGCCATATCGTGGCCATCCCGTGGGTGATGTTCGTGATCACCGCCGTGCTGACCGCCTTCGGCGCGCTGGGTCCGGCGGCAGTGGCGATCATCGGTCCGGTCGCACTGCGCTTTGCCAAGCAGTACAACATCAATCCGCTGATGATGGGCCTGCTGGTGATCCATGGCGCGCAGGCCGGTGGCTTCTCGCCGATCAGCGTGTACGGCAGCATCACCAATGGCGTGGTGCAGAAGGCCGGGTTGGAAGTCACCGAGATGGCCGTGTTCCTGACCAGCCTCGGCTTCAACTTCATGATGGCCACGATCTGCTTCTTCGCCTTCGGCGGCATCGCGCTGCTGCGTCGCGGTTCAATCACCGCGGCCGGCACGGTGGGCACGGCGGAACTGGCGATGGCCGGTGGTCCGCAGGCCTCGTCGCGGCAGTTCGCCATTGAAGGTCACGGTGCCCTGGTCGCAGCTGGTGGTGGCACCCTGTCCAACGACCCGGTGGCCCTGGATGCGGTGGGACTGACCCGCGAGCGGCTGTTCACCCTGATCGGCCTGCTCGGCCTGGGCGTGGCCGCGTTGATCTACAACCTCAACGTCGGCCTGGTCTCGATCACGGTTGCGGTGGTGCTGGCACTGCTGTCGCCGCAGAGCCAGAAGGGCGCAGTGGATGGCATCAGCTGGTCCACCGTGCTGCTGATCTGCGGCGTGGTCACCTACATCGGCGTGCTGGAACATGCCGGTGCCGTGGACTTCATCGGCCACGGTGTTTCCAGCATCGGCATCCCGCTGCTGGGCGCGTTGCTGGTCTGCTACGTGGGTGGCATCGTCTCGGCATTCGCCTCGTCGGCGGCGGTGCTGGGCGCCACCATTCCGCTGGCCGTACCGTTCCTGATGCAGGGTCATCTCAGTGCCGCTGGCGTGATCTGCGCGCTGGCGGTGTCCTCCACCATCGTCGATGTCAGTCCGTTCTCGACCAACGGCGCACTGGTGGTGGCCTCGGCCGCCAAGGAAGAACGCGAAACGCTGTTCCGCCGCTTCCTGGTCTACAGCGGCCTGGTGGTGGCATTCGGCCCGCTGCTGGCGTGGCTGGTGTTCGTGGTGCCGGGCTGGATGTAATGCCTGCGGTAGTGCCGGCCAGCGGCCGGCACTACCTGGCGTTACACTTTCCACATGGCCATCGCTCCTGCTCCCCGTACACCCAAGAAGCGCGCCCCTCTGTATGAGGAGGTGGCCGAACACGTGCGCGAGCGGATCTACGACTACCGCCTGCCGCCGGGCGAGTGGATCGACGAACCGGCGCTGTGCGAGGAACTGGCCATCAGCCGTACGCCCCTGCGCGAAGCACTGAAGCTGCTCGCTGCCGAAGGCCTGGTGCAGATCGATGCCGGCCGTGGCGCACGGGTAACCCGGCTGACCCTGGAAGACCTCAACCAGCTGTTCCCGGTGATGGCGATGCTGGAAGGCCGTTGTGCGCATGAAGCGGTCAAGCACATCGACGACGCAGGCGTGCAGCAGCTGGAAGACCTGCACGCGGCGATGGAAACGGCGGCCGCAGACGGCAACATCGCCGAGTACTACCGCAACAACTACCTCATCCACGAGACGGTGCAGCATTACGCCGGCAACCCGTGGCTGATCCGCATCACCCACGACCTGCACCGCATCCTGAAGATGCATCGCGGCCGCCAGCTGCTTGCCCCGGGCCGCACCGCGCAGTCGCTGGCCGAACACCGGGAACTGATGGACTGCTTCCGCCAGCGCGATGCTGCAGCCGCCGAGCGCACGATGGAACGCCACCTGCTCAGCCAGGGCCAGGCCTTGGCTGCGTATGTGGCCAACGGCGGATTGTTGAACGTGCCTGCGCCGTTGCCGACCGAAGGCGGAAGCTGAGTTCATCGGGTTGCCGGCCAGCGGCCGGCACTACCGGGGCATGACCTCGCCTCAATCGCCGCCGCCGCAGCTGCCGCCGTCTCCGCCCCCACCGCTGTCGCCACTGCTGCAGTCGGAACTGCTGTAGCTGTGGTGGCTGTTGCTGTCTCCGGAATAGCCCCCGGAGAAATCAGCCGGTCCACCGCCGCTGCCATCGGCGCGCGCGGGCGAGCCATCGGCGCTGGCCATCGCCATGCACACGATCGCGCCGACCAGTGGCAGCAGCCACACCACCAGCAGCTGCCCGGCGCGGCTGCTGGCGGGAAGGTCGTCGCGGCCCAGCACCACGAAGCTGGCCACCAGGTTCAGCCCCAGCACCAGGGCAATCAGGACGAGGGTCACAGCCAGCATGGCGCAGCTCCTTGCGACGGGTTCGGGCCCGCAGACGATACCACCGCCACCGGTTCGCCCTGCCTGTCATGAAGATGGGACAATGTGGGGCGCGCCGGCCTGTCCTCGGGGCCGCCGGCCCCCTGCACCACACGGAAGAAGAAGAACAACAACATGCTGAAAGTCATTTTCGATACGGACCCGGGCGTCGACGACGCGCTGGCTCTGCTGTACCTGCACAAGCACCCGCAGATCGACCTGATCGGCGTCACCACCACCTTCGGCAATGCCTCGGTGGCGTCGACCACCCACAACGCGCTGTACCTGAAGCAGGCCTGGGGCCTGTCCGCGCCGGTCGCGCGCGGTGCCGAAGGCCCGCTGCAGCCCGAAGCCACCCCGGAAGCCTGGCCGGTGCACATCCATGGCCACAACGGCCTGGGCAACCACCCGGTGCCCGAAGCGCTGGACGCGACCGCCGACAGCCGGCCTGCGCACCAGCTGATCATCGACCTGGTGCGCGCCCATCCGGGCGAAGTGACTCTGGTGGCGGTCGGCCGCATGACCAACCTGGCGCTGGCCCTGCAGCAGGCCCCGGACATCGCCGGCCTGGTGCGTGGCGTGGTACTGATGGGCGGTGCGTTCCACGTCAACGGCAACATCACCCCGGCGGCCGAGGCCAACATCTGGGGCGACGCGGAAGCGGCCGACATCGTGTTCACCGCCAGTTGGCCGGTCACCGCGATCGGCCTGGACGTGACCACCCGCGTGGAGATGAACCGCGACGGCCTGGACAAGCTGGCCGCCATTGGTGGCGCCGATGCCGAACTGGTGCGCGCCCTGTCGCAGGACTACGTCGACTTCTACCTGCAGGCCGGTCACAAGGGCATGGTCGTGCACGACTGCTGCGCCTGCATCGCCCTGACCCGCCCGGAGCTGTTCCAGTTCGAGCGCGCCAGCGTGCGCGTGGCCACCGACGGCGTCGCCCGTGGCATGACCATTCCCAAGCCGGAAGGCATGGGCTTCGGCCCCAGCGTGTGGGACGGCCACGTGCTGCAGTCCATCGCGATCGGCGTGGATGCGGCCGCCGTGCTGGCCGACATCGAGCAGACCCTGAAGGTCTAAGCGCTCACTGCCCGCCCCGGGACACGGGGCGGGTCTTCGGCACGGTCTCCGGCAGCGTCCACAGCACCGGCAGCACCAGCACCGCCACCAGCGCGATCATCGCCCCCGGTGCTGCCGCCCAGCCGCTGCGTTCCACCCACCATTGCGCCAACCACGGCGTCGCCCCGCCGAACACGGCGGTGGCCATGGTCACCCCCAGCGCCAGGCCACTGACCCGGCCCTCGCCGGGGAACTGCTCAGCCGTGGCCGGTGCCGCCACCGCACTGATACCGCCAGCCACACAGGCCAGGCTCACCGCTGCCAGCACGATGCCCAACGGCGCAGCAGAGGCCATCCAGCCAAACATCGACAGCGGCAGCAGCGCCGCCAGCACCGTCAGCCCCAGCAGCAGCGGACGCCGCCCGAAGCGATCGGACAGCGCCCCGCACAGCGGGGTGATCGCGATCACCGCCACCGCCGCAATCGTCGACAGCCACAGCGCATCACCTTCGTCGTGCCCCTGCGCGTGCAGGAACGCCGGCACATACGTAATGCCCACGTAGTAGGTGATCGAACCCAGTGCGGAAATCGCGAACGTGCGCGCCACCGCACCAGGATGGTTGCGCAGCACGTGCCGCAGCGGCGTAGCCGGAATGCTGCCTTCGCGCCGCTGCCGTTCGAACTCCGGCGATTCGTGCATGCCCGAACGCGCGATCAGGATCACCAGTGCCAGCGCCGCGCCGAAGAAGAACGGGATCCGCCAGCCCCAGCTGTCCAGCTGCGGTGCAGGCAGCAGTGCCACGGTAAGCGCGGAGATCGCCACTGCCAGCAACGCGCCCACTTCGCTGGCCGCTGAGGCCAGCGAGGTGACCAGGCCACGACGTCGCGCCGGCGCGCTTTCCAGAAGATAGGCGACCACGCCGGTGTATTCGCCGCCCACGGAAAAGGCCATCACGCAGCGCAGGATCAGCAACAGCACACCAGCAGTCGCACCAGCGGTCGCCGCCGTCGGCAGCAACGCGGTGGCCAGCATGGCCGCGGCCATCAGTGCCATCGAGGCCAGCAGCATCCAGCGCCGGCCGAGCCGGTCGCCCAGATGACCGAAGCACAGCGCACCGAGCGGACGCATCAGGTAGGACACCGCGAAGCCGGCCAAGGTGACCAGCATCGCCTCCTGGCCACCGCCGAAGAACACCCGCGACAGCACCGTGGCGAAGTACAGGTACAGGGTGAAGTCGTACCACTCCACCACCGTGGACAGGCCGGCCACCCACATCGAGCGCTGCCGCCCCGCGGTCATTGCGTGCTTTCCTTCATGGCCGCAGCGTGTCATGAAGGCGGTGACGATGCAGTAGATCCACGCCATGCGTGGATGGCTTGCCCCGCCAGGCCTTCGCAAACGGGGTCAGAGCCCTTTGATGTCTGCAAAGGGATCCGAACCCACTGTCACGGCGCCCGGCGCAGGGTGATCAACGTAATCTCCGACGGCACGCCGATGCGCGCCGGGAACCCTGCCCACAGGCCGGCACCGTTGCTCACGTACAGCGTCATGCCATCCACCGCGTAGCGACCGGACACGAAGCCGCCATTGGCGCGCTTCACCAGCTGGTCCATGCCGATGATCTGCCCGCCATGGGTGTGCCCGGACAGCTGCAGCTTCACCCCGCGTGCCGCGGCCTGGCGTGCATTGCGTGGCCGATGGTCGAGCAGGATCACTGGTGCACGGGGGTCGGCACCGGCCAGGGCCGCCTCCAGGTCGGGCAGTGGCAGGCCATAGCGTGCAGCCACCGGGTCGGTGACGCCGGCGATCGTCAGTGCCGCCCCGCCACGGCGCACCTGGGTGTGGCTGTTTTCCAGCACCTGCATGTGCAGTGCACGGAAGGCCTGCATCCATTCGCTGTACTGCGCGTAGTACTCGTGGTTGCCGGTAATGGCGATCACTCCGTCCGGCGCACGCAGGTCCGCCAGTGGCGTGTAATCGTTGCGGCGCGCCTGTACGCTGCCGTCGATCAGGTCGCCGGTGATCACCACCAGGTCCGGCTGCAGTGCGTTGCTTGCAGCCACGACCTGGCGCACCCAGTCGCCGGTCAGCAGGCGGCTGGCGTGGATGTCGGTGAGCTGCAGCACACGGTAGCCATCGAAGGCCTGCGGCAGGCCGCTGATGGCCACCTCGATCTGCCGCGGCTTGGGTACGGCCATGCCCTGGCTGACGCCGAAGGCACTGAGCAGCAGCGCCAGCACCGCGGCAGACGGACGCAGCGCCTTGCTGCGCAGTACGGAAAGGGCGCGCGGGGCGCGCAGCAGGCGCGCAGCCAACAGGCCGGCGTCCATCACCAGCAACGCCAGGGCCAGCAGCAGCACGGCGGTGGAACCGGTGGCCAGCGTGGCAATGGCCATCTTCGGAATTTCCGGGGAGGCCATCGTGCCCCAGAAGCTGGCGACGATGCGCAGCTGCACGGCAATGCCCACCAGCAGCACCGACAGCACCAGCTTCGACCAGACAGGCAGGCGCAGCGGCCAGAAAAGGCGCCAGGCCACATACAGGCCCATCAGAGAACCAATCGTACTCAGCACTACGACAATCCAGAACGGCAAACAGGCCCGCTATGGTGACGGCAGAAGATGGCAATGGATAGAGCCGGGCATGGGTCCAGCCCTGACATCGTCACGCTTCCGGCAAGCGTTCCACCCGCAACCGCGTGATGCGCCGCTTCTCCATCGCCAGCACGGTGATGCGGATATCGGCCACCTCCAGCGTGTCGCCGATATCCGGCAGGCGTCCCAATTGCTCCAGCACCAGCCCGGAAATGGTCATGTAGTCCGCGCTGCGCGGCAGCGACACGCCGGCCAGCCGCTGCAGGTCGTCCAGGGTCAGCGCACCGTCGGCGTCCCAGCAATCCTCGCCCTGTACAACCACGCCATAGCGCTCGTCCTGGGTATCGGCCAGATCACCGGCGATGGCCGCCAGCAGGTCGTTGGCCGTTACCAGGCCTTCCACGCTGCCGTACTCGTCCACCGCCACCGCCAGCGGCACCGGGTGCTGACGGATCAGTTCCAGTGCCTGCAATGCGCTGGCGCTGGACAGCACGTACTGCGGTTCGCGCAGGTTGCGTTCCAGCTGCAGTGGATTGCCCTGCAGCAGGTCGGCCAGCAGGTCGCGGCTCTGCACCACGCCACGCAGGCTGTCCAGGTCACCCTCGCCCACCAGCATCCGCGTATGCGGCGACGCCACCAGGCGGGCGACCACGTCGTCGTGACCACGCGCCATGTCGATCCACTGCACGTCGGCACGCACCGTCATCACGCTCGATACCGGACGGTCGGCCAGGCCCAGCACGCTGCGGATCATCTCGTGCTCGGCTGGCTGCAGGCGTTCTTCGGTGCTGCCGCGCTCGTCGGTTTCTTCTACATCGTTGCCATTGGCCTGGCGCGCGCCCAGCAGCCGCAGCACGGCATCGGCGGTGCGCTGGCGGAACGGCTGGCGCCGCTCGTTGCGCTCGCGGTTGAAACGTATCCACTGGTTGAACGCTTCCACCAGGATCGAGAACGCGATGGCCGCGTACAGGTACCCCTTCGGAATCCTGTAGCCCAGGCCCTCGGCCACCAGGCTGAAACCGATCATCAACAGGAAGCCCAGGCACAGCACCACCACGGTCGGGTGCTTGTTGACGAAGCGGGTCAGCGGCTTGCTGGCCAGCAGCATCAGCGCCATCGCGATGGTCACCGCCGCATACATCACGCCGAGGTTGTCGACCATGCCGACCGCGGTGATCACCGAATCCAGCGAGAACACCGCATCAAGCACCACGATCTGCGCCACCACCATCGCAAAGCTGGCATAGACCTTCTTGCCGTCCTCGTGATGCTCGCGGCCTTCAAGCCGCTCGTGCAGCTCCATGGTGCCCTTGAACAGCAGGAACAGGCCGCCGCCGAGCAGGATCAGATCGCGGCCGGAGAAGCTGTGCTCCAGCAGCGTGACCAGTGGTTCGGTCAGTTTCATGATCCAGGCCAACGCAGCCAGCAGCACCAGCCGCATCAGCAGCGCCAATGCCAGGCCGATCACCCGCGCGCGGTCGCGCTGGTGCGGCGGCAGCTTGTCGGCCAGGATCGCGATGAACACCAGGTTGTCGATGCCGAGAACGATCTCCAGCACGACCAGGGTTGCAAGGCCCATCCATATCGAGGGGTCAGCCAACCATTCCATTTCAGGTCCGTTTCGTCAGTAAGGGAAAAGTGGTGCGGTGCAGGCGTGCGGCGCAGCCAGGCTCAATCCGCAACCTGCGCCTGCGCAGGGTCATGCCCGAGCAGGTCGCCAGGGCTGCATTGCAGTTCGCGGCAGATCGCATCGAGGGTGGAAAAGCGGATTGCGCGTGCCTTGCCGGTCTTCAGGATCGACAGGTTGGCCAGGGTGATGTCGATGCGCCCGGCCAGCTCGGACAAGGTCATGCCGCGCTGCTGCAGCATGCGGTCGAGGGTGATGACGATCGCCATCAGATCATGCTCATCAAATCACACCGTCCAGATCGTCGCGCATCGCTGCGCCAACGGTGAACACCCGCGCCAGCACGAACAGCATCAGCACCGCGACCAGGCCGGTGATCGACATGCCACCGCCCACCTCCATCCACGCGAAGTCCGGCCCCATCCAGCTGGCGTACAGACCGATCACGATGGACAGCACCTCCATCGCCAGCATCAGCCAGGCCATGCGTTGCAGGCGTACGGCATTGGCATGGGTGAAAGGGCGTTCGTTGGCCGCAGACCGCAGCAGCCGCGCCAGGTGGCGCAGGAATACCAGGCACAGCACCAGCAGCGCCACGATGGCGGCCAGGCCCACGCAGAAATGCAGGAACAGATGCGAGCCGTGTATGGCCGCCGCGTGCGCGTCATGCACGCTGTCCAGCAGCCAGCTGCGGTCGTAGGCCACCAGCGGCACCGCCAGCAGCGCGGCCAGGATGCCCAGCCAGCACATCGCGCGCACCGCCTGCACGGCGGTCTGGGCCAGGGTGAACAAGCCGCGCGCAGCAAGGGCGCGGGCGGGACGAGCGGTCAAGCAGCCTCCGATGTGGAGCGGCCCTGCCGCCCCCGGTTGGATTTATCGATAAACGATATATCACATCCCCGGGCTGTTGGCTGAATCGCGTGTACTCCGGCAGCGCTACCGGGCGGGTGCCGGTGCAGGCGGCGCGGCCTGTTCGCGCATCGCTTCGCCCGGCGTGGCCGAGGCCATCGCCTGCACCCCAGCCTCGGCGGCCTGCCGGGTGACCAGCCGGAAGTGCACGCGCAGCTTGCTTTCGCCCGGCGTTGCCCAACCGTACTGGATCGCCACTTGGTCGCCGGACACTGGACCGCGCGAGGGCAGAGAGCGGATCTGCAACGGCTTCGGTGCGGCCTGCATCAGCCGCGCGAAGCCCTTCTGCACCACCGCCGGGTCGGCCTTCTCGGCATACACGGTGCAGGTGCCATCGTCGGCCCAGCTGACCGCGTAGCGGCCACTGGCCAACGGCACCATCCACGCCATGCCCGGCTGGCCCTGCAGCAGCGTGGCGGCCTCGGCCGGCGGCAGCGGCGTCAGGCCATTGGCATCCATCAGCGACTGCAGCCGCGCCGGCGCGCCGATGTGCTGCATGCAGGCAGTGTCGAACAGCTCGCTGAAGGGGTCCTGCGCCGGTGCCTTCGGCGCGCCCGCAGGCTGGGCCATCACCATGATGGGAAACAGCAGGCCGGCGATCAGCCAGGGCGCAGGGCGCATCGGAACTCCACGGAACGGAAAGCAGCGGGGAGGATGGCAAAGCCGGGAGGCAGAACGCAACGGGCACGCCCGCGCTTGACATCTCCCTCCACCGAGACGAACATCAGTTAACGAATTAGTTAACTGCAACCATGGACCGCATCTTCGAAGCCCTGGCCTCCACCGCACGCCGGCAGATCCTGGCCTACCTCAGCGCCGGCGAACTCAGCGCGGGCGAGTTGGCCGAGCGCTTCGACTTCAGCAAACCGGCACTCTCCAGCCACCTGCGCATCCTGGAGGACGCCGGCCTGATCGAACGCGAGAAGCGCGGCCAGTTCGTGTACTTCCGGCAGGTGCCCGACCGCCTGGCCAACACGCTGTTTTCCTGGGCTGCCGAAGTCTGTCCGGTCGGCGGCCCGCTGAAGCGCGAAGCGCGCGCACGCCGCAAGACACCCGCCCGCTGAGGAGCACTGCGATGCCCGGTTCGACCCGCCCCAGCCGTTCGTTCCCGAGTATCCAGCTTCCGGCACACGACGGCGGTGGCCCGGTGGAAGTCACCCTGATCGCGCAGCTCGGCATCGGTGCCGGTGATGCGCTGGTGAGCGATGCCAGCCAGCGCCAGCGACACCATCCGGCCTTCATCGATGCACTGGACGAGCCCTCGGCACGGTTGGGTGGCATGCACCTGCAGCACGGCGATCCGTCATCGCTGTACAGTTTCGTGGTGGGTGCCGGCGGCCATCCCTTCCACCGCCATGCCGGGCCGCGCATGTTCACCGCCATCGCCGGCAGTGCCGGTGCCGAGCTGCGGTTTGCCAGCGCATCCGATCAGCAGCTGGCGGGCGATCCCTCGCACTTCCTGCGGTCACTGCGTCGTGTCCGCATCCCGCCCGATTGCCTGTTCACCGTCCGCTTTGGTGGTGGCACCTGGCACCAGTTCGCCTCGAACAGTCCTACCCACCCTGCCCTGTTCGCGCTCTCGTGCCACAGCAATGAACTGGCCGGGGCAATGAGCGCGCAGGCGCGCGCACTGGCACAGGCAAACGCCGCGGACATTCCCAGCCTGACCGACGTGCTGCCAGCGGCGCACTGGCCCAGCGCAACCACACTCGCCGCCACGCCGTTGCTGCAGCTGTCACTGCAGGCAGCAGCGCCCAGCCTGCGCGCACGCCTCTGCGCGCAGACGCGCATATTGCTGGGGCCGCTGCGTCGCTTCAGCCTGGAGCCGCTGCGCGGATTCGTGGAACGGGCGACGCCGGCGTACCCGGTCTGCAGCAGCGCGTCGTCGCCTCCATCGGGAATGCTCGCCAGCGCCCTGCCGCACAGTCACTACAACGACACGACCACACTGACCCTGCACGGCGGGCAGACCCGCCATCGATCGGCCTCCGCGCTGCTGGCCGACATACTGGACGGGTTCCTGCGCAACCCGCCGGCGGGCGTCGGTCGCTTGATGGCGCTGCGCAATCGTCTGGTTGCACCACTGCGTCTGCGCAGCTCGCCGCTGGGCTGCCCGGTGTCGTCGCTGCTGTCCACAGATCGCAGCCGCGTGTTCGGCGGGCGTTTCCCGGTGCTGGATGCGCAGGTGGATGCGGAAGACCGGTGTGCCGAAGTGCTGCTCGGCGCAGACGACCGCCATCTCCGCTTCCGCAGCAGCGTGCGCGTGCAGTTCTGCGAGGACGGCCAGGTCCAGATCAGCCTGGGCTCGCGCGTGCAGACGCTCAATGCATTTGGCCGTTTCTACATGGCCGTGATCGACAGCGCACATCGTCATTACGTGGCCCCGGCACTGCTGCGCCGCGCCGTTGAACATGCGCTGGCACCGGAACTGGCCGCGTGGTCAGGCACGCCTGCACATTCCTGAGCTGGGCAGCAATGTGCAGGGGCCCTGTGCGGCCCCCGCGATCAGACCACGATCTCGCCTTCGTCCTCGCCATCCCAGTAATGGATGCGGCTGGCGTGTACGTGGATCAGCACCAGACCCGGCGTATCCACGCCCTGCTCGAACCACCGCTCCAGGTCCTTCACCCAATGCTGGGCCATCGTGGCGCGATCGCGGATCAGCGCCGCCCTGCCCTGCACGTGCACGAACAGCGGTGGCTTGCCCAGCAACGACTTGCTGCCGGTCAGGCCCAGCGCCACGTTCGGGTCGGCGCTGATCTCGCGCACCATGTCGGTGTTTTCCATGGTGAAGAACCAGCTGTCGCCGTCGTAGTCCACATCGCCGTTGTTGCTCATCGGGCGGCCAGCGATCTGGCCACCGGCATGGGTCTGCAGCATGGTGAAATCGATGCCGGCCATCTTCCTGGCCAGTTCGGGGAGGGTGAGCGTGGTCATGGGCAGTTCCTTCAACAGATGGGTGTCCAGCGTCTGCCCGACGCGGTGACCGATGCGTGGATGGCTGCTGGCGCCTTCTTCACGCAGTGGCCGCAGTTGGCATTCCCGCGTGCAGCGCGCCCGCGCTGCGGTGACCGTCACTCATCAGCGCGGATAGCGGAACACCAGGTCATCCGGATCGCTGCGCACCGCCTGCGCGTCCAACACGCCGCCGAGGCGGACCGCCACTGCCTGCGAGGCGTGGTTGTCCGCTGCCATGTAGCTGACCAGCGTCGGCAATCCGCGCACCACGAACGCCCAATCACGCAGCGCCGCCGCCGCCTCGCTGGCGAAACCCTGCCCTTCCTGCCCGGCATACAGCAACCAGCCCAGTTCCTGTTCCGGAAACAGCGGGCCATGGTTGATGCCGACCTGGCCGATGCACTCGCCCGTATCGCGGCGCTCGATCATCAACGCGCCGTGGCCGAACAGATGCCAGCTGGCCAGGTCATGGCAGAACTGCCCCCACGCGGCGACCTCAGCGAACGGCCCGCCCATGCCGCGCGCACGGGGCGACGCCAGGAACGCGGAATACACCGGGAAGTCATCCAGGCATTGCGCGCGCAGGCGCAGGCGCGGTGTCTCCAGCACTGGGATGTGGATCATGCGTGTGCCAGTCAGTACACGGCCAGGAAGCCGCAGCCGCGGCGTTGTGGTTGGCCCTCGACAGTTACCTGCACGCTGGCCGATGTATCCACGCCTTCGGCGTTGCGGCAGGGCTCGCGCTTGATCTCGACGATGGTGGGCTGCGTGCCCAGCTCACCATTGAGCACCGTCGACGAACTGGGCGCACCGGCCGGCTGGCCGAGGTAGCGCAGCGTTCCAGCGCTGCTGCGGCCAGCAACGGTAAGCGTGGCATCGTGGTTGCCCTTGCCGGTGGAGGCGATTTCGATGGACCAGCCTGCGCCGCCGCCGGTGAAGGCAGGCACCGGGCTGGCGTCAGCGGCGATCGACGGGTGACGTGGCGCATCGGCGCCCGGATCGGGCTGCGGTGCGCTGCTGGCGCAGCCAGCGAACAGGCCCGCCAGCAGCGTGGCAGTCACAACGGGACGCAGGGTCATGGGGCGCTCCTCGGCAAGGCGGGCGGCCAGTCTAGGCAGCAGTGCGTACGCTGGGGATGAACAAGGCCACCTTCAGCGCGGCGCACGCCCGCCTGTGGCCACCTGCACCCGGTCACGGCCCAGCGCTTTGGCCTCGTACATGGCAGCGTCGGCGGCACGCACCAGCGCGTGCCAGCCGATCGGGTCAAGCGCGCCCTGGGCAACACCGAAGCTGGCAGTGACCCGCAGGATGTCACGGCTGCGCAGCACGATGTCTTGCGCATGCAGTGCCTCCCGCAGCGACTCGGCCAACCGCCGGCCACTGGCCAGATCGCCGTCGGCCAGCAGCACCAGGAACTCCTCGCCGCCGTAACGGGCGATGCTGTCGTTGCGGCGCAGATGGCTGCGCAGCAACTGCGCTATCTGCACCAGCACATCATCGCCGGCCGCATGCCCCTGGCCATCATTGATGGCCTTGAAATGATCCACGTCCAGCAGAATCACCACCGCCTGCGTGCTTCCCTCGGCACGCCGTTGCCGTACCCGCTCCTCCAGCGAGCGCCGGTTCAACAGGCCGGTCAGCTGATCGGTATCGGCCAGCTCGCGCAGCTCACGCGTCAATGCCGAGCGCTGGTGCGACTTCGCCCGCAGTACCTCGATGGCATCGAACAGGCGCTGCATTTCCGCCATCGGGTGGGTGGCATGCTGCTCTGCACCCGGCGTGTCCGAAGCGATCTGGATCACCTGCGCCTGCGCCTGCAGCAACGGCCGCAGGATCTGCACGTGGGTGATGCGCAGTGCCAGCGCAAGCAGCAGCAGCGTACCCAGCGCGGTGGCGGCCAGCACGGCCAGGCGTACCGCTTCCTGGTTGCGGGTGTGCTGGAACCGCGCGATCGAAACGCCGAGGTAGCCATCACGCAGCGCTTCCAGCGATTGCAGGGTGGGTACGTAGCGCGCGGTGAACTCGGCCGCTGTCCATGGTGCAGGCACGCCGCGCCGGCCATCTTCGATCAACTGTTCCACCATCGGCAGCGACTGGCCGAAGAACTGCCTCCGCGCCATGTCCCAGTGCAGGGACAGCGCCGGCTCGCTGCGGAACACCGATTCGTGGCTGGCGGCCAACCGCCACAGCTCCAGCAGGCGGCCCTCGGTCTGCTGCGCAGCGCGCACCTGCGGCTCCCGCCACGCGCCGGGCACGGCCAGCGGCGCCATCACGTTGGATGCCAGGCGGCCACCGTGCTCGCGCAGGTCGATCAGGATCTGCCCCTGCATGGCAGGAATCGCGGCTTGGCGATCCGCCGCGACCAGATCGCTGATCTGCACCGAGGTCAGCGCCTGCAGCCGGTCGTACACCGCGAACATGCTGTTGATTGCATGCTCCACCTGCTCTGCCGAGCGCTCGCCCCTTGGCAGTGCGGCCACCCGGTCGACCGCGGCGCGCGCAGTCTGCAAGCGCCGCCGCGCTTCGTGCAGGCGCGGTGTTTCGTCCACCACCCGCGGGTCGTTCTGGAACACGCTCTGCAGGTGCTGCGTCGCTGCGTCCACCCGCTGCCGTGCGACCGCCAGCTGCGCGGCCAGTCGGCGCTGCTGCTGCACATCGGTGCTGTCGGCGCCGAGCAGGCTGTTGGCCGGTCCACGCTCGGCCGACACCAGATTGGCCAGTTCAAAGGTCTGCCGCAGTTGCTGCAGGCTGACCAGGTTGGCTTCGGCTTCGCTGTAGCGCTGAGTGCCCTGCACCAGTGCGATGGCCATCAGCGGCAGCGTGCACAGCACGAACAGGCCAGCGAGGATCCAGAGCCAGGTCTGCAGTCCGTTTGGCGATGCCCTGCGGCCCATCGATGTGTCCCCTGGCGTGCGGATCAGTGTAGCGCTCTGCCCGGGTGAAGGCAGTTCAGATCCAGCGCTGGTCCACCAGTTCGCGCTTCACGTAGGCGTAGAACACCGGCGCAGCTACCAGCCCGGGCAGGCCGAAGGCCGCCTCCATCACCAGCATGGCCAGCAGCAGCTCCCAGGCGCGCGCCTGGATCTCGCCGCCGACGATGCGCGCGTTGAGGAAGTACTCCAGTTTGTGGATCACCACCAGGTACAGCAGCGCCGCTACGGCCACATAGAACGACACTGACAGCGCGACGATGGCGATGATGGTGTTGGAGATGATGTTGCCCACCACCGGCAGCAGACCGGCCAGGAAGGTGATCAGCACCAGCGTCTTCGACAACGGCAGGTGCACGCCGAACAGCGGCAGCACGCCCAGCAGGAAGATGGCGGTGAACACGGTGTTGAGCAGCGAGATCTTCACCTGCGCGAACACCACTTGGCGGAACGCGGTGGCCAGGCGGCTGGTGCGGCCGATCAGTTCCTGCGCCAGCGGGCCCATCTTCGGCAGCGGCAGTTCGTCGTACAACGCGATCATCGCGCCCAGCACCATGCCGATCAGCACCCGCACGCCCACCTGCACCACCGACGTGCCGGCCACGCCCAGCTGGCGCTGGTGCTCGGCGGCCCATTCGTTCACGGCGGCGCGCAGCGCCGTCAGATCCTCGGGAATGTAGGGCTGCAACAGGGCAGGCACCTGGTGGCGCGAGGTGTTCAGGATGTCCATCAACCGCGCCAGCAGCACGTCCGGGCCACCGGTCTCGTTGCGGAAGAACGAGGCCACGCCGATACCGGCCAGCACCAGCACGCTGATGATCACCGCCGACAGCACGATCACCGCGATCGCCCGTGCCCGGCCGGGGCGCAGCTTGCCTTCCACGGTGGAGGCCAGCACATGGGTCAGCTGGAACACCAGCAGGCCCGACAGCAGCGTCACCACCAGGCCAAGCTTCAGTGCCAGCCACATGCCCAACAGCATCATCAGCCAGGCGGCGATGCGTGCGGCGGGAGGCCTGGGCAGGGTCGGGATGACGAGGGACATCGGGCACTTCCTGGTGGGGTGGCCCATGGTAGTGGATTGAGGTGATGCGCCCGCGCATGCGCGCGTCCCTGCGGCTCCGCGCGCCGTCAGCGTGCGGCCACCACTCCTGCCGCACGCGCCAATGCGGCCGCCTCCTGATCACCCTTGCGCTCGCTGTAGCGATCGACCAGGTAGTCCGCACGATCCCGCGTGAGCAGGGTGAACTTGACCAGTTCCTCCATCACATCCACCACCCGGTCGTAGTACGCCGAGGGTTTCATCCGCCCGTTCTCGTCGAACTCCTGCCATGCCTTGGCCACCGAAGACTGGTTGGGGATGGTCAGCATGCGCATCCACCGCCCCAGCACGCGCAGCGTGTTGACCGTGTTGAACGACTGCGAACCGCCACTGACCTGCATCACCGCCAGCGCCCTGCCCTGCGTCGGGCGCACGCTGCCGTCTTCCAGCGGCAGCCAGTCGATCTGGTTCTTGAACACGCCGGTGACGGTGCCGTGGCGCTCCGGGCTGATCCAGACCTGGCCTTCGGACCACTGCGACCACGCGCGCAGGCGCTGCACTTCAGGGTGATCGGCGCCGACGCTGTCGAGCATGGGCAGCGCATGCGGATCGAACACCCGGGTCTCGCAGCCGAGGTGGTGCAGCAGGCGCTCGGCCTCCAGCGCCAGCTTGCGGCTGAACGACTGCGGGCGCAGAGAGCCATACAACAGCAGGATCCGCGGCGGGTGTGAGCGGCCGGCGCCCAGCAGGGCCGGGTCGGGCGGGGGAAGCGAGGCTTCGGCCAGATTCGGAAGGATGGGGCTTGCGATGGATTCATTCATTCGACTATTCTAGAAATATGGAAACGAAAAATGCAATCGCCGCCCTTACCGCCCTCGGCCATGCCACCCGCCTGGCCGCGTTCCGGCTGCTGGTCGAAGCCGGCCCGGCCGGACGCATGGCCGGTGACATCGCTGCCGCCCTGCAGGTGCCGCCGGCCACGCTCAGCTTCCACCTGAAGGAGCTGCTGCAGGCCGGGCTGGTCGAGAGCGAGAGCCAGGGCCGCAATGTCTGCTACCGCGCCGACTTCAGCGCGATGACCGGCCTGATCGACTACCTCACCCACAACTGCTGCGCAGGCTCGTCCGATCCGGCCTGCAGCCCCACCTCCCCTGATTGCGCCTGCTGACCGGAGATCTGCTTCGTGACCACCCAACGCGTCCTGTTCCTGTGCACGGGCAATTCCGCCCGCAGCGTCCTTGCCGAGGCCACGCTGCGGGCGTGGGCCGGTCATCGCTTCGAGGTCTTCAGCGCCGGCAGCCAGCCCACCGGCGAGGTCAATCCGTTCGCACTTGCGCAATTGCAGGCCGAGGGCATTGCAACGGCAGGCCTGCGCAGCAAATCGTGGGACGAGTTCGCCGACGGCGCGCCGATGGACCTGGTGATCACGGTCTGCGATGCCGCGGCCGCCGAGGCATGCCCGGTGGTGTTCGGCGATTTCGTGCGCGCGCACTGGGGTCTGCCTGATCCGGCTGCCGTCGATGGCAGCGCGGAGGACAAGGCGGCTGCATTCGCGCAGGCCCACGCCATCGTCAAGGCACGGTTGCGCGCCCTGCTGGCAGTGCCCGCAGCTACATGGTCCGACCGCGGGCGGTTGAAAGACGCGCTGGATCGCATTGGTTTCGTGCAGCCCGGGGACGGCCAGGCGTGAGCGCACCGGCACCGATGGGATTGTTCGAGCGATACCTGACCCTGTGGGTGGCGCTGTGCATCGTGGCCGGCACCCTGCTTGGCCACGCGCTGCCGCAGCCTTTCGCTGCGCTGGCGTCGGCGGAGGTGGCCAAGGTCAACCTGCCCATCGCGGTGCTGATCTGGCTGATGATCATCCCGATGCTGCTGCGGGTCGATTTCAGTGCGATGCGCCAGCTCGGCCAGCACTGGAAAGGCATTGGCGTGACGCTGTTCATCAACTGGGCAGTCAAGCCTTTCTCGATGGCGTTGCTGGGTGGGTTCTTCCTGCGCCACGTGTTCGCCGACGCGCTGCCCGCCGCGCAGATCGACAGCTACATCGCCGGGCTGATCCTGCTGGCAGCAGCGCCCTGCACCGCGATGGTCTTCGTGTGGAGCAACCTGTGCCGCGGCGATGCCAATTTCACCCTCAGCCAGGTGGCGTTGAACGACGCGATCATGGTGGTGGCCTATGCACCAGTGGTGGCACTGCTGCTGGGCCTGTCGGCGATCAGCGTGCCGTGGGACACGCTGCTGCTGTCGGTGTCGCTGTACATCATCGCGCCGGTGCTGGTGGCCGCACTGCTGCGGCGCTGGCTGCTGGCCCGTCGCGGCCAGGCTGGCCTGCAGTCCGCGCTGCGGACGCTGGGACCGGTCTCGCTGCTGGCCCTGTTGCTGACGCTGGTGCTGCTGTTCGGTTTCCAGGGCGAGCAGATCGTGCAGCAGCCGCTGGTCATCGCCATCCTGGCGGTGCCGATCCTGATCCAGGTCTACTTCAACTCCGGGCTGGCCTACCTGCTCAACCGGCGGCTGGGTGTTGCCCACTGCGTGGCCGGCCCCTCGGCGCTGATCGGCGCCAGCAACTTCTTCGAACTGGCCGTGGCCACCGCCGTGGGCCTGTTCGGCGTGCATTCCGGCGCGGCACTGGCCACGGTGGTCGGCGTGCTGATCGAAGTACCGGTGATGCTGTCGGTGGTGCGCATCGTCAATGCATCGCGCGGTTGGTACGAGCGGCGCTGAGGCAAGCACGCACCGCGCGGGGCGGCAGGCTGCCGGCGCCATCGCCCTCAACACCCACTTCACCCGTGATGGGATTCGATGGCCGCACAGGAGATCCTGCTGCAGCGCCCGGTCGGTTGGGCAAGGGCATACCGCCCTGCATGGTTGTTGATCATCCCCCGCCCAGCCCACCCCGAGGACGTTGCCGTGGACACATCACTTCACTCCCTTGCGAAACTGGCCGCCCGCGTGTTGCTGATGCTGCTGTTCCTGGTATCGGGCCTGGGCAAGCTGTCCGACCCTGCGGCAACTCAGGGTTACATGGCCGCGATGGGTCTTCCGGGCATCCTGCTGTGGCCGACCATCGCGTTCGAGATCGGCACGGCGCTGTGCATCCTGCTTGGCCTGCAGACCCGGGCAGTGGCCGCGGTGCTGGCCGCCTTCAGCCTGGTCACGGCCTTCATCTTCCACCACCCGCTCACCGACCCGGTGCAGCAGATCATGTTCCTGAAGAATCTGGCCATCGCCGGCGGCTTCCTGTTGCTGGCCTGCAGCGGGCCCGGTCGCTACAGCGTGGACGCCAGGCGCGGGAAGCCCTAAGCGGGGAAAGCGCGGCATCCCGCCGCCCCGCCCGTGCCTCAGCGACCCTTCGGCGGGGCGGTCGAGCCGCGCAGCATCACGCTGAAATCCAGCGTCTGCTGAAGCGGAACATCGACATGTTCGATGATGGCCAGCAGCAGGTTGACTGCGCGCTCGCCGATCTCGCGCATCGGCTGCCTGATGGTCGTCAACGGAGGCGTGAGGTAACGCGATGACGCCAGGTCGTCGAAGCCGGCGATGGAGACGTCATCCGGCACGCGGATGCCAAGGTCCCGGCAGGCCGCCAAGGTGCCCAGCGCCATCTGGTCGCTGAAGCAGAAGATCGCGGTGGGTGCGGTTGCGGGCGGCAGCAGCGCCAGCGCGGCCGCATGGCCGGATTCCACCGAGAAGTCGCCCGGCACGATGCTGAGTTGGCGCAGGCGGCCATACGCCCTGGCGGCGGCGCGCACCCCTTCCAGCCGTTGCTGGTGCAGCGGGTTGTCGGGCGGCCCACCGACCACGGCGATCCGCTCGTGCCCCAGCCCGTACAGATGTTCCATCACCGCGCGCGCGGCGGCCGCGTTGTCGATATGGACGCTGGGGATGCCCAGCGCGGGATCGAACTCGCACCCGTTCACCACCGGCGCGGCAGCACCCTGCTGCCGGACGATGTCGCGTGCTGTGGGCGGCAGGCGATGCCCCAGCACGATCAGGCCGTCGGCTTCGTTGCGCCGGAGCATCTGCGCGTAGCGCTCCTCGCGCTCGGGGAGGTTCTGGGTATCGCCCAGCAGCACGGCGTAGCCAACGGCCTGCGCCGCATCCTCCGCGCCCTGCAGGATCTGCGCGAAGAACGGGTTGGCGATGTCCGGCACGGTGACCAGGATCTTGCCGCTGCGCTGGGTCTTGAGTGTCCTGGCCACCGTGTTGGGCACGTAGCCCAGCGCAGCAGCGGCCTGCTCGATGCGCGCGCGCGTGGCCGGCAGCACTTTGTCCGGCCGGGACAGCGCGCGCGACACCGTGCCTGCGGAGACGCCGACGTGCCTTGCGATGTCGTAGATGGTGGCCATGGCGCTACCTCTTCCTTTCGCTGTGCAGTGCACAACGGGTCTTTCGAATGCCCCTGCTAGGATAATGCAATCGATTGCATCGAGGGCGAATCAACGTGAAGACGCTCAAGGGTCCAGCGCTGTTCCTGGCGCAGTTCATCGGCGACACACCTCCCTTTGATCGGCTGGACACGCTGGCCGGATGGGCCGCGGGGCTGGGCTATTCTGGCGTACAAGTGCCGACCAGCGCGCCCCACCTGTTCGATCTGGCCGAGGCGGCGCGCAGCCAGGCGTACTGCGACGATGTCAGCGGCATGCTGGGCGGACATGGCCTGCAGATCACCGAGCTGTCCACCCACCTGCAGGGGCAGCTGGTTGCCGTCCATCCGGCCTATGACAGGCTGTTCGACGGGTTCGCGCCGGCGGACAAGCGAGGCGATCCGGCCGCCCGCCAGGCCTGGGCGGTGGAGCAGCTGCTGCTGGCCGCCAAGGCCAGCCAGCGCCTGGGGCTGACCGCGCATGCCACCTTCTCCGGCGCATTGGCCTGGCCTTACTTCTATCCCTGGCCGCAGCGGCCACCCGGGCTGGTGGAGGAAGCCTTTGCCGAACTCGGCCGACGCTGGCGCCCCATCCTGGATGCCTTCGACGCCTGCGGCGTGGACCTGTGCTTCGAGATCCATCCCGGCGAGGACCTGCATGACGGCGCAACCTTCGAGCGCTTCCTCGACGTGGTGGACCACCATCCCCGCGCGAAGATCCTGTACGACCCCAGCCACCTGCTGCTGCAGCAGATGGACTACCTCGGCTTCATCGACCGTTACCACGATCGCATCGGCATCTTCCACGTCAAGGATGCGGAATATCACCCCAGTGCCAGCAGTGGCGTCTACGGCGGCTACCAGGACTGGATCGATCGTCCGGGGCGGTTCCGTTCACTCGGCGATGGGCAGATCGACTTCAAGGCGATCTTCTCGAAATTCGCCCAGTACGACTTCCCCGGCTGGGCGGTGCTGGAATGGGAGTGCTGCCTGAAGCACCCGGAAGACGGTGCACGGGAAGGAGCCGCCTTCATCCGCGACCACATCATCCGTGTGACCGGACGCGCCTTCGACGACTTTGCCGACAGCGGCACCGATCCTGGATCACTGCGCCGCATGCTCGGGATCTGAGACATCACTGCCTGGGAGGGCAAGCCATGACGCACACCATGTCGCGCTTGGGCGCGATGATGTTTCTGCAGTTCTTCATCTGGGGGGCGTGGTTCGTCACCCTGGGAACCTATCTGGTGCAGGGTCCGCTGCAGGCCAGCGCAAGCCAGGTGGCGACGGCCTTCCTCAGCCAGTCCATCGGTGCCATCGTCGCGCCCTTCCTGGTCGGCCTGATCGCGGATCGCTACTTCGCGGCGCAGCGCATCCTTGCGGTCCTGCACCTGGCTGGCGCGGTGTTGATGTGGTTGGCGTCCACCGCAACCAGCTTCAGCATGTTCTCCGCCTGCGTCATGGGCTACATGCTGCTGTTCATGCCGACGCTGGCGCTGGCCAACAGCGTGGCGATGCGGCACATGCAGTCGCCCGAGAAACAGTTCCCGCTGGTGCGGGTGGCCGGCAGCGTCGGCTGGATCGTGGCGGGCGTGCTGATCGGCTGGCTGGGTTGGGAGCAGGCGCATCGGCTCGAGCTGACCTTCCGGATGGCGGCAATGGCGTCGCTCGCACTGGGTCTGTATGCGTTCACCCTGCCGCACACGCCACCACTGGCGCAGCAGCGCGACGCCGGGCTGGGACAGATTCTGGGGCTGGATTCGCTGCGCCTGCTGAAGTCGCGCTCGTACCTGGTGTTCTTCCTGGCGTCGATCGCCATCTGCATCCCGCTGGCGTTCTACTACAACTTCACCAACCCGTATCTCAACGACCTGGGCGTGCGCGGTGCAGCAGGCCTGCAGTCGCTGGGGCAGGTCTCCGAAGTGCTGCTGATGCTGGCCATGCCGTTCCTGTTCGTGCGGCTGGGGGTGAAGACAATGCTGGCGGTGGGCATGGCCGCATGGGTCGTGCGTTACGTCATGTTCGCCTTTGGCGATGCGGGCGGTGGCTTCTCGCTGCTGGTGATCGGCATCGTGCTGCACGGCATCTGCTACGACTTCTTCTTCGTCACCGGCCAGATCTACACCGATGCGCATGCCGGCCCGGCCGCGCGCAGCAGCGCGCAGGGATTCATCACCCTGGCCACGTATGGCGTGGGCATGCTGATCGGTACGTTCCTGTCCGGCGCGGTGGTGGAGCACTTCACCACTGCAGCGGGTCCGGACTGGCAGCAGATCTGGCTGTTCCCGGCAGGGGTCGCGCTGCTCGTGCTGATCGCCTTCCTGTTGCTGTTCCGCGACCGGCCAGTGGTTGCGGCCGCGCCTTCCACGCCCTGAGGACCGACCTGATGCCTAAACCTGGAATCGCCATCGTCGGCACGGGAATGATCGGTGCCGTGCACCGCCGCGCGGCGCTGCTGGCGGGTGCCGACATCCGTGGCGTGGCCGCCTCATCTGCGCAGCGCGCACGCGACGTGGCGCAGGCGTGGGGTGTCCCGCGTGCCTACCGGGACATCGAGGAGGTGGTCGCCGATCCGCAGGTGCAGGTCGTGCACGTATGCACGCCCAACCACCTGCACCGCCCCATGGCACAGGCCGCACTGGAAGCCGGCAAGCACGTGGTCTGCGAGAAGCCACTGGCCACCACGCTGGAAGACGCCCGGGCGCTGGCGGCGTTGGCTTCCGCCAACGCGCTGGTCGCCACGGTGCCCTTCGTCTACCGCTACCACCCGGTGGTCCGCGAGGCGCGCGCGCGCATCGCCCACGGCGACCTGGGGCCATTGCACCTGATCCACGGCAGCTACCTGCAGGACTGGCTGCTGGACCCGGCCAGCAACAACTGGCGCGTGGACCCGGCGCTGGGCGGCGCCTCGCGCGTGTTCGCCGACATCGGCTCGCACTGGTGCGACCTGGTGGAATGGGTCAGCGGCGAGCGCTTCGCCGAGGTCAGCGCGGCATTCGACACGGTGATCGCCGAGCGCAGCACCGACACCGGGCAGAGCTTCACCACGGCAGCGGCCGGTGGCGCGATGCAGGCGGTCACCAGCGAGGACGTGGCCGCGGCGATGTTCCGTACCGGCGCCGGGACGCTGGCATCGTTGACGGTCAGCCAGGTATCGGCCGGACGCCACAACCGCCTCTGGTTCGAGATTGATGGTGCCAGGGCCAGCGTGGCATTCAACCAGGAGGATGCCGAGCGGTTGTGGATCGGCCAGCCCGACCAGCGTGAGGACGTCTTCGTGCGCGGGCCGGGCGCCGGCAGTGCCGAACAGCGCCGGCTGTCGCTGTTGCCGGCCGGGCACGCCCAAGGCTACGGCCACTGCTTCGAGGCCTTCGTCGCCGACACCTACCGCGCCATCGAAGGCGAGCGACCGGATGGCCTGCCCACCTTCGAAGACGGCGTGCGCTCGGCGCTGATCGTCGACCGCGTCATCACCTCGGCCAGGACCCGTGCCTGGACCGCCATCGGTTGAACCCCGGGAGCATCCCTTGATGAACACCACTGCCCGCAGAACTGCCACCCTCGCCCTGCTGCTGTTCGCTGCCCTGCCCGTCCTGGCACACGAAGCCGCGAGCCCGCACAAGCCCATCGCCGTGCAGATGTACTCACTGCGCAACGCCGGCCCGCTCGACCAGCAGTTGAAGATCGTCCACGACGCGGGCGTGGATGCGGTGGAAACGGTGGGCACGCAGGGCGTCAGCGCCAGCGAACTCAAGCAGTCGCTGGACCGGTATTCGATCAGGGCGATTTCCTCCCACGTGCAGCTGGCCGAGCTGCGCAAGGACCTGGACGGCGTGGTGGCCTTCAACCGGTCGATCGGCAACACCACCTTGGTGGTGCCTTACCTGGACGCGAAGGATCGGCCGACCGATGCCGCGGGCTGGACCGCGCTGGGCAAGGAACTGGGCGCGATCGCCAAGCAGGTACGGGCCAAGGGCATGCGCCTGGCCTACCACAACCATGACTTCGAACTGGTCGACTTCAATGGCCGGACCGGCCTGGAACTGCTGTTCGCAGCGGCCGGGCCGGACCTGCAGACCGAGCTGGACCTGGCCTGGGTCGCGCGTGCAGGCCTGGACCCGGCGGTGATGCTCGGCAAGTTCCGCGGCCACCTGTTCGCGGTACACGCCAAGGACAATGCAGCCAAGGGCCAGGCCGAAGACGAGGGCGGCTTCGCGGCCGTCGGCCAGGGTGTGCTGGACTGGCGCGCGATCCTGCCAGCCGCCGCAGCGGCCGGCGTGCACTGGTACATCCTCGAACACGACCAGCCACGCGATCCGGCCAAGGTCATCCAGACCGGCGCGGACTACCTGCGTGAACATCTGCCCGCCAACGTGTCCGCCCGCGCGCAGCACTGACGCCTGAAGGAGGCCCCTCATGAAGACGATCCTGGCAATGGCCGTGGCCCTGGGCAGCACGGGCTTTGCGACAGCCGCATGGTGCAAGGATGACCCGGCCGCCGGTGCGAAGCTCTACACCGCGAACTGCGTGGCCTGCCACGGCGCCGATCGCGCGGGCATGCCGGGCGCATTCCCCGCGCTCACCGACATCGGCAAGCGCCTGGATGCCGCGCAGATCAAGGACAAGATCAGGAAGGGCGGCGGGTTGATGCCGCCGTTCTCCCAGTTGTCGCAGCAGGAAATAGATGACATCGCCAGCTACCTGGCGAAGTGAGCGGCCGGCGATCACGCCGGCCGTGTGCCACTACAGCTCACGCACCCAGATATTGCGGTAGCTGACCCTGGAATCATGTTCCTGCAGGTAGAGCGGCGCGCACGCATGCGGTGAATACGAGGGCGGGCCGATGTACTCGGTCCTGCCCGCCAGCACGGTGTCGTCCTGCACCAGCACGCCGTTGTGCAGCACGGTGATGCGCGCCGGCGAGATGAGCCCGCCGCCCGGCGAGAAGCGCGGCGCCTTCCAGAGGATGTCGTAGGCCTGCCACTGCCCCGGTGCACGCGAGGCGTTCACCAGCGGCATGGCCTGCTTGTAGATGGAGCCGGCCTGGCCATTGGCATAGGTCGGGTTGTTGTAGCTGTCCAGCACCTGCAGCTCATAGAGTTCCTGCAGGAAGATGCCGCTGTTGCCCCGGTTCTGGCCGTCGAAGCCCTTGGTCTGGACAGGTGTGCGCCACTCGACATGCAGCTGGATGTCGCAGAAGCGCTGCCTGGTGCGGATCCCCTTGCTGCCCGGCACGATGGTCATGGCGCCGTCGGCAACGGTCCAGGGCACACGCCCGCCCTGCTCCGACTCCCAAGCGGAGACATCCTTGCCATCGAACAGCACCATGGCGTCGGACGGCGCCTTGCCCGGTGGCGTGGCGACGGTTGCAGGCACGGGCGTCCATGCCTCGGTCTTCGCTGGATCGCGCGCGGGCTCGGTGTTGGCCTGCGCGAACGCCGGTGCAGCAGCGAGCACGCCGGCGGCGATCAATAGCGGCGTGATCTTCATGGCGTGATCCATCAGCTGGTCCCCCATGCGGGCGTACCGGGAACATAGGCCAGGTCGCCGTCGTAACGGCCTGGCACGGCGACGTAACGCAGCACTTCGGTCGCACCGACCTTGGAGGTGAAGAAACCGAAGATGGTGAGCTGCTTGAACATCGTGAAGTAATGCGGCATCCGCTCTCCTGCTTCGGCGGTGCCGGTTTCGGTCACCTCGACTGCGTGTTTCCTGGCCTCCGCATCCAGCGCGCGCAACAGTTCGGCTCGGGCCTGCGGCGCAAGGGAAACAAAGCGACCGCCGGCGCGTTTGTCGATATCGGCCAGGCCAGCGCGGAACGTCGCCTGCTGCCGGGCGGTGTAGCAGTCGCTGACGAACGTGGCCATGAACGCACCGGCGCCTGCGTCTTTCGCCCCCGGCGTTTTCGTCCGCGGCAGGATGGTCTCGGCGATCTCGTCCAGCGTGCCGACATCGGCGTCGGAGAAGGACGTCTTCGCCCCTACGGCAGGAGCCTGTGCCTGCCCGAACGCGGGCACGCCGATCATCGCCGCACCGGTGGCGGCGACGATCATCTTCAGCAGTTCGCGACGATCCATCAGAGGTTCCCCGCTTTCAGTTCGCGCACGGCGTGGTCGGCAGCCCGCGCGGTCAGTGCCATGTAGGTCAACGAAGGATTCACGCACGCGCTGGAGGTCATGCAGGCACCGTCGGTGACATAGACGTTGGGCGCATCCCAGACCTGGTTGTGCTGGTTCAGCACGGACGTCCTGCGGTCACGGCCCATGCGTGCGGTCCCCATCTCATGGATGCCCTTGCCTGGGGCGTAGTCGTTGTCGTGCATCTCCACGTCCTTGACGCCGGCGGCCTCGAGCATCTCGGCGGCATCGGCGGCCATGTCCTTGCGCATGGCAAGTTCGTTGGCGCGCATGGATACATCCATCGCCAGCACTGGCAGACCCCACTTGTCCTTGCGGTCGCGGTCCAGGCGGATCGTGTTGTCGTGGTGCGGCAGCATTTCGCCGAAGCCGGTCATGCCGATGCGCCAGTCACCGGGCACGGTCAGCGCCTCCTTCAGGTCGGCACCGATGTTCAGCTCGGCGATCTCGCGCGACCACCCCGTGCGGCTGGCGCCGCCCTGGTAGCCGAAACCACGCAGATAACCGCGCTTGTCAGCGGCCACGTTGCGGAAGCGGGGAATGTAGAAGCCGCAGGGACGACGGCCGAAGTAGTACTTGTCCTCAAAGCCTTCGACCCGGCCGGAGGCACCCGCGCCGAAATGATGGTCCATCACGTTGTGCCCCAACTCGCCGGACGAAGAGCCCAGCCCACCCTCCCATACATCGGTGGCCGAGTTCATCAGCAGCCAGGTCGAGTTGAAGGAGGAGGCGTTGAGGAAGATGACCTTGGCTGTGTACTGGTAGGTCTGGCCGGTCTCTGCGTCGATGATCTCCACGCCCCGCGCTCGCTTGCGGTCCTTGTCGTAGAGCACTTCCTTGACGATGGAGAACGGCCGCAAAGTCAGGTTGCCGGTCTTCATCGCCGCTGGCAGTGTCGCCGCCTGGGTGGAGAAGTAGGCACCGAAGGGACAGCCGAGGATGCATTTGTTGCGGTACTGGCAGTTGACGCGGCCCTGCTCGGGCATCGGCTTGGTGATGTTCGCCGTGCGCGAATGGATCATGTGCCGGGTTCCGCCGAAGGCCTTCCTGATCCGCGCGGCCACGTCCTTTTCGACGATGTTCAACGGGATCGGCGGCAGGAACTCGCCGTCCGGCAGCACGTCCAGCCCTTCACGCGTACCGGCGATGCCGGCGAATTTTTCCACATGGTCGTACCACGGCGCGATGTCGGCGTAGCGGATGGGCCAGTCGGCGGCGATGCCGTCCTTGAGGTTCGCCTCAAAATCCAGGTCGGAGAAACGATAGCTCTGTCGGCCCCACATCAGCGAACGCCCGCCGACATGGTAGCCGCGGAACCAGTCGAACCGTTTGGTCTCGATGTACGGCGATTCCTGTTCGTCGGCCCACATGCCCTGCAGGTTCTCGGCCAGCGCGTAGTCCCGCATCAGCACCGGGAAGGCGGCCTTCATCGCCTGTGTAGGCCGGTTGCGATGCGGGAAATCCCACGGCTCCTTCATCGCGTTGACGTAGTCCTTGACGTGCTCGATGTTGCGTCCGCGCTCCAGCATCAGGACCTTCAGGCCCTTCTCGGTCAGTTCCTTCGCTGCCCAACCGCCACTGATTCCCGAGCCAACAACGATGGCGTCGTAATGATTGTCTGCCATGGATCTCTCACCTGGTGGATATCGTTTCAGACGTCGCAGAGGCCGATGGCCTCGCGCAGCGAACCGACGGGATCCGGTGCCGCAGGCATGAATTCCTGCGCCAGATACCCGTCGAAACCGGTGTCGCGGATCGCGCGACAGATGGCGGGGTAATTGAGTTCCTGCTGGTCCCCGATCTCGTGCCGGCCCGGCACGCCCGCGGTGTGGTAGTGCTTGAAGTACGCGTGATGCCTGCCGATGGTGGCGATGATGTCGCCCTCCATGATCTGCATGTGATAGATGTCGTACAGCAGGCCGAAGTTGTCCGAGCCAAGTCGCTGGCACAGCTCCACGCCCCAGGCGGAGTGGTCGCACAGGTAGTCGCGATGATCGACCCTGGAGTTCAGCAGCTCCATCACCAGCACCACGCCACGTTTCTCGGCATGCCCGAGGATGCGCTTGAGGCCGGCCTCGGCATTGGCCATGCCCTCCTGCGGATCCATGCCGTTGCGGTTGCCGGAAAAGCAGATGAGGTTGCGGTAACCGGCATCGGCGACCAGGTCGATATGCCGCGTGTAGCGCTGCACCAGCTGATCGTGGAACTCACGGCCGGCAAAGCCCTGGGTAAGGCCCAGCTCCGCGCCGTTGCACATCGAGCTGTATACGCCATGCGCCTTCAGCGTGGGCCAATCCTCCGGGCCCACCAGGTCAATGGCGGCAAAACCGATGTCCTTCACCGTCGCGCAAAGCTGGCCGAGCGACAGCTGCGGGAAGGTCCAGCGGGCCACGGAATGCTTCAGGTTGCCCTTGAGCGGCGCAGTGGCGGCAAACGCAGGCAGAACGCCCGCAGCGCCCAGGCCAAGGCTCGCAGCGGCCGCCATGCGCAGCGCATCGCGCCGCGTGAGGCCCGGGGCCGGTCTGATCGAATGGATGGACATCCACCTGCCGGCCTCCCAACCGGTATCAAACACTGACGATTTCGCCGCAATGCAATCGATTGCACCATAGAGGAGGAAATTGTTTTTTTGCAAGACGCAGTGCACGAAAGCCGATGCTGCGGGGCACCACGGCCGCAGCCGTGAAACCTGGAAAAAGAAAAGCCCCGCATGGGCGGGGCTTTCGTTCTTCCTGCAGACGCGCGTTCGATCAGAACGGAATATCGTCGTCAGCGAAATCATCCATCGGCGGCGCCGACTGCTGCGGCTGCTGCTGCGGACGCTGCTGGCCGTAGCCGCCGCCCTGGTTGCCGCCCTGGTTGTAACCACCACCCTGGCCGCCACGCTGGTTGCCACCGCCACCGCCGCCGTATTCCTGGCGCGGGGCCTGCTGGCGCTGCGGACGCTCGCCGCCAGCGAAGTTGCCGCCGCCACCGCCGCCGCCTTCACCGCGGCCGCCCAGCATCTGCATTTCATCGGCGACGATGTCGGTGGAGTACTTCTCCACGCCGTCCTGGCCGGTGTACTTGTCGTAACGCAGGCTGCCTTCGACGTACACCGAGCTGCCCTTGCGCAGGTA
>Ga0308171_1001177_pt1 | contig 38595 bp, 39 predicted proteins | sample PhyGR1_FD_202135 | JGI IMG/M metagenome (GOLD analysis project Ga0308171, IMG submission 202135) | Phyllosphere microbial communities from UC Gill Tract Community Farm, Albany, California, United States - DLSLSG.R1 | ecosystem: Host-associated > Plants > Phyllosphere > Unclassified | place: USA... | reverse complement strand
GCGACGTGCTGGCCGGCCTCACCCCGAGGGAAGCCAAGGTGCTGCGCATGCGCTTCGGCATCGACATGAACACCGACCACACCCTCGAGGAAGTCGGCAAGCAGTTCGACGTCACCCGCGAGCGCATCCGCCAGATCGAAGCGAAGGCGCTGCGCAAGCTGCGTCATCCGAGCCGGTCCGAGCAGCTGCGCAGCTTCCTGGATATCGATTGATCGATACCAGCGCACCGCATTGAAACCCGACAGACCCCGCGCAAGCGGGGTTTGTTTTTTGGGGCGGGTGTCGCCGCGTGGTGTACTCGAGCCTAGCGGCGGCGCAGCGGATGGAGGGGTGTTCGACGGGGTTGGGATCGCTAGGCTGATTTGGTGATTTCGTTGCGTTTTTCGTAACTTAATTACGGATTTTTTCTCGGTGTTCTCCGGGGTGATGCTATTTCAATCAATGGCTTATATGTTTAATTGGGTTGCGCTTCGCCGAAGATTGCCGTATAGATTCGTAACTTAACTCGTCCCGAAACTCAGGCCATGGCCCGTCCTCGTACCGTCCAGCTCCAGACGCTGTTCGACAACCTGCCTGCTGGCGAGGTCGTCTCAGCTGCCGATCTCGTCGATCGCCTGGGGGTTACCCGGACAACGTTGAGTCGTCTTGTCGCCGAGGCCGGGGATCGCGTGGTGCGACTTGGCCGCACCCGCGCCACGGCCTATGCCATGCGCCAGCAGACCGCCGCAGGCAGCGAGTGGCCGCTGTTCCGTCTGCGTCCGGACGCCACCCTTGAAGAACTGGGCACAGTCGTGGCACTCACGGGCGAGACCTTCCACGTGGCGACCAACGCCGCACGCCCCAATCTGACCCGTTCGCCAGACGAGACCGTCGAGGGCCACTTCCCGGGGCTGCCGTGGTACCTGGACGACCTGCGTCCCCAGGGCTTCCTTGGGCGTACGTTCGCGCATCGTCGCGGGCGTGACCTGGGCGTCCCCGAGGACCTCAATCGATGGCAATCGGGTGACATCCTGCAGGCGCTGGTGCGTGCAGGCGGCACCGAGATCGGTGATCTCCTGCTGGGCGGCGATGCCGTGCAGATGGCGTTGCGCGCGCTCGACGCGCCTGGCGATCACGTCCTGGCCGGGCAGCGCGCGCGTCGTTATCCCGAGCGCGCCGCAGCGGCACTGGAAGGCGAGGACGTCGGATCGTCGCCCGGTGGCGAGCAACCGAAGTTCACCGCTACGGTGGAGTATGGGGGAGGGCGCTATGCGGCGCTGGTGAAGTTCGCGCAGCCCACCGCAGGCGAGGCCGCCGAACGCTGGGCGGACCTGCTGGTCTGCGAGCACCTGGCCCTGCAGTGTCTGCGCGACGCGGGTGTGCCGGCCGCGGCGTCCGAGATCCTGCAGACCGACACGCACACGTTCCTGGAGGTGCAGCGCTTCGACCGCACCGTCGACGTGCTCGGCCGGCGTGGATTTGTCTCGCTGCTGGCGCTGTCCTCGGCCTTCGTCGGTGACGTGACCGTGGACTGGGGGACGGCGGCCGACACGCTGCTGACGCAGGGCTGGGTCGATCGCGACGCGCACGCCGCCATGGGCAGGCTGCACGCGTTCGGGCGGCTGATCGGCAACAGCGACATGCATCAGGGCAATCTGGGTTTCCACCTGGTCGATCGCGGCCCGCTGCCGTTGGCGCCCGCGTACGACATGTTGCCGATGTCACTGGCACCCTCGCGCACAGGGGTGTTGCGTGTGGCGACGCCGCTCGCCGCCATCGCGCCGGAGCGCAGCGGCCAGCTCGCGCACCTGCAGTGGGCGGCGCCCCTGGCGGTGGACTACTGGCAACGCGTGGCGGGTTCGGCGCTGCTGCGCTCGGGCGTGCTGCGTGAGCTGGCTGCGGAGAATGCGCGCCGGGTGCAGGAAATGGGGCGGCGCTTCGGCTGATGTGAGGTTGCAGTGGAAAGCGCCTGCTGGCCTCCACTACACTGTGCGGCCGCAAGGGCCTATAGCTCAACGGTTAGAGCAGAGGACTCATAATCCTTTGGTTCCAGGTTCGAATCCTGGTGGGCCCACCAATTGGACGTCTGAGGATGTGGGCGAAAGCACAAGTTGGCCGGTTTCAGGCTCGAGAAGCTCGCCGCCCTTAAGGGATTCGATCACTTATGGGCCGCAAATGGTAATCCTGCCGGCTGCGGCCAACTAATGCTGAAATGCTTAGCATCGACTATCCGGTCGACTACACGCTGCCATATGCGCAGTGGGTCGGGGCTTTCGGCTGCCGGCGAGAAGTGGTGGGCATCAAGAACGCGCGTGCGCCCCTAACGGCCAGGAGCACCAGCTTCGAGCGACAGATAGCCTTCAAGTTGGCGGGCGCCCAAAAAGCCGATTGGAGTTCCTTGGCTCATTCGGCTCTGCCCAACTCTCATAGACTTGCACCGACTCTCATCGACTTTGATGCAGGCCCATTGCGCGCGAACGCCATGGCCAATGAGCCTTGGGTAACCGCTGGTCAGGTGGCCCAGCACAGGGCGTGGCCAAGGACACCGTTTATCGCTGGCGGGAGCGTAAGGGCCTGCCAACGCACCGTGTAGGACGACTTTGGAAGTTCCAGTCGTCCGAGGTGGATGAACGGGTGCGCGCAGGCGGCGCGGATGAAGACCAATTGGACGATTCGATAGGAAACACGTCATGACCGGTGCTCAGCAGCGCGCTGCCCTGCAAATCAAATCTGGAGAATTGCCAACGAAGTTCGCGGCGCGGTCGATGGTTGGGACTTCAAGCAATACGTGCTGGGCACCCTGTTCTATCGTTTTATCAGCGAGAACTTTGTCGACTACATCACTGGCGGCGATTCCAGCGTTCATTACTCCGACATGGCTGATGATGACAAGAACATCGCAGCAACCAAAGACGATGCCATCAAGACCAAAGGGACTCTGCCGGGTATGTCGAGTGTGGGACGTTGGATGCGAAGCTCAAGAAGGCTTATCGGGATGCGGGTTACAGGGATGAGCAGAGAATGTCGCGCCAGCAGGCGATGGGTTTCCTGAGCGAGGCGTATCGAGGTTATGCAGATATGCGTAGGATTTACGGCTCTCCGAAGGCCATGTTGGATTCAGCCACGGAGAAGGGTCGAAGCAATTGGTACAACTCGTTGATTGAACAGGCGCACCCGGGGGAATTCTGATGGAGTACGTGAAAAGATGGTTGCTCGCCGCTTCTTCGGCAGCGTTCATCGTTGCCCTCTACATCCTGGCGGCGCAACATCGATCGATGATTACAGTCGGTGTTGCTGCAATCATTGTGCTCAAGTGCTGTCTCTTCGGAATGGTGGCTGGCTCGCTGGCCGCGCTGATTGTCCGGAAGAACCCTGTCGCCATGGTTCTCCTCTCTCAGGTGCTTATCATGCTGATTCTAACCTTTGTCTGGAACCGGTAAGGAAAGCTGACTGACGCAGGAGATCGCCCGACTTCTCGAGTCTTGCTGACTAAGTTTCTTTCCAGGTTCTGTCGCCGGTACCAGGATGAAACTGGTAATGCCCGTGGTGTTGCTTGCAGTTGTTGCATTTGCCGTAGCCGGTTGTGGAGGCAAGTGGGGGATTTTCCGTGATGCAGAGCAGATGAGTCCACGCGATGTGCACATGATTCCGAAAGCCGAGCGTGCATTGGTGGAGGCGGTGGCGAAGCAGGGCGATCTCGAATCCGCGAGGCGGTTGATCGCGCACTATGAGGCGCTCTCGGGGAGCGACGACCTTGCCGGGAAGTGGAAGGCGACCGCTCGTGCGATTGGTGATTCAAACGAGCTGTACTTCTACGCATGCACAGCAGCTCATTCGTTAGGTAAGGATGCAAATGGAAGTCGAGCCGTAGCGCCGCACATGTACGTGTACGGAGTGCAGGCTTCGCTGGTCAACGGAACGGTCGCGAGACCTGACACATCAGGGGTAGCTGTGATGGAAGCACAGGTGGAGCACAGGGCTGACGCTGTCCAGAGGCGACGCGCCCGCAACGGCACGCCCACACGAGTGCAGGTCCACAAAAAGCACCTCGCTGACACCGACGTGCAGCAGCTGAAGTGGAGGAGCGCGTTCTGGCGCAGCTGGACGACCTGTCCTGATGGGAACGCCTGCGGCCGCTAGATGGCGGCCGCCGGTCAAATGCATGGGGGCCTAGCAACCAAGAGGTCAAAGGCCCATTGCCGGGCGATCAGGGGGAGTTCGGCCGGTGGTAGCAAAGAATGCAAAGGAGCGCGTGATTGCACTTAAGGCGTCGAAGCGTCGAACAAATTCTTGCCATAGCTAGTGACATGTCTGCTCGATTTGCCGTTCTTGAAGTCCACCCCGGAGCGGGTCACAGCATAAGTTGGACTCGCGAGCTCGCTCAAAAATGGCCCCATCTTTTCAGCACCAGGTTCGGAGCCTTTGACAAAAACGTAGGGCAGCTTTGAGCCAGCCGCTGCACAGTCGGCTGCCGAAGACGTAGTCTTTAGCTGAATCTTCTTGTGGCCGGCGGAGTCTACCAATTGGCCACAGATCGTCGCCCGACTTGACTCTAGAACCAGGACAGCATCCCGGCCGATGCGTGATACGAACTGGTCCTGAGACTCTCCCTCCTTTGAGGTCTCCTCCCAAAGCGTTATTGTCCGTCCATGCCTAAGCGCGTGCTCAACCGCCCCGTTCATATGTATCCACTTATACGCCTCCGCTCGCCGTACTGGCGGGGAGGGGGGTCTGGCAGCTGTTTGAGCGGTTGCTGGGAAGGTCAGAATAGAAAGAGCAACTGGGAGTACGATCGATCGCATGCCGTCTACTTCGACAGTCCTGTTGCCCCCAGATTACCGGCAAAGGCATTCAGGCGCACACTGGTGATTGGTGGCACTGAGGCATCCGCAGCAGGCCGGTCCCCGCGCCTTCACTGGTGAGCGCTCGCCGCGAATTCGTCAGCATCGCGCGGTGGGGATGGCGTGTAGAGACGTTGCGTAGTTCGGCGAAAGCATGTGCTGCCACATGCCCCACGCTGGCCGCGCGTGCCAACCAGATGCGCCGGGGCCGGCCGTGTCGCGCCCGAACTTCTGGTTGATCCGGTCCATGGTGGCCATCAGCCTCTGATTGCCGACCACCGACGGCCCGAACAGATCCCTGCAGCTCATCCGGTGGCGCCAGGTCGAACAGCGCCACGCCCGACTTCTTGTATCCGATCCCGTCGCGGAGCAGGCCGCGCAGCAGCTTTCGCACGACGCCCAGCACGACCACGGTGTCTGCGGTCGATGCGGGCGGGCCCACAGTCCTACTTGCGTTGTGTGCCGCAGCTCGGGCGGAACGCGTCGGAGTGGGCGAACACCCGGACGGCGGCGGTGACCTGGTCCCGGGCACGCAGCTTCTCGCAGGCGCGCACGGCAAAGGTCGCCAGCGCCTGGGCACCTGCGCAAGGCAACCACACCTGCACGCGCCACCGCATCCAACCCTCAGCGCAGCGCATCAGCCAGGCGCAGCAGCAGCGCAGCCAGCTGCTCGGGTTCCAGGGGCGCAGAAGCGCTGCGCAGCGTCGCCTCTGCCTCGGCCACGATGCCGGAGGCCGCCTTCAAGACATCACGGCCTGCGCCCGTCAGCTCGGTTCTCTGCACGCGACCGTGCTCGGGATGCGGCGTCCGGGCAATGAAACCGGCCCGCTCCAGACCCACCAGGATCGACTGCATCGTCTGCGGGGTGACAAACGAACGGCGCGCCAGCATGGCATTCGAAGCGCCCGGTTCCTCGGTGAGAAACGTCAGGACCGCGTACTGGGGTGTGGTCAGCCCGAGCTCGCGCAGTCCGGTATCCATGCGCGTGCGCAGCGCCTGCTGGGCCAGTTTCAGCGCATAGCCGATCGTGGCGTACGGGTCCTTCATGGCGTGCCCCGCCGCGGTACTTGACATATCAGGGTCCTTACATAAGTATAAGCTCACTGATATTACCCGTCAGTCCTACAGAAGGAAACCGCGCCATGCCCCACCTGATCGGACCTGATTTCATCGGCATTCAAACCCACGACCTCGAGGCTGCGCGCGCGTTCTACAGCGAGGTGGTCGGACTGAAGGTCGCCCCCCGCAGCCCGCCCGGCGCTGTGGTGTTCGATACCACGCCGATCCCGTTCGCCGTGCGCACGCCGGTGACCGAGCTCGATCCCGCGCAGCCGCTGGGCCAGGGCGTGGCGATCTGGTTCGGCTGCGACGATGCCGATGCGCTGCACGCCCATCTGGTTGCGCAGGGGACATCGATTGTCTTCGCCCCCAAGGACGGTCCTTTCGGCCGCTATTTCGCGTTCCGCGATCCGTTCGGCTACACGATCACCCCGCACACCGTTGGAAAATCCTGAGTGTGGACGGGCGCACGGGCGAGATCCCGGCGTCCGGCCCACCCCGTTTGTTCGTGAGCCGTTACCAAGGAAGGTGCGGAGCAGACCTGCGAGCGTCTGCTCAGCCAAGCCGGCGAGCAACATGGCGGTCGCTTTCGCATTTTTCGCGCTGGCTCACAACGCAGGAAAGCCTGACCGACAAACTTCCGAAATGGATGAATTCGCCAGCCGGTTGTCTAGTGGACTGAATAGCGCTCCACGCGACTTGGGGGGGCCTCGGCTGCCAAACAAGTGGCGCAGCAAATGGCATCGCCGCCTATGGATCTAGACGTTGTAACGGAAAACCTCCGGCGATCTGTGGCTGCCGCATTCGGTGCCCTCGTTGTCCTGCTGCTCAACAGGCGGCCGCACTAGTACGCAAACGTCCCATCGCGATGGGACTTGCACAGGTGCTCAGTATTTTTGCCGTGAGATCAATCCTGCAGGAGCAGGTTCCGCAGCCATGCATCTGGATCGTCCGAATAGGACCGCATATGCGGTTTAAAGAATAAATAGGACTATACAAAAACAAAAATGCGACGCATTTTGTTCTTGTTAAGTGCGCGTGAACTATCGTTCCGCCCCGCTTGAAGCCGCCAGTAGAGGCTTCTGCCGATTTCGCGATGTGGTTCTGCGCATCGCTTCATGTGCGCCTGGCAGTAGCGCCGCGCACTTTTTAATCGGCCGCGTGTCGATTGTTTTCAAAGAGGTTGAATCATGAAGTTTTTCATCATCCCGGCAGCCCTCGCCGCGACATTGCTTGTGTCCGGTTGCACGACCAGCAGCTGGATCCAGGCAGCCGGTGGCGTGATGCAGGCCAAAGACGACTATGACAAGCAGGCGCGCAACCAGCGGATCCGGGACGCCAACGCGGCAGCGGCGCGGGCCCGGACGCAATGAACCTGGCCCCCACAAAAACGTCGATCCTGCTTGCGTGCGCGCTCTCTGTCGGTCTCGCTGGCTGCATGCCGAGCATTCTTCAATACGACCGCGGTAATCCGGTCGTGATGAGTTCCCTGCAACAAGGTGCGACCCGGGAGTCGGTCCTGAGCGCAGCTGGCCAGCCGCTGGATGCAACGGTGCTGCCCGGCATCAAGGGCGTCTGCTACGACTACATCCTGCGGAACCGCGGCAACAGCTCGCCCTACTACGTCGCCTTCAACGCACAGGGGCGTGTCGTCAACGCTGGCTACATCGCCTGCAGGAAGGCACTCGCTTCGGGCTATCTGGAATCCAGTGAACCGATCCAGCCGCGTTACTGAGTAAACGGCATCGCGATGCGGACGCGATTCACCGCAACAACGAGGGCGCCTGGTCAATCCGCCAGGCGCCATTCAACGCAAGCACCACCGCGAACTTCCCGCACAGCAGCACGTCGGCGTCATTGTCCGCGCGCACGTAGCGGTCAGCCCCCGGCAGCATCAGTACCTCGACCTCGCCGATGAAGTCATGCCGCTCATGGTGCTGGCCGCGCACCATCACGCGATACGGTCCGCGCAGCGTACGCACCACCGGGCGGCGGCCCGCCGCCTGTGCCGCCTGCGCCAGATCGATCGCATTCCCGCGGGGCATGCGCCAGCCGATCCGCTCGGGTTGGCCGAACCACTCCAGCGCGTTGACTTCGCGCGTCTGCAACGCCCGCGTCGGTGGCGTGCGGCCCAGTGCCACCGCTGCGCGATGACTGCGCCGCGCGATCCATAGCATGCTGACCACGACAGACAGCCCGGCAACGATCAGGTACACGAATACCAGGCCGAACCACGGCGAGCTGTTGGGAATGCCGAACAGCATCGCAACAAAGACGAGCAGCATCGCCCATCTGATCCATTCGTTCGAGGTTGTCGGTTCTGCCATGTTCGCTTTCTTCCGCCACACTCCGCAGCGTGCGGAGAGCCGCCTATTCTGACACCGGGCGGCGCGCAGAATTCAGGTGTCGGAACGTTTTCCCATGCGTTTCACGACGACGACTATCACCGCAGCAATGGCCACGGGGATAAGCATCACGGCGAGAATGACGAGCCAGTGGTAGATGCTGAAACTGCCCATGCGTGATGCCTCCTGATGGTCGGCCCAATCCTACTATCGATACGTGCATCGCGCTCCCGTGGGTTTTGGCGAACCGCCCCTGGCGGAGGCCTCTCGTCACCCTGCCATTGGGCAGGTGCCCCCGCACAGGTGCAGTGCTAAAACATCCAGCACCACCCGCTCAGGCCCTGGATGATGAAGCAACGCTCCTCAATGCTGTCGGCATGTCTGACGCTTCTGCTGCCCACGGTCGCGTACGCCGGTGTCGATCTCGCCTCCCTCGACAAGGACATGGTCGGCCCACGCACCGAGATCCTCGTGCTGGGCAGCATCCACCTGAGCGAGCAAGCGGCCTTCGATCCCAAGGCACTGGATCCCCTGCTGGACAAGCTGGCCGCGTTCAAGCCCGGCTACATCACGATTGAGGCCATCAACGGTGAGCAGTGCGACCTGGCCAAGCGCCACGCGGCCGTCTACGGCGATGACTACTGCGCCAGCACGGAGCTGGCGAACGCGGCCACCAGATTGGAGGTGCCGGCGGCGATCGTGCAGGTGAACACGACGTTGGCCGCATGGCCGGCCACCCCCACCGCTGCGCAGCGCCGCCAGTTGGCGGCACTGTTCCTCGCCGCGGGCGAGCGGCCGTCTGCCTATGTCCAATGGCTGCAGCTGCCCGCGGCCGAGCGACGGGCGGGTGATGGCCTGGACGACAGCCTGGTCGAGCTGCTCAAAGAGCTGGGGACCCGCAAAAACGAGAGCTATCAGATCGCTGCGGTCCTGGCGGCGCGACTGGGCCTGCAGCGCGTGCATGCCGTGGACGACCATACCGGTGACAACCATCAGATCGCCGACCGTGCAGCGTTCGGCAAAGCGCTGCAGCAGGCGTGGAGCACCTATGCACCTGCGCTGGATGCCATGACGAAACGGGAAGCAGCGTTCATCGCCTCCAACGACCTGCTCGGGCTGTATCGCAGCGTCAACGATCCCGCCACGTTGCGGGTGCTCGCCGAGTCCAACGTGCGCCCGACGCTGGCCGCCGTATCACCGCAGCACTACCCCCAGGTCTGGGTCCAGGGCTGGGAAATCCGCAATCTGCGCATGGTCGCCAACGTGCTTGAAGTGGTGCGCGATCACCCCGGCTCCCGCGTGCTTTCCATCGTCGGCGCCTCGCACAAGCCGTGGTTCGATGGTTGGCTGGGGCAGATCTCAGGAGTGGACATCGCCGACACCCAGGCCGCGTTGAAGTAGGCCGGCGGTACACCGGCCCGCTTCGATCCACCGCATCTCACCCCTGCGCCACGCCTGGTCCACCTACCGGCTCGGTCTCGAACCGCTCGCCGAAGCCGGTGATCATCGGCCGGGCCTTGGCGATCGCCGCCTGGACGGCAGGCAGCGCCAGCGAGGCGCGGTGCAGGTCCTGGCTGTCCCAGACCTCGGTGATCCAGATTGCCTCCGCCGCGGTGGGGTCGCGCGCCACTACGTAGCTGCGGCAGCCCGGCATTGAGCTGGTGCCCTCGAGCAGGATCGCGATGACCGCGTCGCGCTGGCCGGGCGCGGTCAACATCTTGCCGATCAAACCGTACATGGGGTATTCCGGGGCAGGGGAGGTGCCCGCATCCTGCGCGCGGCCGCCACGGCCGGTCAATGGCCACCGGTTTGAGGCCCCTCCCGCCCTGCGGTATCCTGCGCGCCCCTCCCGCGCCGGCCGCCGTGTGATGACGCCACCCTGATACCGCGTTGCAGACGCGCTGGCCGCCCGGCCGGCTCAGGGAGTGCTTTGTCTTCATCACACAACGCGCCGTGCGCATCGCCGGTGCGTGGAGTCTGTCCATGTCTGTTTCGTATCCGCTGCGCCAGCAATGGCTCGGCAACATCCGCGGTGACCTGCTGTCCGGCGCCGTGGTGGCCCTGGCGCTGATCCCCGAAGCGATCGCCTTTTCCATCATTGCCGGGGTCGACCCCAAGGTCGGCCTGTATGCCTCGTTCTGCATCGCGGTGGTCACCGCCATCGCCGGTGGCCGGCCCGGCATGATCTCCGCTGCCACCGGCGCGATGGCGCTGGTGATGGTCGATCTGGTCCGCGACCACGGCCTGCAGTACCTGATGGCCGCCACGATCCTGGCCGGGCTGCTGCAGATCGCGGCCGGGGCGCTCAAGCTCGGCGCCCTGATGCGGTTCGTGTCGCGCTCGGTGATCACCGGCTTCGTGAATGCCTTGGCGATCCTGATTTTCCTGGCCCAGTTGCCCGAGCTGATCGGCATGCCCTGGGCGGTGTACGCCGTGTGCGCGGCCGGGCTGGCGATCATCTACCTGCTGCCGCTGCTGACCCGGGCGGTGCCTTCACCGCTGGTGGCGATCGTGGTGCTGACCGCGCTGTCGATCTGGCTGGGCCTGGACATCCGCACCGTCGGCGACATGGGCGCGCTGCCGGACAGCCTGCCGACCTTCCTGCTGCCCGACGTGCCGCTCACGTGGGAGACGCTGCGCATCCTGCTGCCGGTCTCGGCCACGCTGGCCGTGGTCGGTCTGCTCGAGTCGATGATGACCGCGCAGATCGTGGAAGACATGACCGACACGCCCAGCCAGCGCAACCGCGAGTGCGCCGGGCAGGGCCTGGCCAACATCACCGCCGGGCTGTTCGGCGGCATGGGCGGCTGCGCGATGATCGGGCAGTCGGTGATCAATGTGTCCTCCGGCGGCCGTGGCCGGTTGTCCTGCCTGGTCGCCGGCGTGCTGTTGCTGCTGCTGGTGGTCTACGGCGCGGACTGGGTGAGCCGGATCCCGATGGCCGCGCTGGTCGCGGTGATGATCATGGTCAGCATCGGCACCTTCCACTGGCGCTCGTTCGCCGAATTCCGGCTGCATCCGAAAAGCTCCTCGGTGGTGATGCTGGGCACGGTGATCGTCACCGTGGCCACCCACGATCTGGCCAAGGGCGTGCTGACCGGGGTGCTGCTCTCGGCGGTATTCTTCGCGCGGAAGGTAGGGCGGATGCTGGTAGTGACCGATACGGAAACCGCCGCCGACACGCGCCGCTACACGGTCAGCGGGCAGGTCTTCTTCGCCTCGGCCGGCCAGTTCGCCTCGGCCTTCGATCTGATCCAGGTGCCGTCGCGGGTCGTGATCGACCTGAGCGCCGCGCATTTCTGGGACCTGAGCGCGGTCGGCGCGCTGGAGCGGGTCCAGGGCAAGCTGCGCGCGCGCGGGGCCCAGGTGGAGTTGGTCGGCCTCAACGCCGCCAGCCAGACGCTGGTCGAACGGCTGGGCCGCGGCCGGCCGGCGGCGGGCGGACACTGAACGCAGTCAGTAAACACCGCTAAACATAACTGTCATATCGCCGTTATCCAGCTCAGACCCTTCTCTGCGCCGGGCCCCGGTGGTACCGGCCGGCAGCATGCCGACAGCGCAGGGTCCGCAATGGACTGCGAGATTCCGTAGTGGCGCGGTAAGCGCGCCACTGGCCCTGCCCCTTCCCGGAACCGCCCCCATGTCCGTGTCCCGTTCCACCTCTGCCAAGCGCCCCGGCAGCATCGCCCACAAGCTGATGCTGGGCACCGCGCTGATCGCCATGCTCTGCTTCGGTGTCACCGCAGCCATCAGCTACCGCGAAGCCAGCGCTTCGCTCATTGAAGCATCCCGCCGCACGATGGAAAGCCAGGCCCAGGCCGAAGCGCTCCGGGTCAGTGCGGATCTGGCCAAGGCCTCGGCCACCAGCCAGACCCTGGTGCAGAGCCTGCTGGTGCAGCGCGCGCAGGGCACGCTCACGCGTGCGACGGTGGCCGCGATCTTCCAGCAGCAGCTGCAGGCGCACCCGGAGTGGGTGGGCATCGGTACGCTGTGGGAGCCGGATGTTTTCGACGGCAAGGATGCGGAATTTGTCGGCGCCGAGGCGCACGATGCGAGCGGCCGCTTCATGACCTACTGGGCGTGGACCGATGGCGCCCCGGTGCAGGACGCGTTGAAGGGCTATGACGTGCCGGGCGACGGCGACTGGTACATCCGGCCGCACCAGCTCAAGCGGCAGACGGTGGCCGAACCGTACGAGTACGAGATCGCCGGCAAGAAGGTGTTGATGACCACGCTGTCCACGCCGATCCTGGACCAGGGCGAGTTCCTGGGCGCGGTCACCGTGGATTTCGCGCTGGCCGCGCTGCAGAAGCACCTGGCCACGCTGCACCCGATGGGCGAGGGGCATGTGGAGCTGCTGTCGCCGTCGGGCATCGTGCTGGCCGCCAAGGACCCGAAGGAGATCGGCACGCGCCGGCAGGATGCGGCCACCACGGCGCTGCTGGCGGCGATCGCCGCTGACCAGCCGTTCGATGCCTTCGAACAGGACGCGGCCGGCAATGTGAAGACCTATGTGCCGCTGCGCATCGGCGCCAGCGAAGAGCGCTTCGCCCTGGGCGTGGTGGTGCCGCACGCGCTGATCACCGCGCAGGCGCGTTCGCTGCTGTGGATCATCCTGGGCGTCGGCCTGGGCGCTGCGGTGGTGCTCAGCCTCGCCGTGTACGTGCTGCTGCGCCGCCAGGCGATCCGCCCGCTGGCCGATGCGGTCCGGCTCTCGGCCGATGTGGCCGAAGGTCGCCTGGATACCGCGCTGCCGCCGCCACGCGATGACGAAGTGGGCCGCTTGCTGGATGCGATGCGTCGCATGCGCGACCAGCTGCAGTCGGTGATGGCCGCCCAGGGCGAGATGGCCCAGCGCCATGAAGCCGGTGAGCTCGGGTTCCGGATGGACGCGCAGGCCTTCCCCGGCGCGTATGGCCGGATGGTGGGCGATACCAACCAGCTGGTGGGCGCCAACATCGCCGTGACCCGTCGCCTGGTCGAGGTGATGCAGCGCTATGCGGTGGGGGATCTGTCGCAGGACATGGATCGCCTGCCCGGCGAGCAGGCGGCGTTCACCGATGCGATGGACACCACCAAGGCCAACCTGCGCGCGATCAATACGCAGATCCGCGATCTGGCCAGTGCCGCGGCGCTGGGCGATTTCAGCCAGCGCGGCGACGTGGTGCGTTTCGACCACGACTTCCGCGCGATGGTGGAAAACCTCAACACGATGATGCAGGTCAGCGATGACAACCTGCAGCAGATCTCCGCGCTGCTGCAGGCGATCGCTGCCGGTGACCTCACCGCGCGCATGCAGGGCGAGTTCCATGGCGTGTTCGCGCGCATGCGCGACGATGCCGATACCACCGTGGCGCAGCTGACCGACATCGTCGGCCGCATCCAGCAGGCCTCGGGCAGCATCAACCTGGCAGCGGGCGAGATCGCCACCGGCAACAGCGATCTGTCGCGCCGGACGGAACAGCAGGCAGCCAGCCTGGAAGAAACCGCCGCATCGATGGAGGAGTTGACCTCCACCGTGCGCCAGAACGCCGATCACGCCGTGCAGGCCAACCAGCTGGCTGCCGGTGCGGCCGAGGTCGCTTCGCAGGGCGGTGAGGTGGTGGGCAAAGTGGTCACCACGATGGCCGGGATCGAAGTGGCCTCGCGGAAGATCGCCGAGATCATCTCGGTGATCGACGGCATCGCGTTCCAGACCAACATCCTGGCGCTCAACGCCGCCGTGGAAGCGGCGCGTGCAGGCGAGCAGGGCCGCGGCTTTGCCGTGGTGGCCTCGGAGGTGCGCGCGCTGGCGCAGCGTTCGGCCGGCGCGGCCAAGGAGATCAAGACGCTGATCGACGATTCGGTGACCCAGGTCAGCGAAGGCTCGGCGCTGGTGCAGACCGCCGGGCGCACGATGCAGGAGATCGTGACCGGCGTGCGCCGCGTCAACGACATCATGGCCGAGATCTCCGCCGCCTCGAAAGAACAGTCGGCCGGCATCGAGCAGGTCAACCAGACCATCACCCAGATGGATGAAACCACGCAGCAGAACGCCGCGCTGGTGGAAGAAGCCACTGCCGCTGCGCGTGCGATGGAAGAGCAGGCCCAGCACCTGAGCACGGCGGTGGCGACGTTCCGCATCGCAGCGCCGCTGGCCACGGCGGCCGCGCCCACCGTGCGTGCCAAGGTAGTGGGCGGCCGCCGCATGGTGGTGCCGACACGGCAGGCACCGGCGATGGAAGCGGCCGGTGGGGAGTGGGAAACGTTCTGAGCACAAAAAAAACCCGGTCGATGACCGGGTTTTTTCTGGGCGGTGCGGCGCGGCTTACCAGCGCATGCCTTCGAAGGGGTTCCAGCTGGTGCTGCCCTTCACCCGGTCCAGGTAATAGCTGTAGTTGGCGCTCATGCCGACCAGCACCGACCAGCCCACGCCGACGCCGCGGGCGACCACGTCCGGCAGGAACGCGCACACCACCGCCAGCACCACCAGGATGCCGAGCAGGGCCAGGCCCTTGCGCCACATGCCCAGGATCATGAAGTAGATCCAGCCGAAGAAGAACGCGAAGAAGTTCATCTGCACTTTGATGCGCTGGCCGAACGGCAGGGCCTTGAATGCGGCCTTGTATTCGGGGCTCTTCGGGCCGCCATGCTGTTCGAAGAAGTTGAAGCGAAACTGCCACTTGGGGCTGTACTGCGAAGGGGTTGTGCTGGAATCCATATCCGAATCAGTGTGTGTAAACGGTTACATGATAGATGGCGGCTATGTCAAAAATCCAGCGCCGCTCGCTGCGCGCGTCGGGGTTCCGACGCGCGCCAAGGGCGCCCACCGGGTCGCCCGCGCGGGGACGGCGCCGTGCAACCACATCGACACGGTTTTCAGTTAGTGTGCGCGATCGGTCCACTTCGACGGGCCAGGAGCAGGAGCAGCAGGAATGGGGCGGGGTCATACCAACTCGGATCTGGCAGCCATCGCGCATGCCGAAGATGTACTGCGCGTACTCGCGCCACCGGCCCACGTGCGTCGCGCACAGAAGAGCCTGGCCGAACAGCAGTTGATGCTGGCCGCGCTGCGCGCGCAGGCCCCCATCACGCCGGACCTGGCCACCGCGCCGCTGCCCGAGCCGATCTGATCTGCTGCCGCGTGCCTGCGCCCGCATGCGGGCGCCTGCGCGTGGCCAGGATGTTGTTCACCCTGCACAAGGACCCGCCATGAACGCTGCCGTCGATTCGCGTACCGCCCCCGTCACCGCCACCTGGATCTGCCTGGGCATCGCCTGGTTGCTGTTCCTGCTGCCGGTGCCCGGTGCGGCGATGTTCGTCGGCTGGCCGTTGAACCTGGTGGCCTTCATCCTGTCGATCGTGGTGATCACGCGGGGCCGCACCGTCGCCGGCCTGATCCCGCTGTTGTCCTCGATCATCGCCTCGCCGGTGATCTACCTGATCGGGCTGGCGATCCTGGCCAGCATGATCGCCGCGCCGTCCTATCAGGGGTACCAGGAACGCGCCGGGGCAGCGGCACAGCTGCAGCAGTCGCCGGCGATGCAGGCGGCCGACGCCGCGGCCGAAGCCGATGCCGCCGCCACCGCCGCTGAAGGCCCGGCCCCGGCCCCGGCCGACAGCGCGCCGACCCCGGCGCCGACCCGCTGACCCCGGCGCGGGCCCGGCCGCGCCAGCGCAGTCGCCCCTGCGCAGCCCACCCGGGCGAGGGCGGCGGCGCTGGCGGCGGACGGCCGCCCGGGGTCGCTGCATGAATGGGCAAACGCCTGCGACAGTAGGCCGCACGCCGGATCCCCGGCGGCCCGCGCCCCGAAAATGCTGAATGGGGAGAAATCCCCGGAAATAGCCTTCGCACCCGGCTTACATTTTGCGCCCTAGACTGAGCCGCGTTTTCGTCTGGGTTCGTTGGAGAGTTCGTGGGTTCCGGTAGTGACAGACAACACCTGTGTGCCGGCCAGCGGCCAGCACCCGAAGGACGAACGTGCGCCGAAGGGCGCATCGGGTGCACGATGACGTCACCCGCGCCAGGCGTGTCCTGCTGGGCGGCCCCCACCTTCGGATACGCCGCATGAGCACCCAGACCCTCCAGGCCGTCGTGGATGCCGGCCGGGCAACGCTGCCGGCGGAATCGCCGATGGTCATGCCCGAGCAGTCCTTCCGCGAAGGGCGCCTGCAGGTGCCGCGCCAGCGCACCGCACCGCGCCTGATGCCGCTGCGCCGCTTCTTCATCTTCGGCGGCACGGCGGTGATGACCGCCGCCGCCAGCCGGATGATGTGGAAGGTGCTGTCCGTCGGCGGCGTCACCGTGCTGGAGATGTGCCTGCTGGTGCTGTTCGTGGGCCTGTTCGCCTGGATCGCGCTGTCCTTCATGGGCGCGGTGGCCGGCTTCCTGACCGCGGTGTTCGACCGCGGCTACAAACTGGGCATCGACCCGGATGCACCGCTGCCCACCGTGCATACGCGCACGGCGCTGTTGATGCCGACCTACAACGAAGATCCGCGGCGGCTGCTGGCCGGCTTGCAGGCGATCTACGAATCGGTGGCCGAGACCGGCCAGCTGGCCAACTTCGATTTCTATGTCCTCAGCGATACCCGCCGCGATGACATCGGCCAGGCCGAAGAACAGGCCTACGCCGACCTGTGCGACGCGGTGGGCGGGCACGACCGCATCTTCTACCGGCGGCGGGGCGACAACACCGGGCGCAAGGCCGGCAACATCGCCGACTGGGTCCGCCGCTTCGGCGGTGCCTATCCGCAGATGCTGGTGCTCGATGCCGACAGCCTGATGACCGGCGACACCATCGTGCGCCTCGTGGCCGGGATGGAACACAACCCGGATGTAGGCCTGATCCAGACCCTGCCGGCGGTGATCGGCGGGCGCACGCTGTTTGCCCGCATGCAGCAGTTCGGCGGGCGCGTGTACGGTCCGGTGATCGGCCGCGGCGTGGCCTGGTGGCATGGCGCGGAAAGCAATTACTGGGGCCACAACGCGATCATCCGCACCCAGGCCTTCGCCGAGCAAGGCGGCCTGCCGACGCTGCCGGGGCGCGAGCCGTTCGGCGGCCACGTGCTCAGCCATGATTTCGTCGAAGCCGCGCTGATGCGCCGCGGTGGCTGGGCCACCCACATGGTGCCCTACCTCAAGGGCAGCTACGAGGAAGGCCCGCCGACCCTGACCGACCTGCTGGTGCGCGACCGCCGCTGGTGCCAGGGCAACCTGCAGCACGCCAAGATGGTCGGCTCGCGCGGCCTGCACTGGGTCAGCCGCATGCACATGCTGATCGGCATCGGGCATTACTTCACCGCACCGATGTGGGCGATGCTGATGCTGGTCGGCATCGCGATCCCGCTGTTCCAGGACGGCATCGATTTCAACCAGCTGCTGCACCTCTCGCCGGGCCGCTACTGGCGGCACCAGGACGAGACCCAGGTGATCCGGATGTTCGCGATCACCATGGTGGTCCTGCTGGCGCCCAAGGTGCTGGGCTACTTTGCGACGCTGCTGGATCCGGTCGAACGCCGCGGCTGCGGCGGGGGCATCCGCGCGTTCGTCTCGATGCTGCTGGAAACCGTGCTGGCCGCGCTGATGGCGCCGGTGGTGATGTACGTGCAGTCGCGCGGCGTGGCCGAAGTGCTGGCCGGCAAGGATTCGGGCTGGGATGCGCAGCAGCGCGACGATGGCCGCATCTCGTGGATGGCGCTGGTGCGGGGTTACGGCGGCCTGAGCGTGTTCGGCCTGTTCATGGGCGCACTGGCCTATGCGGTGTCGCCGTCGCTGGCGGCATGGATGGCCCCGGTGGTGATCGGCATGGCGCTGGCGATCCCGGTGGTGGCGCTGACCTCCGGCCGTGGCCCGGGCACGCTGATGCATCGCCTGCGGCTGATGGAAATCCCCGAAGAAACCGCACCGCCCAAGGTGCTGGTGCGTGCGGCGCAGCTGCGCCGTGCCGCAGCGGAGGCGTACCCGCACCCGGCACCCTGAGCCGCGTGCGGCACTGCATAATGCCGGCTGACCGTTCTGGAGCCGCATGATGCTGGACACCGTGGAAAACGAAACCGGTACCGACCCGCGCTGGGCGGTGCTGTGGCTGCATGGCCTGGGCGCCGATGGCAATGACTTCGCCCCGATCGTGCCGGAGCTGCTGCGCCCGCACTGGCCCGCGATCCGCTTCGTGTTCCCGCACGCGCCGGTACAGCCGATCACGATCAACAACGGCGTGCCGATGCGCGCCTGGTACGACATCGTCAGCATGGACTTCCGCTCGCGCGCCGATGCGGCCGGGGTGGACGCTTCGGTGGCGCTGCTCGATGCATTGATCGAACGCGAGATCGCCCGCGGCATCGCGCCCGAGCGCATCCTGCTGGCCGGGTTCTCGCAGGGCGGCGCGGTGATCCTCAGCGCGCTGCTGCGGCGCACCCGCCCGCTGGCGGGGCTGATCGTGCTGTCGAGCTATCTGCCCGATCCGCTCAACGCCGCGGCCGCGCGCGTCAGCGGCGCGATCACCGTGCCGGTGTTCATGGCCCACGGCACGCAGGATCCGGTGATCCCCGTGGCGATCGCCGAGCACACCGCGCAGACCCTGACGGGGTTGGGCCTGCCGGTGGAGTGGCACACCTATCCGATGGCGCACCAGGTATGCGCGCAGGAGCTGGACGCGCTCGGCGACTGGCTCGACGCACGCTTCGCCGGCTGAACCGATGACCGATCCCCGCCAGCAGTCCTGGTTGCCTGACCTGTGCCGGCTGCCGCGGCTGGCGGCGATGCTCGGCCTGGCCGAGCTGGTGGTGGTCGTGGTGGCCCTGGCGCCGGATGGCAGCCGCCAGTGGTCGCTGTCGGATTTCTTCTCGGCCAGCGGGTTTTCCCTGTGGCTGGCCCTGGCCAGCACGGTCTGCCTGTGCAGCGCCCGCAGCGTGCTCTCGCGCCTGCCGGAGATGCCCGGCACGCTGCTGGCCGTGCTGATGACCGCGCTCATCGCCGGCATCGGCGCCGGCGTGGTGCACGCGCTGTACGGCGTGCTGGGTGGGTCGTTCGCGCAGGCGGTGGGGTTCTGGCGCTTCACGCTGGGCAGCGCGGCGATCACCGCGCTGATCATGGCGCTGGCCCTGCGCTACTTCTATGTCAGCGACCGCTGGAGCGCGCAGATGCAGGCCAACGCGCGTGCCCAGGCCGATGCGCTGCAGGCGCGCATCCGCCCGCATTTCCTGTTCAACAGCATGAACCTGATCGCCAGCCTGCTGCGTCGCGACCCGGTCGTGGCCGAGCGGGCGGTGCTGGATCTGTCCGATCTGTTCCGCGCTGCGCTCGGTGCCGGCGAGGGCGATTCCACCCTGCAGGCCGAGTGCGAGCTGGCCGAGCGCTACCTGTCGATCGAATCGCTGCGGCTGGGCGAGCGCCTGCAGGTGGACTGGCGGCGCGAGGAGCCGCTGCCGTGGGCGCTGCCGATGCCCCGGCTGGTGCTGCAGCCGCTGGTTGAAAACGCGGTGCTGCACGGTATTTCGCGGTTGCCGGCCGGGGGCTGCATCACCATCGCGCTGCGCTGCGAAGGGCGCCAGCTGCACATCAGCGTGCGCAACCCCGCGCCGGATCCGGACGTGCGCGGGCTGCCGCTGCTGCAGGGCGCCGGGCATGCCCAGCGCAGCATCGCGCACCGGCTGGCCTGGCGTTTCGGGCCGGGCGCGCGGATGACGGGGGCGTGGAACGACGGCTACTATGCCTGCGACATCTCCGTGCCCCTTCCATGAGGACGCCGCCTTGAAGGTGGTCATTGCCGACGACGAACCGCTGGCCCGCGAGCGCCTGCGCGCGCTGCTGGCCGAACAGGCCGGCATCGAGGTGGTGGCCGAGGCGGAGAACGGCGAGCAGGCCCTGCACGCCTGTGCGGAGCTGCAGCCGGACCTGGTGCTGCTGGACATCGCCATGCCCGGGCTGGATGGGCTGGAGGCCGCGCGTCACCTGGCCACCTTCGAGCCGCGCCCGGCGGTGGTGTTCTGCACTGCCTACGACGCACATGCGCTCTCGGCGTTCGAAGCGGCGGCGATCGATTACCTGATGAAGCCGGTGCGCCCGGAGCGGCTGGCCGCCGCGCTGGAGCGCGCGCGCACCTTCCTGGCCGGGCGCAGCGGGCAACCGGCGGCGGCAAACCAGCAGGCGCGCACGCTGCTGTGCGCGCGCCTGCGCGGCAGCCTGCGCCTGATCCCGGTCGAAGACATCCACTACCTGCAGGCCGAAGAGAAGTACGTGGTGGTCCACCACGCGCGCGGCGAAGACCTGCTGGAAGAATCGCTGAAATCGCTGGAAGACGAATTCGCCGGCCGCTTCCTGCGCATCCACCGCAACTGCCTGGTCGCGCGCCACGAGCTGATCGAGCTGCGACGAAATGGCGCAGGCCAGGTCCAGGCCGTGCTGCGCCATGGCAAGGCGCCGCTGGAAGTCAGCCGCCGCTGCGTGGCCAGCCTGAAGCAGGAACTGCGGCAGCTGTAACGGCCGCTGCGGTGACCGTTGGTCGATGGCCGCCGGTGACCGATAATGGCGGCATGAAAACCCTGCGCATCGCCACCCGTAAGAGCCCGCTTGCCCTGTGGCAGAGCGAACACGTCGCCGACCGCCTGCGCCAGGCACACCCCGGGCTGGACGTGGTGCTGGTGCCGATGAGCACGCGCGGCGATGAAGTGCTGGACCGTTCGCTGGCGGCGATCGGCGGCAAGGGCCTGTTCCTGAAAGAGCTCGAGCTGGCGATGCTGCGCGGCGATGCCGACTGTGCGGTGCACTCGCTCAAGGACGTGCCGATGGAGCTGGACGCCCCGTTCGCGCTGCCGGCGATGCTGACCCGGCACGACCCCTCCGACGGCTTCATCTCCAACCTGTACGCCTCGCTGGAGGCGCTGCCGATCGGTGCGCGGGTGGGCACCTCTTCGCTGCGCCGGCAGGCCCAGCTGCGCGCGCTGCGCCCGGATCTGGAGCTGCTGGACCTGCGCGGCAACGTCAACACCCGGCTGGCCAAGCTGGACAACGGCGGCTACGACGCGATCGTGCTGGCGGTGGCCGGGCTGGAGCGGCTCGGCCTGGGACAGCGGATCGTGGCGCGGCTGTTGGCGCCGGCGTGGCTGCCGGCCCCGGCGCAGGGGGCGGTGACGGTGGAATGCCGGGGCGACGATGCGCAGGTGATGGCGCTGTTCGCCGCGCTCGATGACGCCGCCACGCGGGCCTGCGTGGAAGCCGAGCGCGCCATGAACCGCGCGCTGCATGGCAGCTGCCACGTGCCGGTGGCCGGCTTTGCGCAGTGGGAAGGCGAGGATCTGTTCCTGCAGGGCCTGGTGGGCGGCGTGGCCGATGGCCGCCTGGTGCGTGCCGAGGCGCGCGGTCCGGGCCGTGACCCGGAGGCGCTGGGCCAGCAGGTGGCGCGCGGGCTGCTCGATGCCGGTGCGGGCGAGCTGCTGGCGCTGTAAGCGCAGGCCCCCTCGCAGCGCCACGCCTGGCGTGGCGGCGCCGGCCAGCGCCGACGCAGGGTCGGCGCGACCGGTTCACCCGCAGCGGCTTACTTGAACTTGTAGACCACGTTCATCGTGGTCAGCGTATCGGTCTTGCGCTTGTCTTCGGCCACGTCGCTGTTGTGGCGGGCCTGCCAGCCGGCCTTCAGCGCCAGATGCTCGTTCATGCTGACCGACACGCCGAAATCGTTCTGCGCGAAGGTGTTGTACGAGCCCGATTCGACCAGCAGCGTGTTCACCAGGTCGGTGTTGGGGGTCAGCGTGTACTTGATGTCGAACAGGCCACGGCCGATCAGGCCGGTGCGGGTGCGGTCGTCTTCGGTGTCATGCGTGCGACGCACACCGGGGCCGATCTGCGCATCCATGTAGAAGCGCTCCGCATCGACGATGCGCGTGCCGTAACCCAGACCGAACGAGCTCTGGCGGTCGTAGGTGGCGAAGTCGTCGCGCTCGTAACGCACGGTGGCGGTGATCTGGCGGTGCTCGCCCAGCTGCAGCGCGCTGCCGGCGCTGGCCGTGTACCGGTTGGCGGTGGTGTTGCGGCGGCGCACGGTGCTGCCGTCATCCAGGGTTTCGGTGTATTCCGAGCGCGAGCGCAGGCCGAACAGGTCCATGCTGTGCACCCAGTCATCGTCGGTGTAGCGCAGCCGCAGGCGGCCGTTGAAGCTCTCGTTGTTGCTGTTGCCGCGGGCCGAGGCAAAGCCGAGTTCGCCACCACTGCCACTCCAGGGCGAGGTCATCGCGGCCAGTTCGGCGGCGTCCTGTGCAAAGGCGGCCGGGGCGCAGAGCAGCAGGGGAACAAGCAACACAACGCGCAAAGACATCAACGGTTCTCCGTGAACGGGCAGGGGGGAATGGCGCAAGGGGGGGATCATACTTGATGCGCCAAGCGGCTTTTCCGGCCGCGGGCGCCGGCTTTAGCAGGGGTTCGGGCTGGCGCCGTGTTCAGGGAACATCGATGCGCAGCGTCGGGTCGTTGAAGCGCGCATACGTCACCGTGATCCGGAACGGCTCGCCCTGCGTCTGTCCCTGGCGCTGGATCTGCACCGGCAGGCCCTGCGCATTGATCCAGTACAACAGGCCATCCGGGGCGGCGCGGGCGTGGCGCACCTGGTACTTGCGCGCCGGTTGGCCCTCCACGGTTTCCTCGCCCAGTGCCTGCACCTGCAGCTGCGCCGGTTCCAGATCGGCCGGCAGCGGGTTGCGCCACTGTGCCAGCAGGCCATCGGGTACCGGTACCTGGCGCACCTGCCCGGCGCCCTGCAGGAAGAACGTGCCGCCGATGATGGTCTGGGCGCCTTCGGCGGTGGTCAGCCGGTAGCGGTCCGGCGCGACGTAGTCCATCTGCGCTTCCAGCGCACGCGGGCCGCGCATCGTCATCCGGGCGTGGAAGCTGCGCAGCTGGGCGAAGCGCTGGCTGGCACCGAGCACCGCGCTGACCGGATCGGTCTGGGCAACCTCGGCGGGCAGGGCGCCGGACGGGGCCGGGGCCGGCGGCGCGGTGCCGCCGCAGCCGGCCAGCAGCAGGGCCGCGGCGGCAGGAAGAGCAGGGAAGGACAGGCGCATGGACGGCGGTGAACGGGAAGCGGGGCACCACGATAGCCGAAGATGCCTCCGGAGCCGCCACAACGGCGGCGACTCGGACATAATCGGGTCATGGACCGATATGAACGCATCAACGCCCTGCATCGCCTGCTGAAGTCCGCCCGCTACCCGGTCACGGTGGCGACGCTGCAGGAAAAACTGGAGTGTTCCCGCGCCACCGTCTACCGCGACCTGGCCTTCCTGCGCGATGCGCTGATGGCCCCGGTGGAGGGCGACGGCGAAGCCGGCTTCCGCTACGAGGCCGACGAAAGCGACCGTTTCGAACTGCCGGGGCTGTGGCTCAGCTCCGAGGAGCTGCACGCCCTGCTGGCCTCCCAGCACCTGCTGGCACGCACCGGTGGCGGCGTCCTTTCTTCAGTGCTGGCGCCGCTGCAGCAGCGCATCGAAGGCCTGCTGGCCGCGCAGGCCGGGGTCTCCACCTGGCCGGTGGACCGGGTCCGGGTGATCCCGCACCGCGGCCGCAAGTTCGATGAAGCCAGCTTCCGGGCGGTGGCCTCGGCGGTGCTGGAGCGCAAGCAGCTGGCCTTCGAGTACCGCGCGCGCTCCACCGATGAAGCGACCAAGCGCACCGTCTCGCCGCAGCGCATGACCCACTACCGCGACAACTGGTACCTGGATGCCTGGGACCACGGCCGCGAAGGTCTGCGCAGTTTCGCGGTGGACCGCATCTACAAGGCGCGCGTGGTGGACACGATCGCCCGCGATGTGGATGACACCGAGCTGGACGAGCAGCTCGGCGCCAGCTACGGCATCTTCTCCGGCCCGCCCAAGGGCTGGGCGACGATCCTGTTCAGCGCCAAGGCCGCGCGCTGGGTGGCCGATGAGCATTGGCATTCCAAGCAGCAGGGCCGCTTCCTGCCCGATGGCCGGTACGAGCTGAAGGTGCCCTACAGCGTCTCGCGCGAGCTGCTGATGGACGTGCTGCATTACGGCTCGGACGCGGAGATCATCGAACCGGTGATGCTGCGCGAGCAGGCCAAGGCGTTGCTGGCGCTGGCGCTGAGCAACTACGAGTAAGCGCCCGGGCGGGGCCGGGCATCGGCTCATGCCGTGGGGTCATATGCCCCGGATTCCGCACGGGCCGGGCCTGCGGTATCGTGGGGCGTTGCTGCCCTCCAGGATCCCGCTGCCCCCATGAAAAAGTACCTGCTGCTCCCGTTGCTCGCCGCCTCGCTGGCCCTGGCCGCCTGCGGCAAATCCACCGGCGATGCCAATACGCTGGTGGTCGCCGCCACTGCCGTGCCGCACGCCGAGATCCTGGCAGTGGTCAAGCCGATCCTGGAAAAGGAGGGCCTGGCGCTGGACGTGCGGGTGTTCAACGACTACGTGCAGCCCAACGACCAGCTGGTGCAGAAGCAGGTGGACGTGAACTACTTCCAGACCGAGCCCTACCTGGACGCCTACAACCGCGACCGCAAGACCGACCTGGTCAAGGTGATCGGCGTGCACATCGAGCCCTTCGGCGCGTACTCGCGCCGGATCAAATCGCTCGATGAACTGCCCACCGGCGCCGATGTGGTGATCCCCAATGACCCCAGCAACAACAGCCGCGCGCTGATCCTGCTGCACAAGGCCGGCGTGATCACGCTGAAGGATCCGTCCAATGCGCTGGCCACCCAGCGCGACATCACCGCCAACCCGAAGCAGCTGAAGTTCCGCGAGCTGGATTCGGCGATGCTGCCGCGCGTGCTCGACCAGGTCGATCTGGCCCTGATCAACACCAACTACGCGCTCGATGCCGGGCTCAACCCGACCCAGGACGCGCTGGCGATCGAGAGCAAGGATTCGCCGTACGTGAACTTCCTGGTCGCCCGCCCGGACAACAAGGATGACCCGCGCGTGCAGCAGCTGGCCAAGGCGCTGACCAGCCCGGAAGTGAAGGCCTTCATCGCCGAGAAGTACAAGGGCGCGGTGCTGCCGGCGTTCTGAGTACGCCGCGCGCTGTGCGACGGACGGGGCCTTCGGGCCCCGTCTGCGTTTCAGCCGACCCGGAACCCCATCGTCGCCTCGACCGCCTGCTGCCAGCCGGCATACAGCGCCTCGCGCTGCTGCGCGGGCATCTGCGGTTCGAAGCGGCGATCGATGGCCCACTGCTCGGCGATCTCTTCGCGGCTGCGCCAGAACCCGGTGGCGAGCCCGGCCAGATAGGCCGCACCAAGGGCCGTGGTCTCGGCCACCTGCGGGCGCAGCACCGGCACGCCCAGCAGGTCGCTCTGGAACTGCGCCAGGAAATTGTTCGCGATCGCGCCCCCGTCGGCGCGCAGCTCCTTCAGCTCGATCCCGGCATCGGCCTGCATCGCGGCCAGCACGTCCCGGGTCTGGTAGGCCATCGATTCCACTGCGGCGCGGACGAAGTGTTCCTTGCCGGTGCCACGGGTCAGGCCGAACATCGCCCCGCGCACATCGCTGCGCCAGTAGGGAGCGCCCAGCCCGACGAAGGCCGGCACGACATACACGCCGCCGGTGTCCGCGACCCGTTCGGCATAGGCCTCGCAGTCGCTGGAGCGGCCGAACATGCGCAGGCCATCGCGCAGCCATTGCACCACCGAACCGGCCACGAAGATCGCGCCCTCCAGTGCATATTCCACTCGGCCGTCGACGCTCCAGGCGATGGTGGTCAGCAGGCCGTTATCGGAGGTCACCGCCTTCGTGCCGGTGTTCATCAGCATGAAACAGCCGGTGCCATAGGTGTTCTTGGCCATCCCCGGTTCGAAGCACGCCTGGCCGAACAACGCGGCCTGCTGGTCGCCGGCGATGCCCGCGATCGGGATGTGCTGGTCGAAGAAGAACTGCGCCTGCGTGGTTGCATACACCTCGCTGGAGCTGCGCACCTGCGGCAGCATCGCGCGCGGGATGTCGAACAGCGCCAGCAATTCCTCGTCCCACTGCAGCGCATGGATGTCGAACAGCAGCGTGCGCGCGGCATTGGTGACATCGGTGACGTGCGCCTGGCGGCCGCTGAGGTTCCAGATCAGCCAGCTGTCGATGGTGCCGAACAGCAGCTCGCCGCGTTCGGCGCGGGCCTGCGCACCTTCCACGTGATCGAGGATCCAGCGGATCTTGGTCGCCGAGAAGTACGCATCGAGCAACAGCCCGGTCCTGCGCCGGATCAGCGGCTCGTGCCCCTCGGCCTTGAGCCGCTCGCAGATCGCATGGCTCTGCCGTGACTGCCACACGATCGCGTTGTGGATCGGCTGGCCCGTGGCCTTGTCCCATACGACGGTGGTCTCGCGCTGGTTGGTGATGCCGATCGCGGCGATGCTGCGCGGGTCGACCTGCTCACGGTTCAGCAGTTCGGTGATCGTGGTGTACACGCTGGTGAGGATCTCGCGCGGATCGTGCTCCACCCAGCCTGGCTGGGGAAACAGCTGCGCGAATTCGCGCTGGGCCACGCCGGCGACACGCCCGGCACGATCGAACAACATCGCGCGCGAACTGGTGGTGCCCTGGTCGATCGCGAGCACGTACTGCTTGTCCATGCCTTGCTCCGGAAAACGGTGGGCCGCAGCGCGGCGTCGCACGACAGCCTACGCCATCGCCGTGCGCGCCCGCAGCGCGGTGGCCAGCGCATCGCGCTGCGCGGCGCTGAACTGCAGGCCGAGCCGGGTGCGCCGCCACAGCACGTCCTCGGTGGTCCGGGCCCACTCGTGTTCGACCAGGTGGTCCAGCTCGCGTTGATACAGCCCCGCGCCGTAGTGATGGCCGAGCGTGGCCGCCGTATCGGCATTGCCCAGCAGCGCCGCCGCGCGGCTGCCGTAGGTGCGTGCCAGCCGCTGCAGCAGCGCAGGCGGCAGCCGCGGGTAGTCGCGTCGCAGCTGCGCGCCGACCTGGGCGGCGTCCCCATCTTCGCCGCCGGGCAGCGCCGGTCCCTGCGCGGTCCACGCAGGGCCGGGGGCCGGCAGATGCGGCGCCAGCGTCTCCAGCGCCTGCTCGGCGAGCACGCGGTAGGTGGTGAGCTTGCCACCGAGCACGCTCAGCAGCGGTGCCCCGGCGGTGTCCAGCGCCAGCCGGTAATCGCGGGTCACCCGCGAGGCACGCGTGTGATGGTCGGCCAGCAGCGGGCGCACACCGCTGTACCGCCAGCGCACGTCCTCCGTGCGCACCGGCACGCGCAGGTAGCGGTTGACCGCCTCCAGCAGATACGCCTGCTCATCATCGAGGATGCGCGCGCCGGCCGGGTCGCCGTCGAAGTCGGTATCGGTGGTACCGATCAGCGTGTAGTCGTCTTCGAACGGGATCACGAACACGATGCGCCCGTCCGGCTGCTGCAACACGTACGCGCTGTCGTGCTCGAACAGGCGGGGCACCACGATGTGGCTGCCCTGCACCAGCCGCAGCCCAAGCGGCGCATCCAGCCCGGCACGCTCCAGCACACTGCCTGCCCAGGGACCGCTGGCGTTGACCACGCAGCCGGCGCGCACCCGCTGCACATCGCCGTTGCCGGTGCGCAGCACCGCCCACCAATGGTCGCTGTGGCGGATCAGCTGTTCGCAGCGCGTCCGCACGCGGATCTCGGCGCCGCGCGCCTGTGCATCCAGCGCATTGAGCAGCACCAGCCGCGCATCATCGACGCGCGCATCGGCGTAGGCGAAGCCGCGCCGGTAGCGGGGCTGCAGGGCCTGGCCGCGTGCATCGCGGTGCAGGTCCAGCCGCTGGCTGCGCGGGAAATGGGCGGTGGTCGTGCCCAGGTGGTCGTACAGCCACAGCCCGGCGCGCAGCATCCAGGCCGGACGAAGCTGCTGCACGTGCGGCAGTACGAAGGAGAGGGGCTGGATCAGGTGGGGCGCGAGACGACGCAGCGTGTCGCGTTCGTTCAGCGCCTTGCGCACCAGCGTGAACTCGCCCTGCTGCAGGTAGCGCAGGCCGCCGTGGATCAGCTTGCTGCTGGCACTGGAGGTATGCGCGGCCAGATCGTCCTGTTCGCACAGGCAGACGCGCAGTCCGCGTCCGGCCGCATCACGCGCGATCCCCGCGCCGTTGATGCCGCCGCCCACCACCAGCATGTCGAACGCGTCGCGCATGGGTTCCCCGGGCTGGACCGTGGGGGTCCGTGCGGCCAGTGTCGGGCAGGCGCAGGCAAGAGCCGATGAAGGCCACGGCCAGGCGCGTGCCTGCGCTAACGGAAACGGAAACGGAAACGGGCCCCATACGGGGCCCGTTCCAGGTCACGTGTTGCCTGCGGCGCCGTGCTTAGAAGCGTGCACCGATGCCGAATCCGACGGTCCACGGATCCAGCTTGGCCTTGTCGCCGGTGCCGTCGCCGTTGACGGTCAGTTCCGGGCGCGAATGCATGTAGCGGGCATCGGCGCGGGCGAACCAGGTGCTGTTGATGTTCATGTCCACACCGACGGTACCGATCGCGCCCTTGGCGGTCTCCAGACCGACGTGGCCGACGTTGCTGGCCAGCTGCTCGTTGCTGAAGTTGGACTCGTAGTAACCGGCGCCCACGAACGGACGGAACACATCATCGGCCTGGCCGAAGTGGTACTGGCCACTGAGCGCGATCGGCTGCTGCTCGACGGTGCCCAGGCGGGCGCCATCGGTGCCACGCACGCGGTGGTCGAACTTGTCGGCCGCGCCCCACAGTTCAACGGCCCAGTTGTCGTTGATGTAGTAGCTCAGGCTCAGGGTCGGCGCCGGGCCGCCATCGACCTTGCGGATGCCCTCGACCGGATCATTCTTGGGCTGCAGCAGCGCCACGCCGCCGACCACGGCGAAGTGCTTGCCCGAGGCGGTATCGGTGCCGGTTTCGGTGGAGCTGTCCTGGGCAAATGCGGCGGGGGCGAAGGCCAGGGCAGTCAGGGTAGCCAGGGTCAGGGTAAGGATGGAACGCATGGGGGTATCTCCTCAGAATTTTTTTGTTCTTGGCCCGTTGCGTCGGGGCGAGGCAAACGTAATCCTGCGAAGATGAATCGCGTCCGACGCACGTTAAAAATTGGTTTGTTCCATTCAGCGGACAGCTGAAAATCCCTGCGCTGGCGCGCGATCGCGCCGTTCTCGACATTCATGCATCTGGTGACCGCGTGACGGAAATAACACAGTGCGCAGGCTTCCCCGCGCAGGTGAATGCACAGTGCCGCGTGCTGGTGCTCGGCTCGATGCCCGGCGTGGCATCGCTGCAGGCGGCGCAGTACTACGCGCATCCGCGCAATCGTTTCTGGCCGGTGATGGCGGCGCTGGCCGGCATCGATGCGACGCTGCCGTACGCTGCGCGCATGCAGGCCCTCAATGCGGCGGGCGTGGGCGTGTGGGACGTGATCGGCCAGTGCGCGCGGCGCGGCAGCCTGGATGCGTCGATCGTGCGCGGCAGTGAGGTCCCCAATGCGCTGCCGGCGCTGATCGATGGATTGCCTGCGCTGCAGGCGATCGCCTGCAACGGGGGGACCGCGCACCGTGCCTTCGAACGTTTCATCGTGCCGCAGCTGTCGGCGCCGGCGCGCGCCGTGCCGGTGTGGTCGCTGCCCTCCACGAGTCCGGCCAATGCAGCCTGGCCGCTGCCGCGGCTGGTGCACGCGTGGCAGCCGCTGGCCGCGGCCCTGGCGGCCCGATAGCTGCGCCGACGGGCGGGCCCGCGGGACAGCGCGGACAATACGCCACCGACTGGAAACCCGGCGACGCCCTCGGCCTGCGCGCCCTGCAGCGGGCGGCAACCGTTGTGCGACAGGCTGTCCCGGGACAAGGGGGCGGAAAATTCGCCAACCCGGTTGGCGCTGACGCTTCCTGCCCCCACAATAGGCGATTCCCTATACCAGATTGCCGGAGTTGTCCCCATGGCCGAAATCAAGGAAGCACTTGTCCCCGATATCGGTGACTACAGCGATATCCCGGTAATCGAGGTGCTTGTCGCCGTTGGTGATACCGTCAAGAAAGACCAGGGTCTGGTCACGCTGGAATCGGACAAGGCCACGATGGAAGTGCCTTCGTCGGTGGCCGGCGTGGTGAAGGAGATCAAGGTCAAGGTCGGCGACAACCTGTCCGAGGGCAAGCTGGTCGCGCTGATCGAAGTCAGCGAAGCCGAGGCTGCGCCGGCCGCCGCTGCCGCCCCGGCACCGGCCGCCAAGACCGAAGCCGCCGAGACGGCCACCAAGGTCGAACCGGTCGCTGCCCCGGCCGAGCCGGACAAGCTGGCCGCCCGCGACATCGAACAGCACGCCGCCAAGGCCACCCAGCCGGCACCGGCCGCAGGCCAGCCGTCGGCCGGTTCGCCGAGCAGCCCGCCGGTGCAGTTCAGCGCCGACAGCGTGCTGCCGCAGAAGGTCCCCTATGCCTCCCCGGCCGTACGCGTGTTCGCCCGCGAGCTGGGTGTCGACCTGAACCAGCTCACCGGCACCGAAAAGGGCGGCCGCATCACCAAGTCGGACGTGCAGAAGTTCGTCAAGTCGGCCCTGACCGGCGGCGGTGCTGCCACCGGCGGCAGCGTGGCAGCCGGTGGCGGCCTGAACCTGCTGGCCTGGCCGAAGGTCGACTTCAGCAAGTTCGGCGAGGTTGAAGTGCAGCCGCTGTCGCGGATCAAGAAGATCTCCGGCGCGAACCTGGCCCGCAACTGGGCGATGATCCCGCACGTCACCCAGTTCGAACAGGCCGACATCACCGAGCTGGAAGCCCTGCGCGTGGCCCTGAACAAGGAAAACGAGAAGGCCGGCATCAAGCTGACCATGCTCGCCTTCCTGGTCAAGGCCAGCGCCGCGGCGCTGAAGAAGTTCCCGGAGTTCAACGCCTCGCTGGATGCCAGCGGCGAGAACCTGACCCTGAAGAAGTACTTCAACATCGGCTTCGCGGCCGATACGCCGAGCGGCCTGGTCGTGCCGGTGATCCGCGATGTCGACAAGAAGGGCGTGGTGCAGATCGCGCAGGAATCCGGCGAACTGGCCAAGAAGGCACGCGACGGCAAGCTCGGCCCGGCCGACATGAGCGGTGGCTGCTTCTCGATCAGCTCGCTGGGCGGCATCGGTGGCACCGCGTTCACCCCGATCGTCAATGCGCCGGAAGTGGCCATCCTGGGCGTGTCCAAGTCGTCGATCCAGCCGGTCTGGAACGGCAAGGAATTCGCCCCGAAGCTGATGCTGCCGCTGTCGCTGAGCTATGACCACCGCGTCATCGACGGCGCGCTGGCCGCCCGCTTCACCACCTACCTCTCGCAGGTGCTGGCCGACATGCGGCGCGTCCTGCTGTGAAGCAGGGCCTGGTCCTGGCCGGGCTGCTGATGGCGCTGCCGATGGCGCAGGCGGGCGCGCGCGAATGCGCGTCCGACCTGGGCCATGGCTGGCCACCGGCGGTCGGCAACTATGGCCAGGCAGTGGAAACCCTGTTCGACGGCACGGTGCAGCCTGCGCTGTCGCTGGTGAGCCTGCCCAGGAGTGGCGTGGAAACCGGCGTCGCCTTGTTGCCCGCTCCCCAGGACCAGGCATGGACCCTGCGCTACAGCCGGGCCGACAAGCGCGTCTACACCTGGAACAGCGGTGCCCGCCAGGGCGGCGTGGAACTGCGCGTGGACCAGGAACCGGACCAGTACCAGGTCAGCATCCCGGCGCTGTTGGCGCAGCGTTTGCTGCACAGCTGGCAGGCCGCATTGGCCGCGCAGGTACCGGGCGACCGCAAGGCGCCGGTGCTGGAGGGTGACGTGCTGTCCTTCACCGTGGATGGCCAGCGATACAGCGGCACCCGGCCGGCGTGCGGTGCGGGCCGGCTGATGATGAAACAGGTGGCGCTGCTGATCGAAGCCAGCGACACCAAGGAAAAGAAGCTCGACCGTCGCTGGAAAGATCTGGACGAGTCGCTCGACGAACTGCAGCAACTGCTCGGCGGCAAGGCCGGCTGAGCACCAGGAGAACACGAATGGCCGCAATTGAAATCAAGGTTCCCGACATCGGCGATTACAGCGGTGTCCCGGTGATCGAACTGCTGGTCGCCGTGGGTGACACGGTGAAGAAGGACCAGGGGCTGGTCACGCTGGAATCGGACAAGGCAACGCTGGAAGTGCCCTCGTCGGCCGCCGGTGTGGTCAAGGAAATCAAGGTCAAGCTCGGCGACAACCTCTCCGAAGGCGATGTCGTGCTGCTGCTGGAGGCCGAAGGCGAGGCGGCCGCACCGGCTGCCCCGGCCAAGGCCGAAGCGCCCAAGGCCGAGGCCGCACCGGCCAGCAAGCCGCCGGTTACCCCCTCGCACCGCGCCCCGGCCGAACCGGCCGCGCCGCAGCCGGCGCTGTCTTCGGGCAAGCCGGCCGATATCGAATGCAAGATGGTGGTGCTGGGCGCAGGCCCGGGCGGTTATACCGCCGCCTTCCGTTCGGCCGACCTGGGCGTGGACACCGTGCTGATCGAGCGCTACGCCAGCCTCGGCGGCGTCTGCCTCAATGTGGGCTGCATCCCCTCCAAGGCGCTGCTGCATGCCGCCGCGGTGATCGATGAAGTCGCCCACGCCGGTGAGTTCGGCGTCGAATTCGGCGCGCCGACCATCACCCTGGACAAGCTGCGTGGGTACAAGGAAAAGGTGGTCACCCAGCTGACCAAGGGCCTGGCCGGCATGGCCAAGCAGCGCAAGGTGCGCACCGTGCAGGGTGTGGCGACGTTCGTTTCGGCCAACGAGCTGGAGATCACCGGCGACGACGGCAAGACCCAGCTGCTGCGCTTCGAGCAGTGCATCATCGCCGCCGGTTCGCAGGCGGTGAAGCTGCCGAACTTCCCGTGGGACGATGCGCGCGTCATGGACTCCACCGATGCGCTGGAACTGGTCGAAGTGCCGGGGTCGCTGCTGGTGGTCGGTGGCGGCATCATCGGCCTGGAAATGGCGACGGTGTATGCGGCCCTGGGCAGCAAGGTGACCGTGGTCGAGTTCATGGACCAGCTGATGCCGGGCGCGGACAAGGACCTGGTCAAGCCGCTGGCCGATCGCCTGAAGAAGCAGGGCGTCGAAGTCCACCTGAAGACCAAGGCGACCGACGTCAAGGCCGACAAGGCCGGCATCACCGTGTCCTTCGAAGCCGCCGTGGAAGGCGAGAAGCCGGGCCTGGAATCGAGCACCTTCGACCGCGTGCTGGTGGCCGTGGGCCGCTCGCCGAACGGCAACAAGATCGGTGCCGACAAGGCCGGCGTGCAGGTGACCGAGCGCGGGTTCATCCCGGCCGACCGCCAGATGCGCACCAACGTGCCGCACATCTTTGCGATCGGCGACATCGTCGGCAACCCGATGCTGGCCCACAAGGCCACGCACGAGGGCAAGCTGGCCGCGGAAGTGGCTGCCGGCGAGAAGAAGGAATGGGTGGCGCGCGTGATTCCGTCGGTGGCCTACACCAATCCGGAAATCGCGTGGGTCGGCGTGACCGAAACCGAAGCCAAGGCCAAGGGCCTGAAGGTCGGCGTGGCCAAGTTCCCGTGGGCCGCCAGCGGCCGCGCGATCGGCATCGGCCGTACCGAAGGCTTCACCAAGCTGATCTTCGACGAAGAGACCCACCGCATCATCGGTGGTGCGATCGTCGGCGTGCATGCCGGTGACCTGCTGGCCGAGATCGGCCTGGCGATCGAGATGGGTGCGGAGGCCGAAGACATCGGCCACACCATCCACGCCCATCCGACGCTGAGCGAATCGGTGGCGATGGCGGCGGAAATCTACGACGGTACGATCACCGATCTGTACATGCCGAAGAAGAAGTAATTGGTCGATCACCGCCGTTGGTGGTGGCTCCGGTTCAACGAAAAACCCCGGTGAAAGCCGGGGTTTTTTGTTGCTGACGCTGAAGCTGAGGCTGGCGAAGCAGCATCTCTTGGGGCCGCTTCGCTGCACAGGCCGGGGCCCGCCGCGACCGGCAGGCCGTTCGGCAAATGTCCCCCGGCATCCGCCTGGTGGCGGCTGCCTCCTCCTTGATTTTGCCCAACGGCCTACCGGCCGCGGCGGGCCCCGGCCTGCGCAGCGAGCGCCTGATGCTCTGCTGCGAGCGGCCAGCGTAATTTTCGCCGGGCGGGCATGGATACCCTGTGGCGCGAAATCAAGGAGGAGGTGACGGCCATAGGTCGTCGCCGGGGGACATTCGCCCGACAGGGTATCCGTGCCCGCCACTCGACCAAGCCGCCCTTAAACCCTAAGCGCACAAAAAACGCGGCCCCCGATACACCGGAGGCCGCGCTTGGAGAGAGGTAGTGCGAAGGGCTTAGAAGACGAAGCTGACGCCTGCCACCGGACCCTTGAACTCCTGCTTCAGACCGATCGTGCCATCGCTGCCGCTCTGGTCCACGTCGAGCTTGAACCAGTCGTAGCCGGCGAACACGCCGAAGTTCTTGGTGAAGCGGTAATCGACGATCGCATTGGCGCGGCTCAGATCACCGTCGTAATCGTCGAAGTTGCCCCACTTGGTGTTCAGGTACTGGCCCTGGAACGTGATCATCCACTTCTCGGACGGGGTGAAGCTCAGGCGTGCACCGACCACCGGTGCCACACCGTCGGCCTTCTCGTCTAGGAACTCGCCCTGGTACAGGTCGCCGACATCGGCGTAGGCCTTGCTGCTGACCTTGGCGTACTCGGCACCCAGCTGCAGGCCGAGGTCGAACTTCTCGGTGTCCACCACCGAGTAATCGTACACCAGGCTGGCGACCTGGTACTTCAGCTCACCCTTGATGAAGCTGCCGGCCGGCACAGTGGTATCGCCGAAGCTCACACCCTGGTCGAGGGTCTCGCGGCGATCCTTGTCGTACTTGAAATAGTTGAACAGCAGGCGCTGGCGGTTGCTGATACGGAACATGCCGTCAATGCGCGGCTCCCATTCCTTGCCACCGAGGCCGAAATCTTCGGAGAAGCCAACGTCCTGACCCGCGATGTTGGTATTGCCACGGATCGTGTTGTCCGAATCGATCTGCATCGCACCCAGGCGCAGGGCGAAGCGGTCATCGCCTTCGGCGGCGTGGGACGGAGCGGCGTAGGAGAGTGCGGCCAGAGCGACTGGCACGGCAAGCAGGGAGAGCATCGGGCGCATCGGGGGTCCTTGCGGTGGTTCTGGTGATGTGCCGTCACATTGCCCACTGCGACGTCCACCATTCGTGAAGGTATGGTGGACGCAGTGTGTACCGTTCATGCATGCCGGGGGGCCGCAGGTCCGCGCGGTGGCCGCTTTCGGGTGCAAGCACCGTTCAGGACGGGCCCCGATTGAACTGGCTCTGGATCCTTCCGCCCGCACCGCTAAAAGAGGGTGGCCCCGGAGAGGGCTTCGGGGCCACCCTGTACTGGCCTGCGCGTGGGACGCCGACGAGGATTCAACGGCAGGCTGATGACTCTGACCGGGGCGTGCGACCAAAGTTCAACATGTTGCACTGCCGCATCGGGCGCCCCTTTGCGCAGTGGGATTGGCCCGGAGGTGGAACAGGTTTCCACAAGCCCCCAACGGCGGGCTTACATCCGGGATGAACAGGCAGCGGTTGTCTCTCAAATTGTCCCATTGCTATAATTTGGCGGCTCGACGAGGCGCTGGCTTGCGGCCTCGGCCTTTCCTACTCACAACCATGCAGGACATTCACGTGCTGAACTCCGTTGACGCGGGTCGGCGACTGATGCTGCGCGCAGCGGTTTACCCGCTGGCTGCAGTGGCTGTCCTGGCTCTTGCCCTGCTGCTGTGGGGAGGCACGAAGGCCGCTCTGGGGGCGCTGCTCTCCGGTGTGGCGGTTTCTGCAGCCGGCTGGGTCGCCGCGCGGATGGCGCTGGGCGGCGGGGTGCAGGCGGCAGGTTCGGCGATGACCCGCCTGATCCTGGCGGTAGTGGCAAAGTGGGTGCTCGTATTCGGCGTCCTGATGGTGGGGTTCCTGGTCTTCAAGCTGCCTGCACTGGCGCTGTTGGCCGGTATCGCCGTCGGGTTGATGTTCCAGGTCCTGGCTCTGGCCAGGCGCTGATCCAATTTATTTAACTCAAGGTTCCGGACACATGGCAGGCGAGGCGCTGACACCCACCTCCTACATCCAACATCACCTGCACAACCTGACGTTCCATATGCAGGAAGGTGGTTTCTGGGCGATTCACGTCGACACCATTGTGACTTCGGTCCTGATGGGTTTGTTGATGGTGTTTGGCTTCTGGATGGCAACCCGCAAGGCGACGGCCGGCGTCCCGGGCAAGTGGCAGGCGTTCGTCGAGATCTGCCTGGAGTTCGTTGACCGCCAGGCCAAGGACACCTACCACGGCACCAGCAAGCTGGTGACCCCGATCGCGATCACCCTGTTCTTCTGGATCCTCATGATGAATCTCATCAAGATGATCCCGGCCGATTTCATCGCCAAGCCGCTTGAGATGATGGGCGTGCCGTACTGGAAGCCGGTTCCCACCGCCGACGTCAATGCCACGTTGGGCATGTCGATCAGCGTGTTCTTCCTGATGCTGTTCTTCGCGCTGCGCTCCAAGGGCCTGGGTGGCTTCACCAAGGAATTCCTGACGGCGCCGTTCGGCAAGTGGATGCTCCCGTTCAACCTGATCCTCAACATCGTCGAGTGGCTGAGCAAGCCGATTTCGCTGGCGATGCGACTGTTCGGCAACATGTTCGGCGGTGAGATCGTCTTCCTGCTGATCTGGGTGCTGGGCGGTGCGGGTATCGCCGGTGCCATCGCAGGCGGTGCATTCGGTCTGGGCTGGATGCTGTTCCACCTGCTGGTGATTCCGCTGCAGGCGTTCATCTTCATGATGTTGTCCATCGTGTACCTGAGCCTGTCGGAAGACGCTCACTGAGTTTCGCTTCACCCTTCATCCGTTTGTTTCTAAACCCTTAGTTATCCAAAGTTCCAGGAGAAAACCATGTACTTCGCCGTCCTGACCAACCTCGCCCAAGTCCAGAGCTCCACCGTCCTCGCCGTCGGCATCATGATCGGCCTGGCCGCGCTGGGTGCCGGTCTCGGTCTGGCCATCATGTCCGGTAAGTTCCTGGAATCGGCCGCGCGTCAGCCGGAACTGATTCCGGTGCTGCAGGTCCGCATGTTCATCACCGCCGGCCTGATCGATGCCGCGTTCATCATCTCGGTCGCCGTCGGCCTGCTGCTGGCCTTCGCCAACCCGACCATCGGCGAGTTCGTTGCACGTCTGCCGGCCGTTGCGGGCTGATCCAGCGAAAGCGAAACGATCAGGCGCCTTGTGCGCCTGATCGCGGATGAAGGACGGCTGCGCCGCTTTGGGCGGCGCAACCACCCCATCACCCCAGATTGAGCGAACCCCATGGATATCGGTTTTACCCTCGTTGCCCAGGCACTGGCGTTTGCCGGACTGATCTGGATCATCGCGACCAAGATCTGGCCGCCGTTGATGAACGCCATCGAAGAGCGTCAGCAGAAGATCGCTGAAGGCCTTGCCGCTGCTGATCGCAGCCAGAAAGACCTGGCCCAGGCCCAGGAAAAGGTCAACGATGCACTGAAGGATGCGCGCACCAAGGCCAACGAGATCATCGATCAGGCCCATGCACGCGCCAACCAGATCGTTGATGCCGCCAAGAATGAAGCCATCGTCGAAGCCAACCGCCAGAAAGATCTGGCCTACGCCGAGATCGACGCTGCCGCCAACCGTGCCCGTGAAGATCTGCGCAAGCAGGTGTCCGCGCTGGCCGTAAGCGGTGCCGAAAAGCTGCTCAAGCGCGAAATCGACGCCAACGCCCACAAGGCGCTGCTCGACGAGCTGGCCTCGGAGATCTGATCGATGAGCCAGGCCCTCACGCTTGCACGCCCGTATGCCCGCGCCGCGTTCGCGACCGCGCGCGACGAAGGCACGTTCGCGCCGTGGTCGGACGCGCTTGCGTTCTCCGCCCACGTAGCTGCCGACCCGCGCGTGGCGGCCTTGCTGTCGAACCCGGAACTGGATCGCGGCGATGCCGTCGCGATGCTGGTGCCGGAATCGTTCAGCGAGACCTTCGGTCGCTTCCTGGCCATCCTGGCCGATGCGCACCGTCTGCCGCTGCTGCCGGAAATCGCCGGTATGTATGACCAGCTGCGCGCTGAAGCCGAACACGTGGTCAAGGCCACGGTGACCTCGGCCACCGAATTGTCCGGCGCCGAACTGGACGCCATCAAGGCCGCGCTGCGCAAGCGCTTCGGCGCCGAGGTGGATGTGACGACCGCGGTCGATGCGTCGCTGATCGGCGGTGCCGTGATCGACGCCGGTGATGTGGTCATCGATGGCTCGCTCAAGGGCAAGCTGTCGCGCCTGCAGACCGCGCTCGCTAACTGAATTCATTTAACGTCCGGCGTGATCGCCGGCACTAGGACTTGACGATGGCAACCACGCTCAACCCCTCCGAAATCAGCGAACTGATCAAGAACCGCATCGAGAAGGTCAAGCTGGCCGCGGAA
>Ga0308171_1001176_pt1 | contig 38600 bp, 32 predicted proteins | sample PhyGR1_FD_202135 | JGI IMG/M metagenome (GOLD analysis project Ga0308171, IMG submission 202135) | Phyllosphere microbial communities from UC Gill Tract Community Farm, Albany, California, United States - DLSLSG.R1 | ecosystem: Host-associated > Plants > Phyllosphere > Unclassified | place: USA... | reverse complement strand
GCGGTGATGATCACTTCCTTGCCCGGTTCGATGCCCGAGGTGGACAGCCACGCCGAGGCCTGCTGCATGTTGGCCACCAGGTTGCGGTTGGTCAGCATCGCGCCCTTGGCCACGCCGGTGGTGCCGCCGGTGTACTGCAGGAATGCCACGTCGTCGTGGTCGATCTCCACTTTCGGCACGGTGTGCCGGCTGCCCAGCTTGAGCGCCTGGTTGAAGCGGATCGCGCCGCGCAGGCTGTAGTTGGGCACCATCTTCTTGATGTACTTCAGCACGAAGTTCACCACCACGCCCTTCAGGCCCAGCATGTCGCCCAGGCCGGTGGTGATCACCTGCTTGATCTGCGTATCGGCGATGACCTGCTGCACGGTATCGCCGAAGTTGTCGACCACCACCAGGACCGCTGCACCGGAGTCCACCAGCTGGTGCTTGAGTTCGCGTGCGGTGTACAGCGGATTGACGTTGACCACGGTCAGGCCGGCACGCAGCACGCCGAACGTGGCGACCGGGTACTGCAGGCAGTTGGGCATCATCAGGGCGACGCGGTCGCCTTTCTTGAGCTTGAGCTCGCCGAGCAGGTAGGCCGCGAACTGTTCGACCAGTGCGTCGGCTTCACCGTAGGTGATGACCTTGCCGAAACTGGAATAGGCGGGGCGGTCACGGAATCGAGCCACCGAGGCATCGAAGACGGCAGAGACCGAATGGAACTCGTTGATGTCGATCTCGGCGGGTACGCCTTTGGGATAACTCTGCAGCCAGGGACGTTCCAGACTCATATTCCCCCTCCAGGAAACGTGGATGATGTAGTGCGAAGGCGGAACATCTCCGCCGCTTCATGCCTCGGCAGCATACCGTTCCGAATGGGAAACGCGAAGGGCTGGTGAAGCCACTGTTCCTGGCGTGGCCTGCATCGTGCGGCAGGAGCGACGCCCCGTGTCGTTTTCGATGTGGCGTGGCCGTGGCGATGGCTCATCGGTGCGGCGTTGACGCCTGGGTTTCGCTGCACTGCAGCGCTGCTTCCAGCACCGGTATCGCCCAGTGCGGCGTGTGCCGCAGGCTGTCGGCGTCGTCCGGGGCCGGCCATGTCAGCGTGCCGGCGTCCATCTGCAGGACGAGCTGTGGATCCGGCACGGCCTCGCCGTGGGCGACATCGGTGCTGTTGTCGTAGACCTGCAGCTGGGCAAGGCGCGGCATCAGGTCGATCAGGTTCTGCAGTGCCAATGGATAGCGGCGCCGGATGTCGGCCTCGCTGATGGGGTGGCCTCCGGCCTGCACGCGCGCCGCGACGCGCGCGATGTGCTGCTCCGGCGAGGCCAGCCCGCAGTACCAGACCAGTACGTCATGGGTGGCGCTGGCTTCGGCCAGGGTGGTGGCGATGCTGCGCCCGCCCAGCGTGGTCTCGAAGGCGTGGCTGCGCTTGCCTGCGATGGCCGCGTTCAAGCGTGCGAAGCCTTCCTGCCAGGCATCGGCGTTGGCCTGGCGCGGGTCGATCTGCTGCTGTTCGCGCAGGTGCCGGGCCCATGTATCCGGGTTGAACCAGTCCAGCCCGTTCTCGCGCAGCAGATGGCCGCCGATCGAACTCTTGCCGGCGCCGTTGACGCCGGCCAGCACGAACAGGAACGGACGTTCCATCAAAAACCGGTGCCTGCCTGGACCTTGCCTTTCAGCCGTGCCGGGGTACGCAGCAGGGCACGCGCCGTACTGCCGGCCGCCGCGCCATCCAGGCTGGCCAGCCGCGCATCGAAACTGCGGCGCAGCTCCTGCAGGACGGGGGCCTGCTCGCGCAGCGAGGCCAGGTTGCGCTGCAAGGCCGCCATTTCAGCCTGCAGGGCCTGGTACTGCGCGGCGGAGATGATCACCGCCTGCGGCTCGTTGTGGTTGGTGACCAGCACCATCTGCTGGTCGCGCACGTCCTGCATGACCTTGCGCCACTGCTCCTTCACCGTCGAGGCGGTGGTCCGGGTCAGCTCGGTGATCGGGTCGAACTTCAGGGAGTGCAGCATGGCGGTGGCTCCACAGGGGATGCCACCAGCCTAGCCTAAAATGGATGGAATAGGTGATTTGTACGTTTTATGAAATTCATGAAAATGAGGGCCGGCGCGCAGTAGGGCCGGGGCCCAACCGGGCCGGAGGGGCCGGGCAGGGTACGGGGCCACTGCCCCGCACCCTGGGTACACCGGGCTTTCAGCCCTTGCGGGCGAGCTGGCGCAGCACGTACTGCAGCAGGCCGCCGTTCTTGAAGTACTCCACTTCCTTGGGCGTGAGCAGCATCACGTGCACCTGGAAGGTGGCCGTGCTGCCGTTGGCGCGCGTGGCGGTGACGGTAGCGGTCTTGCTGGCGCCGTCCTGCAGGCCGTCGATATCGATCACCTCCGAGCCGTCCAGGCCCAGGCTCTGCGCGTTTTCGCCGTTCATGAACTGCAGCGGCAGCACGCCCATGCCGACCAGATTGGAGCGGTGGATGCGCTCGAAGCTCTCGGCGATCACCGCCTTGACCCCCAGCAGGTTGGTGCCCTTGGCGGCCCAGTCACGCGAGGAACCGGTGCCGTATTCCTTGCCGGCGAACACCACCAGCGGCACGCCCTCGGCCTTGTACTTGATCGCCGCGTCGTAGATCGCCAGCTTTTCCGGCTCGCCGCCGGCCTTGGGGAAGTACAGGGTGTTGCCGCCTTCTTCGCCGCCGAACATCAGGTTCTTGATCCGGATGTTGGCGAAGGTGCCGCGGACCATGACGTCATCGTTGCCACGACGGCTGCCGTAGCTGTTGAAGTCGGCCGGCTGCACGCCGCGTTCCTGCAGGAAGCGGCCTGCCGGCGAATCCTTCTTGATGTTGCCGGCCGGGGAGATGTGATCGGTGGTGATCGAATCGCCGAACAGACCCATCACGCGCGCACCGTGGACATCGGCGATGTGGCCGACCTCCATCGTCATCCCGTCGAAGTACGGCGGGTTCTTGATGTAGGTGGAGTCGCCATCCCACGCGTACAGATCGCCATCCGGCGAATCGATGGTGTTCCAGCGGGTGTCGCCCTTGAACACGTCGGCGTAGTTCTGCTTGAACATCTCCGGGCCGACGGTGGCGGCGATCACATCGCCGATTTCCTTGTTGCTCGGCCAGATATCGCGCAGGAACACCGGCTCGCCATCGCTGCCGATGCCCAGCGGCTCGGTGGTGAGGTCGATGTCGGTGGTGCCGGCGATCGCGTAGGCCACCACCAGCGGCGGGCTGGCCAGGTAGTTCATCTTCACTTCCGGATGCACGCGGCCTTCGAAGTTGCGGTTGCCCGACAGCACCGAGGTCACCACCAGATCGCCCTCGGCGATGCCGGCGCTGACCTCCGGCGGCAACGGGCCGGAATTGCCGATGCAGGTGGTGCAGCCGTAGCCGACCACGAAGAAGCCGAGCTTCTCCAGTTCGGTGAGCACGCCGGCTTTTTCAAGGTAATCGGTGACCACCCGCGAGCCCGGGCCGATCGAGGTCTTGACCCACGGCTTGCGGTTCAGCCCGCGTGCGGCGGCATTGCGGGCCAGCAGGCCGGCGCCGAGCATCACGGCCGGGTTGGAGGTGTTGGTGCATGAGGTGATCGCGGCGATCACCACCGCGCCGTCCTTGAGCCGGAACGCGTGGCCGTCCAGCTCCACGTCGGCCTGGCCCTTCTTCAGCTGCTCGTTGCCCACGGCCGTGCCGCCGCCTTCGTTGACGAAGGTGGACACGTCCACGTCCTTCTTGTCGCGGTTGCTGGTCAGCCCGACCAGCGCTTCGCGGTAGTTCGTCTTGACGTCTTCCAGCAGCACGCGGTCCTGCGGGCGCTTGGGGCCGGCCAGCGACGGCTTGACCTGGCCCATGTCCAGTTCCAGCGTGGCGCTGTAGCTGGCATGGGCGGTATCGGCGTCGTGCCACAGGCCCTGGGCCTTGGCATAGGCTTCCACCAGGTCGATCTGCGCTTCGCTGCGGCCGGACAGGCGCAGGTAGTTCAGCGATTCTTCGTCGATCGGGAAGATGCCGCAGGTGGCGCCGTATTCGGGGGCCATGTTGCCGATCGTGGCCCGGTCGGCCAGCGGCAGGTGCTGCAGGCCCTCACCGAAGAACTCCACGAACTTGCCGACCACGCCGTGACTGCGCAGCATCTGGGTGACGGTCAGCACCAGATCGGTGGCGGTGGCGCCTTCGGGCATGCGGCCGGTCAGCTTGAAGCCGACCACCTGCGGGATCAGCATCGAGGACGGCTGGCCGAGCATGGCCGCCTCGGCTTCGATGCCGCCCACGCCCCAGCCCAGCACGCCGATGCCATTGATCATGGTGGTGTGGCTGTCGGTACCGAACACGGTGTCCGGGTAGGCCACGGCCCTGCCGTCCTTGTCCGCGGTCATCACCACGCGGGCCAGGTTTTCCAGATTCACCTGGTGGACGATGCCGGTGTTGGGCGGCACCACCTTGAAGTTGTCAAACGCCTTCTGGCCCCAGCGCAGGAAGCCGTAGCGTTCCTGATTGCGCTGGAATTCGATCTTGCCGTTGAGGTCCAGCGCCTGCGGCGTGCCGAACACATCCACCTGGACCGAGTGATCGATCACCAGCTCGGACGGGATCTGCGGATTGATCTGTTCCGGGCGACCGCCCAGCTTGACCACCGCATCGCGCATCGCGGCCAGATCGACCACGCAGGGCACGCCGGTGAAATCCTGCAGCACCACGCGCGCGGGCATGAACGCGATTTCGATGTCCGGCTCGGCCTTGGGATCCCATTTCGCGACGGCTTCGATGTGGTCCTTGCCCACCGTCGCGCCGCCGTCCTCATGCCGGAGCAGGTTCTCCAGCAGGATCTTCATGGAATAGGGCAGGTGGGAAATATCGAACTGGCGGCCCAGCTTGGGCAGGCTGAAGTAGTCGTAGGTGGTGCCGCCGACGTCCAGCTGGCTGCGGGTGGAGAACGAATCGCTCATGCGGGTGACTCCTTTGCGGATGGCTTGCAATGGCCCGCTGTGCGGACCTGCTTGCGTTCGCCGGTGCCGGGGCGCCGGATCGTTCCGAGTATGAACGATTCATCCGGTCACCGGCGGCGCGGCAATGGGGCTCAGGCTACAGGGGGGGCGTGTATCGCCGATGTCATTGAAGGCTGGGATCCTTTACGTGGCGGGGCCTGTGCTGCCCGAGATCGGGTTCGGGTAGAAGTATGCCCATGGAAGTATGTATAATTTGTGCATACTTTGGAGGGCGTACTAATGGAAGCCACCGTTGCAGAACGCGGACAGATCACCTTGCCCAAGGCGGTCCGTGATGCGCTCGGCCTGACCAAGGGCACCCAGTTGAAGGTGGAGCTCGAAGGCAGCCGTATCATCCTGCGCAAGAGCGTGGACGATGCGATCTCGCGCGCCCGCGGCAAGTTCGCCCTGGATGGTTTCGATTCGGCCGAAGCCGCCGTGCGCGCGGTCCGCGACGAGGAATGAGCGCGTGATGATCGCCGTCGATTCACCGGTGCTGATCGAGCTGCTCAGCAATGGACCGCAGGCCGATGCGGTCGAAGCGGGCCTGCGCCAGAGCCTGGTCGGTGGGCGCGTGGTGATCTGCGCGGTGACCCTGGCCGAGATCTGCGCCTCGCTGCGCGGCGGGGCCGAAGTGCAGGAAGCGCTGGAGGAAATGGGCGTGCACTTCAGCCCGCTGGAAGCGAAATCGGCCCTGCGCGCCGGCGAGATGCATCGCCGCCACCGCCAGCGCGGCGCCGGTCGTCGCGGCCTGGACGAATTCATGGTCGGCTCGCACGCACTGCTGCAGTGCGATGGGCTGATCACCTGGAACGACACATTTTATCGCGACTACTTCAAGGGCCTGAAGCTGATCGTGCCGCACGCCTGAGCCCATACTTTTAAACCGCATTCTTTCAAAGAATAACCCGGGAGTTGTCATGTTGGAAGCCTACCGCCACCACGTAGCCGAGCGCGCCGCGCTTGGCATCCCGCCGCTGCCGCTGAACGCCCAGCAGACGGCCGATGTCATCGAACTGCTGAAGAACCCGCCGGCCGGCGAAGCCGAGTTCCTGCTCGAGCTGCTGACCCATCGCGTTCCGGCCGGTGTCGATGACGCCGCCAAGGTCAAGGCGTCGTACCTGGCCGCGATCGCCCTGGGCAGCGAAACCAATGCGCTGATCAGCCGCGCGCGCGCCACCGAACTGCTGGGCACCATGCTCGGCGGTTACAACGTCGCCCCGCTGGTCCAGCTGCTCGATGACAGCACCGTCGGCGCCATCGCCGCCGATGCGCTGAAGAACACCCTGCTGGTGTTCGATGCGTTCCACGACGTGCAGGAAAAAGCCAAGGCCGGCAACGCCAACGCCCAGAACGTGCTGCAGAGCTGGGCCGATGCGGAGTGGTTCACCAGCCGCCCGCAGGTGCCCGAGAGCCTGACCATCACCGTGCTCAAGGTGACCGGCGAGACCAACACCGACGACCTGTCGCCGGCGCCGGACGCCACCACCCGCCCGGACATCCCGCTGCACGCCCTGGCGATGCTCAAGAACAAGCGTGATGGCATCGAGCCGGAAGAAGACGGCAAGCGCGGCCCGGTCAAGTTCCTGGAATCGCTGAAGGACAAGGGCCACCTGGTCGCCTACGTGGGCGACGTGGTCGGTACCGGTTCGAGCCGCAAGTCGGCCACCAATTCGGTGCTGTGGTTCACCGGCGAAGATATTCCGTTCATCCCGAACAAGCGCTTCGGCGGCGTGTGCCTGGGCTCCAAGATCGCGCCGATCTTCTACAACACGATGGAAGACGCCGGCGCGCTGCCGATCGAACTCGACGTCTCGCAGATGAACATGGGCGACGTGATCGAGCTGCGCCCGTATGACGGCAAGGCGCTGAAAGACGGCGCGGTGATCGCCGAATTCAAGGTCAAGTCCGACGTGCTGTTCGACGAAGTGCGCGCCGGTGGCCGCATTCCGCTGATCGTCGGCCGCGGCCTGACCGCCAAGGCGCGCGAAGCGCTGGGCCTGGCCCCGACCGACCTGTTCCGCCTGCCGGTGCAGCCGGCCGACACCGGCAAGGGCTTCTCGCTGGCGCAGAAGATGGTTGGCCGCGCCTGTGGCCTGCCGGAAGGCCAGGGCATGCGCCCGGGCACCTACTGCGAACCGAAGATGACCTCGGTGGGCTCGCAGGACACCACCGGCCCGATGACCCGCGACGAGCTGAAGGACCTGGCGTGCCTGGGCTTCTCGGCCGACCTGGTGATGCAGTCGTTCTGCCACACCGCGGCCTACCCGAAGCCGGTGGACGTCAAGACCCACCACACGCTGCCGGAATTCATCTCGACCCGTGGCGGCATCTCGCTGCGTCCGGGCGACGGCGTGATCCACAGCTGGCTCAACCGCATGCTGATGCCCGACACCGTCGGCACCGGCGGCGATTCGCACACCCGTTTCCCGGTGGGCATTTCGTTCCCGGCCGGCTCGGGCCTGGTCGCCTTCGCCGCGGCCACCGGCGTGATGCCGCTGGACATGCCCGAATCGGTGCTGGTCCGCTTCAAGGGCCAGATGCAGCCGGGCGTGACCCTGCGTGACCTGGTCAACGCGATCCCGCTGTACGCGATCAAGTCCGGTCTGCTGACCGTGGCCAAGGCCGGCAAGAAGAACATCTTCTCCGGCCGCATCCTGGAAATCGAAGGCCTGCCGGACCTCAAGGTCGAACAGGCGTTCGAGCTCTCCGATGCCTCGGCCGAGCGTTCGGCCGCCGGTTGCTCGGTGCACCTGAACAAGGAGCCGATCATCGAGTACCTCACCAGCAACATCACGCTGCTGAAGTGGATGATCGCCGAGGGTTACCAGGACGCCCGTTCGCTGGCGCGCCGCATCGAGAAGATGGAAGCCTGGCTGGCCAACCCGGAGCTGCTCGCCCCGGATGCCGACGCCGAATACGCGGCCGTCATCGAGATCGACCTGGCCGACATCCATGAGCCGATCGTGGCCTGCCCGAACGATCCGGACGACGTCAAGACGCTGTCCGACGTGGCCGGTGCGGCGATCGACGAGGTGTTCATCGGTTCGTGCATGACCAACATCGGTCACTTCCGTGCGGCCGCCAAGCTGCTGGAAGGCAAGCGCGACATCCCGACCAAGCTGTGGGTGGCCCCGCCGACCAAGATGGATGCTTCGGAGCTGACCAAGGAAGGCCATTACGGCACCTTCGGCACCGCCGGCGCCCGTATGGAAATGCCGGGCTGCTCGCTGTGCATGGGCAACCAGGCGCAGGTGCGCGAGGGCGCGACGGTGTTCTCGACCTCGACCCGCAACTTCCCGAACCGCCTGGGCCGCAATTCGAACGTGTACCTGGGTTCGGCCGAACTGGCTGCGATCTGCTCGCGTCTGGGTCGCATCCCGACCAAGGAAGAGTACATGGCCGACATCGGTGTGCTCGATGCCAGCAGCAAGGACATCTACCGCTACATGAACTTCGACCAGATCGAGGATTACCAGGACGTGGCCGGTACGGTTGCTGCCTGAGCATGACCGCTTGATGTGTTGAACGAAAACCCCCGGCCAGCGCCGGGGGTTTTTCGTTTCAGTCGTCCCAGACCTCGGGCGTCCAGTCGGCCGTGCCCTGCATCCGCCGGCCCTCGTAGAGCAGCACACCCGTGTTGCCCACCACATCGACCTCGAACCACGGCAGCCCTTCGCGCTTGCGCGGGCGGATGTAGGCCCGCTTCTGGGCACGGTTGAATTCGACGTAATAGGTGCGCTGCGGCATGTAGCTCTTGAACTGGCTCGACATGATCTGGATGGCGCCGACATCCTCCCCGCCGGTCATTTCCAGCGAGAAATGGAATGCACCCTGTGACGCGCTGAAATAGAAAAGGCTGCTGCTCGCGGCCAGAGGTGAAGGCAGGCAGCACAGCACTGCGAACAGCAGGGCGCTGGCGGTTGATCGCAAAGGCCTTTCCATGGCATTCCTTACCTTCCGTTGGACGCCCATCTCACCACAGGGTGAACGGTCGGAACGCTACGGCCGTCACAGACGGGGCAGGAATGAAGTACCCAACGCCGGGGCTCCAGGTCCTCTCAAGGGGGAGGGCGGATCATCTTTCCGGTGGATAGCGGAAGGGCCACGCGTTTTCCGCATCGCTGCTGCGTTCTGCGCAGACAGCACGGAAGGTTTCCACGAATGCCTGCTGCAGGCGGGTCGGGTGCCAGTCGGCGCGGGTGGTGAGGCCGATGCGGCGGCGCAGGTCGTCGCCGGCGCTGCCGATCTCGCAGAGCAGGCCGGCGCGCCGTTCGATCACGAACTGATCGCGCGACATCAGGGTCAACCAGTCGTCTTCCAGCAGCAGGCCGCGGGTGATCAGCACCGAGCCGCATTCGATGCGCAGGCGCGGCGGTTCGTGGCCGTGCTGGCGGAACATGCGCTCCCAGCGCGCACGCACGGGCGCACCGGTGGCGGCGATCACCCAGGGGTAGTCGAGCAGCTGCGCGAAGGTGAAGCCGCCCGCACGCGCCAAGGGATGCCCGCTGCGCGCCACGATCACCGGGTCGTCGTCGAACAGGCCTTCCTGGGCGATGTCGCGCACCGGCAGCGTGTCGCGCATCGCGCCGATCAGGAGATCCAGGCTGCCTTCGCGCAGATCGCCCAGCAGTTCGGCGTACGGACCTTCGATCACATTCACCGCCGCACCCGGATGGGCGCGGGCAAAGCGCGCCAGCACCTGCGGCAGCAGGATGGCGCGTGCCAGTGGCATCACGCCGAGGGTGACCCGTCCGCCGCGTTCGCTGCGCAGCGACGCAAGCTCGTCTACGCCGGCCGCCAGCTCGGACAGGGCCAGGCGCACCAGCCGCAGCATGCGGGTCGCCGCCGGGGTGGGCTGCACCGTCTTGCCGCGACGGACCGTCAGCGGGATTTCGATCGCAGCGGCCAGCTCATGGACGGCGCGGTAGATCGCCGGCTGTGAAAGCCCGGCCCGCGTTGCTGCCAGGGTGAAACTGCCGGCGCTGTCGACAGCGGCCAGCGCACGCAGCTGCGGCAGGGTCACGTGGCGCTCCACGGCCGGCATCGCCGGCAGGCGCTGGCCGCGGCGGGCGACCCGCACCCCGTGGGTGATGTAGGCCAGTGCACGCTCGATGCGCGGCACCAGCAGGCGCGCCGCTTCGGTCGGCGCCATGCCGCCGGGCTGGCGATCGAACAGCGGTGCGTCGAGCTGCGCTTCCAACCGCGCAATGGCCTGGGTCAGCGCCGGCTGGGACAGGTTGACGTGCGGCGCAGCGGCGCTGATACCGCCATGGTGATGCACGGCCACCAGTGCGTGCAGGTGCTTGAGGTTCAGTTCCGGATGCGTCGCCATGCATCAACTATAACCAAACCCAATGGCTCTTTCGAAAAACGATCTTGAGGTGCCGAACGCCCGCGGCACAGACTGCGCCATCGTCAACGAAGGATGGATGGATGTCCCGCGTAGTCACCTCGATCGAGCGCGCCGAAACCGGCGCTGTCCAGGCGCTGGCCCAGGCCGGTGTCGCCACCGCCCATGAAGCGCAGGGCCGCAGCGGTCTGCTGCACCCCCGGCTGCGCCCGATCTACAGCGGTGCCCGCATCGCCGGCAGCGCCATCACCGTCTCGGTGCCGCCGGGCGACAACTGGATGATGCACGTGGCCATCGAGCAGCTGCGCGATGGCGACGTGCTGGTGGTGGCGCCCACCAGCGACTGCACCGATGGGTACTTCGGTGACCTGCTGGCCACATCGGCCCAGGTCCGCGGTTGCCGCGGCCTGGTCATCGATGCCGGTGTCCGTGACGTGCGCGACCTGACCGCGATGGGCTTTCCGGTCTGGAGCCGGGCGATCCACGCGCAGGGCACGGTGAAGGAGACGCTGGGCGCGGTGAACGTGCCGGTGGTCTGCGGCGGCGCATGGGTGCAGCCGGGCGACGTGGTGATCGCCGACGATGACGGCGTCTGCATCGTGCCGCGTACCGAGGCGGCGCGGGTGGCCCGCGAAGCACAGGCACGCGAGGCCCGGGAAGCGGAGAAGCGCGAGCGCCTGGCCAACGGCGAACTGGGCCTGGACATCTACGCCATGCGCGAGCGCCTGGCGGCCAAGGGGCTGCGCTATGAGTAAGGGCGTGCCCGCGATGTGGATGCGCGGTGGCACGTCCAAGGGCGGTTTCTTCCTCGCCTCGGACCTGCCTGCCGAGACAGGCGCACGCGACGCCTTCCTGCTGCGCGCCTACGGATCGCCCGATGCGCGGCAGATCGATGGCATGGGGGGCGCGGATCCGCTGACTTCCAAGGTCGCGATCGTGTCGCCCTCGCAGCGCCCGGACGCGGATGTGGAGTACCTGTTCCTGCAGGTGTTCGTGGACCAGGCGCTGGTCAGCGATGCGCAGAACTGCGGCAACATGCTGGCCGGTGTCGGCCCGTTCGCGATTGAACGGGGGCTGGTGCATGCAACGACGACGCAGACCGACGTGCGCATCTTCATGCGCAATACCGGCACGCTGGCGGTGGCGACGGTGCAGACGCCCGGCGGGCAGGTCGCCTACGACGGCGATGCCCGCATCGATGGCGTGCCCGGCAGCGCTGCCCCGGTGCCGTTGGCGTTCGCCGATATCGCCGGTTCCAGCTGCGGCGCGCTGCTGCCGACGGGCCAGGCGCAGGATGTGATCGATGGCGTGGAGGCGACCCTGATCGACAACGGCATGCCGTGTGTCGTGCTGCGGGCGGCCGACCTGGGCATCAGCGGCTATGAGGACCGGCAGACCCTGGATGCCGATGACGCGCTGAAGGCGCGCCTGGAGGCGATCCGGCTGCAGGCGGGCTCGCTGATGCGGCTGGGTGACGTGGCCACGCAGTCGGTGCCGAAGATGATGCTGGTGGCCGCGCCCCGCGAAGGCGGTGCGATCAGCGTGCGCTCGTTCATTCCCCACCGCTGCCATGCCTCGATCGGTGTGCTGGGAGCGGTCACGGTCGCCACCGCCTGCCTGATCGAAGGCTCGACCGCGCACGCACTTGCGGTGCTGCCGGGCGGCACGCAGCAGACCCTGGCGGTGGAGCACCCCAGCGGCAGTACCGGCTGCGTCCTGGACGTGGATGCGGCCGGGCAGGTGGTACGTGCCGCCGTTCTGCGCACCGCGCGAAAACTCTTTGATGGCGTCCTGTTCGACTGAATACGAGCGGCGTCCCTATTCTTGCGACCTGGGAGGGTTGATATGACTGTTGTGGAGAAGCGGCCGGGCCGCTTCGGCGTTCTTGGCCAACTGTGGTTCCAGGTTCTGGCCGGCACCGTGATCGGTGTCGTGCTGGGGTGGCTGCAGCCGGATATCGGCTCGGCGATGAAGCCTTTCGGCGATGCGTTCATCAAGCTGATCCGGATGATGATCGGGCCGATCATCTTCGTGACCGTGGTGCACGGGATCGCCGGCATGCGCGACATGCGCAGCGTCGGTCGGCTGGCACTGAAATCGCTGATCTATTTCGAAGTCATCACGATCCTGGCGCTGATCGTCGGCCTGGTCGCGGTGGATCTGTGGCAGCCCGGCGCGGGCATGAACATCGACCCGGCCACCATCGACATGGCCAGCATCCAGGGCTACGTGCACAGCGCGCACGACCAGTCGATCGTGTCCTACGTCATGGCGATCATCCCCAACACCCTGGTCAGTGCCTTCACCGAGGCGCATGTGCTGCAGGTGCTGTTCGTGGCGGTGCTGTTCGGCGTGGCGCTGGCCTCGGTCGGCGAACGCGGCGAGCCGGTGATGAAGGTGATCGAGGCCACGTCCAGCGCGCTGTTCAAGATCATCGGCTACATCATGTACTTCGCGCCGATCGGTGCGTTCGGTGCGATCGCCTTCACGGTGGGGCAGTTTGGCGCCGGCTCGCTGCTGTCGCTGGGCGAGCTGATCATCGAGTTCTTCGTGGTCTGCGGCGTGTTCACCGTCGTGGTGCTGGGCAGCGTGTGCTGGTGGACCGGTGCGAGCCTGTGGCGTCTGCTGGCCTACCTGCGCGATGAAATCGTGATCGTGGCGGCCACCACGTCCACCGAGACGGTGCTGCCGCGCCTGATCGAGAAGATGAAGAAGCTGGGCTGCGAGGAAGGCGTGGTGGGGTTCGTGATTCCCGCCGGCTACTCGTTCAATCTCGATGGCACCTGCCTGTACCTGACCACGGTGGCGCTGTTCCTGGCCCAGGCGACCAACACCGAGCTGACCGTATGGCACCAGCTGGGCCTGATCGCGGTGCTGCTGCTGACCTCCAAGGGCGCCGCGGGCGTCGCCGGTGCGGCCTTCGTGGTGCTGGCGGCGACGCTGGGGACCACCGGCACGATTCCGGTCGCCAGCATCGCGCTGATCCTGGGCATCCATCGGATCCTGGCTGAAGGCCTGACCTTCGTGAACCTGGTCGGCAACGCGATCGCGGTGCTGGTGATCGCCAAATGGGAAGGCAAGCTGGACGAGAAGGTGATGGCCGAGCAGATCGGCACCCGACGGCTGCGCCGCCGCGTCCTGGCAGCCCAGCCGGTCTGAGCCTTGCCGCAGTGAATCCGGCCGCCATGGGGTGTCGTGGCGGCCTCCCTCCCTCCATCCACGTCCCGGCTGCCTTGCGCCGGACAGGAGCTGCCTGTGTCCCGTTTCTCCCGTACTGCTCTGGCCGCGCTCATCGGCGCCTGCCTGGCCAGCCCCGTGTTGGCGGCCGATGCGCCTGCCCGCAGCGGCGCGCTGCCCGACGGCGTCGATCTCACACTGGATGTCGTCGGCAATGTCGCCTCCAACCCGTCCGGCGGTGTCGAGCAGGGTACCGAAGGGTCTTATTGGGTGATGGCCCAGTCCAGGTTCGACCTGGATGCGCTGTTTGGCGTGCGAAATACCGATGTGGATGCGCAGTGGGCCTGGTTTGCCGGGCGCAACCTGGCGCGCGAGAAGATCGGCAATTCGATCAGTGCCCAGCAGACCTGGCGCCCGGTGGCCGGCGGCCGCCTGACCCGGCTGACCGTGCGCCACCGTTTCCAGAACGGGCTGAGCATCACCGCGGGCCGCGCGCCGGTGAACAGCTACTTCAATACCTCCGCGCTCAACTGCGTGTTCATGAGCAATGCGATCTGCCTGACCCCGTACGGGGCGATCACCGATCTTGGCATCACCGCATTCCCGAATTCGTCGTGGGCGGGCATCCTGCGCTACGACGTGGATGATCGCTGGTATGTGCAGGGTGGGGCGTTCGACTACAACAACGAGCTGAACAAGGCGGGCAAGAACGGCCTGGATTTTTCGGTCGGCGAGGGGACCGGCACCCTCACCGCGTATGAGGCCGGCTACCAGACCAGCGTCGCCAATGACCGGCTGCCACGCACCTACCGGGTGGGCATGTACCGCAACAGCGATGGCGGCAAGAGCTCCTACTTCGATGCAAACGGCGGTTCCGCCGCGCTGACCGGCAGGCCCACTGCCATGCAGGAGGGCGCGCGGACCGGCTGGTATGCGATGGCCGACCAGACCGTCTGGCGGGGGCAGGGCAAGCGCAGCCTGGCGGTGTTCGCCCGTGCCTACGTCAATACAGGCAACGAAGCCCCGGTGGACCAGTTCGCGGCGGTCGGCTTCGTCAAGACCGGCACCTTCGTCGGCCGCGACCAGGACACGCTGGCCATGTTCGTTTCCAACACGCATTTCAGCGACGAACAGATCGCCTTCCTGCGCGACCGTCGCGCACGCAACGGCGGCAGCGGCGCGCCGAATGCGGACGAGATCATCGCCGAGCTCAGCTATGGCTGGGCGGTGCACAAGGGCATCCGACTGATGCCCAACCTGCAGTACGTGATCAACCCGGACCCGATCTACGCGCCGACCCGCACCACCGACATCCCCGACGCGCTGATCGTCGGGCTGCGCGTGGACGTCCACCTTGCCCAGCTGTTCGGCTGGTGACTCCTCCCCCACGAGGCTCCCTGATGATCATCGATTGCCACGGTCACTACACGACCGCCCCCGCCAGCCATGATGCGTTCCGAAAAGCGCAGGTGGCCCATTTCAACGACCGGTCGCTGCCGGCGCCGGTGTACCCGGTCATCAGCGATGACGAACTGCGCGAGAGCGTGGAAACCAACCAGCTGCGGCTGCTGCGCGAGCGCGGTGCGGACATGACCATCTTCTCGCCGCGCGCGAGCACGATGGCCCATCACGTAGGCGATGAGGCGGTCAGTGCCGAATGGACGCGGCGCTGCAACGATCTCATCGCGCGGGTGGTGGCGCTGTACCCGGACACCTTCATCGGCGTGTGCCAGCTGCCGCAGTCGCCGGGGGTGCCCATCGCGAACTCGATGGCCGAACTGGAGCGCTGTGTGAACGAGCTCGGCTTTGTCGGCTGCAACCTCAATCCGGATTCCTCGGGCGGCCACTGGACCGGGCTGCCGCTGACCGATCGGGCCTGGTATCCGTTCTTCGAGAAGATGGTGGAACTGGATGTGCCGGCCATGGTGCACGTGTCTGGCAGCTGCAATGCCAATTTCCATGCGACCGGCGCGCATTACCTCAACGCCGATACCACCGCGTTCATGCAGTTCCTGCAGGGTGACCTGTTCCGTGACTTCCCGGACCTGCGCTTCATCATCCCGCACGGCGGCGGTGCGGTGCCGTACCACTGGGGCCGCTTCCGCGGTCTGGCGGACATGCTGGGCAAGCCGCCGCTGAACGAGCACGTCATGAAGAACGTGTTCTTCGATACCTGCGTCTATCATCAGCCAGGCATCGACCTGCTGTTCAAGGTGATCGATATCGACAACATCCTGTTCGGGTCTGAAATGGTCGGTGCGGTGCGCGGTATCGATCCGGAAACCGGGCAGTATTTCGACGACACGCTGCGCTACGTGCAGGCGCTGGGACTGTCCGAAGCCGATCGCTACAAGGTGTATGAAGGCAACGCGCGCCGGGTCTACCCACGGCTGGACGCGCAGCTCAAGGCGAGGGGGCTGTGATGGCGGCGTTCGTGAAAGACGCGGATTGGCTGGATTTCTGTCCGAACCCGAGCCGGCCGGCATTCGTGCCGCCGGCGGGCGCGGTGGATGCGCATTGCCACGTGTTCGGGCCGGGCGACGTGTTCCCGTATGCGCCGGAGCGCAAATACACCCCCTGCGATGCCGGCAAGGCCGAGCTGTTCGCGTTGCGCGACCTGCTCGGGTTTGACCGAAACGTGATCGTGCAGGCCACCTGCCACGGCGCGGACAACCGGGCGCTGGTGGATGCACTGCGCAGCGCCGGCGGGCGTGCACGGGGCGTGGCGACCGTGCGCGATACGGTGTCCGATGAAGAACTGCAGGCGCTGCACGCGGCCGGCGTGCGCGGCGTGCGCTTCAATTTCGTGAAGCGGTTGGTCGATCCCAAGCCGGACGCCTACTACCACGCGATCATCGCGCGCATCGCACCGTTGGGCTGGCATGTCGTGGTGTACTTCGAAGCGGCCGACCTGGCCGAGCGATGGGACTTTTTCACCTCGTTGCCAGTGACGGTGGTGGTCGACCACATGGGGCGTCCGGACGTCAGCAAGGCGGTGGACGGGCCGGAGTTCCAGCGCTTCGTGCGGCTGATGGCCGAGCACGGGAATGTATGGACCAAGGTGAGCTGCCCGGAGCGGCTGTCCCAGGTCGGCCCGCCCGGCTACGACGACGTGGTGCCGTTTGCGCGGTATCTGGTCGAACGGTTCCCCGAGCGTGTGCTGTGGGGAACGGACTGGCCGCACCCGAACCTGAAAACGCACATGCCCGATGACGGCATGCTGGTGGACATGATTCCGCGGATCGCGGTGACCGGGGCGCTGCAACAGAAGTTGCTGGTGGACAACCCGATGCGGCTGTACTGGGAATAGGCCTTCCGCGTGACCGCTGCGCTGTGGGGAGGGGGTGAACCCGCTCCGCAGCACTGCGATGGCATCAGCCCCGCGCCAACGCCATCAGGCGCTCGGCGATCCGTTCCAGCGGCACCATCTCCTCCGCTGCGCCCAGCTTGAACGCCGCACCCGGCATGCCCCAGACCACGCTGGTCGCTTCATCCTGCACCAGCGTCGGTGCGCCCGCGTTCTTCAGGTCCAGCAGGCCACGCGCGCCGTCGTCGCCCATGCCGGTCAGGATCGCGCCGATGGCATTGGCGCCGGCGCTTTCGGCGACGGAACGGAACAGCACGTCCACCGCCGGCTTGTGCCGGTTGACCGGCGGGCCGTCGTCGATCCGGCAGCGCCAGCGCGCACCGTCACGGATGATCCGCAGGTGCTTGCCGCCCGGCGGCAGATACGCATGGCCGGGCAGCACCGCTTCCCCATCGGTGGCTTCGCGCACGGACATCGCCGAGTGGCGGTCCAGGCGTTCGGCGAACGGCGTGCTGAAGGTGGCCGGCAGGTGCTGGGTCATCACCACGGCCGGTGCATCGGCGGGCATGCCCTCCAGCACCACGCGCAGGGCTTCGGTGCCGCCGGCGGAGGCGCCGATGGCGATCAGGCGGTCGGTGGTGCGGAACTGGATCGAGCGCGGCGCGACGGGGGCGGCAGCGCCCAGCGTGATGCGCGGCGGATTCGGGCGGGCCAGCGGACGGACCCGCGAACGGGCCGCCATCTTCACTTTGCCGATGATTTCCTCGGCATAGTCCTGCAGGCCACGGGACACATCGAACTTCGGCTTGGACACGAAGTCCACCGCGCCCAGTGCCAGGGCCTGGAGCGTGGTATCGGCGCCGCGCTCGGTCAGCGAAGAGATCATCACCACCGGGGTGGGGCGCAGCCGCATCAGGTTCTCGAGGAAGGCCAGGCCGTCCATGCGCGGCATTTCCACATCCAGCGTGATCACGTCCGGATCCAGCCGCTTGATCTTTTCGCGGGCCAGCAGCGGATCGGCCGCGGTGCCGACCACTTCGATACCGGGGTCGCTGGCGAGGATCTCGCTCAGCATCTGCCGCACCACCGCCGAGTCATCGACGATCAATACCCTGCACGGAGAGGTCAGGCTCATTCGAACAGCTCCACGCCACCGGTGACCGGGGCACGCGAGAGACGGGCGCGCACGGCCGATTCGGTCGCGGCGACTTCGGCTTCGTGCGCGTGCGGCAGGCGTTGCACGACCACGCGGCCGGTATCGGCGAAGAACCACACCTTGCGCGGATGGATGCCACACAGGTCTTCGGCAATGATCGGGATGTGCTCGGCCTGCAGGTACTGGCGCACGAACTCGGCGTTGCGCGTGCCGACCGGGTTGCTGGTGAAGCCCTTGAGCACGTTGGCGCCGCCGAACACCTTGGCTTCCAGGCGCTTGCGGTGCGCACCGCGCTTGAGCAGGTCGTTGATCAGCAGTTCCATCGCATAGCTGCCGTAGCGGGCGGGCGCGCCGTCGCCGACATTGCCTTCCGGCAGCAGGAAGTGGTTCATGCCACCGATCTTCAGCACCGGGTCGCGCAGGCAGGCCGCCACGCACGAGCCCAGCGTGGTGGTCAGCGCGGTGGTGTCATCCACGGCCAGGTACTGGGTCGGCAACAGCTTGGCCGCCGTCACCTGGAAGCGGCTGTCGTAGTAGCGCATCACATCATCGGTGCGTGCCGCCTGGTTCATGCCGGGGCTCCGGGCGAACGCTTGTACAGCGTGCGGCCGCAGGGCTGGATCAGGTCGGCCGCGTGCAGGTAGTTCTCCGAATGGCCGGTGTAGAGCAGGCTCTCGGCATCCATGTGCTGGATCAGCCGCGACAGGATCCCGCGCTGGGTGGGCTTGTCGAAGTAGATCATCACGTTGCGGCAGAACAGCGCATCGAACGGGCCGCCGACATCGTAGCGGTTGGCCAGCAGGTTCAGGGGACGGAAATCGATCAGCTCGCGCAGGGCCGGCAGCACCCGGCAATGGCCCTCGTTGGGGCCGGTGCCGCGCTGGAAATAGCGCTTGCGGATCGCCGGGTCCAGCCCGGAGACGCGGTCGATCGCGTACACGCCACGGCTGCCGGTGGCCAGCACCTGGGTGTCCACGTCGGTGGCCAGGATCCGCACCGGCGGCTTCAGCGTGCCGTAGGTCTCGCAGGCGGTGATCGCCATCGAGTACGGTTCCTCGCCCGTGGATGCCGCGCACGACCACAGCTGCAGGGTGCCGTGACCGGCCCGCTGGCGCAGCTCGTCGGCCAGCTTCTCGAAGTGGTGCGGCTCGCGGAAGAAGGCGGTGAGGTTGGTGGTGAGCGCGTTGGTGAAGGCCTGCCACTCCTCGCCGCCGTGCGCTTCCAGCTGGTCCAGGTAATCCTGGAAGCTGCGCAGGCCGAGCGCGCGCAACCGGCGCGACAGCCGGCCGTAGACCATGTCGCGCTTGGCCGGCGCCAGCGAAATGCCGACGCGCTGGTAGATCAGGTCGCAGACACGGCGGAAGTCACGATCGGCGAACTCGAATTCGCGTGCGTTCGATGAGGTGGCGGATGCGGGGGGCGTGGACACGGCTGGGCTCGCTCGAGAAAAGGGCGTGGCGACCTGTACGGCCGCCACGGAACATCAGAATTCCTGCCAGTGACCGTCGTCGCTCCGGCCCGGGCGGACCGACGGCGCCGGGGAAGGCGGCGTGGCGCGGGCGGTACGGCCGGCCACCGGGCGGGCCGGCGACACCGGCGCGGAGACCCGGGCGACGGCGGCGCTGACGGCCGCGGCGACCTGGTTGTCGAGGCGGAAGATCGAGACGGCATCGGACAGCTGGGTAGCCTGCTCTTCCATCTGGCGGGCAGCCGCGGTGGCTTCTTCCACCAGTGCCGCGTTCTGCTGGGTGGTTTCGTCCATCTGGGTCACGGTCTGGTTGACCTGTTCGATGCCGGCCGACTGTTCCTGCGAGGCCGCCGAGATCTCGGCCATGATGTCGGTCACGCGCTGCACCGAGGCGACGATCTCGCCCATGGTGGCACCGGCCTGGTTGACCAGCTGGGAGCCTTCATCCACCTTGCCGACCGAATCGTCGATCAGGCCCTTGATCTCCTTGGCCGCGCTGGCCGATCGCTGGGCGAGGGTCCGCACTTCGCTGGCGACCACCGCAAAGCCGCGGCCCTGTTCACCGGCACGCGCGGCTTCCACCGCGGCATTGAGCGCCAGGATGTTGGTCTGGAAGGCGATGCCGTCGATGACCGAGATGATCTCGGCGATCTTGCGCGACGAGGTCTGGATCGCGGCCATGGTGCTGACCACTTCGCCGACCACGCTGCCGCCCTGGGAGGCCACGGTGTGCGCGCCGATGGCGAGCTGGTTGGCCTGGCGGGCGTGTTCGGCGTTCTGGCGCACGGTGGAGGTCAGTTCCTCCATCGAGGCGGCGGTCTCCTCCAGGTTGGCCGCCTGCTGTTCAGTGCGGCGCGACAGATCCGAGTTGCCGGTGGCGATCTCACCGGCGGCCAGGTTGATGCTGCCGGCGGCGTTCTGGATCTGGCCGACGATCTGGGTCAGCTGGGCGACGGTGGCATTGGCATCGTCGCGCATGGTCGCGAACACGCCCTGGAAGTCACCGTGCATGCGCGCGGTCAGGTCGCCTTCGGCAATGGCCGAGAGCAGCTGCGAGAGCTTGCCCAGGTTCTCATCGCTGACCTGGGTCATCGCGTTGAGGTTGGCGATCATCACCGCGAAATCGTGATCGAAGCGGCTGGCATCGCCGCGCTGGCTGAAATCGCCGGCAGCGGCGGCACCGGCCAGGCGCTTGATTTCGGCGTTGATGCTGCCGAGGTTGGTCTTCACCGCGTCCACGGTCTCGGTGATCCCGGCCTTCTCGCCCGGGTAGCGCGCGATATCCGCGCTCAGGTCGCCCACGGCGTAGCGCTGGACGACGTCCAGCACGGCGCTCATGGTCTGCACGTGCGCGCCGACCAGGGTGTTGGTTTCGTGCACCATCAGGCCGTATTCGCCGGGGAAGGCGCGTTCGTCCATGCGGTAGCTGGTCTGGCCGGCGTCGTGGCGGCTGGCCATCTCGCGCTGGCCGGCGATCACCTCGTGCAGCTGGGTCTGCATGCGCGACATGCTCACCAGCAGGCGGCCGGGTTCATCCTGCGCCTGCGCGCCGATGCGGCTGTCCAGCTTGCCGTTGGCGATGCTCTCGGCCACGGCGGTGGCCTGGCGCAGCGGCCCGGTGATGCGGTTGCCGATCAGCCAGCTCAGGGCCAGCACCAGCACGACCACGCCACCGCCGGTGGCGGTCATCACGGCGGTGAAGGCCAGCGCTTCGTCCTGCACGTCGTCCATGTACACGCCGCTGGTGACGATCCACTGCCACGGGGCATACATGTCGGCGTAGGTGACCTTTTCGATCAGGCCGTCCTTGCCGGGCTTGGTGGTGCTGTAGTAGGTGTAGCCGCCGCCGGTCTTGGCCATGTCCACCTGCTGCAGGTACAGCGGCACGCCATCCTTGGAGAGGTAGTCCTTCTGCACCTTGCCCACGCGGTCCGGGGCGAAGGGATGCATCAGCACCCGGTAGCTCGTGTCGAGCACGTTGTAGTACGCGCTGTCGTTGTCGGCGCGCATCACTTCCAGCGCCGCCAGTGCCGAGGTCTTGGCCGCTTCTTCGGTCATTTCACCGGTGTCGGCCAGGCGCTTGTAGTGGTCCAGGATGCCGTAGGTCAGGTGGACCTGGGTCTGCAGGGCGCCCTTGCGCGTGTTGGTCAGGTCCAGGTACTGCATGCGTGCGGCGACCACGGCCAGCACGATCACGCCCAGCGCGATCATCACGGTGAGCAGGTTGAGCTTGCCCCTGACGGACAGATTGGAGAAGGACGCGGTCCAGCGGCTGAGCAGATTCATGAGCGGGTATCTTTGCGGGCGGGGAGGGCCGTGCAGGCCGGCATCGACGAACGCGTCGAGGCAATGCTGTTATCGGCCGCATCCGCCCGGGATTGAGGGTGTGCACGGTCCGGATCGGACACGCGCAGAAAAAAGGCCCTGATACCGGAGCATCAGGGCCTTGTGCCTACGTCATGGCGCGTGGGCGGGCAGGATCAGAATTCCTGCCAGTCGCCGTCGGCCAGTTCCGCTGCGACCGGGCGCGAGGCCTGGCGGCGCGCCGGAGCGGCGGGGGCGGCAGCGGCTGCCTTGCGCGGTGCGCGTGGCGCCGCAGCGGCCACCGGTGCCGATGCCACGACCAGATCCTGCTCGTCCAGCTTGAAGATCGAGACCGCGTCGCTGAGGTGGCCGGCCTGTTCTTCCATGGCGCGGGCCGCAGCGGTGGCTTCTTCCACCAGCGCGGCATTCTGCTGCGTGGTCTCGTCCATCTGCACGACGGTCTGGTTGACCTGCTCGATGCCGGCCGACTGTTCCTGCGAGGCCGCCGAGATCTCGGACATGATGTCGGTCACGCGCTGCACCGAGGCGACGATCTCGCCCATGGTCGCGCCGGCCTTCTGCACCAGCGCCGAACCATCGTTGACCTTGCTGACGGAATCGTCGATCAGGCCCTTGATCTCCTTGGCCGCACCGGCCGAACGCTGGGCCAGGGTGCGCACTTCGCTGGCCACGACGGCAAAGCCACGGCCCTGTTCACCGGCGCGGGCGGCTTCCACCGCGGCGTTGAGCGCCAGGATGTTGGTCTGGAAGGCGATGCCGTCGATGACCGAGATGATCTCGGCGATCTTCTTGGAGGAGATCTGGATCGCGCTCATCGTGGTCACGACCTGCCCGACCACTTCACCGCCCTGCGAGGCCACGGTGTGCGCGCCGATGGCGAGCTGGTTGGCCTGGCGGGCGTGTTCGGCATTCTGGCGCACGGTGGAGGTCAGTTCCTCCATCGAGGCGGCGGTCTCTTCCAGGTTGGCGGCCTGCTGTTCAGTGCGGCGCGACAGATCCGAGTTGCCGGTGGCGATCTCGCTGGCCGCCGAACTGATCTGCTGGCTGGAGTGCTTGATCCGGGTCACGATGCCGCTGAGCTGTTCGGCGGTGGCGTTGGCATCGTCGCGCATCCGGGCGAACACGCCCTGGAAGTCGCCGTGCATGCGCACGCTCAGGTCGCCCTGCGACAGCGCGGTGAGCAGGTTGGAGACCTGTTCGATGCTGGCCGAGTTGGCGTCCAGCAGGCCGTTCAACTGCTGCGCCAGCTGCAGGAAGAAGCCTTCCTTGCCAGTGCTGTCGATGCGACCGGTCAGGTCGCCGGCGGCCGCCTGGGCGATCACGCGGGCCACTTCGGCTTCGACCAGGGCTTCCGGGGTGCGGTCACGCCATTCGACCACGTGGCCGACGGCTTCACCCTGTTCGTTGGCGATGGTGGAGATCACCTGGGCGAACTGGGCATCGCCGAACTGCATCGGGCGGCGGGCCACGCCGTGCTGCTGCAGCACCGCGATGGTCTTCTGGTCGATCTCGTTGCGGTGTTCCAGGGCGGTGATCGGCTTGCCGATCAGGCTGGCAGAGGCATCGAACTCGGGCAGGTCCTTGCGCAGCTCGTCCTGGTACTGCTCCAGGGTCTGCTGCAGGGCGCGGTTGCTGTAGACGATGTTCAGATCGGCATCGGTCAGGTAGACGCCGGTGGAGCTGTAATCCAGCGCGGTACGGATGCGCAGGTTTTCGCGGGCGATCGCCTGGTCGGTCTCGGTGCGCTCGCGCAGGTCGCGCTGCATGCGCTGCATGGCCTGGAGCAGGTCACCGACTTCATCCTTGCGGCTGACATCGATATGGCCGTCGAGCTTGCCGCCGGCGACATCGTTGGCCACCGACACGGCGCCGCGCATGCTGCCCACCAGCGAACGGGCGAACAGCCACACCAGCACCAGGCCCAGCGCCGCGCCACCGAGCAGGGTGATGACGGTCAGCATGGCCGAGGCGGCGTAGGTGGAGGCGGCCCTTTCACTGGCGGCGCGCGCGAGACGGTTGTCTTCGGCGATCAACGCTTCCAGCGCAGAGGAGGCTTTGGCGTGTTTGGTGCGGGTTTCGCCGACGAAGGTATCGATCGCATCGTCCGGCAGGTCCAGCTCCAGCATCTCGGTGACCGAGTCGTAGGAGGCCAGCGTATCGGTCCAGTCCTTGGCGAAGGTATCGAACAACTGCTTCTGCTGGGCGTTGTCGATCAGCGCGGGGTATTTTTTGATCGACGCATCGATCTGGGTACGCAGCCCTGCGGCGCGCGTCTTGGCCTGGGCCTTGACGTCATCGCTGGCGCGGATGAGGCCCTGGTAGGCCGAATTGCGGTACTCGCCGACCATGCCGCGCATCTCGCCGGCCAGGCGGATGCTGTCCATCCGGGTGCCAGCCAGTTCCGTGGTGACATTGTTGAGCGAGTGCAGGCCACGGTAGGCGACGATGCCCTGCAGCAGCATGACCACCAGGAGGACGCCGAAAGTCAGCATCAACTTGGGCATCAGTTTGAGGTTGTTGATCCACGGCATGGGCGTTGCTATCTCCTGTGGCAAACGCGTCCGGGCGCGGACGCCCGGTTGCAGCGACCACGCCGGCCAATGCCGGCGTGGCAGGGCGTACGGCGGATTACTTGATGTTGGCCAGCTTCAGGCCCGACGGCGAGCTGACTTCGATTTCTGCACGCGAGGCATCGCGGGCGATCTTGCCGATCACGCAGACGGTCTTGCCTTCCAGGCTTTCCAGCGGGAAGCTGAACTTGTCGCGGTTGGCGCCGGCGATGCGGGCCGAGAAGGTGTGGCGCGGGAAGGCACCGCCCATGTACAGGAAGGTCGGCTGGCCTTCAGAGCCTTCGGCGAAGCGGGCCTTTTCGACCTTGCCACAGACCATGCCGTCCTTGCCGACCGAGCGCGGGGCCATCTCCGGCGGGATCATCTCGGCCGACTGGGCGAACGCGGAAGAGGCGGACGAGGCGAGCACGGTGGCCGAAAACAACACAAGCAGGGACTTCATCGGGAAATTCTCCGGGGATATGGGCACGTTGGCCCGGCGTGTTGAACGTCAACTGCACCGGGTCCTGATCCAGCTATCGGCGGTTGCCGACGAAACTGAAGAACTTTTTTCACGGTGGCGTGATCGCCGCCGTCGCACGACTCAGGCGGCGACGTCTTCGACCGTGCTGGCCTGGCCCATGTCGGCGCTGTCCAGCAGGGTTTCGATGTCCAGCAGGATCAACATGCGGTCGTCCTGGGTGCCGATCCCGGAGATGAAGCGGGTATCCACGGCGGCGCCGAATTCGGGGGTCGGGCGGATCTGATCGGCCGCCAGCGGGATCACGTCCGAGACGCTGTCCACCACGATGCCGACCACGCGGTCGTCCACGTTCAGCACGATCATCACGGTGAAGGCGTCGTAGGTGGCGTTTTCCAGGCGCAGTTTCAGGCGCAGGTCGATGACCGGCACGATGGTGCCGCGCAGGTTGATCACGCCCTTGATGTAATCGGGGGCATCGGGCACGCGGGTGACCGAATCGTAGCCGCGGATTTCCTGCACCTTGAGGATGTCCACGCCGTAGTGCTCGGCGCCGAGGGTGAAGCTGAGGTATTCGCCGCCGTCGCTGGCGGCCGTGCTGTTCTTGTCGTTCATCGAGAGATCCTGGATCGGGCGGGGCGGTCGAAAAACCGGTCTTCAGCCACGATATCGGCCCGATCGCGGGCGACTTTAGCCACCACCGCGCAGGTGGGGCAGGATCAGATCTCGCCGTTCTTGCGGGCGCTGCGCTGGCGGTCGATGCGGAAGATGTACCGCTGGATGGCGCTGTCACCGCCGCGCGGCAACTGGTCGAAACGCATCCCGACGCGCTTCATTTCCGCGCCGTTGGGCAGTTTGACCGCCATCTGGTTGCAGACCACCATCGCCACCTGCAGCGGGGCGCTGTCGGGCACGTCCAGGCGGGCGTCGTAGCGTTTCTGCAGCGAAAACACATTGCAGTCCACCGGCACGGTGACGGCCAGGCCGCCGCCGCTGATGTCCACCACGCGCAGCGACAGGGCCTCGCTGCGGTCTTCGTTGCGCGGCAGGTACAGGTGCGGCGAATCGGTGATCGGGGTTTCCAGCCGGTACAGCTCGCGCCGCTGCAGGTGCACCAGCTCCTCGGGGAAGCGGGCGCGGAAGGCGACATGGCCCTCGTTGCGGACACGCTCCAGGTCGTCCAGGCGGAAGCGCACCATCACCCGGTCCAGCTGGGCGAAGCAGAGCACGTGGCCGGCTTCTTCGGCGGCGCGGTTGGCGCTTTCCGACGGGCTGCCATCGAGCAGCAGCCAGTCCTCGTCTTCATCCAGTTCCAGCACGGCGCTGGGGAAGGACTGGTCACGCCCGCCCAGGTGGGCATTGATCAGCGAGCGCTGGTCGATCAGCGCCTGCAGCAGCTGCCGGATCTGGCGTGGATTGCGGACCATGAACCGATCGTCCGCGCCATCATCGTGGGCGGCCTGGGTTCCGTCGTGTGCGTGGAGACTGCCTTCGGACATGGAATCTGCTGGGTTGGGCGGGTGAGGACGTCGATGACGCCGGGGCTCACTCCGTTTATCGGCCGCAGATCATACTAATGAAGTGTGGATCGCATCACTGTTTGTCGGCCGACACGACGACGCCCCGCCGAAGCGGGGCGTCGTGGCAGATTCCCATGCGTGGGGGGCTGCGGATCAGAACTCCTGCCACTCGGTATCGTTGGCCAGGGCCGGCTCGCGCACGGCGGCGCGGCGCGCCGGTGCCGGTGCACGCGGCGGTGCCGGGCGCGCGGCCGGTGCAGCTGCCTTGCCGGCCTGCCGCAGCGGCGCCGGGACGGCCGGTGCCGGGTGGGCATCGAGCTTGAACAGCGCGACCGCATCGGTCAGCTGGCCCGCCTGTTCTTCCATCGCGCGGGCGGCGGCGGTGGCTTCCTCGACCAGCGCCGCGTTCTGCTGGGTGGTCTCGTCCATCTGGGTCACGGTCTGGTTGACCTGTTCGATGCCCGCCGACTGTTCCTGCGAGGCCGCCGAGATCTCGGCCATGATGTCGGTCACGCGCTGCACCGAGGCGACGATCTCGCCCATGGTGGCGCCGGCCTGGTTGACCAGCTGGGAGCCCTCGGCGACCTTGCCGACCGATTCGTCGATCAGGCCCTTGATCTCCTTGGCCGCGCTGGCCGAGCGCTGGGCCAGGGTGCGCACTTCGCTGGCCACCACCGCAAAGCCCCGGCCCTGGTCGCCGGCCCGGGCGGCTTCCACTGCAGCATTCAGGGCCAGGATATTGGTCTGGAAGGCGATGCCGTCGATCACGGTGATGATGTCGGCGATGCGGCGCGAGGACGCATCGATTTCATGCATGGTGCTGACCACGCGGCCGACCACTTCGCCGCCCTGCGAGGCGACCGAATGTGCGCCGATCGCCAGCTGGTTGGCCTGGCGGGCGTGTTCGGCATTCTGGCGCACGGTGGAGGTCAGTTCCTCCATCGAGGCGGCGGTCTCTTCCAGATTGGCCGCCTGCTGTTCGGTACGGCGCGAGAGATCGTTGTTGCCCGAGGCGATTTCGCCGGCGGCGGTACTGATGCTGGAGGAGGCCTGCTGGATGCGGCCGACGATCCCGGTGAGCTGGGCGACGGTGGTGTTGGCATCATCGCGCATGCTGGCGAACACGCCCTGGAACTGCCCGTGCATGCGCGCGGTCAGGTCGCCATTTGCGATCGACTGCAGCAGGTGCGAGAGCTGGGAGAGATTGCCATCGGCGACCTCCATCATGGTGTTGAGGTGTTCGATCATCCCGCGGAAATCGTGCTCGAAGCGGCTGGCGTCGCCGCGCTCGCTGAAATCGCCTGCGGCCGCGGCCTGCGCCAGCGACTGGATCTGGGTGTTGATGGCCAGCAGGCTGGCCTTGGCCGCATCCATCGATTCGTGCAGGATCGCGCGGCTGCCGGGCAGGCGGCGCGCGTTCTGCGACAGGTCGCCGGCGGCGTACTGGTTGAGGACGGCGATGGCATCCTTGATCGCATCGAGGTGATCGAACACCACCGTGTTGGTGCCCACGGCCAGTTCACCGTAGACGCCCGGGAAGTCCACCGGCATCCGGTGCGAGATGTCCGGGCCGGCGTGCATGGCGGCCATCTGCCGGGTTTCGTCGGAGTAGCGGCGCAGCATGCTGGTCATGGTGCCGGTGGCGGCCAGCATCTGCCCGACTTCGTCGGTGCTGGTGGCGCGGATCGACACGCTCAGGTCGCCGCGGGCGACCGAGGTGATCGCATGCACGGCCTGGCCGAGCGGGCGGGTGATCACGCGCGAGATCACCCAGGCCAGCGCGGCGGCGAGCAGGGTCAGCAGCACCATGCAGACCACGATGGCGATCACGCTGGTGCGGTGGGTGGCGTTGGCCGCGGCGATCTTGCTGTCCATCAGGCTGCCGCTGAAGGCGCCCAGTTCCTTGAGGTCCTCGAACAGCTTGCGGCGCGCGGGGCGCGACTTTTCGTCGGAGATCTGGCGCGCCAGGGCGCCGTCGGCAGCGGCCGTGGCCGCGCGTAGTTCCGCGTTGGCGGCGAAGTAGGCCTCCACGTCGGTGGCCACCTTGGCGAACAGTGCACGCTCACGTTCGCCAGCCGGCAGCGCGGCGTAGGCGGTGAGTTCATCGCGCACGACCTTGGCGGTGGCGTCCATGCGGGTGTTGTAGTCGGCGACCTTCTCAGGCTGGTCGAACATGCTGACCTGCGCCATTTCGTAGGTGCGGAATTCGCCCAGCTGCGAACGCACTTCGCCCAGGTGCCGCACCGAGGGAATATCGTTGCTTGCCATCGCCGCCAGCTCAGCGTTGGCGCCATTGAGGCGGACCAGGGCGAACACGCCCAGGATCACCGTCATCAGGGTGGTGAGGGTGAAACCGACCGCGAGCTTGCGGGCGATGGGCAGATTGTGGAACCACTTCATGGTTGAACTCCGGGCAGGGCAGTGGCGCACAGCCGTGGGGTGCTGGGCAAAGGGGCGTGGCGGGATGCAGCGAGAGCGTTGGCGTGACGATGGCGTCACGGCTCTTCCGGGATAGCGGCGCTTCGCGGCTGCAACTTGAGTGGTGGAGGTCACATTTTTTTCGGGGCCCGCGCGAGGCCCGATCGCGCGCGTTGGTTGCAGCAGCAAGCAACGGCAACGGATTCGACGGCTGGCCGCTTGGCGCAGATCAGTACGCCCGGGTATTGCGTTCGATCGATGTCACAGTTTCTGTTCGCGAGCGCGCGCGCTCACTCACCGGTACTCCCGGGCGCTCCATACGCAAGACCCCCGCCATGGGCGGGGGTCTTGAAAGGCTGCAGCACGGGTGTTGCGTAGCGGGAGGATCAGGCCGCCTGCGGCACCTTCAGCGAACGCACCAGGCCACCGATGTCCACGATCAGCGCAACGCGGCCATCACCGAGGATGGTGGCGCCGGAGACCCCGCCGATGCGGCGGTAGTTGTTCTCGATGTTCTTGACCACGACCTGCTGCTGGCCGACCAGCTCGTCCACTTCCAGCGCGATCTTCTGGCCATCACCTTCGACCACCACCACCAGCGGCTCATCCAGCGCGCGGCCACCGTAGCCGTAGTACTCGCTGAGCGACAGGATCGGCAGGTACTCGCCGCGGACGCGCAGCACGCGGCCTTCGCCGGCCATGGTGCGGATGTCCTCGGCCTTGGGCTGCAGGGCTTCGAGCACGTAGGCCAGCGGCAGGATCAGGGTTTCACCGGCGACCGAGACGGTCATGCCGTCCAGGATCGCCAGCGTCAGCGGCAGGCGGATCAGCACGCGGGTGCCGTTGCCGGCCGCGCTTTCCAGCTGCACCTCGCCGCCCAGCGCCTGGATGTTGCGGCGGACGACATCCATGCCGACCCCGCGACCGGACAGATCCGTGACGGCATCTGCGGTGGAGAAGCCGGGCTGGAAGATCAGGTCCCAGACCTGCGCATCGCTGGGGTTCTCCGGCACGGCCAGGCCGCGCTCGAGCGCCTTGGAGAGGATCTTGTCGCGGTTCAGGCCGCGGCCGTCGTCGCTGACCTCGATCACGATGTGACCGCCCTGGTGCGAAGCGGCCAAGGTAATCGTGCCGGTCTCGTCCTTGCCGGCGTCGCGGCGGACATCGGGCATTTCCAGGCCGTGGTCGATCGAGTTGCGGACCAGGTGGACCAGGGGATCGGCGATCTTTTCGATCAGCCCCTTGTCCAGCTCGGTGCCCTCGCCGATGGTGCGCAGGCGCACGTGCTTGCCGAGGCGCGAGGACAGGTCACGGACCAGGCGCGGGAAGCGTCGGAACACCGCGTCCACCGGCAGCATGCGCACGCCGATCACGGCTTCCTGCAGGTCGCGCGTGTTGCGCTCGAGCAGGTCCAGGCCGGTCAGCAGCTGTTCGGCCTGGGCCGGTTCCAGTGCGTGCGAGACCTGCTTGAGCATCGCCTGGGTGATCACCAGCTCGCCCACCAGGTTGATCAGGGCGTCGACCTTGTCCACGCTCACGCGGATCGAGGTTTCTGCTTCGTGTGCGGCGGCCGCGGGTGCCGCGGCGGCGGCCGGGGCTGCGGCCGCGATCGCAGCCGGTGCGGCGGCGACGGGTTCGGCCGGGGCGTGGACGGCCAGGCTCGGCGGCGCGGCCGGGCGGATATCGAGTTCGCAGTCGTCCACGACCCAGGCGAAGGTATCTTCGATCTTGCTGCGCGGCACTTTGCCGACCAGGCCCAGATCCCAGGCCAGGTGGGCTTCCAGCGGATCGAGCTGGTCGAAGCCGGGCAGGCGCTCCATGCGCGCGGCGACCTGCAGCGAGCCCAGGTGTTCCAGTTCGCGGATGATGCGCAGCGGGTCGTTGCCGCTCATGAACAGCGAGGGCGACGGCACGAAGCCGATCTGCCAGGCTTCGGGGGTGTCATCGACCTTGGCCGCGGCGACCGGGGCGGCCGCCGCGTGCTGGCCGGAGAGGACGGCTTCCAGGCGGGCCTTGATGCTGGCCACGGCCTGCGGATCGGCCGGCTGGCCGTGTTCGGCTTCGCGCAGCAGGGCGCGCAGCACGTCCACCGAGGACAGCATCGCATCGACCGCGACCGGTTCGAGTGCGCGCTTGCCGGCGCGCAGTTCGTCCAGCAGGGTTTCCAGCACATGGGTCAGCGCGGCGATCGCATCGAAGCCGAAGGTGCCCGCGCCGCCCTTGATCGAGTGCGCCGCACGGAACACCGAGTTGATGATTTCCGGATCCTGCTGGCCCGATTCCAGTGCCAGCAGGCCAGCCTCCATCGCATCGAGCCCCTCGCGGCTTTCTTCGAAGAACGTGGCGTGGAAGCGTTGCAGGTCCATGCTCATGGTGCGCGGGGTCCGGTTGCGAAGGGAGTGGGGGAGGTGCGGGGATCAGCCCAGGACTTTCTGGACGGTCGCGACCAGTTGTTCCGGGTTGAACGGCTTGACCAGCCAGCCGGTCGCGCCGGCGGCCTTGCCTTCGGACTTCTTGTCGGCGGCCGATTCGGTGGTCAGCATCAGCATCGGCGTGAACTTGTATTCGGCCAGCTGGCGCAGCTCACGGATCAGCGAGATACCGTCCATGTTGGGCATGTTGACGTCGGTGACCACCGCGTTGAAGCGTTGGCCCTTGGCACGCCCGAGGGCGACCGCGCCGTCTTCGGCTTCCTCGACGGAAAAGCCGGCCGAGGTGAGGGCGAAAGAGACCATCTGGCGCATCGACGCCGAATCGTCCACCACCAAGATACGTGCGCTCATGCAGCGTTCTCCACAGATTTCAGGTTGTCATGGGTTGCGTCCAGGCCCAGGGCCTGGGTGATGCCGAGCAGGCGCGCGGCGTCACGGAAGGTTGCAGTGCAACCGTGGAATCCGGTGGGATACCCGGCCTTGCGGCGGGCATCGACGAATGCGCACAGGACCTGCAGTGCTGCGGTATGGATACGGCTGACTTCGCTGGCATCCAGCGTGAGTTCGCCTTCCTGGTCCACCAAGGGGGCCAGGCGTGTTTTGAGCTCGGTGCTGTTCTCGATACCGAGATCACCACCCAGGGCCACAGTGCTCATCATTGCTCCGGACAAACGGTTCCGAGGTCTATAACGGCGTGAATCTGGAAAGCTTTAGGGAGGGGGGTGAATCTTCCCCGGGCGCCGGATGCCCGGGGGCGTGCCAACGCCGTGTGGGGCTGGCACGCCGTCTCGCGCCCCGCGCGGCGCGGCGCTCGGTCAGGCGGCTGCGGGCGGCTCAGCTCAGCAGCTGGGTCGCGTCGAGCAGGATCATCGGGCGGGCGCTGCAGCGGGCGACGCCGCGGAACAGGTCGTTGGAGATCTGGCAGATGCGGGCCGTATCGGGCGGTTCGATCTGCGAGTCGGTCAGGTTGGCGACGTCTTCCACCGCCGAAACCCGCAGGCCCATTGTTTCTCCGTTTTCCTCGAGCACCACGATGCGGGTGTTGGCATCGTTGCCGGCTGCGCTGCTGCCCAGGTGGATGCCCAGATCCATCACCGGCACGACCTGGCCGCGCAGGTTCATGATGCCGAGCATGGCCGGGGAGGTGCCGCGCAGCGGCAGCAGCGGCACCGGCAGGACCACTTCCTGGACCTTGAGCAGTTCCAGTGCATAGGCCTGCTCACCGCAGCGCAGGCGCAGCCACCGCGAGGTGCGCTCATTGGCGCGGCGGCTCTCGCGCGGGCTGGAGGCCGGATTGCGGGCCTGCGCCTGCAGCTCGTCCCAGCTGCTGGGGCGGGCGCCGGGCGTGCGGGGCGGGTGGGTGCGGCTGCTGGGCACGCTGAACATCGGCGGGCCCGGCGGCAGCGCACGCGCGGCGGGGGCCACCGGCCGTGCCGGTGCAGCAACGGGGGCGGGAGTGGGCGCAGGGGCAGCCGGGGGCGGTGACGGCGCCGATGGCGCAGGGGTCGTCGCGCTGTCGTGCAGCGCTTCGGCCGGCAGATCGTTCCAGTCCGGGCGCGCTTCTGCCGATGCGGCAGGCGCGGCCGGCGGGGGCCCATCCATGGCCATCAGGCCGCTCAGCGCGGGGTCGTTGCGGACCTCATCGAGCAGATCGGCGAAACCGGGGGCGGGGGCGGGGGTGGCCGCTTCGGCAGCGGTCGGGCCCGCCGTTTCGTACACCACCTCATGCGGCAGGTCGTTCCAGTCCGGGCGTGCCGATGGTTCGGCATCGACCGTCATCAGGCCGCTCAGCGCAGGGTCGTTGCGGACTTCATCGAGCAGGTCGAGGAACGCCGGCACCGGCACCGCCTCGGTGGCCGGCTCGGCGGCCGCATTGACGGTAACCGGTTCGACAGCCTCCACAGCCGCCGCAACGGCCGCCACAGGCGCGGCCGGCAGTGCATCGCCGAGCAGCTCTTCCAGATAGTCATCCAGTACGCCGGCGTTGTTCATGCCGCGCGCTCCATCTGCAGGGCGTCATCGGCCAGGATCCAGTCCAGGGCGCGCCGGTATGCGGCCAGGCCGCGGCCGGGATAGTCGTCCGACTGGGCCGGCACGGTCAGGCTGGCCGCGTTGCATATCCGCGTATCGACCGGGATCGCATCTTCCCAGACACGGTGGCCGTGCTTGTCCTGCATCAGTTTGACGGTCTCGTTGCCGGCGCGGGTGCGGCGGTCGAACAGGGTCGGCAGGATCGACATCGGCAGTGCGCGTCGGCGCGAGCGCTCCACCATTTCACCGGTGCGCACCATGCCGTCCAGCCCGTGCAGCGCCAGCGGCTCGGCCTGCGTGGGGATGATCAGGCGGTCGGCCGCGGCCAGCGCGTTGATCATCAGCAGGCCGAGCGTGGGCGCGCAGTCCAGCAGAATGTAATCGTGCTGGCCGGCGTGCCGGGTCAAGGCGTTCTGCAGGGCCAGGCCGAGGCCGGGCTGGTTGGCGCTGCGCCGTTCCAGCGTGGCCAGCGCCGCCTGCGCGCAGACATGGTCCAGCCCCGGAATGGCGGTGGTGTGGCTCAGCGTGGCCAGCTCGGCCGGCGGCGTGGCGAACAGTTCCAGCACGCCCGGCGGCGGCGGATCCAGCGGGATCCCGAACGCGCGGGTCAGCGATGCGTGCGGATCGAGGTCGATCAGCAGCACGCGGTGGCCCAGCGCGGCCAGGCCGCGACCGAGGGCGAGCGTCGTGGTGGTCTTGCCCACGCCGCCTTTCTGATTGGCGATGGCCCAGATGCGCATTCGGTTCACTCCTTCATTGCAGGCGAAACGGCGGCGCCAACAGGGCTGCCGGCCGGCACCGGTGGCAACTCCACCGGTGCGATGGGGGATGGGCGGGGGGTGCGTGCTGCGTTGCTGGCGGCGGTTTCGGCGGTCAGCTGCGGGCCGATCGGATCCACCGCGCGCGAGGTGTCGGCCAGGATGATGACCATCACGCGGCGGTTGCGGTTGCGGCCCTGCGCGCTGTGGTTGTCTTCGCGCGGGCGGAACTGGCCGTAACCGACCATCGCCAGCCGCGAGGGTTGCAGGCCCTGGTCGGCAAACAGGTGGACCACGCTGGCGGCGCGGCCTGCCGAGAGCTCCCAGTTGGACGGGAACGTGGCGGTGGCGATCGGCACGTCATCGGTATGGCCTTCCACGCGCACGCCGTTGGGCGCATCGCGCAGCACGCCGGCGAGCCGGGAAAGGGTGTCGCGCGCGTGCACATCCAGCGTGGCCGAGCCGGTGGTGAACAGGATGTCGCTGTTGATCTCGACCTCGATCCACAGCTCGGTGCGGCGCACGGTGATCATGCCGTTGTCGATCAGCGGGGCGAGCGTGGCGGTCAGCTTGTCGGCGATGCTGTTGAGCTGGCGCTCGGCGCGCTGCAGCTGGTCCTGGTCGTGCACCGAGATCGGGGTGCGCATCTGCGAGGCCATTGCCGGCAGCAGCGTCGGGTCGTTGGACGGGGCCGGCGCGGCGGGGCCGATCCGGTTGCCGGCCTTGATCACCGAGGGGCTGTCCCAGCCGCCGCCCTGGACCTGCTGGTTGCCGACCTGCACCGGGTTGATCGTGCGCGGGGCGCCGCCGAAGGCGGTGGTCAGCGCGTCGGCCATGACCCGGTACTTGCCCTCGTTGAGCGAGGAGATCGCATACATCACCACGAAGAAGGCGAGCAGCAGCGTCATGAGGTCGGCGTAGGGGATGGCCCAGGCCTCATGGTTGGCGTGCTCTTCGTGGTGCTTGCGGCGGGCCATGTCAGTGCAGGAAACCGGACAGGTTGGTTTCGATGTTGCGCGGGTTCTCACCCTGGGCGATGGAGATCAGCCCTTCGATGATCATTTCGCGGTCGCGCGTGTTGTGGTGGATCACGCTCTTGAGCTTGGCCGAGACCGGCAGGAACAGCAGGTTGGCCGAGGCGATCCCGTAGATGGTGGCGGTGAACGCGGCGGCGATGCCGTGGCCGAGCTTGCTCGGGTCGGCCAGGTTCTTCATCACCGCGATCAGGCCGAGCACCGCGCCGATGATGCCCAGCGTGGGGGCGTAGATGCCCATGCCCTCGAACACCTTGGAGGCGGCCAGGTCCTGGCTCTCCTGACTGCTCAGCTCGATCTCCATCATGTGCCGGATCGATTCGGGTTCCACGCCGTCCACCAGCAGCTGCAGGCCCTTGCGCAGGAACGGATCGTCCTGGGCATCCACGTGCGCTTCCAGGCCCAGCAGGCCCTGGCGGCGGGCGATGTTGCTCCATTCCACGATCTGCACGATCAGCTCGCGGCGGTCGCTGCTCGGCGGGCGGATCACCCAGCGCACGATCTTGAAGGCGTGCTTGAACACCGCCGGCGAGGTATGCAGCAGGATCGAGGCGAGCGTGCCGACGATGACGATCACGAAGGCGGCCGGCGACCACAGCGACGCCAGACCGGCCCCCTTGAGGATGCTGCCGCCGACCAGCGAGGCCAGGGCGAGGAATAGTCCAATGAGGCTGAGTCTGTCCATGGGTCCGATATCGGCTTGCGTGAAGGGGACTTGAGACGCCGGCGGCGGCAGTTGCTGCGGCGGTCACACTTCTGCGGTCAGTCCTGATGGCTCCGCAGCCCATCCACATCCAGGATCAGCGCCATCCGGCCATCCCCGATCAGGGTCGCGCCGGCGTAGCCGCGCAGGCCGCGCAGGGCCTTGGGCAGCGGCTTGATCACCACTTCCTCGCGGCCACGCACCTGGTCGACGACCAGCCCGAAACGCGCTTCGCCGGCCTGCAGCACCACGATGGTCAGCAGCGAGGAGGGCATGGGTTCGACATCCAGCCAATGGCGCAGGTCCACCAGCGGCAGGGTGTGCGACTTGCGGTCCAGCACGGCGCGGCCATCGAACCAGCCCAGCGACGCGTTGGGCGCATGCAGCACCTCCATCACGCGGGCCAGCGGCAGGGCGTACACATCCTCGCCGGCCTGCACCAGCAGGGTCGGCAGGATCGCCAGGGTCAGTGGCACGCGGATCATGAAGCGGCTGCCACGGCCCAGTTCGGACTGGATCTGGATCTGGCCGCTGAGTTCGCGGATGCGCGACTGCACCACGTCCATGCCCACGCCGCGGCCGGAGATGTCGGTCACTTCCTGCTTGGTCGAGAAGCCCGGCAGGAACACCAGGTGCAGGCATTCTTCGCTGCTCAGGCGGGCGGCGGCTTCCGGATCGATCAGGCCCTTTTCACGGGCCTTCTGGCGCAGGCGCTCCGGGTCGATGCCGGCGCCGTCGTCCTGCACTTCGATGCTGACGTAGTCGCCTTCCTGCTGCGCGGAAAGACGCACGTGGCCGCTGCGCGGCTTGCCCTGTGCTTCGCGCAGGTCCGGCATTTCCACGCCGTGGTCGATCGCGTTGCGCACCAGGTGCACCAGCGGATCGGCGAGCGCTTCGACCAGGTTGCGGTCCAGCTCGGTATCCGCGCCGAACAGCTCCAGTTCGACTTCCTTCTTCAGCGAACGGGCAACATCGCGGGCGACCTTGGGGAAGCGCGAGAACACCTTGCCGACCGGCTGCATGCGGGTGCGCATGACCGCCGACTGCAGGCGTGCGGTGGCGATGTCCAGCGTGGACACGGCGCGATCGAGTTCTTCATCGTGCAGGCGCACGCGCAGGGTCTTGAGCCGGTTGCGCGAGAGCACCAGTTCGCCGATCAGGTTGACGATCGCATCCAGGCGCTTGGTGTCCACGCGCACGGTGTGCTCGGCCTCGGCCACCGGCTTGTTGGCCGCCGGCTTGGCGGCCGGGGCGGGCGCGGCGGCGCGCGGGGCAGGCTGCGCCAGCGCGGCGCTCGGGGCGACCGGTTTCGCGCCGGGGACCGCGCCGCCATGCAGCTGGTCGAGCAGGGCCTCGAATTCGTCCTCGCCGATCATGCCGTTGTCTTTCTGCGGCAGGGCCACGGCGGTCGGGGCGGCGCCACCGTGCAGCTGGTCCAGCAGCGCTTCGAACTCGTCGTCGCTGATCAGCTCGCCACCGGCGCCGGTGCCCGCGGCGGCCGCCGGCGCGGGCGTGGCGGGGCCGTTCACATCGAACTGCGCGATCAGCTCCGGCGGTGCATAGCCGGGCTCGGTGCCGGCCGACACCGAATCGAGCATCGACTGCAGGTAGTCCAGCGACTGCTGGGCGGCATCGAAGTGATGGGCCTGCAGCGTGGCCTGGCCCGAGCGCGCCATGCCGAGGGTTTCCTCGGCGGCGTGGCACAGCTCGACCATCGCCTGGATGCCCAGGAAGCCGGCACCCCCCTTGAGGGTGTGGAAGCCGCGGAACACGGCGTTGAGCTGGTCGGCATCCTGCGGCGCCTGTTCCAGCGACACGAGCTGTTCGCCGAGGCGGTCCAGGATCTCCTGGGCCTCGAGGATGAAGTCGGCGGCAATGTCGTCTGGAACAGCACTCATCGTCTTAAAGTCCCAAATCGGAGAGCAGGTCGTCGGCATCGACCTGCGATACCGCGTGGCGGTCCAGGCCATTGACGGCCGGGCCGGCCAGGCCGCTGTCGGCGCGCTTGCGCTCGTCATCCTGCGGCGGCAGGCCCAGCGCACCGAAGCCTTCATGCACGCGGCGCACGATCCCGACCACGCGGCGGATGATCTGCCCGGTGAGATCCTGGTAACTCTGGGTCAGGGCGATCTCGGTCAGGTTGTGGCGGATCCGGTCCAGCTGCACGTCCTGTTCGGCGCTCAGTCCGTTGGCGCGCAGCTGTTCGGTCAGCGCCCGGCATTCCTCGGCCAGGTCCAGGGTGCGGTGGGTGGCCTGTTCGGTCATCGCCACCACGTGGTCCAGGCGCGCGCAGGCGTCGTCCAGCTCACCGGCTTCGCTGGGCAGGCTGGGCAGTTCGCCCAGGGCCTGGCCAAGCTCGCGCGCGAGGCGGTTCAGGCCCGCCATCATCGGCTGGGTGCGGACGGCGGCCAGGGCGTCGATTTCCCGACGCCAGCCGGCTTCGTCACCGTTTTCCAGCGCGGCCAGGGCATCCTGCAGGCGCTGCACCAGCGCGGTCTTGTCGCTGAGGGATTCCATCAGGCGCTCGCCGCCAGTCGTTCGAAGATCTTGCCCAGCTTTTCTTCCAGGGTCTGGGCGGTGAACGGCTTGATGATGTAGCCGTTCACGCCGGCCTGGGCGGCTTCGATGATCTGCTCGCGCTTGGCTTCGGCGGTCACCATTAGCACCGGCAGGGTCTTGAGCCGGGCGTCGGCGCGGATCGCCTTGAGCAGGTCGATGCCGGTCATGACCGGCATGTTCCAGTCGGTCACCACGAAATCGAACGACTGGGTCTGCAACAGCGAGAGCGCGGCATGCCCGTCCTCGGCTTCGGCCGTATTGGTGAAGCCCAGATCGCCCAGCAGGTTCTTGACGATACGACGCATGGTCGAGAAGTCGTCGACGATCAGGATACGCATGTTCTTGTTCAAAG
>Ga0308171_1001175_pt1 | contig 38615 bp, 34 predicted proteins | sample PhyGR1_FD_202135 | JGI IMG/M metagenome (GOLD analysis project Ga0308171, IMG submission 202135) | Phyllosphere microbial communities from UC Gill Tract Community Farm, Albany, California, United States - DLSLSG.R1 | ecosystem: Host-associated > Plants > Phyllosphere > Unclassified | place: USA... | reverse complement strand
GCTGTGATACTAAGCATTCCGATCAGTTATTATGCAATGAATGAATGGCTCCAAGATTTCGCTTATAGAATCGATATGCCCGTTTGGCCATACGTTCTGAGTATGATTTCTCTATTGATTTTAACTTTCATTGTCGTCAGCTTCAAAGCTTACCGAGCCACAAAAATCAATTTGGTTAAACACCTAAAATATGAATAAAAGAACCCGAATGGGTTCAATATCAGTAGCCGTAGGTAAAACCTATGGAACAATAGATAGCAGAAAATCTATCAAATAATCAAAACAATGAAAAAACTATTCTTCATAATCATCATCAACCTTTTCCCGGCTCAGCAAAGTTGGACCTTAAAACAATGTCTGGATTATGCCTCCGCCAATCATCCTTTGGTGAAGCAATCGTCGGTTAATATTCAAAAAAATGACCGATGGGTTTCCGCATCAAAAGGAATGTTGTTGCCGTCTGCAGAAGTAGGAATCAATCATAATTATAACTTCGGAAACGGAATCAATCCGCAGAATAATCAGCGTGAAAGTATCAATACGCAAAACGACAATTTTTACGCCCAAGCCAATTGGGAATTGATGAACTGGCGAAATTACCTTAATATTTCATTATCCAAAATCAATCGTGAAACGTCAACTTTCCGAATGAAACAAGCGCAAAATGAGGTGAAACTAAATGTCATCCAAATGTTTTTCAATTATCAGAACAGCAAAAGTTGGCTAGACGTTTTGGAAACCCAAATCTCCGGAATCGAAGATCAGATCAAACGCACCGAAAAAGAAGTCGAAATCGGAAACCGACCAAAAAGCGATGTGTACGATATCAAGGCCAACCTCGGAACGTTGCAGGAACAATGGGTTTCCGCAAAGAATTCCAGAGATTTGTCCAAGATCAATTTATTGAATGCTTTGGCCATCACAACAGATTCTCTGGATTTCAAAATGGAAGATGACGCCCTTGCAAGCTCCAATTTCAATGACGCTGATTTCGTGAAAAATCTTCTGGAAAAAAATCCGGCTTATCAATCGGTTCAGACAGAGATCAAAGCGCAGCAAAAAAATGTAGCCATCGCAAAATCTGGTTATTTACCAACTTTGAATGGCTCGTACAACTGGTCCAGTTTTTACAGCAAAACTTTGGGAGAGTCGGCAGATGCATTTTCTGACCAATTCAAACGAAACAAAAATCAACAGGTTGGATTCGGTCTCAATATTCCGATTTTCAACAAATTGCAAGTTAAAAACAGTGTCGAAATTGCAAAACTAAATGTCATCAATTCCAATTATGACAAAGAAATTGTCATTAATAATTTGACTCAAAGCATCAATTCCATCAAAGCACAATTCCAGAATTCGGAAGAAAAATACACGTTGCTCCAAGCCAATTTCGAAAACCAAAAACTATCTTTCCAAAAATCTGAAGAAAAATACAAAGAAGGCTTAATGGACGCGTACACCTTTTTCGTCGTCCGAAACAACTGGCTTCAAGCGAACTACAATCTCATCAACAGCAAAAACGAAGTCATCCAACAAACCGAACTTTTGAAAGTTTTCGAATCCGGATTTTAAAATTAAAAAAACAGTTGTAACCTAAACGATGTCAGTCTGAGCCAAGTCAAAGACTTTCACACCAAATACAAAACATTCATTATATTATTTTCTCACGAATCCTTCCGATGGCTCACACTTCGGAGGGATTTTTCTTTTTAATAATTATTTGACTACGTCGAACCACTTTGTTAGGTTTGGGTGCCTTTATCCGCCTTCCGTTCCCGCTATTTTTGCCTTCCCTAAAACCAGCCACAAAAAATGAGCTCCACTCAAGTCGGGGCGCGCTTCGCAGAGTTGAAACATTATTTTAAAAATCGAAGATTAAAAAAACTTACGTGTTCTTATGTGACTTTGAATTCAATTTTAATTAAACTTAAGTGTTAAATGATACAATAATATTTGTAGACTTTAGATTCAGAATCCCTCGTTTTTTCAAATTAAAAATCGCATTTTTGCAAGCCTTATTTCCAAACTGAAAATGAAACGTCTTGACGTTCCATTTGACCTTTAAAGAAAATAGAATCCTCAAATGAAACTTTGTATAGCCGAAAAACCCAGCGTTGCCCGTGATATTGCCAAAGTTTTGGGAGCCAACAATCCCAAAAGCGGCTATATGGAAGGAAACGGCTATTGTGTCACCTGGACCTTCGGACATCTTTGCACGTTAAAAGAACCGCAGGATTATGCACCACATTTCAAATCCTGGGATTTAATTTTCCTGCCCATCATTCCCAAACAATTCGGAATCAAATTGATTGATAACAATGGTGTTGAGAAACAATTCAACACCATCGCAAAATTAGTGGAGGAATGTGATGAGGTCATTAATTGTGGTGATGCCGGGCAAGAGGGAGAACTCATCCAGCGTTGGGTTTTGCAAAAGGCCAAATGCGACAAACCAATGAAACGTTTGTGGATATCTTCCTTGACGGAAGATTCTATCAAAGAAGGTTTTGAAAATCTGAAACCTGCAGAAGATTACAAAAATCTGTATCAGGCGGGAAACGCAAGAGCAATTGGCGACTGGCTTTTGGGAATCAACGCTACGAGATTATTCACCAAGAAATTTGGAGGAAACAAAGCGGTTTTGTCAATTGGACGCGTTCAAACGCCGACTTTGGCAATGCTTGTTCAGCGTCAAAAAGAAATCGATGCATTCTCTCAGGAAGAATATTGGGAACTTAAAACCAAATATAGAGATGTACTTTTCAGCGCATCAATTGACCGATTAAAAACTTTAGAAAAAGCAGAAAAAGGCTTAGAATATCTAAAAAAAAATCAATTCGAAATCGTTTCCTTTGAAATTAAGGAAGGAAAAGAAAAGAATCCAAGGTTGTTTGATTTGACGGGACTTCAGGTGGAAGCGAATAAGAAATTTGGTTTCTCGGCGGAACATACACTTAATTATATTCAAAGTCTTTACGAGAAAAAACACACAACTTATCCAAGAGTTGATACGACTTATTTATCAGAAAACCTCTATCCAAAAATTGGTGGAATTCTGAAAAGTATGACAATTTATTCGGACTTGATTTCGCCAATACTTTCCCAGCCAATTCCGAAAACAAAAGCGGTTTTCGATGACACAAAAGTGACGGACCACCACGCGATTATTCCGACAGAAATTCCGCCTTTATCAAATTTGAGTCGAGAAGAAAAATTAATTTATGACCTCGTCGCCAAACGATTCATAGCCGTTTTCTATCCCGAATGTAAGATTTCAAATACGTTGGTTGAAGGACAAGTTGGGACGATTCCGTTCAAAGCTTCCGGAAAACAGATTTTGGAACCAGGCTGGCGAGCGGTTTATGCGAAAGATAAAAAAGAGGAAAAGGAAGAAAAAGATAAAGACGAGGAACAAACAATTCCGGAATTTGTAGCGGGCGAAAAAGGCGACCACACACCGTTGATTCATCAAGGAAAAACCTCGCCACCAAAACCTTACACAGAAGCAACTTTGCTGAGAGCAATGGAAACTGCGGGGAAACAAGTGGAAGATGAGGAACTTCGCGAAATGCTGAAAAACAACGGCATCGGAAGACCTTCAACTCGGGCCAACATCATCGAAACTTTGTTCCGACGAAAATACATCGAACGTAAAAAGAAAAATCTGGTAGCGACTTCTATTGGCATCGAGTTAATTGATACGATTGAGGATGAAGTTCTTAAAAGCCCCGAACTTACCGGAGAATGGGAATCCAAACTTAGAAGAATCGAAAAAGGCGAGTACGAAGCCAACCAATTCAAGGACGAATTGATAGAAATGGTAACGGAACTGACGCGAAAAGTCATTAGTTCAAAAGGAAAAGTGATCAATTTTGAGGAAGAAAAACCTCCACCGCCAAAAGAAAAAGTACCAAGAGTAAAAACGGAGATCATCTGGACAGAAACCCAATGTCCAAAGTGTAAATCCAATATGTTGATGAAAGGAAAAACGGCAATCGGCTGTTCGGATTTCAAAGCTTGTGGCTTCAAAGTCTCATTTGAAATACTTGGAAAAAAACTGTCGGAAAAGCAACTACAGGATTTGATTCTGAAAAGCAAAACATCCAAACTGAAAGGTTTCACAGAAGGCCAGGAAGAAGGTGTTTTAATTCTGAATGATGATTTTTCCGTTGGCTTAAAATAAAAAATCAAACCCTTCACGCATCGATTTCTGAAAACCTTTTTTGCAGATAATTCCTTATTATTTGCTCAAATTTCTTTAATTTGCAATGCTAAAAATAATTTCAACAATGATTATTCAACCAAGAACAAGAGGATTTATATGTTTGACTGCGCATCCTGATGGAGCGCTTCAAAGCGTAAAAAATCAAATAGAATATGTAAAGTCCAAAGGAGCGATCAAAAACGGACCAAAAAAAGTTTTGGTCATCGGTGCTTCTACAGGTTTTGGACTTTCTTCCAGGATCACAGCGGCTTTCGGTTCAGATGCTGCTACAGTGGGTGTTTTCTTTGAGAAACCAGCTTCTGAAGGGAAAATGGGAACTGCTGGCTGGTACAATTCTGCCGCTTTCGAAAAAGAAGCGCAGGAAGCCGGACTTTACGCCAAAAGTATCAACGGTGATGCATTCTCAGACGACATCAAAAAACAAACAATCGAGCTAATCAAAAAAGATCTTGGTCAAATTGATTTGGTGGTTTACAGTTTGGCTTCTCCAAGAAGAACGCATCCAAAAACTGGCGTTGCACATTCATCTGTTCTTAAACCAATTGGAAATTCTTACACCAACAAAACGGTTGATTTCCACACAGGCGTAGTTTCTGATGTGACGATTGCTCCTGTTGAAAACGAAGAGGATATTCCTAACACGGTTGCCGTAATGGGCGGTGAAGACTGGAAATTCTGGATGGAGGATTTGAAAGCAGCTGGCGTTTTAGCTGACGGCGTTCAGACGGTTGCCTATTCTTACATCGGCCCGGAACTGACTTTCCCAATCTACAGAAACGGAACCATCGGTCAGGCGAAAAATGACCTTGAAGCGACTGTAACAGTTCTAAATGACCTTCTAAAAGACCTTAACGGAAAATCTTATGTTTCTGTGAACAAAGCTTTGGTAACTCAATCCAGTTCTGCGATTCCTGTAGTTCCATTGTATATTTCTCTACTTTATAAAGTGATGAAGGCAAAAGGAACGCACGAAGGAACCATAGAGCAGATCCAAAGACTTTTTGCTGATAGATTATACACAGAAAATGGCGAAGTTCCTTTGGATGAAGCTGGCAGAATCCGCGTTGACGACTGGGAAATGGCAGAAGATGTACAAGCAGAGGTGGACAGATTGTGGAAGGAAACGACAACCGAAAACCTTTCTGAAATCAGTGATATCGCTGGTTATAGAAAAGAATTCTTCAACCTTTTTGGCTTCGAAGTAGACGGGATCGATTATGAAAAAGATGCAAACGAGAATGTTCAAGTTCCAAGTATTGAAGCTTAATTAAGACTAAGAGATAATAGACTGATAGATAATAGATTTGTTAAGTTCTTAAATTAAAACAAAAACGGCTACTTTTCCAGTAGCCGTTTTTTTATTCTTGAGTTTTTGTTTCTTTCAATTTGGTATCGTAATCGTGCAGAATATTATGTTCCGGAGTTTGCTCGATGGCGTGCATGATCTTGTCCAGGATCTCAGTCGCCGATTCGTTGTCGTAATCAATATCCAAAACCGGTTTGAACTCCATCGTCGGTTTTACGCCTGTTACTTTTATCTTCAAACCTTTCTTGTCAAATGCACGCCGGAAACCATTGATCTTGATCGGAATGACGGTTGGTCTTTGATTCTTGATGAGTTTTGCCGTTCCTTTTCTGCCTTGTGCAAAAGCGGAAGTTGTACCTTGGGGAAATGTGATGACCCAGCCATTATCGAGGGCTTTCATAATATTTTCAATTTCGGATAAGTCAACCATTCTGTTGACATTTTTACCTTCGGCGCGCCAAGTTCTTTTGACTGTGATCGCTCCGGCAATTTTAAAAATTCTTGCAAGAATTCCCTTATTCATCGTTTCTTCTGCCGCAACATAGTAGAAATCGACTTTTGGGTTCAGAAGATAGACCGGATTTTTTATCGTGTTGTGATAACCATTATTTACCGCGCAGAAAGCGTGATACATCGCGGCAACATCAGCAAAATAAGTTTGATGATTGGAAACGAAAAGGACATTGCTGTCTGGCAGATCAGAAAGATTTTCTGTTCCTGTGATCTTCAGTTTATTAAAGCCATTGAATCTCCTGTAAGAAACCACGCCAAGAATGAAGATGATCACTCTTTTCAGAATATAAATATTTCCAAAAGAATCGGTAAAAATATTTTTTTTTGCCATTTACGTTTAATTAGTTTTGAGACTAAAAATCAATGTGATGTGTTGAAAGTGATAACCAATTTCCGTTCCTAAGCTGTAGGAATCTGTGCAAAACTAAACATTTTTTAATAAGTTACTGAATTCGCTGAGTATCATAGAGGTAGCGCCCCAGATGATGTAGCCATTAAAATCGATGACTGGAACTTGCGCTCCGTTTGTTGAAGGCAATACCATATTTTTTGGCTGGTCTGGAAGACTTAATAAAGACGAGATCGGAAATTCTATCAATTCCACAGCTTCACTTTCCTGAAGGAAAAATTCTGGATTTTTCTTGGTGTAGGAAACAAAGGAATGAACATAGAAATTACTAGGTGGAATATATATCGGTGACATTTCTCGAATGATTCTCACATAATGTTCCTCGATTCCCAATTCTTCCGACGTTTCACGTTTTGCCGTGTGAGCAAAGTCCAAATCTTCTTTTTCATTTTTTCCGCCTGGCAAAGATATTTGTCCGCTGTGTCGATCTCTTTCGTTTTGAGAACGTACGATCAATGGAAAATGCCACTCATTATCTTTTAAATAAAGTAGAATGTTGACGGCTGCAAATTTCGGATTCTTCGTCAGGATATCTTCATAACTGTAAACAGGACGATAAGGCGGAGAATAGATCTTGTGTGCATTCTCGCCCAATAGTTCCGCGCTTTTTATATCTCTGAGTAAATCTTTTCCGAAGGTCTGCATCTCTCAAAGATAAGAAAAATATCAATAATTTTTATCGCAAAGTCGCAAAAGTAGTCTCAACAAAAGCAGAAAAAGTCGCAAAGATTGGCTTTGCGACTTTTAAAATATTATCGATTCAAAAACTTGCTTGCGTCTTTGCGTTTTTGTTTTACTTAAAGCGAAATGCCACGTCCTGCATAGAAATCCAAAACTTTGATGCTGAAGAGATAGTTGTATTTTGCCTGAGCCACAGAACCTTGCGCATTGGCGTAATTATTTCTCGCCATCGTTACATCATAGATTGTGGAACGTCCGGCATCATAACTTTTTGTGGCGAAATCTAAAGCCAATTTTGTACTTCTCTCAGCTTCCATAGCAGAAACGTAAATCTCGTAATTCGAATCTGCGTTGAACTGCGCTTGCTGTATGTCCTGCTTCAATTGGAATTTCTGTTGTTCCAAATTATTCTTAGCCACCAATTCATTGATTTTCGTTTGCTCCACTTGAAGTTTCGTGATTCCTTTATTGAAAATCGGAATGTTTGCCGTTAAACTAAGTTGTTGCCCAAAATTGTCGCTATATTGCTGGGTGAAATTTCTTTCTGTAACGGCAACAGGATTTCCCACTGCATCCAGACCGTAACCAAGGGTGTTCTTGTTCAAAAGATTGTTGTAAAAACTTCCGATTCCTGCAGCGGCGCTTATCGTTGGATAAAAATTGGTTCTTACAACTTCGGTTTGAGCTTCTGCAGCTTTGATTCTGGTTTCAGCTGCTTTTATGACAGGTTGAGAGCCGTAGGCAATGTTCAAAACTTCATCTACAGTTTCTGTCTGAGGAGTCAATTCATCAGGAACAGGAATATCGACCACGTCAAAGGTTTTATAATCCTGAAGTTGTAAGATCTGCGCCATTGCAAACAAAGCTTTGTCCACATTGATCTGCGCTGTTTTCACATTTTGTTTTTCTCTGGCGAGAGAGGCGGTTGCTTCTGCCAAAACCGTTTGTGCAGTTGTTCCGACATCGGTGGTGATCTTAGCTCTGTCGTAAAGTTTTTGTGCGTTTTCCATCGCGCTTTCAGAGATTTTTTTGATCTCTCTGTTCAGCATTACAGATAGATATTGTTGTGCGATTTGAAGTGCAATGTTATTTTTGATGGTTTCGATGTCCTGTAAACTTGCCTCGACATCGAAGCCTGTTTTTCTTACCGTTTTCTCAAGCCTTCCGTTGTTGTAAACCAAAATATTGGCGCCAACATTCGCTCCGTTGTAGTAACTGTCGTTTCGGATACTTGTTGTTCCTACCAAAGATTGTCCGAAATTGGCATTGTTGGAGATCGTTCCGGAAACCGAAGGCAGATATTCTCTTTTTGCCATTTCAAGATTTTTTGTTTGCACATCTTTGTTGTAAGCCTGTGCCTGAACCTGCAGATTATTTTTGATCGCATAATCCACACATTCCTGAATGGTCCATTTCTTCTGAGAAAACCCCAAAACTCCAATAGACAAAAGCGAAATACAAAAAACTTTTTTAAGCATAAGAGAAAAATTATATACAATAAGACTTCGGAATTGTGAAAATGTTACGTCGAAAAAAAAATAATTTGGGCGTGCCCCATTTTTTTTCATCGCCGAGGTCCCTCCGCAAAAAAAATGGGTCGGTCTACAGGCAGTCGCTCTTTTTTATTTTTGTCACCCCTTCGAGAGCCTCAGGATGACAAAAATAAAAAAGAGCTCCAACAAAGCCCTCCGCCCTCACGCGCTGACGCCTCTATTCAAAAGTCTACCTTGTTTCAGATTTCAATTATGATTTTAGTTTTCAGTTTTTTTAATCTTTTAATTATTTCATTGTAACAATTTCATATTAACATTTACTTATATGTAAAATCCAGACAATGTCTCATCCGATTCTGAAAATAGAAGATATCAACAAATCCTACGACACAGGCAAGAGCAAATTGCACGTTTTGAAAGGCATCAACCTGACTATCGAACAAGGCGAGTTTGTCTCTATCATGGGAAGTTCCGGTTCGGGAAAATCTACTTTGCTGAACATCATCGGAATATTGGATGAAGCTGATAATGGTGTTTATGAATTAGATGGCGTTCCTATCAAACATTTGACAGAAGTAAAAGCGGCAGAATATAGAAGTCGTTTTCTTGGATTTATTTTTCAGTCATTTAATTTGATCAACTATAAAACGGCTTTGGACAATGTGGCTTTGCCTTTATATTATCAAAATGTCTCCCGAAAAGAAAGAACAAAACGCGCCGAAGAATATCTGGAAAAAGTAGGACTTCTAGCTTGGGCAAATCACCTTCCAAGCGAACTTTCGGGTGGACAGAAACAAAGGATCGCCATCGCAAGAGCACTCATCACAGACCCAAAATTGATTCTAGCAGATGAGCCAACTGGAGCTTTGGATTCCAAAACCACGCATGACATTATGAAGCTCCTTCAGGATATCAACAAAGAAGGAAAAACAATTGTCGTGGTAACACACGAACCCGATGTCGCGGCACAAACCAAAAGAAATGTCGTCCTCAAAGACGGCTTGATAGAAAGCGATACATTCATCAATCAAATAGTATTATAATAGTAGTTATTAAGTAAAACAGTTAATTAGTGATCAGTTTTTTACATCATTTATAAAGTTATCTTATTAAAAATAATTAACCAACTAACAACAAACTCACCAACAACCCAAAAATTATGTTTGACTTAGACCGCTGGCAAGAGATATTCAGTTCTATTCGCAGTAATGTATTGCGGACGGTACTTTCCGGGTTTACTGTGGCTTTGGGATTGTTTATTTTCATCGTGTTGTTCGGGATTGGAAATGGTCTCAATAACTCTTTTGCGAAAGCATTTACAAGAGATGCGACCAATCTGATCATGCTTTTCGGTGGCAAGACGACCATTCCTTATGCAGGCTTACAATCGGACAGACAGATCACTTTCAATAATGATGATTTTGAGGAAATCGTAAAAGAAAGTGAAGGCAAATTAGAATATGCTTCCCCAAGATATACGACAAGTCTTACCGTGAAATATGGAAAAGAAAGCGGTGGTTATCAGATCAATGGTGTTCTAGGCGATGAAAAATTTCTGGAGAACAGAACTATGATAGATGGGCGATACATCAATGAAAGAGATAATGAACTTAAACAAAATGTAGCTTCCATCGGAAGAATGGTTTGGCGGGATCTGATCCGAGACGGAAATCCAATTGGGAAAGATCTGGAGATCAACGGGACAATGTTCAAAGTGGTTGGTGTTTTCTCGGATCCGGGTGGTGACTGGGACGAGCGTCATATTTCGATTCCACTTTCTACACTTCAGCAAATGAAGAAAAGCTCTGATACGATCAGCACGGTCATGCTTTCTTACAATCCTAATATGACACCAGAAGAAGGTGTGAAATATGGTGATGAACTGGAGAAAAAGGTAAAAGCAAGACATAAGATCTCACCCGAAGACCAGCAAGGAGTCAGGATTAATAACAATGCAAAAAATACGCAAGATTCGTTCGCATTCCTTTTTGTGATCACTGCAGTTGTAGGATTTATTGGTCTTGGAACTTTGCTTGCGGGAATCATTGGGATCAGTAATATCATGGTTTATATTGTTAAGGAAAGAACCAAAGAAATAGGTGTCAGAAAAGCCATTGGTGCAAAACCAGGCGGAATCGTAGCCTTAATCCTTCAGGAAAGTATCGTGATCACGGTGATCTCAGGGTTTGTTGGCGTTGGACTTGGCGTTTTAGCTTTAAAGTTAATAGGAAACAATCTCGAAGATTACTTCATCTCAGAACCTTCTGTTGGTTGGGGATTGATCATCGCTGCATTTTTCTGTTTGCTCCTTTCAGGCACAATTGCCGGTTTTGTCCCAGCTTACAAAGCTTCGAGAATCAAACCGATTGAAGCATTAAGATCAGAATAAAAATTAAGAGTCAAGAAACAACCATCAACCAAAAATGAATATACTTTTCAAAAGAGATACCTGGCAAGAAATCTATTATTCCCTTCGGAATAATAAGCTCAGAACATTTCTGACGATGATCGGCGTTGGTTGGGGAATGTTCTTGTACGTAAGTTTGCTTGGTGCGGCGAATGGCATGGAGAATGGGTTCAACAGATTGTTCTCAGGTTTTGCTACCAATTCCGTTTTCCTTTGGCCTCAAAGTACAAATATTCCGTACGAAGGTTTTCCAAAAGGCAGAAAGATGGATCTTCATTTGAAAGATATAGAATATATCACCAAGAAAGTTCCTGAAGTCGATTATATCTCACCTCAAAGTGTGCGAGGGAATTTTGGGACGCCTGGCGATCAGATCTCTAGAAACGGGAAGAAAAATACGTATATGATCACAGGAGATTTTCCTGTTGGTAATCAGATCTCAAAGAAGAAATTATTGTTTGGAAGATACATCAATGATGCCGATATCCAGTCCAAAAAGAATGTGATCGTGATAGGAGAGGAGATCTACAAAAATCTCTTCGATGCCAAGAAGAATGAAAATCCAATTGGGAAATCTGTCAATTTGAAAGGCATATTTTTAAATGTTATTGGTGTTTTCCGAGTGCCAAGAGGCGGCGGAATGGAGAATGATCAATCGGCGTATATTCCATTTTCGACCTATTCCGGAATGTATAACGAAGGTGATAAAGTTGGTTTCTTTGCTATTGTTGGTAAACCTAATGCAGAAGCGGCTGTTGTAGAAACAAAAGTGAAAGATGAATTGAAAAAAATCAATCATGTTTCACCGGAAGATACCAATGCGTTTGGAAGTTTCAATCTGGCTAAGGAATTCAAAAAGGTGACTGGATTTCTGACGGGAATGCAATTACTGACCATTATCGTGGGAACGTTAACGATTCTGGCTGGTGTCATCGCCATATCGAATATTTTATTAATCACAGTAAAAGAAAGAACAAAAGAAATCGGAATCAGAAGAGCTTTGGGCGCAAAACCATCGGAGGTCAGGAATCAGATCTTGCTGGAAAGCGTTGTAATTACGTTATCATCGGGATTATTGGGATTCTTATCAGGAATTTTCTTACTTATCATTCTGAATATTGCAACGATGAACAATGATGCTTTTCCTTTTTACAATCCAACGGTAGATTACGGGAACGTTTTTTCTGCGATGGGAATTATGATCTTCCTTGGATTGATCATCGGATTGATTCCAGCGCAAAGAGCGGTTAAAATACGACCAATCGAAGCTTTAAGGACTGAGTAAACTAATAATCAACAATTAATTAAACAAACTATATTTCTACATAATGGAAAAGGAAAAAAAGAAATTTACATTCAAAAAGGCATTGTCCATATTTCTGGGATTGCTGTTCGTTGTGGCTTTGGTTGGCGGAATCGGTTATCTCATCAAATCAAATTCTGCAGAAAACGAGGTTTTTCTAACCAGAAAACCAACAATCCAAAACCTGGATGACAAAGTGATGGCCACAGGAAAGATAGAACCTCGCGAAGAGATTGAAATCAAACCAAATATTGCGGGGATCATTCAAACGATCAGCGTGGATGAAGGTGATAAAGTACAAGCTGGACAGTTGATCGCTACTATCAGAATTGTTCCTAACATTACTGAAGTTAATAACGCAACAATGCAGGTTAGTAACTCGCAGATCCAATTGGCGAACGCAAAGATCAATGTAGCGAATCAGCAGAAACAATATGAGATGCAGGCGAAACTGTACAAGCAAGGTGTGATTTCCAAACAGGAATATATCACTGCTGAACAACAGTTGCAGACTACGACACAACAACAAAAATTGGCAGTTCAAAGTTTGAATGCAGCGCAGAAACAATTGCAGATCGTAAGAACTGGTGCAACGCCGGAACTTCAAAGTATGGCAACGACTCAGATTCGTGCAAAAGCGGCTGGAACGGTCTTAGAGATTCCTGTAAAAGTGGGTAGCCAGGTGATTGAGGCCAACTCCTTCAATGCTGGAACTACGATCTGTTCTATTGCTGACCTTAATTCATTGATCTTCAAAGGTGATATTGATGAGGCGCAGGCTGGAAAACTGCAGCAGGGAATGGAAATGAAAGTGGTAGTTGGTGCTTTGCAAAATAAATCTTTCCCTGGAAAATTGACACTTATTGCACCAAAAGGAAAAGAGGAGAGCGGAACCATCAAATTTGCTGTAGAAGGTGATGTTTACAACAAAACCGGAGATTATATCCGTGCAGGATTCAGTGCCAACGGAGAGATTTTGCTAAGTTCTAAGAAAAACGCACTACTTTTGGATGAATCACTTATTCAATATGAAAAAGCGTCTGGCGGAAAAGACAAAGCTTTTGTTGAGGTAAAACAGCCGAACGGAAGCTTCAAAAAAGTATATGTGAAGTTAGGTTCTAGTGACGGGATCAATGTTCAGATTCTATCCGGAATCGATAAGAATGCAGAAGTTAAAGTCTGGAATCCTTCCGACAAAGACAAGGAGGAGTTGAAAGACAAAAAGAAATAGACCTTTAAATTATAATTGTTAAAAAGATCCGTCTCGTATTCATAGCGAGACGGATTTTTTGTTTGCAGTGGTGTTGCATCGCTTTCTGTGTAAAGCGCTGATGTCAGATTAACATTTTATTTCCCAGCAGATTTTCGGGTATCAATGAACTCGTAAGATTCGGTATTCATGTCCATACTGTTATGTACCGCTTTGAATTTGATATGATTGTTATCTAGCACGTCATAGGTGTAAATATCTGTCATGCCAGATTCTGAATGGGCTTCATAAAATTTGCCATCCTGTATCCACCAGGTTCCGGTTTCAACGTTTTTATTGGTATTTCCATCTTGCGTGAATGTAAAGTCAAGGACAAAAGTACCATCGGTATTTCTGGTCATCACCCATTCCTTCGTCATGCCTTCCATCTGCTTGTCGGCTTCGGAACCAGCCCAGACTCCTGCCAGTCTAGGATCTATTTGTTTCCCATTGGGTAATATGGAGGTTTTGCTGCTACAAGAGATCAGGAAAATACTGCAAAGTAATAAAGTGATGTAATCAGTTTCATTTTTTTTATTTTAAATGTAATTAAATATTGTTTAATAAAAAAATCCTGCAATTTTTTTTGCAGGATTTTTCAAATCTGTTATTCCGAGAATTATATTGGCGCTTGTTGGTCATCGCCACTTGCATTGGAGTTGATGTCCTTTTTGCGTTTGGGCTGTTCCACTTTTTCACCCTGTTTGAATCTGTATGTCAAAGAAACAGTAAACTGTCTAGGCTGCCACTGCATATAGGAGTCTCTTCTGCCATTCGCGGTATAAGTCGTAGACTGCATTGCTCTTGTGTTGAACACATCCTGAATATTGAAAGCCAGTGTCCCGTTTCCATTCCAAATCGTTTTAGACGCGCCGAAGTTGACAGCATACATCTCTTTTCTGTCCTGATATTCAGTTTTTGTTCCTCCTCTATAAAATCCCTGAACTTGGAAATTAAGTGTTTTATCAATCTTGAAAGAACTGGTAAGTCTAGTTCGTGTAGAGATTCCTTTTCCGTTAAAATTAGCCGTATCTGTAATGTTATTAAAATCAGCATCCAATGTCTCGTACAATGTACTTCCTTTGATGTTATATCCAAAAACATCCACGTTACCCATAAACTTTAGCCAGCTGGTTGCATCCCAATTGAAGTTAAGATCTAACCCATAAGTTTCTTCCGAACCAAGATTGATCGGTTTGGTGTGAAATTCAACCCGTTGACCGGTTTTTATCAAGCCCTCATCATCTACATATTCGTATTCCACAGCTTTATTGTAAACCAGCATTTTGGTATCGTCAGTTTCACGTTTGTAATAAAGCGTTGGATTTACCGTAAATTTTTTCTTAGAAATACTGTACCCTACTTCGAAAGAGTCCACATATGAAGGATTCAGATCGATATTACCGTCAAAAATATTTTGATTGTCGCTATAGCTGGGATTTGGGATCAAAAAGAAACCTCGCGGTCTATCTATTCTTCTGGAATAATTAAGTAATAATTGATTGTCCTTCGCAAATTCATAACTCAAAAAAACACTTGGGAACAGGTTATTATAGTTTTTCTTTCTGTTCGGTAGTGTATTGCTGTTTTCCAGATTACGGTAGTCTGTGGTGACATTTGAGATTTCATCCCGCAAGCCTACCTGATATCCAATTTTTCCGATCTTACTTTTGAACTGAAGATAAAAAGCATTAAACAACTCTTTATAGGTGGCATCGTAGGTGTAAAGCCCCAGATATTGTAATGCCGAATTAGGTGCGGTACTTTGCTGAACGTTATTGTCATAAGTATTGTTATTGGAATCCATACGGTATCCAGCTTCTAATTTGGAAATTTCACCAATGGGCAGTTCGTAATCAGCTTTTGCAACAATGTTTTGATTCTTGGTATTTTGATTGATAATGTTCTGAAGGGAAGATTTTTCACTGTAGTTGGTGAATTCCTCTATATTGGTATCATTCCTAGATTTATTGCTTTGTAGACTAAGAGATAATGATAGGTTTTGCCCTTTGTCATCAAATTTGTGGTCCAAACCAAAATCTCCCTGAAAAGCCAAATTATTATTGTTTCCCAGATTTTTTCTTAAGGTATGGGAATTAGGCGTATTGAGGTAAAAGTAATTATAATTGATGTTACCGTTGTTTTCGCTTTCAAAAGTTCTTACAGTTCCGGATGCGTTTACAGAAGTTTTTTCATTGATATCATAAACGATTCCTGCTGTCGCATTATAGTTATTGTTAGCGCTTTTTGTTATAGAGTTTTGATGAGATTCTGTCTCGGTACCAGTTTTTGTGACATTGTTATAATAATTGTCATTTCTATTCGTATTTTTGGATTCACGGTAGCCACCGCCACCATTCAAAAACCATGAGAAATTACCTTTTCTCCAGCTGAGACTTGTATTGAGATTGGTCTGAGGAAGATAGCCTAAAGTTCCAATCACACTTCCATTGAATCCTGTCTTTTTACTTTTCTTCAGAATGATATTAAGAATACCAGCCGTACCACTCGCTTCAAACTTCGAAGATGGATTGGTGATCACCTCAATTTTTTCGATTTGATCGGCAGGAATGCTTTGTAAAGCATTAGCACCATCATCGATTCCAAGAAGGGCAGAAGGTTTTCCGTTGATCAGAAATCTAACATTAGAACTACCACGCATAGAAACCGTTCCGTCTGTATCTACGGAAACAGATGGCACATTTTGCAAAACATCCTGCAGACTTCCACCTTTGCTCACAAGATCCTGCGAAGGGTCGTAAGTCTTTTTATCAAGTTCTACCTTATAAGGTTTTGTAGAAGCTGCTGTGATCACCACGCCTTGGATGTCTGTCGTGTTATTTAGATTTGCTTTTCCGCTCGAAACAATCACAAAAGGTGCAATGGCCCCCGCTTTTTCAACTCTGATTGTCTGGGTGAATTTTTTATAGTCCACAGCTTCTATGCTGACGTCATAGCTTCCGGGAGCCAGATCTAAGGTGTAATTTCCATCTGCATCTGCCAGTGCTGCATCGCTGAATTGTGAATTCTGTTGACTCGTAAATGTTACAGATGCATAGCCAATAGCGCCATTCGTATCTTTTACATTCCCTGTGATATTCACCTTCTGCTGTGCCATTAGAAAGCTTGCTGCTCCAATAGTTAGTGCCAAACCAAAAGCTTTCTTTTGAAATACACTTACAATTTCCGTTCTTTTCATTCCTAGTTTGTTTTTGAGCCGTTGCTCTATTTTATTTTATATCTTTCTTATCTAGCCAATCCTGGTAGACTTTCGCATTGATCGCATGTTCCGCTGCATTGTCCGTAAATTTATGGTAACCAAATCTCGCTGGATCGGCACACATAAAAATGTAGTTGTTGTTTTCCGCATCCAAAACGGCGTTCAGAGAATTCTTGTCTACGATACAAATTGGCCCTGGCGGAATGCCTTTGTTCGCATAAGTATTGTAAAGCGAAGGTTCCTTCAGGTGTTTATAATAAACTCTTTTGATCTGTAATGTAAAGTTGCTGGCCTTGTTCACTGCATAAATGACTGTTGGGTCACTTTGTAGTTTCATTCCTTTCTTATATCGATTCAGATAGAGTCCGGCAATGGTTTTCTGCTCATCTGGTTTTCCTCCTGATTCCTTGTAAACGATCGAGGCCAAAGCATAGATCTGGTCTCTTGTCAAGCCGGATTGTTTTTCTTTATTAATTTTTTCAGCAGTCCAAAATGCTTTGTATTCATTATCGAATTTCTCAAAAAATTCTTTCGGCGTCACAGTCCAGAAGAAATCATAGGTGTTGTTGAAAAAATATTTTTTCAGATCTTCTGCATTTTTGTAACCTTTGCTAATAGCAATTTCATTTAATTGATCAGCGAATTTCGTTGAATCGATCTCTGTCTTTTTGGTCACGCGCCCGATCATTTGGTAAACATCATCGAAGTCTTTGATCCGAAAAGAATTAGGCGTTTGATTGCCCGCGATGATCATATTGACGATTTCGCGGTTGTTCATTCCCGATTTCAATTCATACCGTCCTGGCTTATAATTTTCTCCAAGATTTTTGTCTTCGGCAATACTTGTGAAATAATCTTTGTTTTTGATATAAGGTGAAATCGAATCTAAGATCTGTTGAGACTTCGCATTGTGAGGAATCAAGACAAATCCATCTTTCTCCACATTATTTCCGACATATTTATTGAAAAATCTAATTCCGAAAAATCCCAGAATGATGATGACAACAATAGATATTATAAGAATTACTTTTTTCATAGTTTAATTTGTAAAAGAGATCTAGAATTTTAAATCTTTTAATTTTTCAATTATTGAATCTTTGATCATAATGCAATATCTCCTCTAAAAACTTGATTTGCCGGACCTTCCAACCAAATATCACTGAAGCCTTCGCCATTTTTCTCAGCATAAACCTTCAGCTGTCCACCCAAAACCTTGACCGCAACAGAGGTTTGATTGTTTTTATCCATAAAAGTTAAAGCCGCAGCCGTCACTCCAGTTCCACAACTGTAGGTCTCGTCTTCCACACCGCGTTCGTAAGTTCTCACAAACAACTCTTTGTCAGAAACGGCTTCCACGAAGTTGACATTGATCCCTTCTTTCTTATAAGTTTCAGAATTTCGGATTTCGTTACCATTTTTGAAAACATTATAATTATTTAACATTTCCACGTACTTCACATAATGTGGCGAACCAGTATTTAGAACAAAGTCTTCTCCGTCTGTTTTGATGTTAAGGACGTCGATCATTTTTAGTTTTACAACACCATTTTTGATCTCAGCTTTGTGTAGTCCATCAATCGCGTCAAAGGTCGTTTTATCTTCGAAAATGTCTAAGAAATGAGCAAACGCCACGATGCAACGTCCGCCGTTTCCACACATTGTACTTTCATTCCCGTCGGAGTTGTAGTACACCATTTTGAAGTCCGATTTTTCATCGTTTTCCAGAAGGATCAAACCGTCACCACCTATTCCGAAACGTCTGTCGCAGAGTTTTTCGATGAATTCTGTACTTTTTGGGAATTCAAGATCTCTGTTGTCGATCATTACAAAATCATTTCCTGTTCCCTGATATTTATAAAATTTGATTTGTTTGTTCATATTGTTGTATTTGTCAGATGCTGCGCCAGAAGTTTTTTATGTAGTAAGAACTTGGCTATTAGTATTTCATTTTAAATTTCTGAATATTAATCAATTAATTATTTTTCTCTTACAAAAATTAAGCCCGTAAAAATACTTAATTTAAAGACAATTTAATCTTGATCAATGTTATTTAAATTTAATCTAAAATGCCAATGGATTATAGAATTTCTCAATGTTTGAATGTTGAATTTTTTTAATTATTATACCTATCTTTGTTCGTCGGAAAAATGAAAGAAGATCAGTTACTCACACTCATCCTAAAAGCCCGAGACAAAGATCAAAAGGCTCAGACACAACTCATTAATTCTTTTTGGGTGGATGTGTTCTCCTTTGTGATGAACAAAGTGAAAGACGAAAATGATGCAGATGAGATCACGGTTTCGGTTTTTTCCAAGGTTCTGAATAAGTTGGATCTTTTTGATCCCAGCTTTCAATTCAAAACCTGGATCCTGACAATCGCTCAAAATACGATCATCGATTTTTGGAGAAAGAGAAGCCGCGAAAACGAAGATCCAAATGCCAATTTACAAGACGTTAAAAATGAATTTGCAAGATCTCCCGAGGAATTATTGATTTCCGAAGAAGACCAGCAAAAGATCATAAAGATCATAGAAACAATGGATGCTAAAAATCAGGACATCATTCGCCTAAGATTTTTCGAGGAAAAAAGCATCAAAGAAATAGCAGAAGAACTCAATCTTTCTGTGGCCAATACAAAAGTGAGAATAATGCGCGCCAAAAAGATCTTGGCCGAATTATTAAAAGAAGACGAAACCGATTTTTAAATTTAAGATCAAAAATGGAGGATTTAATTCAACAAGATACAGCCATTCAAAAACCAAAATGGATCCGTGTAAAATTACCGACTGGTAAGAATTACCGTGAACTGAGACATTTGGTAGATAAATATAAGCTGAACACGATCTGCCAAAGCGGAAGTTGCCCAAATATGGGCGAATGTTGGGGCGAGGGAACCGCGACGTTCATGATCCTTGGAAATATCTGCACCAGAAGCTGTGGATTTTGTGGTGTGAAAACCGGAAAACCTCTGGACGTAAACTGGGATGAACCAGAAAAAGTAGCGCGCTCTATCAAATTAATGAAGATCAAACACGCTGTTTTGACTTCTGTTGACCGCGATGATCTGAAGGATATGGGCTCGATTCTTTGGGGCGAAACTGTAAATGCTGTCCGTAGAATTTCACCAGGAACTACGATGGAGACTTTGATCCCGGATTTTCAAGGCATTACAAAACACCTTGACAGAATGGTGGAAGTTGCTCCAGAAGTGATCTCTCATAATATGGAAACCGTAAAACGCTTGACCAGAGAAGTGAGGATCCAGGCAAAATATGAAAGAAGCCTTGAGGTTTTGAGGTATTTAAAAGAAGCTGGACAAAACAGAACCAAAACTGGCGTAATGTTAGGTCTAGGCGAAACTAGAGATGAAGTTTTCCAAACGATTGAGGATATCAGAAACGCCAAGGTAGATGTGATCACGATGGGTCAATATCTGCAGCCGAGCAAAAAACACCTTCCTGTGAAAAGTTTCATCACGCCGGAACAATTTGATGAGTATGGTGATTTTGCAAGAAGTTTAGGCTTCCGCCACGTAGAAAGTTCACCTTTGGTAAGAAGTTCTTATCACGCAGAGAAACATATTCATTAAGATTGAATTCAGATTTAAAATATAAAAAGACTCCTATATGGAGTCTTTTACTTTTTGTTCAACTGGTTGTATATTTTCTGTCTTGTTCATGTTCTCCACCTGTTGTGGGATAAACATCATATAAGCGAAATACCCTAAAATGAATAAAACCACCACAATAATGATGGCCACCATGGGACCTTTATTGGTCTCGCTGTCTGGTTTTGGAATATCTGATCTCATAGCTTGATTTTTTCAATGTACTACAAAACTAATGCCTCATTATTATTTGAATAAATTTTAACTTGTTAATTTGTTATCTATAAAAATTATGAGGTTGAATAATTAAATTTATATGTTTTTTAAAATTAACCCTCTATATTTGCAGGGTTAAAATTTGAAATATGAAAATCGAGAAACGCTGGATCATTTCTTTTATCATCATCAGTGTCATTTCAATCGCAGCACTTTTCTGGCCAGAACAGACTTCTTTGCCATTACCAGGAACTTTTTTGGGAGAAGATAGTATCGTAGGAGCGGACGTTGCATGGATCTTGGCCTCTTCTGGTTTGGTTTTATTGATGACACCCGGGCTTTCATTTTTCTATGGCGGAATGGTCGGGAAAAAGAATATGATCTCTACAATGCTTCAAAGTTTCATCGCTTTGGGTGTGATCAGTATCTTATGGGTTGTTGTCGGTTTCAGTTTGTCATTCGGAGAATCAATCGGCATTACAATCAATGGGGAACATTATGGTTTGATAGGAAACCCAACAACCTATATGTTTTTTAACAATGTAGGCGTTTTTCCACACAGCAGAATGGCTTCTACAGTTCCTTTTATTCTATTTGCATTGTTTCAAATGAAATTTGCAGTCATTACGCCAGCTTTGATCACTGGTTCTTTTGCAGAACGCGTCAGATTTATTTCCTACTTATTATTTATGGTTTTATTCAGTTTAATAATCTATACGCCGCTTTGTCATATGGTTTGGCATCCGGACGGTTTGTTGAACAAATATTTTGGAGTGAAGGATTTTGCGGGTGGAACAGTGGTTCACATGAGTGCAGGATTCGCCGCTTTGGCTGGCGCAATGATGATTGGAAAAAGAAAAAATCCTCACCACGAACCTTCAAATATCCCTTTTGTAATTCTAGGAACAGGAATGCTTTGGTTTGGCTGGTTTGGTTTCAATGCAGGTTCTGCTTTGGCTGCCAATGCAACCGCTGCAATGGCATTTGGGACAACTACGATTGCTTCAGGAACTGCAATGCTTTCTTGGATATTTTTTGACAGAGTCAATGGTAGAAAGGTTTCCGCTTTGGGCGCTTGTATCGGAGCCGTTGTCGGTTTGGTAGCAATTACGCCGGCTGCAGGTTTTGTGACGATTCCACACGCGATTTTTATAGGTTTTATTTCAGCGATTGTCTCAAATCTAATGTGCAACTGGAAACGCCTGAAAAAGGTGGACGATACTTTGGACGTATTCGCTTGTCACGGCGTTGGCGGAATTATGGGAATGATCCTAACAGCGATTTTGGCTCAAGGCGAGAACGCAAGTCTTATTCACGGCGGCTTCGAAGTGTTTGCGCATCATATGATGGCCTTGGTTTTGGTTTCCGCTTTTACATTCTTAGGTTCATTGATTTTATATAAACTCACGGATATGATCATCCCATTGAGAGTTGCAGAAGATTCCGAAAACATCGGTTTGGACCTTTCGCAACACGATGAGAGTCACGCATAAAGTATGCTGTAATGCATATTTGATTTTGATATGAAGAAAACCTCGCTTTTTAAAGTGAGGTTTTTTCGTGGAAATTATTTGGGCAGCTTTATCCGCCTTCCACTCCCAATCTTTTTTGCGGACGATTTCAGCATGATATAAAACGAAGACCAGCAAAAAAGGATTTCCGTTCAAGTCGGGCTGCAGATTCAGTAACAAACAAGTTTCTAAGAAAACTTAGAATTTGTCATTCTATCCAAACTTTCTCCCCAAAACAGACCCGAAATCCGCCGAAAAATCTCTAAATTCGTGTCTTAAAATTTTTAAAAATGACGAAATTCGGAGTTGATGCGGCCAGTTTTTATGTGCCTTCTTTATATTTAGAAATCAAGGACCTTGCAGAAAAAAGAGGAATTGAACCCGCAAAATTGGAGAAAGGTCTGGGTCTGCACAAAATGGCTTTACCAGATGTTCACGAAGATGCAGCGACATTTGCGGCAGAGGCTTTACTCAAATTAATTCAAGATTATAAACTCGATCCAAAAGAAATATCCAGAGTTTACCTGGGAACGGAAAGTGCTTTGGACGCAGCAAAACCAACTGCAACCTACGCTGTCCAAATGGTAGAAGAATTCTTAACAGAAGAATTTGGTGAAAGGGTTTTCAAACATTCTGACGTTGTTGATATGACGTTCGCTTGCATTGGAGCTGTGGATGCGTTGCATAACGCCTTGGATTTCGTAAGAGCAAATCCCACCAAAAAAGCAGTCGTTATTGCCAGCGATTACGCAAAATACGAATTGGCTTCGTCAGGCGAATATACGCAAGGTGGCGGCGCAGTGGCCTTATTAGTTTCTGCCAATCCAAAATTAATCGAGATTGACAACAATTGGGGCGTTGCCACAGAAAGCGTTTTCGACTTCTTCAAACCGAGACGTCATTTTTCAAAAGATGATTTTCCAACTGCTCCAGAGAATTTCCCAGATAAAATAGAAGTGTTCACTGATGAGCCTGTTTTCGACGGACAATATTCAAATGTTTGTTATCAGGACAGGATCCGTGAAGCTTATGAGCATTACAAAGAACAGACTTTTACTGTAAGACCTTACGAAGATTGGCGTTATTTGATTTTCCATTTGCCTTACGCTTTCCACGGAAAAAGAGTTTTCACCGAGATTTATAGTTTAGAAAATCATCTGGATTATTCTGATGCCGAGAAACAAAAAGCCATTGCAAAATCCGAAGATTATATCAATTTCATCAACGAAAAAATAGAGAAATCTCAACGCGCATCTTCCGAAATCGGGAATATGTACACAGCTTCTATTTTTATGGCCTTGTTGTCAGCTTTACAAACTTCGTTCAATGAAAATGAAGATTTATCAGAAAAAGAAATCGGTTTCTTGGCTTATGGAAGTGGCTCAAAATCAAAAGTCTTCGTCGGCGAAGTTTCCCCGGAATGGAAATCTGTAGTTGAAAAATGGAATCTCTTCGAAGAACTGAAAAACAGATTGCCAGTCGATTTTGAAACTTACGAAAAATTACATCGCAAACAATTGGATTCTTCTGTTAATGAAAATTATAAAGGTTTTGGATTGACTAGAATTGAAAAAGAAAGTCCAGTTTTAAAGGGTGCAAGATATTATAGTTATAAAAAATAATAGCACTAAAAGTGTGGTTTGTTAATAGAAAAAAAATGCACAGAATTAAGAGCTCCGTAGGAGTTAGCTGTTAATAGCAAAATAATGATGCTTACACCAAAGCTCCGTAGGAGCGACCTGAAAATCACCAAAGATTAAATCCACAATAATCATAAAATCGAAAACGAGCAGAAATTTCTGCTCGTTCTCTTTTGAAAATATCTATAACTAACTACTAACTTCAAATTAATTTTTTGTTCTGAAATATTTTTGGGGTCACACCTTCCATCTGTTTGAACACCCGAATAAAATAATTGGTATCCGAAAATCCAGTACTGAAAGCCGTCTCGCTTACCGAGTTTTGCTGATTCAATAATTCTTTCGCCTTTTTAATTCTTTCTTTAATGATAAATTCATTCGGAGAAAGTCCCAATTCCTGTTTGAACATCTTAAAGAAATTCGATTTGCTGACATAAGCCATTTTCGCAATTGCATCAATCGATAATTTTTGATGAAGATTTTTCTTGATAAAATCCACAACGAAACCAATTCTTGACTGATTTTTCAAAGTGTTTTTCTCTACCAAGTTTCTCGCTTGCGTCTGCATCAGTCTTATCAATAATTCCTTTAAAGCGAAATCTGCAATCACATCTTTATGCGAATTATCATCCATCGCAATTCTCATAATATTGTTCGTTGCCGAAGCCAAAGCTTTACTATTAAGCAAATAAAACTCATCCAGAGAAATATTCCATTTTGAAGAATCATCCACTTTTGCCACATTAAAGTTCAAATGGTCCAAAGATTCCTGCACAAATTGCGGATTCAAAGTCAAAGAAACACATTGCGAAGGTTGCTCATCCGCATCCGGAAAATCAATCACCATTGTTTCGCCGGGTGCAACCAAAACGCTTTCTCCTGGAAGATATTCGAAGTAATTGCTTTTATCCTGAAGCTTCATCCATTTTCTCCCGCGCAACATTCCCGTAAACGCCAGATGCTCAAAATGCAGTTTTACATCGTAAGCCGCCTTGTGCGTTTCATAGATGCTGAATTCACAATTATTTAAACTGAACTTGGTTTGATTTTCCACCAAAGTATTCAATCGGTTTTCGTGTGTCAGGCTAGGTTTGTTAAGTTGAAAATGATTTGAATTCATAGATTCAAGATTTATAACTTCTTGTTTATCAAATATAATATTTTAAAATTAATCTCAGTCACAATTTTTGTTAATGAACAATAAAGTATTATAAAAGTAGGATTTTACTGTTTTTTTAGACGATTGTGCTATAATTTTTGTTGGGTATGGAATTAACTTAGCCTTAATCAAATATTAATTCAGTATTAATAAAATAAAATATTATTATGAGTACAACAGCAGAACAACAACAAAACTCAACCACTTTGGCTTGGCCAGAATTCAAATCAAAATATGATAATTACATCGGCGGGAAATTTGTGCCGTCAGCGGGCGGACAATATTTCGATGTCATTTCTCCAATTAATGGACAAGTTTTCACGCAAGCTGTACATTCCAACAAAGAAGATTTGGAAAACGCTGTCAACGCCGCAGCAGAAGCTTTCAAAACTTGGAAAGATACTTCAGCAACAGAACGAAGCATCATTCTTAATAAGATCGCTGACAGAATAGAGGAGAATCTGGAATATATCGCAACGGTAGAAACTATTGATAATGGTAAAGCCGTGAGAGAAACTTTAGCAGCCGATATTCCTTTGGCGATTGACCATTTCAGATATTTTGCTTCAGTGATAAGAGCAGAAGAAGGTTCTCACAATGAGTTGGACAAAGACACCGTTTCTCTGATTGTTCACGAACCACTTGGTGTGATTGCACAAATTATTCCTTGGAACTTCCCAATTTTAATGGCCGTCTGGAAACTCGCTCCAGCATTGGCAGCAGGAAATTGCGTGGTCTTGAAGCCTGCAGAAAGTACGCCAGTTTCGATTATTATTTTAATGGAATTGATTGGCGATTTGCTTCCGCCAGGTGTTGTGAACATTGTCAATGGTTTCGGGGCAGAACTGGGAAGAGCGTTGGTTACCAATCCAAAAGTGAACAAAGCCGCTTTCACAGGTTCTACGGTTACTGGTAGAATGGTAATGCAATATGCCACAGAAAACATTATTCCCGTGACTTTGGAGTTAGGAGGAAAATCGCCTAATATTTTCTTCAATTCCGTGATGGATGCAGACGATGAATTCTTGGATAAAGCTGTAGAAGGCGCCGTAATGTTTGCCCTTAACCAAGGCGAGATTTGTACTTGTCCGTCAAGATTGTTGGTGCAGGAAGATATTGCAGACGCATTCATCGCCAAAGTGATTGAAAGAACCGAGGCTATCAAAATCGGAAATCCATTGGATAAAACGGTGATGATGGGCGCACAGGCTTCGAAAATCCAGAAAGATAAAATTATGGGTTATTTGAAACTTGGTAAGGAAGAAGGCGCAGAAGTGCTTACTGGTGGCGACGTGAATACTGTTGAAGGTTTGGAAGAAGGTTATTATATTAAACCAACCATCTTCAAAGGGAACAATAGAATGAGAATTTTCCAGGAGGAAATCTTCGGACCGGTGGTGGCTTTCACGACTTTCAAGGATGAAGCAGAAGCTTTGGAAATTGCAAATGACACGATTTATGGTTTAGGAGCGGGCGTTTGGACTCGTGATGCACATCAATTGTATAACATCCCGAGACACGTGGAAGCGGGTAGAGTTTGGGTGAATCAATACCACGCTTATCCTGCTGGTGCGCCGTTCGGAGGTTACAAACAGTCGGGAATTGGTAGAGAAAATCACAAAATGATGCTTGACCATTACCGTCAAACCAAAAATATGTTGATCTCTTACAGCAAGAATAGATTAGGTTTCTTTTAGACGATTTATAATTATGGCAACTTATCCGCCCTCCGTTCTCAATCTTTTTTTGCAGACGTTTTTCTGTCAAAATGACATTTGTAGAAGCAAAAAAAGGATTTCCACTCAGGTCGGGTTGCGGATTGCAGTTCCAAGTGACGCGAGTAGATAAGTTGTAGGAATCTAAAATTCAAAATTAAGACCCGACAGATTTTTTTGTCGGGTTTTTGTTTAACTTTAAAAATAATAATGACCACGGAAACTATTTGTAGATTCTAAAATCCAAATGTTAAGTTGATTCGGAGGATTCACAAAGCTCCTTAGGAGCAAACTGTTAATAGAAAAAATATTAACGAACCAAGTTAAGCTCCGTAGGAGCGACCTGTCAATCACATTATTATTCATTAATTTCAAAATAAAAAAGATGGAAACTAAAGATAAAATCTCAAGACTTTCCGTAACCGACGAGGCGATGGAAGTCATCTGGGAACTCGAGAAAAAACACGGCGAACTGATGTTTTACCAAGCGGGAGGCTGTTGCGAAGGCACGCAACCACAATGTTTCGAGAAAGGCGGTTATTTTCCGAGAATGAACGACGCAATGATTGGAACCATCAACGGCTTCGAATTTTGGATAGACCGCGACCTTTTCGAATATTGGAAATATTCACATTTTACGCTGGACGTTTTAGAAGGTTGGGGACCGGGCGGATTTTCTTTGGAAACGCCTTTGGGAAAAACTTTCAAAGTTCATTACAGGCTTTTCACGGCGGAAGAATTGGAAAATCTGGAACCTATAAAGAGAAGCGAATAGAAATTAGAATCGTGACATAGCCCCGATAGGAACGGCATCCTTTTTTGCTTTTTGTACAAATCTTGTTTCAAAGACCAATCGTCCTAAAGCAAAAAAGATATAGTGGATAGCGGGATTAGCTCCTAAAAATTCAGACGGTTTCTACTTTCACAAATTTTGACACAATCATACTCGCGAGAATATTCCCGACGGAATTCAGAACCGTCGCCAACGGGTCCACCAAAGTTCCGATGATAATAACTGCCGGCACGACATCGGGTGGGATTTTGTAAACGGAAATCATCAGCATTTCCCCGATATATCCGCCATTCGGGATTCCGCCGGCTACTGCGCTGACGAAAACTGTGATGCCGAGCGCCATTATGAGATTCATTGGTTCGAAGAAATTCCAGCCCAACAGTTGAAATGCTACATAAATTTTGATGATGGATGAAATGGAGGAGCCGTTTTTGTGAATCGTAGTTCCAATCGGAATTACAACGTTGGCGATGGATGCGGGAACGCCCATTCTTTTGGCAGACTCGATGGCTACTGGCATTGTCGCCAAACTGCTACACGTACTGATGGCTGTTGCGGTCGGCAAAAGACTGTCTTTCCAAAAGGCTTTCACACCTTTTCCACCTTTCCAAACGAAGGCGTAAAGACTGAAAAATACGATGAAATAAATAGTTCCTGCAATGTAATAAAGTCCCAAAGGTTTGGCGTAAAATCCAAAAAGTTGAGGTCCAATCGTGCCAACTTGATATGCAAAATAAGCGCCTAATCCGACGGGCGCAACTTTCATAATTAATAGCAAAAGCTGTTTCATCACTTCGTTTCCGGAGAGGATGAAGTTTTGAAATGCCTTTCCCATTTCGCCAGATTTTCTTATGGAAATTCCGACTAAAAAAGAAAAGACCAAAAGTGCGAGCATATTCTGTCTCGAAAACAAATGGTAAAATTCACTGACGGTGAAGAATCCTACGATTTGGTCATTGATATTGGTGTCGGATTGTAGGTTTTCTGTAATGGCTTCGCTGATGTTTTTTGGTGCTTCAGTCGGGAAGAAATAAACTAAGATGATGCAGAATGTGGCTGAAATCAAGATGAAGCTAAGGAAAGTCAAGACCATTGCTACGATGATTTTTCCCAATTGATTCTGTTGTTCGATTCCGGAAATGGCGGAGACAATCGCGAAAAATACAAGTGGAATGACTGTGACGAAAAGCAGATTAAGGAAAATATCGCCGATCGGTTTAAGATAAACGACAAGATCCGGCTTGAAAATTCCCACGAGGCTTCCAATGAAAATCCCGATGAGAAGCAGGATGATGTTGCTGTAGTTTTTCCAGAAAGATGATTTCATTCCTCAATTTTGATCAAAGATAATTATTCTTGATGCAAAATAAATTATAAAAATAACATTCACTTTGTCATTCTTAAGGAATCTAGACTGTTCAGATTCCTACAGAATGACAAAGCGGTGTTTTTATTCTTCAATTAATTGATATTGGACGGAAAAATTCCCGAAATTTGTTCTTATGAAAACAGCAGTTCTGATTACCATTGGCGACGAGATTCTCTCAGGAAATACCGTGGATACCAATTCCAATTTCATTGCCACCCAACTCAAAGAAATTGGCGTGAAAGTGACATCTATCTTCACCATTCCAGATGATGAAAGTGTGATTGTTTCTACACTAGCGAAAGCATTTGAAATGGCAGATGTGGTTTTTACAACGGGCGGATTGGGTCCTACGAAAGATGACATTACCAAGAAAGCTTATGCTGAGTATTTTGAGGATGAATTAATTTTTTCTGATAAAGTTTACGACCATTTAAGAGCTTATCTCGAAAAGCGGAACCGACTCTGGATCCTGGATCATAACAAAGAACAAGCGGTTGTCTTGTCCAAAGCTCAGATTTTTCTGAATCATTTTGGGACGGCGCCTTGTATGGTTATAGAAAAAAATGGGACATTTTGTTTCAGTTTGCCTGGCGTTCCTTACGAAGTGAAACCTTTGGTGAAAGACCAGATTATTCCGTTCTTGAAAGAGAAATTGTCATTGGACCATATCGTCACAAGAATCGTTTCTGTCGTGGATGTTCCGGAAAGTATTCTCTCAGAAAATATTGAAAGTTGGGAATTGGCTTTACCAAAACACATCAGTTTATCTTATTTGCCAATCGGAACGAGAGTGAAGTTAAGATTGACCGCTTCAGGAAGTTCTCAGGAAATATTAGAGCAGGAATTGGAAACTGAAATCCAGAAATTAATTCCAATCATCGGAGAAAATATCATCGCAACACACGAAGATAAAATCGAAAAAATCCTTGGTGAGTTGTTGAACGACAGGAAGTTGACGATTTCGGTTTCGGAAAGTTGTACGGGCGGAGAATTATCGCGATTAATCACATCAATTACAGGAAGTTCAAAATATTATATTGGCGGAATTGTGAGTTACGCGACCGAGAAGAAAATCGATATTCTTAAAGTTAATCCGAAAACAATTGAAGAATTTACTGTTGTGAGTGAGCAAGTTGCTTCCGAAATGGCGAAAGGCTGTCAGGAATTATTCAAAACAGATATTGCTATTTCTACCACGGGCGTTGCTGGTCCTGGAAAAGGCGAAGACGGGAAAGATGTGGGAACGGTTTTTTACACGATCAGAATTGGCAATGACGAGTCAACTTCAAAACTTTTTCTTCCGCATCTGGAAAGGATTGATTTTATGAATTTTGTTTCTCAGAAAGTGGTGCAGGATATTGTTTCATTACTCATCAAAAAATAAGAAAGACAGCTGTAATGGCTGTCTTTCTAACTTCTAATATCTAAAGTCTAACTTTTTTTTATCTATTTCAAAATTTCCTTAAGGAAAGTCAACGTGTGATTCCAGGCGCGTTTCGCCATTACTTCGTTGTAATCTGGAGATTCTGGGCTAGTGAAAGTATGTTTGGAATTGGCATAAGTGATGATTTGAAAATCTGTTTTTCCGGTTTTAAATTCCGCGATCAGATTGGTCATATCTTCCGGTTTTACACTTTCGTCATCTGCAGGATTTTCTACTAGAACTTTGGTTTTGATCGGAACATTCAGTCTGTCATTTCCTTTCGCCAAACCACCGTGAATAGATACTACACCAGCAACGGAGAATCCAGCTCTTGCGGTTTCCAAAGCGCCAGTTCCACCGAAACAATAACCGATGACGGCGATTTTATCTGGATTTGCACCTTGCTTTTTCAGTTCTTCCAAAGCGACAGAAATTCTCTGTTGGTAAGCTTTGTAATCTTGTTTGTAAGTTCCAGCGATTTTTGCAGCGGCATCATTGTCGGTTGGAATATTTCCTTCGCCATAAATATCAGCGATGAGAACCACATAACCTTGCTTTTCTAATTGAAGCGCCGCATTTTTCGCTTCTTCATCGATGCCTTTCCAAGCTGGGAGAATCAAAACGCCGGGAAGTTTTTTTCCTGCATTGGAAGTGACTAATCCGTTCAGTTTTTGAGTTCCGTCTTTGTAGACAATTGTTTTCAATGTTTGGGCTAATGTGAGTTGCATTCCGAGGAATACAGTTAATAATGTGAGTGAGAATTTCATATTTAAGATTTTGTTTGATTAATTTTCTTCTGCTTAATGACGTTCATTAGATTCATTAAAAGTACAACTAAACTGAATACCACGAGCTGAATTCCAACATAATGCCAACCACCAAGTTCCCAACACTTGAGACCGATGAAAGTTCCCAAAGCGCCACCAACAAAGTAGGAAGTCATATAAATCGTGTTGATTCTGCTGTTCGCTTTTTCATCAAGTCTATAAATTAATGCAACATTCGTGACTTGGATAGACTGAACGCCGACATCAATGAAGATCACGGCGAGAATGATTGAAATTAAATAAATCGGAAACAGAAAAATAACGACCGAACCAGCCAACAGAATAACACTTGCAATCAGTTGTGTATATCTGGAGTCACCTTTGTCAGAAGCTTTTCCAATCAACGGCGCAACCAAAGCACCAGCAATTCCCAACATTCCGAAAAGTCCAATTGTGTCCGAACTGTAATTATATGGTTTTTCAACGAGCAAAAATGTCAATGTCGTCCAGAATGAGCAAAACACCGCAAATGCAATTCCGCCAAGCAAAGCCATAAACCGCAATTGTGGAAATCTTTTCAGCTGATAAAATGACGATGATATTAATTTAAAATAAGATTCTTTGAACGTCGGTTTTACACTTGGCAATTTGAAATAGACAAAAGCCAAAGAGAAAATCGTGAATCCAGCCGAAAGATAATACACCATTTTCCAACTGCTCCATTCCGAAATATATCCGCTAAAAACCCGCGCCATCAATATTCCGACGAGAATTCCTGTGAATATAATTCCGACATTTTTTCCTTTTTCATTCCCCGACAATTCCGCTGCCATTGGTAAAATAACCTGAGCTGCGACCGCCGTTAATCCTAGCAATAAACTGAATAAAAAGATAAAATAATAATTGGAAACCAACCCAATCGCTATCAATACAAGGAATAAAGTTCCTAGTAAAGTCAGTATCAATTTCTTGCGGTCAACCTTGTCGCCCAACGGAACTAAGGTCAAAAGTCCAGCGCCATAACCGACTTGTCCAAGTCCGACCATTATTCCCATTTTACTTTCAGGAACACGGAAACTTTCAGCGATCTGATGCAGAATTGGCTGGGCAAAATAAATATTAGAAACACTGATTCCCGCAACGACGGCCATTCCCAGAACCTGACCTTTGCTCAGTTGTGATTGTACTTCTGACATCGTTTATTTCGAAGCTTGGTTAAGGATTTCCAAATCTTCGGAATCTAAGTTTAGTTTCGGTGCATCAAAAATGGTTTGCAATTGTCTTTCGCTCGTCGCGCTCACGATTGGAGCCGTGATTAACGGATTCGCTAATAGCCAAGCCAAGGCAACAGTTGCGGGTTGAGACTGGTGTTTTTCTGAAACCTTGTCAAGTGCACTTAAAACCGCTTTTCCTTTGTGATCAAAATATTTCTTGATGCTACCACCTCGGGTTGTTTTTTCAAAATCTTCTTCAGTTCTGTATTTTCCGGTCAAGAATCCCGCTGCCAAAGACCAATATGGGAAAGCGCTCAATCCATATTTTTCCACTAATGATTCATATTCTGTTTCGAATTTTTCTCTTTCCACCAAATTATAATGAGGCTGAAGCGCCACATATTTTGGCAAATTATTTTTCTCAGCGACTTCAAAAGATTCAATCAATCTTTCAGGCGAAATGTTGGACGCCGCGATATATCTTACTTTTCCGGCTTTGATGATTTCGTCGTATGCAGAAAGCGTTTCTTCAACGGGCGTCACTTTGTCGTCAAAATGCGTGTAGTACAAATCGATGTGGTCTGTTCCAAGACGTTTCAAAGATTCGTCAACGGATTTCAGAATGTGTTTTTTGCTGATGTCGAAGCCGTGTTCTTTGGTCTCGGAACCCACTTTTGTGGCGAGAACGATGTCTTGTCGGTTCTTTTTCTCCTTCATCCATTTTCCGATGATTTCCTCGGATTGTCCACCTTTTCCGTTCACCCACCAAGAATAAGTGTCGGCTGTATCGATGAAATTAAATCCACCTTCTTCAAATTTATTCAAGATGTTGAACGATTCTTTCTCGTCCAAAGTCCATCCAAAAACGTTTCCTCCAAAGTTGATCGGAGCAATTTCTAAGTCTGTATTTTTAATATTTACTTTTTTCATTTTGATGATTTATTATTTTAAAAATTCTTTCACAGGTTTGATGAATTGGTCAAAAACCTCGATGTGCGGAAGATGTCCCACGTTGTCGATTTCTACCAGTTTTGAACCTTTTATTTTTTGTTGAGTGGCTTTTCCCAATAGGTCATATCGTCCCATCGTTTCAGCTATTTTTGGGTCTTTTACATTGCCTTTTCCAATCGCCGTTCTGTCGCGTGTTCCGATAATCAATAAAGTGGGAATATTCAGGTTTTGAAATTCATAAACCACGGGTTGCGTGAAGATCATATCAGAAGTTTTAGCGTTGACCAAAGCTACTTTTTGATAATCCGGCGCTTTTGTCCATCCTGTTAAAAGATAGACCCACTCGTCATATTCCGGTTTCCATTGGTTGTCGTAATAGAATCCATTTTGGTATTTTTTTGTCGATTCATAATCGGCTTTCATTTCGGTTTCGTAATTTTTATCGATAGAAGTGTAAGGCGCAACCAATTTCCAATCTTCCAGTCCGATTGGGTTTTCCAGGATTAATTTCTCAACCGTTTCTGGGTACATCAATGAAAATCTTGTCGCAACCATTCCGCCCATTGAGTGTCCCAAAAGATAAATTTTATCAATTTTCAATTCATCCAAAACAGCTTTCGTATTCTGAGCCAATTGCTGAAAAGTAAATTGATATTCCGTAGGTTTTGATGATTTTCCGAAACCAATTTGGTCTGGAACAATGACTCGAAATCCTTCCTTGGTCAAAGCGTCAACAGTTGTTTTCCAATACGCGCCGTTGAAGTTTTTTCCGTGAAGGAGAACGACAGTTTTGCCGTTTGCTTTATTTGGTTTGATGTCCATGTAAGCCATTTTCAAATCCTGATTCTGACTTTTGAAATTCAGGAAATTGACTTTGTACGGATATTCATAATTCGTCAACATGATATCCAAAACCGGCCTATTTTCCTGAGCTGAAATGAAACTGACGGATAACATCAGTATTAAATATTTTAAATATTTCATAGTTTTATTTTTAGAATTAATGCGTTGTTTCTGATTGATTTTTATTCCAAAACCAATACAATCCGAACAGATAAGCAGAATGCAAAAGCTGAGATTCTATCGCACTCCAGTTTTCGATGGATGAACTTCCAAGAATCAAAATGCTCATCAAAATCAATCCTGAAAAAATCGTGGACTTGGTCTTGAAACCGATTAATAATGATAATCCAATGAGAAATTCTGCAATCGGCAAAACGTAACTAAAAGGAACAATCAGAAAGTCTGGAATTATAGATTTTTCCATTGAAGTTACCATCCAATTGCTGAATGTCGCAAGTTTTGGAAGTCGTACCAAACCGTGACCCAAAAGCGAAATAGCAATCGGCAATCTTAAAAAGAAGAAAATCGTTTTGAAGTCTTTCATAGTTTTAAAATTTATTTCAAATGGCTGTAAAAATCCGGCGTTGGATTCAGACTTTTATTATTCCATTGATGCCAATACGGATAAATGGGTGGAACTTCGCTCGCCTTGTCCAGTTTTTCAACCTGTTCGCGCGTCAAATTCCAGCCGACAGCTTCCAGATTTTGCTTCAATTGTTCTTCATTTCTTGCACCAATAATGATGCTGGAAACCGTGGGACGTTGCAATAGCCAATTCAATGCAACCTGAGCAACAGTCTTTCGAACTTCCCTAGCAACTTCTTCCAAAGCATCTATGGTGTTGTAAAAAATCTCTTCCTGTACAACCGCCTCCGGAACCGGACTTCCGCCTTGTGCAATTCTCCCATCTTGTGGAATTGGCTTGTTTCGACCGTGTTTTCCGCTCAATCTTCCAGAAGCCAAAGGTGACCAGATGATTGAGCCTACATTTTGGTCTAAACCTAATGGCATCAATTCCCATTCGTAATCGCGGTTTGCCAAAGAATAATAAACTTGATGCGCAATATATTTGCTCCAACCGTATTTTTCCGAAATTCCAATAGACTTCATCAAATGCCAGCCAGAGAAATTGGAACACGCTATGTAGCGGACTTTTCCACTTGTCACCAATTCATCCAAAACTTTCAAAGTTTCTTCAATCGGTGTGTTTCCATCAAAGCCGTGCATGTGATAAACATCGATGTAATCTGTACCAAGACGTTTCAGGCTACCTTCGATTTGTTTCAGAATATGGAGTCGGGAAGAACCTTGGTTATTTGGACCTTCACCAAATGTGAAAGTTGATTTCGTGGATAAAATTAGTTTATCGCGGGAAATATCTTCAATCGCTTTTCCCAGAACTTCCTCAGATTTTCCATCAGAATAAATGTCAGCCGTATCGAAGAAATTGACACCGGCATCCATACAAATATGGATGAGTTTTTTAGCTTCATCCACTTGCGTATTTCCCCACGCTTTGAAGAAATCACCTTCGCCACCGAAAGTTGCCGTTCCGAAACTGAGAACAGGAACTTTAAGTCCTGAACCTCCTAAAAATCTATATTCCATTTTATTTAATTTCTATTTTGTGATTAATAATTCTTTTGTAAAACACTTCGACTCCGCTCAGTGTGACAATTCAAAGACTTCTTCTAATTGTCAGGCTGAGCGGAGTCGAAGCCTTTTATTGACTTTTCAATTTTTTCATAAATTCCATTATTGCAGGTCTTAGTTCCTCAAATAATGGATGCTGTTTGTTCTTTAGCATCACTTCTGTAAAAAGTTTTAAACCTAAAGCAAATTCAGTCGCCGTATTTTCATCTTCGAAGATTTTCTTGGATTTAATGACCTCGAAAATGTTGAAGATGTCATCGTGGTTATCAAATTCAAGATTTAAACTTTTTGTGCCTTCAGAACAGTCTTTCAGTTTAAGTTCTTTTAAATCTAACTGATAAGTGTTATTTCTTTTTTCCATTATTAAAAAGCGTTTACCAAATTATCAATCGTTTTAATTTCTTCTTTTGAAAGATTGATGTCCATCGCTTTAGCATTTTGAACGGCTTGTTCTGCATTTCTTGCGCCAGCCAAAGCAATCGTAATTCCTGGTCTTTCAATCGTCCAACGAAGAACCAATTGTCCGAGACTCGCATTATGTTGGTCAGCGATTGGTTTTATTTTATCTAATAACTGATTTGTTTTTTGAATGAATTGAGGCTGGAAATGCGGCAGATTTGCTCTGTGGTCGCCATCTTGGAATTTGTAATCTGAAGTGATTTTCCCAGTCAATAAACCTCTTTCCAAAGGACTGTAAGCCAAAATTGATTTGTTATTTTCGATGCAGTAAGGAACGGTTTCCTCCTCTATCCCACGATTCACCATACTGAATGGGATTTGATTTGAAACCAATTTCAACGTTTTCTCAGCCTCAGCCATTTGTTGCGCATCATAATTACAAACGCCAGCAAAACGAACTTTTCCCTCTTCAATCAATCTTGAAACCGCTTCGAAAGTTTCATCAATCGGCGTTGTAACATCTGGCCAGTGGATTTGATAAAGGTCGATGTAATCTGTACCCAATCTTTTCAAACTTTGTTCACATTCGAAAATAATACTTTCTTTTCCGGCGTATTTATAAATTTCGATATTCTTTCCATCATTGTTTTTGCTGTTCATTGCCAAAGTTCCTTTGTCCAAGTCCCAACGCATTCCAAATTTTGTAAGGATCTGAACCTTGTCTCGAGAAATATTTTTAATCGCTTCACCTACAATTTCTTCGCTCGTTCCTTGTCCGTAGATTGGTGCAGTATCAATAGAAGTTACGCCAATATCATAAGATGCTCTGATGGCCTCGATGGCTTCGTTCCTATCTGTGCTTCCCCACATCCAGCCGCCGGCAGCCCACGCTCCGAAAGTGATTGCTGAAACTTTTAAATCGCTGTGTCCTAATTTTCTGTATTCCATTTTCTGATGATTTCGATTAAATTTAGATATTGAGTTCCAATTTTTATGCCTTGGAAACCTCTTTACAAATGTTGGGAAAATTTAAAGATTTTAGCTTGTAGTATTAATTCAAATAATTGTACTTTTATGCTATCATAAGGAATTTAAAATTAATTTAATATTGTGAAAAAGCTGCAGTTTGAGTCCTTGGTCATTAGTGATCTGGAAGGTGAGGCGTTTGGTCATCCGTCGCACAGCCATACTTATTATGAGATGATCTATGTGTTGAAAGGAAATGGCAATCACCATATCAATAACATTATTCTGCCTTATAAATGTGGCGACCTTTTTCTAATTTCGCCCGATGACCAGCATTATTTCGAGTACAATAAATATTCAAGATTGATTTTCATTAAGTTCACAGACGATTATTTCAAAGGGAACAAACACCTTTCGCCAGACTCATTCGCGATGAATTCACCGGAAAATGTGATGCGAAAACAAATTCTGAAAGAGAAAAAACTCATTTTCACAGAACCTTGCAAAACGATTCTGAAAAAGACGATTGAAAATATCCTTTCTTACAATTGCAGAAAAGATGTTTCCACGTCGCCAATCGTATTTTATCAAATCCTTTCCATATTCGGACTAATAAAAGAAGCGACTTCCAAAATGGATATCAGACTGGATGTTGGACTTCAGAATAAGGAAGATGTGATTTCGTACATCCATCAGAATATCTACCAGCCGGAGACGATTCGAATCAAAAATATCGCTTACCATTTCAATATTTCGCCGACCTATTTCAGTGCTTATTTCAAACGGAACTTCGCAGTTTCCTACCGCGATTATATCAATGATTATCGAATGGCGTTGATAGAAAGACGAATGGAATCCGGGCAGAATACCATCAAGCAAATCGCTTATGAATTTGGTTTTACGGACGAAAGCCACTTATCGCATTACTTCAAAAATAAGAAAAGCAAAACGCTGGGTTCGTATAAGAACAAGAGCAGGAGTTTAGTTTAAAGCGATGTTTTGGGAAATCTTTCCAAGAATAATTTTCTTTCATAATTATTTAAACTTGGCGTAAAGACAGTTACGCAACGAATCCTTTATTTTAGACCAATTTTTAATATGAATAAAGGAATTTTTTCGTTTTTGATTTTCGCTGCTACATTGTTGTCGGCGCAAAAACCTGTCCAGATTGCTTTTCTTTCGGATGTCCATTTCCAGGATTTGTATGGTCAATTCTCTGATACTGATTTTAAAGGAATCATTAATCCAAAAACTGGGAAACCTACCATTTTGAGAACGATGGATTCACAGTTGCACTCCACAAGGATCTTCAATGAGAATTATTTCGCTTTTCTAAAGGCTTTGGATGATATTGCTGCCAAAGGAATCAAAATTGTGGCAATGCCAGGCGACTTTTCGGATGACGGACAGGCATACAATCTTCGTGGACTGCATCAGATCTTGAATCGTTATCATCAGAAATTCGGGATCAATTTTTACTTAACCACAGGAAATCACGATCCAGTCGGGCCGTTCCGTCAAGACGCGGGGAAAGATGATTTTTTGGGTGAAGATGGCAATCCGCTTGGAATCTATAGTAAAGA
>Ga0308171_1001166_pt1 | contig 38795 bp, 33 predicted proteins | sample PhyGR1_FD_202135 | JGI IMG/M metagenome (GOLD analysis project Ga0308171, IMG submission 202135) | Phyllosphere microbial communities from UC Gill Tract Community Farm, Albany, California, United States - DLSLSG.R1 | ecosystem: Host-associated > Plants > Phyllosphere > Unclassified | place: USA... | reverse complement strand
TATTGTTATTATGATCGATCGCCGCCAGTTTTCATCGCCTTTTCAATCCACTTCCCAATCAGATTCCTTCCCCGCTTCCCATATAAATAAATCCACCTCGCTGTAAAAACCTATATAAAATCACATGGTTATAGCGGACCAAAATTATCTGCGCACAAACAGACGAGCTTTACCAATCAAATCCCCATCCTCCCCTTAATGTGGTTGGTTTATGCTTATTTATATGTTTTTTGTGCCCAGTTGAATAAATTATATGTTTTGCCGACACCCTCCCGCCGTTGATCCAATCCTAACCAAACCACCAATTCACCCTCACCAAAGGAAATCCATTCCTATCAACAAGTATAAATATACAAATATATGTATTAATAGCAATTACGAAGGTATAATATTCCACCTGCGCACCCTGCAGCGCGTGCTACCCTCATGTGATCAAATGACAGGTAAATACGGATCGTACAGCCTATCAAAAGTTGCACAAAATGATTGACTATCGCGGCTGCGTGAGGGAGCCTCTGCGCGAAAATACGGGGAACATAACAAATCATCATGTCGCCAGAACGCTTTAATGAATGCCTGCGGGTGATCCGCTGGACGCCAATCAATATTGCCTCTGCCTTGCAATGTGAACTCTCATGGATCGAGGCGCTGGAAGCCGGCAACGATACAGTTCCAGACGGCCTCGCAACATGGCTGGAAACGCTTGCGCAAGCCCATGAAGCATTACCACCGCCATCAACCTACAGAGGAAAACGGTCGACATTCTGATGCGGCCAACAGCTGAAAACCTTCACCAACAACCGGATTACGCAATATGAAACATGCCATCGCAATTCTCGGTCTGATCACCATCTCAAGCCCGGCCTTCGCAGCATCGTGCGAGAAAAACTTCACAGTCTCAGGTGTGCCGATGGTCACGGCTGTCTCTTACAAATCCTTTTAGGAACTGCCTAAAGCCAAAGCACCCGCTGTCCTCCCACAGATCGCATGACCGTTTTTGGCGCAAAGCGGAAGACCGTAATCGGCCCTATGCGGTCATCTACCTTGCAGGTGCGCCGTACCAATAAATGAACCTCTGCCAAGTATCTGGAGTAAGCACTCCCTCGTCCAACAACCCCGCATATTTTGCCAGTTTTTTAGCAAGGCCGATGTCGATACCTTCATTTTTCGGCGACCCTTCCATCAGCTTCAACAGCACCGCCTCAAAGGGTAATTCCCATTGCCCATAGTCAAATGTTTCTGCCTCACGCAGGAAATCCGAATCCAGCAATGCTGCTACTTGGCCCAGGAAAATGAGATAGTCTGCTGAGCCTGCATCGTCTTTTTTCACGCGGTTGCCCTGTTATAGAAGATTGTACTTACGCTCAATGGCAGGATCAGCCTGCAAACGCCACTTTTTAACGCATCGTCGCCACGGCAGCTTCCGGTCCCAAGTTGGACAACGCATCGCCTCAAGCGAATGACCGCAAATGGCGCGAAGCGGAAGGCACCAATTATAGCCAAATCGGAACTCGCCTTTTCCCGTCTTAGCGACGCGGAAGAGCCCAGATGCCAGCTACTACGGCTCGGGGCGGTTAAAATAGAGCGACATTCAGCTACCGTCTTCTTCCCCTAGACGGATGCCAAGGCTTGAAGCGTTTGAAGCCATCGCTCGCGCAGATCGCCACTGATAGCGGACGAAAGCTACGTCCGGATAGCGACTCATCACATTCTGCTTCTGCTCGACTATATGACCATTAAGGCGATCATAGAATCCGCGCGCTGTGTAATTCTCGCGTATCGTCAGGAGGTGAACTGGCTCTGCCCAGCGTTCTTCTGAAAAACGACTGATGCTTTCGATGAGGAGCCTCGGGCCGAGCCTTTTCCCCTGAAAAGACCGATCCACATAAAGGTTGTGCAGGTAGGTGCCAAAATCCGTCTCCTCATCAAGGGCGAAACATGCAAAACCCGCCAAGCCAGAGTGTACCTCGGCTAAAGCGATCACCAGCCTCTCGGGGTCGATAGAAGGAGTAAGGCGTCTTTGCCAGAGCTTAGCCTTCTCTCCAGGCATCACATTCGCCAGATAGTCCTGGGGAAGCAGGCCAGCATAGGCCTCCCTACTTACACGAACGTGGAGGTCGGTAATGGACAGTTGGTCAGTTACTACAGCCTGCCGGAAATTTACAGAGACCACGACAAGTCCTTATGCTTCAGCCATTCACGCAACAGATCACTGCGTAGGCAGTACATTGTCAATGACCGGTATTGGCGCGAAGCGGAAGACGGCAGTCGGCCCAATGCGGACACCCCAGGATAAAGCTTTATCGGCTGCAAATCGCGCAAAGGTTATCCTCAAAGATAGCTCTGATGATCCTGATAGGACTACGATTATGGGTGAGTTGCTGGATTTCCTTGGCTACGTGATAAGCGGTTTTTTCGACGGCGCACCCGCCAAGTCGCGGTGGCGTAAGTGGGTCGAGCGGGTGTTGGCTGGCCTTACGATGGCACTTGCTGCTTTAGTTATCTACTGTTTGTGCAAATAGGAACATCGGCAAATGGCGTGAAGCGGAAGACCGCAGTCGGCCCGAAGCGGACATTTCAGCCCCGAAATCAACATGCCCGAGAAGGCGTAGCTTGCACGTTGTGTGCCTAAATATAATCAAAGCATAGCTGGCTATCGTCTAAGGATAGTTCTATTAAATATTTATTGGCGTGGTGCCCGTGTATTGTTGGCAATTTGGCTTAGGGATTTGGTGGACTCCTGCAGACTTTCTGCAATCTCCTCAGTGACCGGCTTGCCCAACACCGATAACCACTCGAAAGTTCGCGGCGAAAAAGTCTCGACAAATCGACGATTCCGCCTTCCTCTGTCTTTGTAAAGTAAATGAATTTTGAACGGAGATATCTCCCCCTCCTTCTCAACCAACTCGTAATAAGTACCCATGTTCGTTTTCAACATAGATCGCGTCGGCATTACGTTGGTTAGGTGTCGTGGTTCGACAGGAAGGTGCTGCAACTGATATTTCTCGGCGTCTCCCCGAAAAAATTCAAAGAAAACCTGCACGTCGTAGGCTGGACCCAGGCCGATGTTCTCAATGTGAACAGTCAGAGCACTGATGTGTCGTTCATGAGGTCTCAGGTAGGTCACGACTTCGGGAGCTTCGGTGGAAAGGCGAGCTAAGCGAGTCTCGCGAAACAGCCAATATGTCACAATCGCGTAGAACACAGTGGTTAGCATTAAAACAGCAGTTAGGAGCGCTGTGACGGCTCCCGCGTTTGTATTCAGAAACTGCATTAACGGCGTCATCTAGGCAAGGTCCCTGTCCACTCTGCTTTCCTCTGTGCCATATATTAACGATGACCGTCGAGAACTAATGCCCGGCGCTGAATTCATAACGAAAAGTGTAATCGCACAGGTCGATGCGTGCGTTTGGGTGCCAAAACTATCCGATACTGACAAAATGACACCGAGGGTGCCGGTTCTAATATTTCTGTGTACACTATCAAATCCAATCGGGTTGACGAGAACAATTAACTGGGTGCTCGTAAAAGAGTTTGCGCAGCATTGTGTTTAAGGGAAAGCTGATGAACGAAACCGGGGGGAAAAATAGCTCACGTCTGAAGAAAGACCAGTTGAGCTATGTACGACGGCTAAACGACTTATATATCGAAGCGCAACTTTCTGTTCAGGGCCTCAACTCGGTCTTGGGCGAAGTGAAAAATCTTCAAAAAAAAGGCAAAAAAAGGTTCAAAATTTCAGCGCCATCAACGACGAAATCTCCAAGGAACATTTACAGAGAATTCGCGCTTGTGCATGAGCTGCTCGATCAACGTATACATTCTAAAGAGTACGTTCAAACGATTGTATTCGCTGTTGCTTTAACTGAGAGCTACCTTTCATTTTGTCTTCAGGCAGTAATCCGGGCGTATCCTCAAAAGCTATTAGTGTCCGGCAAAGGAACAGAGGTCAAAGAAGGGGCACCACTCCCAGTAGACCTTCGTGATATAATCCAGGCCAATTCGATTGACATAATTATTGCTGACCGGGCTTCGCAGCGTGTTCGCGAGGCGAGTTACGCGACGCCAGAGTCATTTTTCAAGTACTGCAGTACGATTTTCGGCTTTGAGTATGTTTCTGAATTGCAGAAGCAATACATCGAGATTAAGGCGGGTCGCGATATATTCGTGCATAACAATGGCATTGTAAATAAAATATATTTGGATAAATCCAAAGAACGATCAAGGGCTCAAAACGGGCAATTATTACCTGTGGATTTAATATACCTTGAAAAAACTGTCATATGCCTGAAGAAACTCGTCGGTGAGACTTATAGAGGGTTGAAAAGTAAATACGGTGATAGTGACGAACTTTATCGCATACTCAGCCAAGACAACTAAAAATCAACTAAATCAATTGGCCGTCAGGCCCACTCGCATACCTGAAGGCAGGGACATTATTGCTTGTATGTGCTTGAATGCGGACCATCGAGTATCGGTAAGAGGTGTCCGCTATTGGCGCATTCTTGCCATCAATGTCGTATCGGCATTTTTCGGAAAGGCCAATCGAGCTTGGTCAATGTGCGAGGAAAACACCGCTTTCTTATCTGGAGCGGCTCCGCGCCGGCGAACTGGATGCTGCGCAGAAACAAAAAAAGCTCCTCGACGCTTACGCGGAGGAGCTTTCTGTTAAGCGACTTGAATGGCAGAATATTCAAGTCTCAGTGGTTGCGGGGGCACGATTAGAACCCGCTTCGACACCTGCTGTCATTTGCTGCTTTCACTCCCGCCCATTCGAACGTCACATTCCAGCTTTTCGATATGTTCATCGCAAACGACCTTCACCAGCTCGAGCAAATGCCCTGCGCGCTCACCAAGCCAGACAAGCGCCTCTTCGCTAATCTCGAAATGTTTTGAATATCGTGCCTTAACATAGGCTTCATTGATCCTGTTAAACCAGGCTCGTTGACGATGATGATCCCGCGGAAACGCTTCCGCCAATCGCAGATCCTGGTCCTCGGCAAGAGAGCGCAGGAACTTGATGTTGTGAGAGGCAGGCCCATAATTGGTCAGGGTCAGGATGACACAGGAGTATGCTTGCTCAATGCACTGATGCAATTCGAAAGCGCCAAGCCGAAGATCGTTTTCACTAATACAGAAACGGGCGACTTTCATGAACGAGAGAGCAAGCCCGAGCCTCTCATTAAAATGCTCCCTCGCCACCTCCAAACGCTCTTCCGCAGTCAGCAGCTTCGGCTCAGCGAGCGGCTCGTCATCCAGTTCGTATAGAACGATGCCTTCCTTGCGGATATCCGAGAAGAAGTAGTGGCCCTTCTTAAGCTCTGTGTTCACCTCGCGCAGAGAATGCACGATGAACTGCGTCGGCGTTTCGATGAAGCTGTCGCGGATGATCCGGTCGGCGGCCTTGTACCAGTAGGTCGCGTGATCCGTCAGCTTGCGATTATTGACGATCACCAGCAAATCAAAATCCGAGCGATAGCCCTTCATCGTATGCGGCTCATCGACAAAGGTGCCGCGGGCATAGGAACCGAACAGAATGATTTTGAGGATGCGCCCCCGCTTTTTAAAATCGGCGGTGCCCTCTCCCAAGGCATCCTCGAACTCCTCATGCAGGATCTCCAGCGCACGGGCAAGCTCTTGTTGCTTTCTGTGCGGGATATGATCAAGGGAGGATTTCATCATGGGAACAGGGTCTGGCTGGCTTCCGATTGTCGCGCTGGTCTGATCGCGCTGGTGGTATCCATGAACCTTATACGCTTCGCCACATTCATCAAATGGCAAAAGTGCTAGTCGACTTCTGGAGGTCGGAAAATGGCTGAGATGAACGCCTGATCAACACGCTGCCGAATGCTGATATCATCTCCTCGCATCGCTGCGTCTCCTCTCTCGAGAGAAAACATGCGTTGGCGCCAGATCTATCGATTGACCTTTCTACTATTTGGTTTGTGATCGAAGGAGAGGACGACGGATTTTCAGTTCGCCAATTTGCGGCCGTCCAAAGTTGCCGCCTCGACGGCCTGAATGCAATGGTGTCAAAGCGAACCAGTGTCCACTTTCTGAATGAAAACGAAGTGGTCTTGCCTCGCTCCGTTGACATCTGACACTATAGTTATAATGTTTTTGCAAATTAATTATAACGGGATCGGGCAATGAAACAGATTGACCTCGTTTACAGAACGGCGTTCGCTGAACTCGCGCAGCGGACGTTCGATGCTCAGTTTCAGGCAGATTTTCCCCTTGAAGGTCGGTTTGTTGCCGTTCCGGTCAAGGGCCGCAATTACTGGTATTTTGATCTCCCTACGCCCGAGGGTAAGGACAAGAGACGCTATGTCGGCCCGCAGGATGACGTCGACATCACGACTCGGGTAAAAGCCCATAGGCAAGTCAAAGACGACATCCGGGAGCGGCGCAAGCTCGTCGGCATGCTGCTGCGAAGCGGTGGCATGTCCGCGCCGGACCGCTTCGCGGGTGAAGTGACCAAAGTACTCGCTGACGCGGGCCTATTCCGTCTGAGGGCACTCGTCGTCGGTTCTGTGGCTTTCAGCTGTTACTCAGGCCTCCTTGGCGTTCGTCTCCCTGGTACCTCTATGCAAACAGGCGATGCGGACTTCGCGCAGGACTTTGCGATCTCGGCGGAAGTCGAGGACAGCCTGCCTCCAATCCTCGATCTCCTGAGATCGATAGACAGCACGTTCAGGGCGGTCCCACACCAGGCCGATAACGCAAAGGTGGTCGCCTTTTCTAATTCGGTAAACTACCGCGTCGAATTCCTGACGACCAACCGTGGATCGGATGACTACACGGGCAAGCCGTCCCCAATGCCTGCCCTTGGAGGCGCGTCTGCTGAAAACCTGCGGTTCCTAGACTTCCTGATCTACGAACCCGTAAGAACGGTACTGCTGCACCGGGAAGGCGTGAGCGTGAATATCCCCGCTCCCGAGCGGTATGCCGTCCACAAGCTGATCGTTGCATCAAGGAGGCGCACGGATGCCCTCGGGCGAGCCAAGAGGGATAAGGACCTCGTACAGGCATCGCTGCTGTCCGAGGCGCTCGTGGAGACGCGGCAGAGCTATTTGCTTGCCGATGCCTACCGCGAAGCGTGGACGCGCGGAGAGGCGTGGCAGGAAGCGATCCTGTCGGGCCTCGTATTAATGCCAGATAACGGCAAGCTCGCGTTGGCAAATGCCCTTGGTGTCACGGTAGACCGACTGGGTAAGGCGTAGGGACATGGAAGCAGAAGACGGTACATGCGACCCGGACCTTGCCAAAGATGCGCGGCAGCTCTCGTTGTCGCTGGAGACATGCAGCACGCCTCCGTTTTCATGCCTTTGCAGCAAGACGCACGCCTGTCCTGCCGCTCACTTCGGCGCTATGGGGAGCGCGTTCCCGTCAGGACAGGCTGGATCACCGCGTCGATTGCTACAGACGTTCATATCGACCCGTTTCCAATTCCTTGGCGATTGGAATTATCAGTCATGATAATTGGAAGTCCACGCCGAGGAGGTCCAAGGACCTCCGATACAAGGTTGCGATGCGAATGCCAGACTGCTTTTTTGTCACGCTTCCTTCAGACTGGATCGAACATCTCCCTGAACTCCGCATCGGCAAAGTAGGCAAGTTTCTCAGCAAATATTGGTCGTTGTCCGGCTAGAAACAGCAATTGTCCTTTTGCGGGCAAGTTGCGCACCTCATCAGGGGTGAGCAGCGGCCGGCCGGTATGTTGCTGGCTATAGGAGATCCCCGTCTTATCGGAATCGAGGGCTCTCGCCATCGTCTGGAACACGACCGTTTCCTGTCCGAGCAAATCAGAGATGAGGCGCGCGCTGTCATGATCGTTGACGCCGAAGACCTGCAGCACACCGGCGTTTGACAGGAAAGTTCCGGCGCGATGACCGTATGTGGCACGCAGCTGATGGATGTCCTGGAGGATGGGCCAAAGCTGGACACCATAGCCCGCCATCAGACCCATCGCGCGTTCGACTGGTGCCAAATGCCCAAGGGATGCGAACTCGTCGAGCAGATAAAGAACCGGTGTCGTCGGCTTTGTCGGATCGCGGGCCATTTCGAGCAGGCTTTGCGAGACAAGCAGGCGCAGCCAGCGCGAATAGGTCGAGAGGCGATCAGGAGGAAGGACGAGGAACACCGTCACGTTGCTGCGCTTGAGGTCGGCAAACCGGAAATCCGAGCGACTGAGGACGGCCGTCATGCGCGGTGAATCAAGAAAATGCGTATGGCGTTGGGCTGCGGAGAGAACGCCTGCAGCTTCGCGATCGGATTTTCCGAGGTGGCGGTTTGCGGCACGCGCGACAAGACCTCTTGCCGCATCGCTGTCCTGCATACGCTTGAGCAGTGCTGCGAATTGTTCCGGAGCAAGGGTGAGATACTCGCGGAGTGTTGCGAGGTGCCTGCGTCTCACAGGCTCCGCTGCAACGATCCTGAGCAGCAATCCGGCAATAAGAGCTTTTGCTTCCTCGTTCCAATGCGCCTCGCCTGCCATTCCCGGTTCGTCGAACACGAGAGCGTCGGCAAGGGTGTTGGCGTCGTCCGCGACATCGAGGCTGTGGGGATCAAGCAGGGCAAGAAGATTGAAGGCTGCCGAGGATCCACCGGTGACCCCGAAAGGATCGAGCACATGAACCGGCCCGAATTTCTGGCGCGCACGGCCGGTGATCCTTGCATTCTCACCTTTCGGATCGACGCAGATCACGGAACGGTCGGCGGTCAGCAGGTTCGGGATGATAGTGCCCACGCCCTTGCCGGTACGGGTCGGCGCCATCGTCAGGAGATGGGCCGGGCCATCATAGCGCAGAGGCTTGGCCGTTTTCGTATCACGACCGATCAGGAGGCCGGAGCCGGATGAGGTGAGAGCGGCTATTTCCTTGTCTGTCGCAAACCGGGCGGAGCCATGGGTATCATCGTCATCATCCCCGAAATGCAAAATCAGTGGAGTGGTGATGAACCAAAAGGTGATAACGGCAAGCGCCAGCAGGGTTAAGAGACCTGGAATGATGTAGACAGGCGAGCCTTGACCAAAACCCAGTTGCTCGAGGAAATGACCGCCACCCATGCCGATCACAAAGGTGACGTTGAACAGGATGAACATAAATCCAAGCAGCCGTTTCCAGATCCGGAAGGGCATGGCGATCAAAGCCAGGAATGCCCAAAGCGGATCACGCGCGGCGGCGCGCATCATGTTCTTGAATGCGTCCCGGGCAAGTCGCAATCGGTTCATGGAGCACCCTGCACGCTGTCGCCACCCTCTCCCGTGCCCGGCAGTCCTTGTCCGATCAGATCGTCAAAGAGCGCCTTGTCATTGTCGCGCGTCAGAAAGCCCGGCAGTTCACGACGCAGCCAGTCACCGAGTTGTTTGTTGAACTCCTGATCATTCGAGGTCTCCAGGTGATGCAGAACGAGCGACCCGATCAGGACCTTTCGGCGCATGTCGTTGTTGCGCTCGGTTTTCGAGAGCCGTGCCTTGAGCGCGGAACGTTGCGCATCAAGTTCAGCCAGGCGCTGTTCGATGGTTTTCCTTGCCACGATTATTCCTTTCGATTGCGGTCGGACCGGAACTGCCGCTGTTGACCACAGCTTTGCTCCTGGAAGACAGACCAGTTTCTATGAGGAGATCGACATAGCGATTGTGAGAGTAGGTTTGACCCTATGGTTCATGACGCTGTAATCGCCGTGAAGCTCAGTCGCTGGCATTCGCGGCCTGTTCCAGCCTAGCGATATGTTCCTGGCAGACCGTGTTGACGAGATCGTATAGGATGGAGGTTCTGGCGGTCAGCCAGGTCAGAGCCTCCTCGGTGATTTCGTAATGGTCGGAATAACGGGCCTTCACATAGGCTTCGTTCAGCGTGTTGAACCACGACTGAAACCGATGGTGATCCCGCGGCCAGGCCTCGGCGAGGCGGATATCCTGACCCTCAGCCAGCCCTCGCAAAAACTTTAAATTATGGCTCGCAGGGCTGTAGTTGGTGAGAGTCAAAAGCAGGGTGGAATAGGCCTGCTCTATGGATTGATGCAGCATGAAAGCTGCGCTCTTTGCATTGTGCTTCTGTAGGGCAAAGAGAGTGTGGTCTATAAAACTGTCAACGACACCGAGGCGGCTGGCGTAATGTCTTTTTGCCAGCTCATATGCCTGCTGTCCCGTAAGGCTTCTCGGCTCAGCGAGTTCCCTGTCGTCGAGTTCGTAGAGAGCAATGCCATCGCGTCGGATATCGCTGAAGAAATATTGCCCTTCCTGCAGGAAGTTGCTGATCTCGCGAGCGCCATGCACGATAAGCCCCACGGGTGTCTCGATCTCCTTGTCCCACATCAGCCGGTCTGTTGTCTTGTCCCAGTATTTGGGATCGGCAAGTTCCTTGTTGCTGACGATGACGAGGATGTCGAAATCCGAGCGATAGCCTTTCGACGTATGCGGTTCATCCACCCAGGTGCCACGCGCGTAAGAACCGAACAGGATGATTTTGAAAATCCGTCCATCCTTCTTGGCGTCAGACTTCGAGCGCTCCACCAGATCAGCAAACTCTTCCTGAATAATTCCGACGACGCGCGCGAGCTCGCGTTGCTTTCGTTCCGGCAAATGTTCAAGGCTGGTCTTCATGTCTGCTCCGCTTATCGACGGTGTCCTGTATGGGCCATTCCAGAGGCCTTTGAAACTCCGATTTTTGGTAGCCACCAGGCGAATGCCTGTCTTCATGGACGATGCACATTCGATCTTGAGGCAACCGGCTCTGATTTATGCAGATGGTATTGCAATACCGACCTTCCTCAATAGCAAACATTCAATGGTACTTTATCCTAGGTTGTATATCGCTTCCCGGTTTTTTCCAATCGCAGGTACTCCAGGCGCCATACTGTGGCCGACTGAGCGCAGTGTCGAGCTTCTGAAGGACCGTTAAGAACGCGCTCTGTCCAACCGCTGCAGCCAGATGCCCCGCCTGCCCTGCCCCTCACGTCGTCGCGCTGCCGCAGGTCCTCACGATGACCGCATTCCTCCTTTCGTCCAGCTCCCTGATCCGTTGTGCGATCGGCTTGCGCATATCGCCTCCCTGATTGATGCGTTTGGCCTATTCAAACACGAGCAATGACCACTTGGCGACTACTACTTTTAGTAGTCGAAATCACCGTTCGTTGTTGCTAGCCTCGCCACCGGTAAACAGACAAGGGCGCACTTACGACTTGCGGCACGTTTGAGCGTTTGGTCTCCCCGTTTGCGTATCGGAGATTTCGTTTGGCGATTTATCATCTCAGCACCAAACCTGTCTCGCGCTCATCCGGTCGCAGCGCTGTGGCATCTGCCGCCTACCGTTGTGCTGTTCTTCTCGTCAATCAACGCGATGGCCTTGTGCATGACTTCACCCGGAAAGAGGGTGTCGAGCATAGTGAGATCGTGCTGCCGCAAGGCGTGTCTGCCGACTGGGCTTTGGATCGCTCGAAATTGTGGAATGCTGCAGAGTTTGCAGAAAAGCGAAAGGACGCCCGCGTCGCCCGCGAATTCGAAATCGCGCTTCCGCATGAGCTTTCGCCAGAAGGGCGACTGAAGGCTGCACGCGCCTTTGCCCAGGATCTGGCAAACCGCTATGGCGCGGCCGTGGATTTTGCAATCCATTCGCCGAGTGAGCATGGTGATATCAGGAACTACCATGCGCATGTGCTGATGACGACGCGACAGGTTGGCAAAGCCGGCCTTGGCGAGAAAACTTATCTCGAGCACAAGAACGCACGGCTGCTGGCAAATGGCATGGCGACAACCGACATGCAGCTTCGCGATATCCGGCAGTCATGGGAAGCCATCGCCAACCGTCAGCTGCAACGCGAAGGCCTGGATGTTCGCATCGATCATCGCTCGCATATTGAGCGCGGTCTTGAGTTATCGCCGACCGAACATATGGGCGTGCATGCGTCGCAGATGCGCCAGCAAGGAATGGCCGTCGAGCGCGGGCGGCTGGATGACGAGGCAGCACGGCAAAATGCCGCGCTGATCCGTCAAAAACCGGAACAGGTTTTGACGCTGATCAGCCATGAGAAGAGCGTGTTCGATCGCCACGATATTGCCAAAACCTTGCATCGCTACATCAACGATGACGCCCAAACGTTCCAGAACGCCTTTGCGGCTGTTTTGGCATCACCAGCGCTCGTGGAACTTCAGCCTGAGCGCACCGATGCCGAGACAGGCGAGGTTTCCAATGCCCGGTATTCGACGCGGGAGATGATCGATCTGGAACTGCGCATGGCGCGATCGGCGGAGCGGTTGCACCAAGCGCATTCCCATGGTGTTGATCCTCGCCATGTCGATCGAGCCATGGAGAGGCAGGATAACGCCATTCGCAAAAGCTCCAGCGGACCGTCGGCTGCGAGCGATCCGTCAGCGGGATTGTCGGGCGAACAGCGTCATGCGATTGCGCACATTACAGGTCCAGAACGCATCGCCGCTGTGGTCGGGTTTGCAGGCGCTGGCAAGTCCACCATGCTGGCAGCCGCTCGCGAGGCGTGGGAGGCTCAAGGCTATCAGGTCCATGGTGCTGCGCTTAGCGGAAAGGCAGCCGAGGGTCTTGAGGAAAGTTCCGGTATCCAGAGCCGCACGCTTGCGTCATGGTCTTACAGTTGGGACCATGGTCGGGATCTGATCGGTCGCGGTGACGTGTTTGTCATTGACGAGGCCGGCATGGTCGGGAGCCGTCAACTTGCCCGCTTTATCGGAGAAGCGGAAGAGCGCGGCGCAAAGATCGTTCTTGTCGGCGACCATGAGCAGCTGCAGGCCATCGGGGCCGGTGCACCCTTCAGGGCGATTGCCGAGCAGATTGGCCATGTCGAACTTTCGGGCATTCGCCGCCAGCGCCAGGATTGGCAGAGACAGGCATCGGTTGCCTTTGCGACCCACAAGACGGCCGAGGGGCTCGCCGCCTATCGCGATCACGGCGACATCCACTTTGCGGAAAGCCGCGACAAGGCGATGGCGCAGATTGTGCGTGATTATGTCGCCGACAGTGAGAAGCGTGCCGATGGCACCCGGGTTGCCATGGCGCATCGCCGAGCCGACGTGCGAGCCCTCAATGCCGCCATCCGCTCCGAGCTTCAGAACAGACAAAAGCTGGAGCGTGGCCCGGGGCTGAGCGGCGGTACGGACCGTGGAGACCGTGGGGATGTTGGGGTCGGCAAGGACGGCGGAGAACGCGTGTTCCAGACCAATAACGGCAAACGCGCTTTCGCCGCCGGTGACCGGATCATCTTCCTCGAAAACAACCGCGACCTCCGCGTCAAAAACGGCATGCTTGGGACGGTCGAGCATGTGGAGCCGGGCAAGATCATCGCCCGGCTCGATGGTCGAGGTGGCGACAGTGTCAGCATTCCGACAGACACCTATCAGGCGATCGACCACGGCTATGCGACAACGATCCACAAAAACCAGGGGGCGACGGTGGATCGCGCCTTTGTGCTGGCGTCGAGTACCATGGACCGGCATCTGACCTATGTTGCCATGACAAGGCACCGCGACAGCGTGCAGCTCTATGCCGACATCAAGGAGTTCGCCAATGCGGGCCAGCTGATTGATCACGGCATTGCGCCCTATGAACATAATCCGCAATCACGCGACAGCTATTTTGTGACGCTGGAGAATGACAAGGGCGAGCGGCATACCGTGTGGGGCGTCGATCTCAAGCGGGCCATGCGAGAGGCCTCACCAAAGATAGGGGACAGGATTGGACTGCAGCATGAAGGGGCCACGCCTGTCACGCTTCCGGATGGCACCCAGGCCGAGCGCAATGCATGGCGTGTCGTCAAGGGTAACGCGTTGGCGTACGAGCAGCTGGCAAACCGCCTGTCGCGTTCTGGCGCGAAGGAAACCACGCTGGATTACGTCAGCGACTTCGCCGAGCGGCGCGGGATCGCAAGCGACCCATGGATCTTAAGCGACCAACGGATTGGGCAAGAGTTTGGGGTGAGAATCGAGATTGAACTCGCTTCCGCCAAAGATGAGCGTCAAGAGGTCTTGTCCCGTGCGGCCCATCTGCAACGGGAGCAGCAGGACCGGCCATCAGAGCGTCAGCAGGTTTACGAGGAACGTGCCGGCGATCTGGCCGGTCCTGTTCACCGCGAAGATCCTCGCAATCAGTTCGCCCGAACAATCGATGACGGTCGGCGCGACGATCGAATAGAGGACAACAAAGGCTATCGCCGCATCCGGTGGTCCGAACTCATGTCGCAAGACGGCGCCATCCCTGCCCCGACAGAAGATGTCAGCCAGCATTTGCCTCTTGAGACCGGTAAGCCAGCTCCGCTGGTGCCAGCCATCACCCGTTACGAATACAGCATCGAAGAGGTGGCCCGGGAAAAAGCGATGTCAGTCATCGATCACAGATTCGATACGGTGGAATCTCTCGCGCGGCACGTGTTCCGTGATCCGGTCGAGGTCGCGGCGAGACTGCGCGCCGCGATGACCGAGAAGGAAGGCAACGGCAACATCATGGCGAAAGCCATGGCCGAGCAGCCTGAGCGGTTCGGGGAGCTCCGCGGCAAGTCGGGCCTGTTCGGAAACAACAGGGAGAGGAAAGAGGCGCTGCAATATGCCCGGTCTCTCTCTGCCCATATTGGCTACGTCTCCGAGGCATGGGAGCGCCGGCTTGGCGAAGAGCGTCAGAGCGAACAATGGCAGCGTGAGCAGCGCGATATCCTCGCGGTGCCCGGCCTCACGCCGCGCAGCGCCGAAATCCTTGCCAAGGTGGAGAAAACGCCGTTGGAGAAGCGGAGCCAGTTTATCGCAAAGCTTCGCTCGTCACCTGAGGGCCGAGCCGCGCTCGATGAGGCCAAGCTGGTGGCCGAAGCACTCACGCGGCGGTTCGGTAGTTCCGATCCCCGCAGGTTCGCCGACGAGCTGGAGGCACGGACCGAGCTCGCAAAGCTGGCCGAGCAGATCACGACAATCGCCCGCATGGTGCATCGTACACGCCATGCCGAGCTCAGCCATGACCATGCGCTGAAACGGCAACTTAACCGGTCGCAGGGGCTTGGGTTGAGTCGGTAGCAAATGATCTAATCCTTTCATCCCTGCAACAATCCTGTGGTTTGGATCGCTTGATGGGAACGCTTCCTATATTCGGATAGCCCTTCGGTGGAACCGAAGGAAAGAATGTTGGAACCAACGGCCTCAGATGCGCCACCACTTCGGGTAAACATCGCCGGCGGCACGTACTCCTCGAGCCCGTCATCCTCGTCCTCGGACGGGGCGGGGCTTGACGCCTCAACCCGCACGACGCCACCCAGCTCCTCCAGCCCACTGCTCATCACCTTGCCAAGTGAGTTCGAGGCAACAGCGGCCTCGAGCGGCCATTCAGGCTGCTTCGCTCTCGAGGTTGCCCAATCGAGGAGCGGCAGAACTTCCTGGCTCAGCCACAGTTCGAGCTCCTTGGCCTCAGGCCAAGCTTCGCGATCGCCCACATCATCGAGCGTCTCGAAGACTCTGTGCCAGCGGCTTCCGGGAGAAAGCTCAGTCGCGGAGAGCTTGCGGACGTCGATGTCGCCTGGCGCATCGAGAAGTAGGACGTTGCCCAGGCTGCGCTTGGCAAGACGGCCCAACGGCTCAAGCACTGGAACGAGTGCTTTCTTCTGAAGTCGCTTGCTCCGAGGTTTGCGTTCGAGAATGTCCTCGACAGTCTTGGCAAGAATTGCCGCATTCTCGACGAAAGCGGCAAGACCGCTCTTCGTCTTGATGTCGATCAGCGCCCGCAGTCCGGAAAGACCGCCGGCGTCGGCAAGATCGTTTGCTTTGACCTCTTCGGAGGCTGCATCGGAACCGTTCGCCAGCAGAGCTTTCACCTCACTGACGCGAATGCCGTCGTTCTCCTGCGCAAAAGCCAGGGCAGCCTCGACCTTTTCTCCCGGCGCGGACGCCAGATGAAAAAGAACCGTGGGGCTGACGGCCAGCTCGACCGCACGTGTACCGTAAGGAGCGAGGTTGCGCGCAACAGAGCGATAGTTTCGCGCGGTCTTCGAGGAGATGTAGCATCGCTGCGAGACCCATTTCTCAAAGGTACCAGGCTCAACGAGCTCGGATGCCTGCTCCAGCAGGTCACCCAATTCGAAGGCCTGCTCCCTGGACCGGCGTCCCAAAGCCAGGATGCCGGCAGCTGTAGCCTCCAGTGCCTTCTCGCTTTGCGCACCGATGTTGAGCGCATCGTAGTCAAAGCGGCCGGATGCCGCTTCGGTCGTATTCTTCGTCATGTCAAATATCCTTGCGTGTTGCAAAAGCATCAACTGCACCTGCGCAATTGGCACATAAATTATCCCTTGGATTTAAAAGTAACTCAAGGTATATCACAAGTTGCATATCCGTTTTTACTTAATTAATTCAGGATATTTCGTGCATTAATAATTAACCTACTTCATTTTTAGCGCATTCAAATTTTTCTTACTCCGACTTGGCCAAAGTAATAAAACACAACCATGGGGCGTGCTCCTTGCGCCCCCGTGCATGTTTTCGAAAGCCTGCCGACCCGTTAACACCGGGACAGCTCTTAGAGGTGCCACGATGTCAAAAGCGGTCCTAACGACAAAAGTCGACCAGACCTACGACGAGCTCCCGGAGCAGCGGTACCATTTTCCGCGCACCTATCTGCGTCAGCTCGAGGCCGCCCGCGGCGACTAGATCATCTACTATGAGCCACGGCGGCCAAGCGGCGATCTGATGAAAACGGGTGGCAAACAGGCTTATTTCGCGACGGCCCGGATCAACGACATCATCAAAGATCCGTCAAAGCGGAAATAATTTCCGGCCTTATGAAGTAGTCGCCACAGCGTAGCAGCTTGATCAATCTTGCAATTTTGCGATGAGTAGGGAATGTATCCCTGCGACAGGGGGATGCATATGAGTAAATCGTGGATGGTTCGCGCCGAGCGCAATGGTCGCTTGTTTGATGCGTTCAAGGAAAAGTCTGTCGTTGCTATCGGCTGGCCCGCATTGGGTGATCTGTCTCAGGCAAAAACGCGCAAAACCATCAGCGAGGCGCTTACGAAAGCGTATGTTGGCGCCAAGCCGCAAAGCCAGGCCATGGCAGCCGGCCAGCTCCATCGATTCGTCAATGAGATGACCATCGGCGATATGGTCGTTACCTACGATCCGTCGCGCCGGGTCTATCTGGTGGGCGAGATCGCCAGCGCCTATCGCCACGACACCTCGATCGACCCGGAAGACACACAAGTTCGCTCCGTGCGATGGGACGACGAAGTCAGCCGTGATCTACTCTCTGTCGAAAGCCGCAATAGCCTCGGCTCCATCTCGACCCTGTTCCGCCTCTCCAACGATGTCGCGGCAGAACTCAAGAAAGCTTTGTCCGGGAATATCGCAGCACCGCCGGAAAGTTCGATGGCTGTGGGCGAGGCTGCCGAAGAAGACCTTTTCGAATCTATGGCCAGCCGCGCCCACGAGTTTATCAAGGACAAGGTGAACGCTCTTAGCTGGTCGGAAATGCAGGTCCTCGTTGCGGGTCTGCTGCGTTCCCTCGGCTACAAGACACGCATTTCTGACGCCGGCCCCGATCAAGGCAAGGATATTGTCGCCTCACCCGATGGCTTCGGTTTTGAGGCACCACGCATCGTTGTGGAGGTCAAGCATCGCAAAGGCTCCATGGGCGCGCCGGATTTGCGCAACTTTATCGCCGGGCGGCATGACCTCGACAAGGGCCTCTACGTCAGCACAGGCGGCTTCACCCGTGAGGCCCGCTATGAGGCCGAACGCGCCCGTATCCCGACAGCACTCATGGATCTTGATGATCTGGTGAAAAGCCTGCTGGAGCAATACGATAAGCTTGATCTCGAGACCCAGCAGCTCATTCCCCTGAAGCGTATTTTCATACCAGCATGGTCTTAAATGAAAAGACACGTGATGATATCAGAACCGCAGAGACAAAATGGCATGCTGGAGCATCGACACGTGGCTATTGAAGAGAAACATTCCTACAAGATGTCATTCGTCGTAGGCGGCTTGTTCCTAAACGAGAGCATCGAACTCGTTCACCTTCATGATGCGGGAGCAGATTGGAATGAGACGCGGGAGCTCGCCCTCGCCCGAGGAATCTTCTCGTTACCTAAAGCAGCTTCCCGGCGTCGAACTCTTCGGGAGATCATAAGTAGGCTTTCAAAGCTAAACGAGAGGGAGGTCCGCCATTTCGCTGAGGCGGGCGAGCGTACAGATCAGCAATCCTTGCTGTGGTTGGCAGTCTGCCGGGAATACCGCTTCGTGCAAGAATTTGCGATTGAAGTTGTGCGAGAACGCTTCTTGTCTCTTCAAATCGCGTTGCCACTCCAGGCCTTCGATACATTCTTCGCGGCAAAAGCTGAGTGGAATGAGGGGCTGGCGAAGATCAGCCCGGCCACAAGGACCAAGCTGCGCCAGGTACTGTTCCGGATTATGCGTGAAGCGGGCATCATCTCGCCCGAGAACACGATCCTCGCAACCTACATCTCACCGCGGCTGCACGGAATAATTTCAGAGCAAAACCCTTTGGATCTCAATATTTTTCCGGGTCTCAAAGACGATAGAGGCATCGCATGAACCAGCCATCAACGCGAAAGGAGCGCTCTGAGCACCTGTTCAAGGTCATCACGAGCCAGCGGTTCTTAACGAAGCAAGGCCTCGGAAATGAGGTGCCGTTCTTCATTTATCCCTATGATGCGAAGGACGGGCTGTCGGTGAACAAAGACAGACGTGATCTGATCTCTCGGATTCGTAACGAAGGCGTGGCTGTTCTGGACGTCAGCCTGTACAATCTTTCACTCGAAATTCTCACAGAGCGCGGGATACTTGAGCAGGTTCTCGAAATCGAGTCAGAAACGGATAAGGACGAACTACGGGAGTTGCTCCAGTCGGTTCTGGATCCTCAAGCGAATCTGATCCCGAAGATCGCCGAAGCGATCTCATGCACACCGCACGACGTTATTTTCTTGTCCGGCGTCGGTGAGGTGTACCCGTATATTCGGTCGCATAACGTCCTGAACAATCTTCAGAGCACGGCGAAGGACAAACCCACCGTTTTGTTCTTTCCCGGAAGCTACAGCCACGCGCTTGCGACAGGAGCGTCTCTCGACCTCTTCGGCTGCCTCCACGACGACAAGTACTACAGAGCTTTCAATATCTTGAACTACGAGGTCTGATCCATGACGATCGCGATGCGCGAAATTTTTCAGAACGATATTACTCGCTCGATCGATGGCGTCATCAAGGCCGATGACGAAGCGAGCCTGAGGGTAGAGCTGGACGAATATGTCATTACAGGAGAAATCGGGCAGCGCCTCGAACAGTTTCTTGAGGCCTACAACAACTATAGCACCGCCAATGGCGTTTGGATTTCGGGCTTCTTCGGCTCTGGTAAGTCACACCTACTCAAGATGCTCGCCCTGCTGCTGGAGAACCGTGAAGTCGACGGCATCAAAGCATTCGATATCTTCGCGCAGAAGGAAGAGGTAAAAGACAATCCCATGCTGGGCGGCGCGTTGCGCAAGGCCGTGTCTATTCCATCCAAATCGATCCTCTTCAACATCGATCAGAAGGCCGATGTTATTTCGAAAACGGACGTCGATGCGCTGCTAGCCGTATTCCAGAAGGTGTTCGATGAAATGTGCGGCTATTACGGCAAGCAGCCGCACATTGCGCAGTTCGAACGGCAACTGGATGAGCGCGAACAATTCGATGCCTTCAAGGCCGCATTCCTTGAACTATCAGGGAAGCCCTGGGAAACACGGGGCAGAGAAGAAGCCCTGCTGGAAGCACGCAACATCGCCGCAGCATTCGCCCGCGCAACCGGGACGGACGCAGCAGACGCGAAAGACATCCTGACCCAGTATCGCAAGGATACGCGGGTTTCGATCGAAGACTTCGCCAACACGGTGAAAGCCTGGATCGACATACAGGCACCTAAGTTCCGGTTGAACTTCTTTGTCGATGAGGTCGGGCAATACATCGCCGACAACGTCAAGTTGATGACCAACCTTCAGACGATTGCTGAAAGCCTGAATACCAAGTGCAAGGGCCAGGCTTGGATCATCGTCACGGCGCAGCAGGCACTGACCGACGTCGTTGGAGACATGACAGCGCGTCAAGAGAACGACTTTTCGAAGATCCAGGCCCGTTTTTCAAACCGTATGCCTTTGAATTCCGCTGATGTGGCAGAGGTTATCCAGAAGCGCCTGCTCTCGAAAACAAAAGAGGCGGAGATCATACTCGGGAACCTTCACGACAAGGAAGCCGGTAATCTTCGAACCCTCTTCGATTTTGCCGATGGTTCCATCCCGCTGAAAAACTACCGCGATCGAAACCATTTCATCGCCAGCTATCCATTCCCACCTTACCAGTACACGCTCTTTCAGATGGCGATTACCTCGCTTTCAGAACACAACGCTTTCGAAGGTAAGCATAGCTCCGTCGGCGAACGGTCCATGCTGGGCGTGTTTCAGGAGGTCGCCAAAGCCCTGAAAGATATAGAGGTTGGCGGCCTCGCAACCTTCGACCGGATGTTTGATGGCATCCAGTCGGTGCTGAAGTCCTCTGTCCAGCAGTCCATCCAGATCGCCACAAAACACCTTGATGATGCTTTCGCATTGCGTGTGCTGAAAGCGCTATTCCTGGTGAAGTACGTCAAGGGATTCAGGGCGACCATTCGCAACATCAGCATTCTGTTGCTATCGGAATTCGATGCGGATCAGGCCGAGCAACGCCGGAAGATCGAAGAGGCTCTGGCACGCCTGGAGCGGGAGACCTACATTCAGCGTAACGGCGATGTGTACGAGTTCCTCACCAATGAGGAAAAGGACGTCGAGGCCGAGATCAAGGCGCTCGATGTTGATCCGGCGGAGATCACCAAGGCGCTTGAAGAACTCGCGTTTGATACCATTGTGCGTCACCGCAAGATCAAGCATGTGACGACGGGCTATGAATATGCCTTCAGCCGCAAGCTCGACGACCATCTCCTGGGCCGCGAGTATGAGCTGTCCATCAACATCATAAGCCCCGAGGGTGATGATGTGTCTGCACCGGAAACGGTGCGCATGCGCAATCTGGGGCGGGAAGAACTCGCCGTTGTTCTGCAGCCGGATGTCCGGTTCATGAAAGATCTGCGTCTCTACCGGCAAACAGACAAGTATGCCCGGCAGTCTCAAACTGCTTCGCCGCAGCCGGGCCGCGACCGTATCATTCACGAAAAGCGCGAGCAGAATGCCCGCCGTGCGAAGGATCTGGAAGTCCGGCTTCGCAAGCTGATGGCCGATGCGCGCCTTTTCGTGCGCGGCGACGAGCTGGATATCGGCGGAGACGAGCCGCAGGAGCGGATCGTCAAGGCGTTCCAATCCCTCGTCGATAAGGTCTATGTCAACTTGCCTATGCTGCGCGGCGTAACCTATCAGGAGTCCGACATCGCCAAGGCGGCAAGTCTGGCCAACGACCTTCTGGGTGATACCGGCCTGAAGGAGGAAGAGCAGGAAGTGCTCAATCACATTCAGGCTCAGTCACGCAACGGCGTGAAGGTATCGGTCAAGTCTCTGACGGAACGGTTCGGCACCAAGCCCTATGGTTGGCCTACGGTCGCTACGCTTTGCCTCATCGCCAGCCTTGTGGCCAAGGGCAAATGCGAGGCCCGCTCCGATGGCTCACTGCTGGAGGGCACCAACCTGTCACGCGCGCTGAACAATAGCCATATGCTGGCAAATGTTCTACTGATGCCGCAACTGGAATTTTCCGCGTCCCAGATCCGCGCGGCCAAGGATCTTTATCGCGAACTGTTCGGACAACCAGCGGATGGATCGGACGCCCGCACTCTTGGTGGCGAATGGGCTGAGAGCGTACGCAAGCTGGCGGACGAGCTGAACCTGCTGCTGGCGAAACAGCAAAGCTACCCCTTCCTCGCAGCGCTGGAACCGCTGCGGAACCGGATCGCCGGGATGACCGGCAAGCCTCCCGTTTGGTACATCACCGAACCGTTGAAGCAGGAAGACGAACTGCTGAACGCGAAAGAGGACATTCTCGACAAGATCCGTAGCTTCATGGCCGGTGCGCAGTGCGAAATCTATGACGACGTGCGCAAGTTCGTGCAGTCGCAACAGGCCAATATCAGCTATGTCGATGTGAACGGCGGGGAAAAGCTGCAATCGGCGCTGAACGATCCCCATTGCTTTGAGGGCAATGTCATTCAAGCACTGAAGGCAGACCTCTACGCCCTGAAGGACAAGGTGGAGTTGGAGGTGCTGAAGGAGCGCAAGTCGGTGGTCGCGGCGGTGGATGAATGCGCCGAAAAGATTGTCTGGACACCGGAGTTTCAGGCGCTCGATGGCGAGCATCAGGAGAAGATCCGGCGCAGCATCGAGACCCACAAGACAGGCCTCGATGCGGTCCACATGATCCCGATCTTGCGTGACAGGGCCAATGGCACGCGCACCAGCCTGATGCAGCAAATCCTGGCGGAAATTGCCCGGATGGCGCCCCCGCCTGCTGCGCCTTCCAAACCCGAGACGCCGGGGCTTGGCGAGCCGCCGCTGCGGCCAATCAAGCCATCAACCTACATCAACGCTTCACAAATCAAGGTGGCCTATCCGCGCCCCTACCTCGCGGAACAGGCCGATGTGGAGCAATACGTCAATGAACTGCGCAAGACCCTGCTGGCCGAGATTGCCGCAGGCAAGAAAGTGATCGTCTGATGGATACCAATGGCTTGAAGAAATTCGCGCAGAGCGCGCGCAACCTGCTGATCGATCAGGTGAGCGCAAAACTGACGGTGGTGCTGGACCCCACCTCGGCAGCAAGGCGCGAACAGCCGGCGGCGGTCAAGGCACTGGAAAGCGCAATCCGCGAGACAAGTGAACGGCAGGTGATCGAACAGGTGGCCTATACCTGGTTCAACCGCTTCACGGCGCTGCGCTTCATGGATGTTAACGGCTACACCAATCCGCGTGTGGTCTCGCCCGCAGAAGGCGCGACGCGGCCGGAAATTCTCGCGGAAGCCATGGCAGGCAATCTGCCGGAAAAGGCACCAGCCACCATTTCCGCTTTGCTGGAAGGCCGCAGCCCCTCCAACGATCCACAGGCGGAAGCCTACCGGCTGCTGCTGGTGCATGCCTGTAATGCCTGGCATGGGGCCATGCCCTTCCTGTTTGAAAAGGTGGGCGATTATACCGAACTCTTGATGCCGGAAGATCTGCTGTCGCCCACATCCATCCTCGCAAAGCTGCGCGAGGCGATGGCGGAGGATGCCTGCGCGGATGTCGAAATCATCGGCTGGCTTTACCAGTTCTACATCTCGGAAAAGAAGGATCAGGTCTTTGCCGGGCTGAAGAAGAACATCAAGATCACGGCGGAAAACATTCCCGCCGCAACCCAGCTTTTCACCCCGCACTGGATTGTCCGCTACCTCGTGGAAAATTCGCTGGGGCGGCTGTGGCTGCTCAATCGTCCCGGCTCGAAGCTCGCCGCGCAGATGGACTATTACATGGCGCCGGAAGAGCCGGAAACCGACTTCCTGAAGATCGGCAAGCCGGAAGAGATCAAGATCTGCGATCCCGCCTGCGGCTCCGGCCATATGCTCACCTATGCCTTCGATCTGCTCCATGCGATCTATGAGGAGGAAGGCTATGACCCGACGGATATTCCCGCGCTGATCCTGAAGCATAATCTCACCGGCATCGAGATCGATGACCGCGCGGGCGCATTGGCGGCCTTTGCGCTGTCCATGAAGGCGGCAGCGAAACTCGGCCGCCGCCGCTTCCTGCGCATGGGGGTAAAGCCCGATATCGTTGTGCTGCAAAACGTCAGTTTCACATCAGCCGAGCTGACGGATGTGGCCGCCGTGGTGGGCAAGGATCTATTCACCGATGCGCTGCGCGAAACGCTGACTCAGTTCGAACAGGCCAAGAATTTCGGCTCGCTGATCGTGCCAAAACTGCGCGATCCGTCAGAAACGCTGCGGCTGATCGAGGCACGGGATTTCAGTGCGGATTTGCTGTTGAAGGAGATGCAGGCGCGTGTTGTGGACTTGCTGCGCATGGCCGAAGCGCTATCGGCTAAGTATCATGTGGTGGTGGCGAACCCGCCTTACTTGGGGAGGGCAGGCGCTAACGACACTCTTTCGTCATGGGTACAGAAAAGATACCCCGACAGTAGGGCAGACCTGTACGCAATGTTCATCGAGAGATGTAGAGAACTTTCAAGGCCGGGTGGCCTCTTTGCGATGATCACCATGCAAGGCTGGATGTTCTTGTCAACCTTCGAAATGCTCCGTAGGCAACTTATAGTAGACAACCACATCGCAACTATGGCGCATCTGGGCGAACGAGCATTCGATTCTATAGGTGGAGCGGTAGTCTCCACCACCGCATTCGTTTTTGAGCGAAAGAAGCGACCCGCAGGACGAGGAGACTATATTCGTTTGATTGATGGCAGAAACGAAAAGGACAAGCGAGAGTCCCTTTTGGATGCCATTAGAGATAGACAGTCGCCATTGCGGAGTTCGGCGTCAACGGGCGATTTCGTAAAGATCTCCAGCGCCCCTATTGCCTATTGGGTATCTCCTCTTTTGTTTGACCTTTTCAAAGAGGGAGCTCCTATCAAGCAGAAGGTTTTTTCGAGAGACGGACTGAATACCGGTGACAATGAACTATTCATTAGGCAGTTCTGGGAAATCTCGTGCCGGACCACCCACGCTGGATCAAACTCAGCCCACGATTTTTGGTCATCAGGCGCTCGTTGGGCTCCGCTTATCAAGGGAGGAGCCTACAGAAAATGGTATGGTAACCTGCAGCATGTAATCACTTATGACAAACAAGGATACGAGCTGCTTTCTCGATCCGGAAACAAGCTCCCGTCGCGCGAGTTCTACTTCCGGGAATGCTACGCATGGACACGTATTTCCAGTCCTGCAGGCTCGTTTAGATATTACCCAAACGGTGCAATATTCGAGAGCGCAAGTTTATGCGTATACTCTGACAGAGCACATGATCTGCGTGAAGCCTTAGCCTTCTCTAACAGCAGTCTCGCACCCCTTGAGCTTGCTGCACTCAGCCCAACGGTCAATCTGCTTTCAGGATACTACGACATGCTTGTGATGCCGCCGTTGAGCGGACAATCTGGTGCTGTGATCCGCATTTGTGAAGACTGCATTAATCTCGCCAGGTTGGACTGGGACGCCTATGAAACCTCCTGGGACTTCACGATCCTCCCGTTGCTTTCCCGTAACCATCGTGGGGTTTCGCTTACAGAGACCTACGAAAACCTGCGCGGCTACTGGCACTTCATGACCGACGAAATGCGTGCCTTGGAGGTCCAGAACAACCGCATCTTCATCGAAGCCTCTGGTCTGGCCGACGAACTCGCGCCTGATGTGCCGGTCGAGCAGATCACGCTCGCCTGTAACCCGGCCTACCGCTATGGCGTGAAGGGCACGGTGGAAGAGCGGGAAGCACGGTTGAAGGCCGACACCATGGCCGAGTTCCTCTCCTATGCCGTCGGCTGCATGTTCGGTCGCTACAGTCTCGATGCGCCGGGGCTGATCCTTGCCAATCAGGGTGAGACGCTTGCAGATTATCTGGCCCGCTTGGCGGACAAGGGCGTGACGGAGCCGAGCTTCATGCCGGATGCGGACAATGTGATCCCCGTGCTGGATGGCGACTGGTTTGCGGATGACATTGTCGGCCGCTTCCGCAAGTTCCTGCGCGTGACCTTTGGCGAAGAGCGTTTTCGCGAGAACCTTGCCTTCATCGAGGCGCAGATTGGCGACATCCGCAAATACTTCACCAAGACCTTCTATGAGGACCATCTGAAGCGCTACAAGAAGCGGCCGATCTACTGGATGTTCTCAAGCCCCAAGGGCACTTTCCAGGCGCTGATCTACATGCACCGCTACCGGCCCGAGACGGTCTCCGTGCTGCTGAACGATTATCTGCGCGAGTTCATCCGCAAGCTGGAGGCCGAGCGGGCGCGGCTGGAAAAACTTGAAGACGACACTTCCGCCAGCCAGTCGGCCAAGACCAAGGCGATGAAGGATGTAAGCGCCATCGCCAAGCAGATCGCCGAGCTGATGGAATGGGAACGCGATGTGATCTTCCCGCTGGCACAGAGGAAGATTGAGATCGATCTGGATGACGGTGTGAAGCGCAACTACCCGCTGTTCGGCGCGGCTCTGAAGCCCATCAAGGGTCTGGAGGCGGCGGATGAATGATCGCATTGCCGCAAGCCTCCGGCGTCTGTTCGACGAGCACGGGATCGTTTTCTGGTACGATACCGACCGCGATATGCGCGAGACGTTCGACACGCTCGATCTTGCGGGCGTTACCAAGCTGGAGATTGCCAACAACGAATTCGGCCTGAAATACCGCATCCTTCAGCAGGAGCCCGATGGCCGTTTCCTGTTGTTCAAGGACGGACCTGAGCCGCCAATGGCTGACAACTGGCTTCTGGATGTGCAATTGGCCACCACCGTGTTCAAGGCCGATCAGGCCGCGCTTTGGGTGGCGGAACTGGGCGTGCCACTGCAATTCATCGATACGGTGCGCGCCCATGCCGGCTTCTTTACTGCCAAACCCCGGATCGACGCGCTGAAAAAACTGCTGCACACATCCGACACCCAGACCCAGATGCGCCTGAAAATGCTGGCCGTCTGCGTGGGCGCCGAGGGTGGTTTGGATATAGTGATCGAAGCGCTGCTGGGCGATCTTGCCGCGGCTAAGGATGACGGTCTGCGGCTGATCGACCGCTCTGCCCTGACGAAATTCTTCTGGACCCAAGTTGGTCAGGCCTATGGCTACAAACCGACTGAGTCGGATTTCGAGGACTTCGCCATCTCCCTCTTCCAATCCGCCTATGCCCGCGTGTTGGGCGAGGATGGGGCGCTCAATGTCGAGGCACTGCTCGTTTTCCGCCGCTGGAAGAACAACCGCCATTGGGCGAATGCCTTCGAAACCCTCTCTGCCCGCTATCAGGATTTGTTGGAGATTCCCGCCGACTTGAAGAAGCGTGATTTCCGCACCTTCGTTTCCATTGACCATTTCGAAGAGATCGACCGCGAGATCATCCGCCAGATCGTGCAGGCGCTTTCGGCACAAAGCGTGGGCGCGCCGGAGGTGCTGACTTGGGTGCGCGAACGGCGGCAGAGCCATTGGTATCCGAGATACGAGGACATCTATCAGGCCATCGGTTTCGCCACTGAGTTTCAGCAGGCACTGGCGGAGGCGCACCTCGGCATGACCAGCGTGGCCGAGGGTGTGCAGCGCTATGTCAGCACCTGGTACCGGCTCGACCAGCTCTACCGCAAATTCATCTACCACATGCAAAAGAGCGGTCGGGCGCAACTACTGGCCGATCTCTATGAGTCCGTCGAGAACCGCTACACCAACAGCTACGTTCTGGCGGTGAACGACGCATGGCAGGACCAGATTGCGCGATTGAGCGACTGGAAAATCCCCGGCTACCCATCGCAGGCCGATTTCTATCGTGAACAGGCGGCGGAGTATCGCCGCAAGGACCAGAAGGTTGCGGTAATTATTTCCGATGCACTTCGTTTCGAGGTTGCCGAGGAATGCCTGCGCCGGATCCGAGCGCTGGATCGGTTCGATGCCGATTTGAAGCCGATGATCAGTTCGCTTCCAAGCTACACTCAGCTCGGCATGGCTGCACTCCTCCCGCACAACGGGTTGGCGATTGCTGAGGATGGCAGTGGCGATATTCTCTCAGGCGGTGAAAACACCCGAGGTCTGGCTGCTCGAGAAAAGCTGCTGGCTGCAGGTCGCAGCGGCGACACTGCAAAGGCGCTGAAGTTTGAAGACGTGATGAATATGCGCGTCGATGACGGAAAGGCGCTCTTCCGCGACAACCACATCATCTACATCTACCACAACCGCATCGACGCGATTGGCGACAAGATGCAAACGGAAGAACTGCTGCCGGAAGCAGCCGAAAACGCCATCGAGGATCTGACCAAGCTGGTGCGCAAGCTGACGTCCGCCAACTTCTCGAATATCCTCATCACCGCCGACCACGGCTTCCTTTATCAGCATCGCGCCCTGGATGAGAGCGATTTCGCGATCGCCGACCCAAAGGGTGACGAGATCCTGTTCCGCAACCGCCGCTTCGTGATTGGTCGAGGTCTTGCGGCAACCGATGGAATGAAGCATTTCACGGCTGCAAATCTTGGCCTCTCCGGGGATTTGGACGTCCTCATACCGAACTCCATCAACCGTATGCGGGTGAAAGGTGCCGGCAGTCGTTTCGTTCACGGCGGTGCCAGTCTGCAGGAGATCGTCGTTCCCGTCATCCGGGTGGGTAAACAGAGGGAGGCGGATGTCGGTCAGGTCGAGGTGCAGATCCTCGTTTCGGGCCGCAGCCTGATCTCTTCAGGGCAAACGGCTGTCACGCTTTATCAGTCGCAGCCGGTGTCGGAGAAGATGCGACCGCGCGAGGTATTGGCGGGCATCTATGCGACAGACGGAACCTTGATTTCCGACGAATACACTCTCGTTTTCGACTTCACTTCCGACAATCCCCGCGAACGGGAGATGCCGCGCAAGTTCCTGCTGTCACGAGAGGCCGACCGTTTCAACAATCAGGATGTCATCCTGAAACTGCGCGAGCGCGTGGGTAAGACACGCCTTTATCAGGACTATGCTACGCATCGCTTCCAATTGCGCCGCGGCATGACCACCGACTTTGATTTCTGAGGACGGGCCCATGAGCGATCTCGACAGCAAGATCAACGAACACTTCGCTGGCTTCGTCGTCCGCAAAGACCTTGTGAAGGCCGTGAAGGGCAATGCGATTGTGCCCACCTACGTGCTCGAATACCTGTTGGGCCAGTATTGCGCCACGGACGATGAGGCATCGATCCAGACGGGCATCGAGACGGTTAAGGACATCCTGCGCAAGCACTATGTTCACCGCAGCGAGGCGGGGTTGATCCAGTCCACCATCCGCGAGCGCGGCCGCTACAAGGTAATCGATCAGATCAGCGTGTCGCTCAACGAAAAAACCGACAGCTATGAGGCGGTATTCGAGAACCTCGGCATCAAGAAAGTCGCTGTCGACAGCACGACCGTAAAGTCCCATCCCAAACTGCTGGTCACCGGCGTCTGGTGTATCGCCGATGTACAGTACGAGTTCACCGAGGAAGCACGGACTTCCCCTTGGATCCTGGAATCCATCAAGCCAATCCAGATCGCCAAGGTGGATTACGAACAGTACCGCGATGTTCGCCAGGCCTTCACCACCGATGAATGGATCGATCTTCTGATGCAGAGCATCGGCTTCCGCCCGGAAGTCTTCGGGCGGCGGAGCAAGCTTCTGCAATTGCTACGCCTCATCCCGTTCGTGGAGCGGAACTATAACCTGATTGAACTGGGTCCCAAAGGGACCGGCAAGTCACACGTCTATTCGGAATTCTCGCCGCACGGTCAGTTGATCTCCGGCGGTGAGATCACGATCCCCAAGCTGTTCGTGAACAACTCGAACGGCCGCATCGGCCTCGTCGGCTACTGGGATGTGGTGGCGTTTGACGAGTTTGCAGGACGCGAAAAGACCGCCAACAAGGCGCTGGTCGACATCATGAAGAACTACATGGCCAACAAGACCTTTTCCCGCGGGGTAAACCCTATGGGCGCAGAGGCCAGCTTCTCCTTTGTCGGCAATACTGACCACAACGTTCCCTATATGCTGAAGAACAGCGACCTGTTCGAGGCACTGCCGAGCCAGTTTCACGACTCGGCCTTTATCGACCGTCTCCACGCCTATTTGCCTGGGTGGGAAATCGACGTCATTCGCGGCGAAATGTTCACGAAGGGATACGGCTTCATAGTCGACTATCTGGCCGAAATCCTGCGCCATCTGCGATCCGAGGATTTCTCAAATCGCGTGCATCGGTACTTCAAGGTCAGCGAAAAGATATCGGAGCGTGACCGCACCGCAATCTCCAAGACCATGTCTGGGCTCCTCAAGCTGATCTTTCCTGATGGCAGTCAGACAGAGGCTGAGGTCGATGAATTGCTACGTCTCGCCATGGAAAGCCGCAAACGTGTGAAGGATCAGCTCGCACGCATCGACAGCACCTACCCTGAGGTGGACTTCCATTTCTTAGGCGTTGACGGTGTGAAACGAAATGTAACGACGGTAGAAGAAGAAGAGTACCCGCAATTCTACCACACAAGGGGTCGCCGTGGTGGCGAGGAGAATGAAGATACGCCGCTCGATTCTGTAGTCGCGCCGGTAGATGCGAGGAAGGAAGGAGCGACGCCGTTTCTAGCACCGGATCAGCCTCCAGCCCCAGGTCCCGTTGCGCTAGCAGAAGGACATTTCGTCTATGCGGAGAACCGCAAGGGCGTCAGCTATGACAAGCTGTTCGGTTCTTATCTGGATGGAGCCTCACTGGTCGTCGTCACAGATCCCTACATCCGGCTCTTCTACCAGATCCGCAATATGATGGAATTCGTCGAAATGCTCATCCGCCGCAAAAGGCCGGAAGATCAGATGAAGGTCCATCTCGTCACGGCCGCAGACGAAGTAAATATTTCGCGCCAGCGAGAATTGCTGGATTCGATTACCGCGGCATGCTCAGGTTCAGGGGTCGAGTTCATTTGGGCGTTCGACACCTCTGGAACCGCTCATGCCCGAGACATTGTCGCCGATACCGGCTGGAAGATTGTGCTTGATCGAGGGTTGGACATCTTCCAACCGCCAATCAAGACCGAAGGCTTCTCCCTCGGAGACCGCCTGCAAGAGCACCGGGCAATCAAGGGATTCTACGTGACGTATCTGCGGATTGCCGCGGAAGTGGATTAGATCAGTTATTCTCGCACGAGAGCAGAGCGTGCGCTTGCCGCAAGCACACGACACTCCCTTTTTACCAGCCGTGGTGGCAACCTTGCATGAGGATGGGTAAAGATACCACCCGAGTGTCCAGACCGCCCTCAGCGGCCTTTAAAATCCATTACAAAGTTGACGACGGGACCAATCGGCCCCGTTTTCGCGTTTCAGGTCACAACGATGGTCACGCCCGCCGTCACCGCCGCTCCGGTTGAATCCCCCGCCGACACCCACACCTGATACGTTCCGGCCTTCAATGCTCGTCCGGCGATCCTCCCCGTTGCGGCATTGAAGGTCGCGCCGATCGGAAGCTCTCCGAACATCAGGAACGACACGATCGGGCCGGAAGCTCCGGCAACGACCGGGCGCAGATCGATTGCGGCACCCGCTGTCATGGATGCCTCCCCGGATATGACGATCGTAAAGCCGGCGGGCGCTTCTGGTGGCATTGGAAGCGTCGGCGTCGAAGTCGTAGCAGGCGACGGCAGCACACCGGACGACGACGACCGCCAGACAATTTCGGAGGCGTGGACCGGTGCTGACCTGCCACTGAACTTTCATCCAGTGGCGATTAGAGCCCCGGCGGTTTTGAATACGCCAAGTGGCGCGGTGTGAGCAACCGGCGGAAACGCGAAGCTTTCAATTTGCGCAGCGTTGGAGCCGGTTGCGGCGATGGACCCGGCATAGTCGGCCGGGGTCTGATATCCGAGCGATGAGTGCGGCCGGAAATTGTTGTAATCTTCGGCCCATTCAGCGATGGCGCTTCGGGCATGATCGAGGCCGAAGAACAGGCTTTCGTTGAGCAATTCGTCACGCATTCGCCCGTTGAAGCTCTCGACATAGCCGTTTTGCATGGGCTTTCCCGGCGCGATGTAATGCCACTCGACCTTGTGATCCTTCGACCAGGCAAGGATGGCATTCGAGGTGAGTTCGGTGCCGTTATCGGAGACAATCATTCCGGGCTTGCCGCGTCGTTCGATCAGCATCGTCAGCTCCCGTGCGACACGGCGGCCGGAGATTGAGGTGTCTGGAATTGCTGCCAGGCATTCACGCGTCACATCATCGACGATGTTGAGCACCCGAAACCTCCGTCCGCAGGCGAACTGGTCGTGGACGAAATCCAGCGACCAGCGGGCGTTTGCCTTCGCTTCGACCAGGATCGGAGCACGCGTGCCGACAGCACGGCGTCGGGCCTTCCGCTTGCGTACTGAAAGCCCTTCCTCGCGATACAGCCGATAGATGCGATTGACGCCGGACGGCTCTCCCTCCCGCCGAAGCAGGACGAACAGTCGACGGTAGCCGAAACGCCGTCGCTCATTAGCCAACTCGCGCAGCCTTGCTCGCAACTCGGTCTCCACCGGTCGGTTCGACCGGTAACGGATCGTCTTGCGATCGGCAGATATGATCTGGCAGGCCCGCCGTTCCGAAAGCCCCATGACGGTCTTCAGGTGCGTGACGGCTTCACGCTTGGCGGCGGACCCTACCATTTTTTTTCGAGAAGCTCGCGGAGTGCGGCCGCATCAAGCATCTGTTCGGCGAGCAGCTTCTTCAGCCTGGCGTTCTCGTCCTCAAGCGCCTTCAGCCGCTTCGCCTCAGAGACCTCCATGCCGCCGTATTTGGCTTTCCAGTTGTAAAACGTTGCTTCTGAAATTCCATGCCTGCGGCAAAGGTCGGCCACCTTCGCGCCAGCCTCCTGCTCCTTCAACACCGCAATAATCTGCTCTTCCGTAAATCGCTGCTTCTTCATGCGTCCGTCCTTTAATGGGCCGGACTCTAATCCATTCTGGAGGAAATTCGCAGTGGCAGGTCACCGAGGTCAAGCGTCCTTAATGTCAACCAGTTCATTCAGAGTAAAGCTAGGACGACCGTGTCCGATCTGGACAACATGGAGATTTATTTCCACAAATCTGTGAAGCCAGTCACGGTTCAAGATGTCGGGATCCTCCACACTGGCACCTACCTTCCCTCGTATCACGCCTATTTCGCCCCCGACTTTAAACTCGAAGGTACGTCCTTGCGGCAATACTCCTTGGAGCTCTCCCCGGTATACCTCCACGGTTTCGCGAACGCTTTCCTTCATTAGGCGATCCCGAGATTTCCTTAGTTGGTCAATATCCCGATACCGAAACGCTGTGTCTTTGAACTCTAGGCCACACCACGCTTCGTTCTTAGAGAGATAACTCAGGAACGAGGCAATTTTCCGGATTGCCCTAGGGTGCAGTTCAGAGACAACCTCTGTAACAGCCTCCTCAGTGCTCTCAGCCGACACTTTGAATAGTGACACGATTGTTGCCATTGCTTCTTCTGCACCGCCAGATTCAGAGAACAATTCAGATTGCAGATGAGGTAACTCAAACTCAAATCCGAAAGATCCTACCGCTGTTCCGGTGATCAGGAGTTGGTTCTTGGCCTTGTCTGGAATTGGTCCCATGTATTTGAGACGATCTTTGATGCCCGCGATCGTGGCTGTGTAAGCTTCCGTAAAAAATATAGAAGCCTTACTTCCGAACTCGGCAGCAATACCATTGCTCCCTCTGACCGGTTCACCCCTGAAAGTAAGTTGCATCCTTTCGGGTTCGCTCAAGGCAACTACCGCGTTGACGGACTCTCTAGCAAGTTGCAGTCGTTGCTCGAAACCAAAGCGTTCCAGCACGTTTTCTTCCGGAATTTGGGCAAGGAGCGCCTCTAGCTCGACGATTTCAGCGGCCAAGGTGTTGCTGCCTTTTTTCATTGCTCCACCTCCTTGTCAGCCATTGATTTTAGCAGGTCGTGCGCAACGATGTCATCCGTCTGATCGAGGTTCACCCGAACGAAGCCTTTCCATCTACTTTTTCTCGTATGTGACCACATGCTATACCAGTAGGCTACCATGTGAACGTTGTACTCTTCCATCGCTTGACTCAGGATCATCGGATACCCGTCTACTCGGAACCGGGCCTTCGATGTCTTTACGTGGAAAAGATGATGAGCTTGGCTAAAAAGGTCAGCTTGCGTGACACCCGCCGGCAGGCTGAAGAAAGTTACGACATCCACGTCGTTGGGTGAACGATTATCTAGTACCTCAATGTTTTCCATGAAGCTGCCATCTAGCCATTGAAAACCCGAAAGGACGCTCAGCGAGTAGAGCTCCTGACGGTATTCCAACAGTCCGGCTAGTATAGCTCTTCGGTCCTTGGATGTCCCAAAATTCCGTACGACTTCGGACATCGAAGCAGGATATGGGGATCTGTCTAAGCTATGGCCTGGCTGACCAGGACGTATAGGAGGGAGGATTCCAACACTGCTCCATGATGGAATCAAGGCTGCACCTCAGGACGCTTCATAAAATCATATCCCCTTTTAAGTCTTGTGAGGATACAGCCGCAAATTGAATAAAATGTAAACCGGATGTCTTGCTGAGCAATCGGACATGGCTGCAAATGTGGTTCTTATCCATTGACAATTTGCGAAAGAGAAACTACCCACACCTCCACCCAAACGACGATTTAGAGATACATTTATCAATGAGTTATGGACAATTTGGTAGAGAGTCCCACCCTCTCCGTCATCATGAACCTTGAGTAGGCGACGGTTCCCGGACATATAAATCCCACCAGAGCAATTTGTCGGAAAAGAGATTCCATTCATTGGGCCACGCTCCCGGCACTCAAAGGATTCTTCCCAACCATTTCCACGGCACCGGTAGCCACACAAGCGCAATGGAATTCGGGCCTCCAGACGCTTTTCGCGGGCGCTCTTTTTCTATCCCCTGATATTCAGATGCCTCAACACTGCGCCCATGCTACGAGGTGGCCAGACGCAACACAACGAGATATGCCGATGCTTACCTGGATACAGCTTGATCGCGCGACCATTCCCGGAGATGGGGGTGAATTGCGCCTGAAACAACGCGGGAGCGAATTTTCCATCATGCTCGGCTCGACAGAGCTGATGAACAGCAGGTTGAGCGGCTCCGAAGAGGCGCTGGCTACGCTGTGCTGTGAGCGTATCGCGGGACGGAACAACGCCAGCATCCTGATCGGTGGCCTCGGTATGGGTTTCACATTGCGGGCGGCCCTGAGCGAACTGCCAGACGATGCTCGGGTTACTGTGGCGGAGCTTGTTCCGGCGGTGGTTGATTGGGCCCGGGGACCGATGTCGGATCTCCACGAGGGCAAGCTCGACGATCCCCGTGTGGCCATCAGTATAGGTGATGTTGGTGCGCTGATCCGGTCCCAGAAAACGGCTTACGATGCCATTCTGCTCGATGTCGACAACGGTCCCGATGGGCTGACGCGCGCCTCCAACGATAGCCTCTACGATCGCAGCGGTCTTCTTGCCGCCAGAAATGCCCTGCGTGCGAACGGTGTGCTTGCGGTCTGGTCATCTGCACCGGATAGCGCTTTCACACGTCGAGTGCGAGAAGCGGGTTTTGCTACCGATGAGGTGAATGTGCGCGCCAATGGAAAACGCGGCGGTGCCCGCCATGTCTTGTGGATGGCGACCAAGCGCTAGCGTTCCGGTTCTCCCTGCGGTGACCTGCAGGACCATATCAGTTGGATGTCCGGATTGGTTGCTGGCGCGCCGGAATTATCCTTGCCCCCCCTTTGCGGGGCATCCTACGCATCGTCGTGATCACAAACGGAGATCACTATGGCGACCATCAGAAAACTCAGAGGGCGGTGGCAAGCAAAGGTGTGCCGTCGCGGAATGTCTCACAACAAACCTGCTGCCGCGTTCAGACAACGAATGACATCGGCACCAAGCTGCTGAGTGTTTTTCAATCCACCCTTGGAGTTTAACAAATCGACCCCGATATCTGCCGCGACCGAACGTAGCGCCTCTTTGACTATGACCTTTTGCGGTTCTCCGTTGCGAAAAATACGGATCGCGCCATTTTCATATTTTACAATCTCGAAGTCGGAATAAGGGGCTTTCCCGGCTATTTCAAGAGACTCAACGGGACGTTCTTCGCGCGTTGCCCGTTTGATCAGATAGACAAGCTTGCTACCCTGTTCCCGCATTAGTTGACGAGCCGTTTCCACTTGCGCGTCCAAAAGCTCTTCCACCGAGACGCCTTTTTCGTCATCGATGTTGACCCGGAGGACCATCACGCGATCCACATGATTAAACGTGTTCAGATTGAAATCGACGTGAGTGGAGCTGGTAATGGTTTTGACCGATATTCGTTCATTTGAAGCGGACACTACGTCATAGCCCCGCTGATTGGTATCGAGGGCCATCTGACCACGAGTAATCATCGCGGCGTAAAGTTCGCCAATGCGCCCAGTCAGGTGATTGAGCTCGCCGGGGCTAACACCCCAACTGATTTCCTTCTCGAACCAAGATAGCGCTTCGGCAAGCGACTGGATTATCTGGACTTGGGTGAGTGTTGGTCGGTCGGTTACAGCAAGCATGCTCTTGTTTCCGTTTCAGTCCAAGCTGATGATCTTGGCAGGTGCAAACCGTTCCAGCTTTTTCAGTCCGGATATCATTCCTTTGCCCGGCATGGGTGTTCCGACCGCGCCTTTCAGCCAACATTCTTTCTTCGGCTTGATATAGGTAAAGGCCACGCACTGCTTCTCGTCGATGCACGCCAGGCGACATTCCAGAGGAGTTCTCGCCGAACGCTCTGGACGCCGGGATAAATCGCCACCGGGTAGATCGACGTCATCAAACAGAGCTGATTGCGGATCGATCGTTCCGAGCATGATGGCAGATGGGTCTGCTTCTGCTCCACTCAGAAAACGACCTGAGAAGGCAACGCTATTGCCGTCAGCTCGCCCCGCGCTGGATTTTAGAAAGCAGTTCGGACCTTTCTTGATTTTGGGATTGGCATTGTATGTGAAAGCTTTGCACTGGCCGTTCATAATCAGACAACGTTGAGCACATTCGCTAGCGTCCGCGACCCGCTGCGATGAAATGTCGTCACCGAATAGGTCTAGCCCAGTGTAGATGGCAATGCGATTGGGTCGCCGTGTGAACTCATCGAGGGTCGACAGTTTCGCCTGTTGTTGTTTTGAGTCTGGCGCAGGCGGCGATGTGCGACTATCTCCCAGTAGATCAGCATCAATTGGTTTCTGGTCGCTATCTTGGCCAGCGACTGCCACGGGAACATTGATAGTCGTGGGTGTCGTTGATTGTTCCTGCGCCGTTCGATTGAGCTTGTATTTATCCACCTCGTCTTGGCTGAATATATGCATGTCGTCAGGGGGCGTCTTAAACATGACGTGCATGACTTCCACTGGCGTCCCAAAGCGATTGAGGACTTCGATAATGTCCGAGATCGCGAGTTGTGCGCCTACGAGGTCCGGTGAGTCGGACGAAATCTGATGAACGCCCAAGGCTCCATCGACCTTCCGCTCACTACCGGCGAGAAAAACGAACGAACAGGCGGATAGACACTTGCTTTCTTTTGGAATGTAGGTCGCCAGCTTGCGTTGTTGGATATCGTCCGCAATGAGCAAACCCATCTGGACATTACCACCGGGGCTATTGAGGGTGACGAGCTTCGCATTTGGCGCTGCCTGGAGCGCGCGGCGAAAATTTAGGCCTGAATTGACGTCGATATCGCCATTCAATGCGATCACGTCCGGATTTGCGTCGCTTACAGTAAAAGGGCCGAATGTTCTCTCTCCGGCAAATGCTCCGGAAAAAGTTGCCACCAAAATAACGCTGGCGCTAACAAAGCGAAGTAATCCACGCATACGCAATACCCTTTACCCATGCATATCAAACTATACTGACGCCGCGCGTGCAAGGCGCTCAATTATAAATCGCCTATGATTTTTGATTGCAGTTAATGCGTGTGATTGCTGCGCCGGGATAATCCTTGGCCCCCTCTCCGGGGCATCCTACGCATGATCGACAATGAATGTTGGAGATCACCATGGCGACAATCAGAAAACTCAGAGGACGTTGGCAAGCGCAGGTGCGCCGTCGCGGCTTGAAGCCCCGGTGCAAATCTTTCGACACGAAGCTCGAAGCTGAAAAGTGGGCGCGCGACCTCGAAGCACAGGTCGACAGGTTCGGTGCGGCCCCTGACACGAAAATCCTTGAAAGCACTACGCTCGGACAGCTTCTCGAACGATACCAGCGCGAAGTTTCGCCTTTGAAGCGCGGCTCCGTGGTCGAATGCACCGCACTCGAAATGCGGCTTACCTGCAAGGGCATCGTGGGTTATCCCGCCCTCGCCTTCGATTAAGGCATCTGCTTCTTTTGAACCGGACAGGCGCGCGGCAAGGCTTATCAACACCGGCTTCCAGAGTGCGGGAATGTCGCAAATTGAGCGATCGCCGTAGTGGATGATTGGGAGACCAGATGCCGCGAACGACTTGCGAACGCGGGTCACCGGCAGAAGTGTCGGATCATCGATCATTTCCCGCGAGTGCATCGAAGACAAGTCCGGTGAGAAAGTTCGACGATTGCGCATCGCCGCATACTTTGGCAAGCCAACCGTCAGCCAGCGCTTCCGATTGAGTGATACGCAGCCAAATATGAAATTAGCGCAAATGCCAGTGAAAACCGGTAACGTTGCGCGGCGCCATCTCGCGACCAGAGATGATAACCAACTGAAGGACTTCTGATGGGCTGGAAGACGCCGAAATTCGAGTACGTAAATGGCTACAAAATCGTTGAAGTAGACGGTCCGATCTTCAAGGTATTCGACGGCAATCGTCAACTCGGAGACGATTTTCCCTATTCCGGCGAGGCTATTGCTCACGCTAAGTTCTTGCCGAAACGCGAGCCGCACCAGTAGGCGAGAACACGGCTGATGACTGTCCCGCTTCCTTCGACACTGGAGCAGCTCGGCTGGTCTGCATTTTTTGCGGATCAACTCAGAGACGGCGACGCTGGCCTCGCGTCCAAGCGTATATCATCTGTCCACCGCTCGCGCATCGAGGCAATCGATATGACAGGGCCCGTTCGCCTGGAGCTCCCGGGCAATAGTAATACGGCCGACTTCGCAGTCGGAGACTGGATACTTGCCGACCCG
>Ga0308171_1001165_pt1 | contig 38804 bp, 29 predicted proteins | sample PhyGR1_FD_202135 | JGI IMG/M metagenome (GOLD analysis project Ga0308171, IMG submission 202135) | Phyllosphere microbial communities from UC Gill Tract Community Farm, Albany, California, United States - DLSLSG.R1 | ecosystem: Host-associated > Plants > Phyllosphere > Unclassified | place: USA... | reverse complement strand
GGCCAGCAGGGTAGGTATATGTTTTTTCATACGCGGTATCGAGAATTCCATGAAAACTGGCATCATGCCGACAATCGGGTCAGAGACTAACTTACTGCCCGGCGTTGCGCCAGTGTTAATCCTGGTCTGTCAGCGTTGCCGTTAGGCGCTGAGATAAATGACAGGTATGATAATGCAATTTTCAGCCGCAAGCATGGCGAATTGAGGAGTTTATGCGCTACTGGGGAAAAGTTATGGGTCTGGCGGTGGGATTACTTTCCGGCGCAGGCTTTTGGGGTATTGTGATCGGTTTGATCATTGGCCATATGATTGACAAAGTACGCGGCGCACAAGGCAAGGCTTACTTCTCAAATAATCAGACCCGACAGACACTGTTTTTCAGCACTACCTTTCAGGTGATGGGCCATCTGACCAAGTCAAAAGGGCGCGTCACAGAAGCAGATATTCAGATTGCTTCGCTGTTAATGGAAAGGATGCAGCTGCACGGTGACTCCCGCACGGCTGCTCAGCGCGCATTCCGCGAAGGCAAGCAGGCGGATTACCCGTTACGCAGTAAACTGCGTGAACTGCGCAGCGCCTGCTTTGGCCGGTTCGATCTCATCCGGATGTTCCTGGAGATCCAGATTCAGGCGGCCTTTGCCGACGGTTCACTGCATCCCAACGAGCGCCAGGTGCTCTATGTGATTGCCGAAGAGCTGGGCATTTCGCGCGGTCAGTTCGATCAGTTCCTGCGCATGATGGAAGGCGGCCAGCAGTTTGGCGGCGGTCAGCGCGGTTCAGGCGGTTTTCAGCAGGCGCAACGTGGCCCAACGCTGGAAGATGCCTGTAGCGTGCTGGGTGTGAAGAGCAGCGATGACGCCACCACGATCAAACGCGCTTACCGTAAACTCATGAGCGAGCATCATCCTGACAAGCTGGTGGCGAAAGGGCTGCCGCCAGAGATGATGGAGATGGCGAAGCAGAAAGCGCAGGAAATTCAGGCGGCGTACGATCTGATTCGTAAAGAGAAAGGCTTCAAGTAATTACCCGGTCCTGTGGCCTCTTCTGCAACAGAGGAGGCCACGGCGACACTCCTGTAATAAACCTTAAAAATCGGCAGGCTGACGAAACGTCATGGCATTAGCAAATGCCGGATGGGTAATGGTCAGTGACTCCGCATGCAGCAGCAAACGGGGTGCCATCGCTTTGGCCTCCGGATGCGCATAGAAGTTATCTCCCAGAATCGGATGGCCCAGCGCCAGCATATGCACCCGCAGCTGGTGTGAGCGGCCGGTAATCGGTTTCAGCGAAACACGTGCACTGTTATCCGCCCGATACTCCAGCACCTGATACTCCGTCTGCGCGGCTTTGCCGGTCTCGAAGCAGACCATCTGCTTCGGACGGTTTGGCCAGTCGCATATCAGCGGCAGATCAACCAGCCCCTCTTCCTTCTCCGGATGACCCCAGATGCAGGCCACGTAGGTTTTGGACGGCTCGCGCTCACGAAACTGTCGTTTCAGCTCGCGTTCCGCCGCCTTGGTCAGTGCTACCACCATCACGCCGCTGGTCGCCATATCCAGCCGGTGGACAGATTCCGCCTGCGGAAAATCACGCTGAATCCGCGTCATCACGCTGTCTTTGTGCTCGTCCAGCCGACCGGGTACCGAGAGCAGACCGCTGGGTTTATTCACGACCATGATGTGCGCATCCTGATAAAGGATGTGCAGCCAGGGTTCACGCGGTGGATTGTAAGGTTCCATGGGGCTTTCCAAAAATTAAGGGGCCATGCGGCCCCTGAGCTTACTGGTGTGTCACCACAATCAGGCGCAGCGCGTCGAGACGCCAGTTGGCCTCATCAAGACTTTCCAGCACCTGTTCACGGTTGCTTTCCAGCGCTTCGATTTCATCTTCACGGATATTCGGGTTGACGGCTTTCAGCGCATTCAGGCGCGAGAGTTCTGCGCCCAGCTTCTCGTTCGCTTCGGCACGCGCCGCGTCAATCACCGCACGCGCTTCGCTGACGACGCTCTGTTCGCCCTGAGTCAGAATCGCATGCACATCCTGCTGTACCGCATTCACCAGTTTGCTGGCGGTATGACGGTTAACCGCATTCAGCTGACGGTTGAAGCTTTCGAACTCCACTTTGCCCGCCAGGTTAGTGCCTTTGGTGTCCATCAGCAGACGGATTGGCGTTGGCGGCAGGAAGCGGGTCAGCTGCAGATGTTTCGGTGCCTGCGCTTCAACCACATAGATCAGCTCAACCAGCAGCGTTCCCACCGGCAGCGCCTTGTTCTTCAGCAGTGACAGGGCGCTGCTGCCGGTATCACCTGACAGAATCAGATCCAGACCGTTGCGGATCAGCGGATGTTCCCAGGTAATGAACTGGGTATCTTCGCGTGACAGCGCCTGCTCGCGGTTAAAGGTGATGGTGCAGCCATCTTCCGGCAGGCCAGGGAAATCGGGCACCAGCATGTGGTCGGAAGGCGTCAGCACGATCAGGTTATCGCTGCGATCTTCCTGGTTGATACCCACGATATCAAACAGGTTAAGCGCGAAGTTCACCAGGCCGGTGTCGTTATCCTGCTCGCTGATCGCATTCGCCAGCAGCTGAGCCGATTCACCGCCGTTGGAGTTCAGCTCCAGCAGGCGATCGCGACCCTGTTCCAGCTGCAGTTTCAGCGCGTCGTGCTGTTTGCGGCAGTCGGTGATAAACGTATCGAAGCCGTCGCTGTTTTCCGGCGCGGCCAGATAGCCGATCAGCTGCGAATGGACGCTGTCATAAATAGTGCGGCCGGTCGGGCAGGTGTGTTCAAACGCGTCCAGCCCTTCGTGATACCAGCGCAGCAGCACGGCCTGGGCGGTCTGCTCCAGCCACGGCACCAGAATCTGAATATCGTGCGCCTGACCAATACGATCCAGACGACCGATACGCTGCTCCAGCAGGTCCGGGTTAAACGGCAGGTCGAACATCACCAGGCGGCTGGCAAACTGGAAGTTACGGCCTTCAGAACCGATTTCGGAGCACAGCAGCACCTGCGCGCCATTCTCTTCTGAGGCGAACCAGGCGGCAGCACGGTCACGTTCAATGATCGACAGCCCTTCGTGGAACACGGCAGCGCGGATGCCTTCGCGCTCGCGCAGTACCTGCTCCAGCTGCAGCGCGGTGGCGGCTTTGGCGCAGATCACCAGCACTTTCTCTTTACGGTTGCTGGTGAGATAGCCCATCAGCCATTCCACGCGCGGATCGAAGTTCCACCAGGTGCCGCTTTCGCCTTCAAATTCCTGATAAATCTGCTCCGGATAGAGCAGGTCACGCGCCCGCTCTTCTGCGCTTTTGCGCGCACCCATAATGCCGGAGACTTTGATCGCCGTCTGATACTGCGCAGGCAGCGGCAGGCGGATCTGGTGCAGTTCGCGTTTCGGGAAGCCTTTTACCCCATTACGGGTGTTACGGAACAGCACGCGGCTGGTGCCGTGACGATCCATCAGCATGGAGATCAGCTCCTGACGCGCCTCCAGCTTGCCGTCACGGTCGCTGTTGGCAACCTGCAGCAGTGGCTCGATGTCCTGCTCGCCGACCAGATCGTTGATCCGGTTCATCTCCTCCTGAGAGATCGCTTTATCCGCCAGCAGCGCCGTGACGGCATCAGCTATTGGGCGGAAATGCTGCTGCTCTTCCACAAAGGCCGCGAAGTCATGGAAACGATTAGGATCGAGCAGGCGCAGACGGGCGAAATGACTCTCCATGCCCAGCTGCTCCGGCGTTGCGGTCAGCAGCAGAACGCCGGCGGTTTTCTCAGCCAGCTGTTCGATAACCTGATATTCACGGCTTGGCTCGCCTTCTGACCAGGCCAGATGGTGCGCTTCATCGACGACCAGCAGATCCCATTCGGCATCGGCCAGCATCTCAAGGCGCTGCTTGTTGCGGCGCACGAAGTCGAGTGAGCAGATAATCAGCTGCTCCGTTTCAAACGGATTATCGCTGTCGTGCTGCGCTTCGGTATAACGATCGTCATCAAACAGCGCAAAGCGCAGGTTGAAGCGGCGCAGCATTTCGACCAGCCACTGGTGCTGCAGGGTTTCTGGCACCACGATCAGGACGCGATCGGCACGGCCCGCCAGCAACTGCTGCTGGATGATCATCCCGGCTTCAATCGTTTTACCCAGGCCAACTTCATCGGCCAGCAGCACGCGTGGCGCGTGGCGACGACCCACATCGTGGGCGATATGCAGCTGGTGAGGGATCAGGTTGGTGCGCATACCGCGTAAGCCACTGATCGGCAGGCGGTACTGCTCACTCTGGTATTTACGGGCGCGGAAGCGCAGGGCAAAACGATCCATCCGGTCGAGCTGGCCGGCAAACAGACGATCCTGCGGCTTACTGAACACCAGCTTGCTGTCGAGCATCACTTCGCGCAGCATCACTTCACTTTCTTCGGTATCCAGACGGGTACCGATATAGGTCATCAGGTCATTTTCGTTGCGTACTTCATCGACGCGCATCTGCCAGCCTTCGTGGCTGGTGATGGTATCACCCGGATTAAAGATGACGCGGGTAACCGGCGAATCGTTGCGGGCGTAGAGGCGGTTTTCCCCCGTGGCCGGAAACAGCAGGGTGATCATGCGGGTATCGATCGCCACCACGGTGCCCAGTCCCAGTTCACTTTCCGTATCACTAATCCAGCGCTGACCTAATGTAAAAACCATATATTTTTTGCTCGAATTTTAACGTTTTTAGAGGTGTTCCCAAAGCTCAGGCAATAGCGTTACCGCCAGACAACGAGGTCTGGAGCGGGTGTAAGAGCGGTGAGTTTCAGGAAGGGCGCTATGGTACTGGATGGCAGGGCGTTCGTCACCTGTCAAAAAAGCCCCAGCTGTCCGGTAATAAGTGTAGCAAAGTCCCCTTCAACAAAGGGCAGAATCCCCTCTGCAACCGGCTGAAGCTGCTTCGTAACATAGTGGTCATAGTCCAGCGGTGTGCTGCGTGCCTCCAGTGGCTCAGGGCCTGCCGTGGCAATGACATAACGAATCCGGCCACCATTCTGATACTGCAATGGCCGGTTTAATTTACGATTCTGCTCATCGGCCAGCCGGGCGGCGCGCACGTGCGGCGGCACGTTTCGTTCATATTCCTTCAGCGGACGTCGCAGGCGCTTTTTATAGATCAGCTTATCGTCGAGTTCGCCTGCCAGCAGCTGCGCCACGGTGGTGCGGATGTAATCCTGCCACGGCTCCCGGTGGAAGATTCGATGATAGAGCTGCTGCTGAAACTCTTTTGCCAGCGGCGTCCAGTCGGTTCGTACCGACTCCAGTCCCTTGAAGACCATGCGTTCACCGTCGGCGTCGCGAATCAATCCGGCATAGCGTTTCTTGCTGCCCTGTTCCGCGCCGCGAATCGTCGGCATCAGGAAACGGCAGAAGTGGTTTTCATACTCCAGTTCCAGCGCGCTGGTCAGCCCGTGAGTCTGCTGCAGGTGGTCGCGCCACCAGGCATTCACTTTCTGCACCAGCTGCTGACCAATCGCGGCGGCCTGCTCTTCGCTGTGGGCGGACTTCAGCCAGACAAAGGTGGAGTCGGTGTCGCCATAGATAACGTCATAACCTTCCGCCTCAATCAGCGTGCGGGTCTGCTGCATGATGGCGTGACCGCGCAGGGTAATCGAGGAGGCGAGACGGGGATCGAAGAAGCGGCAGGCGCTGGTGCCCAGCACGCCGTAAAAGGCGTTCATGATGATCTTCAGCGCCTGGGACAGCGGCTGGTTTTTCTGCTTTTTCGCCGCTTCGCGGCCCAGCCAGATCTGCTCAACAATCGCGGGCAGGCAGTGTGTGTGCCGTGAGAAACGCGCTTCACGGAAACCCTCGACTGAATCGGCATCATCCGGATGAGCCAATCCCTCTACCAGACCCACCGGGTCGATCAGGAAGGTGCGGATAATAGACGGGTAAAGGCTTTTGTAATCCAGCACCAGCACCGAGTCATACAGGCCGGGGCGCGAATCCATCACATAGCCGCCCGGACTGGCTTCCGGGGCCACATCACCCATGTTCGGGGCGACAAACCCGGCGCGATGCATCCGCGGAATATAGAGGTGACCAAAGGCCGCCACCGATCCGCCGTGGCGATCGACGGCCAGGCCATTGACCGCCGCGCGTTCCAGCAGAAACGGCATAATCGCCGTTTTGTGAAAAATGCGCGTCACCAGCTCGCAGTCTTTCAGGTTGTAGCGTGCCAGCGCCGGTTTATCGTTGGCAAAGCGCCAGTTAATCTCTTCCATGCGATGCCACGGATTGTCGATCGCTTTCCCTTCACCCAGCAGCTGTTGCGACACCGACTCCAGGCTGAAAGACGGGAAATCCCAGAAGGCCGATTTCAGTGCGTCGATGCCATCGATGATTAACCGGCCACTGGCCTGAGCGAAAAAAACGCCGGGCTTGAAGCCATGTTCACGCCACTCCAGCGCGGCCTGCTGGCGGCCAAGACGAAGCGGGATACCGTAGCGATCGGCATGCTTTTGCAGAACGCGCAGGTCAAACTGCACCACGTTCCAGCCAATTAAGACATCCGGGTCATGTTCCTCAAACCACTGGTTCAGCGCTTCAAGCAGCTGAGGACGGCTGTCGAGATAGATCAGCTCGAAATCCAGCGTGCTGGCATCACCGTTGGCGGGGCCGAGCATATAGACCTGACGCTGACCGCAGCCCTCCAGCCCGATGCAGTAGAGCTCACCATGCTGTGTGGTTTCAATGTCCAGCGAGACCCATTTCAGCGGCGGGCGATAGTCGGGATGGGTTTTGAGCCGCGCGTTGACCACGCTGTCGCCGCGCTGCTCGCCGTCAAACCAGACCGGTGCGGTAATAAAACGCTCCATCAGGTAGCGCTCCGGCGGACGGATATCTGCCTCATAGACCGGGATGCCCTGTTCGCGCAGCCGTTTTTCGATGCGCTGTAGCTGACGATTCTGCGGGCAGTAGAGGCCAAAAACCGGGCGGCGGCGGAAATCTTTCAGCGCCAGCGACTGAATCCGAAACTGACGTTCATCTTTAAGTAATTCGCTGACCTGCGCCTGAAATTCCTCGGGAATAAACGCGACAGACTCCTGCACCGGCAGCACCACGCGCTGCGCGCCGGCATCGGTGGCCAGCCAGAGGATAATTTCGGTGCCATGCGGGCTGTCGCGCCAGTGGCGGGTGAGCAGAAAACCTGCGCGGGGCATATTCAGATGTTCTCCGGACTCAGCAATTCAGGGATGAGAAAACCGCTTAAGTATATCATGGATATTTATACAGTTCCCGCCGCTGCGTTTTGTCAACATTGTCCTACAATTCTTGCCTTGACGGTGTGTGGCTGGCTCTGGACAATCCAGCCTTCTGCTTTTACTTAGGATGATTATGGAAGCCTGGATTCAACAACTGATTACACAGTCTCTGGAATGGGCGCTGTTTGCCGTTGCGCTGGTGACGTTTCTGGAATCGCTGGCGCTGGTCGGGCTGTTGCTGCCAGGTACAGTGATGATGGCCAGTCTGGGCGCGCTGATCGGCAGTGGCGAGCTTGGCCTTTACCCGGCCTGGGCAGCGGGCTTTGCGGGCTGCCTGATTGGTGACTGGGTCTCCTATGGCATCGGCTGGAAATTCCAGGGGCCGCTGCACCGCTGGAAGTATCTGCAAAAGTATAAAGGCCTGCTGGATAAAACCGAGCATGCCCTGCATCAGCACAGCATGTTTACGATTCTGGTCGGGCGCTTTGTGGGTCCTACGCGTCCGCTGATCCCGCTGGCGGCGGGTATGCTGGAGCTGCCGGTGCGTAAGTTCCTGCCGCCGAACCTTATCGGCTGCATCCTCTGGCCGCCGCTCTATCTGCTGCCCGGTATTCTGGCGGGTGTGGCGATCGATGTGCCGAAGGCCGCGCAGGGCGGCAGCTTTAAATGGCTGTTACTCGGCGCAGCACTGCTGATCTGGCTGGGTGGCTGGTTATGCTGGCGCTGGTGGCGCAGCGGCAAGAGCCGCGACTGGGCAACCGCCTGGCTGCCACCTGAACGCCTGCGCTGGGCAGGACCGCTGGGGCTGGTGATCGCCGTCGCGGCGTTTGTCGGCATTCAGTTCCATCCGATGATGCCCGTTTTCCGGCATCTGCTGTGGCAGGTTTTCTTCGCCTGACGCTTAACGACGCGGGATGCCGAGCACTTCGGCCTCCCGCGTATCGCCCGACAGCAGCTGTCGGGTTTCGCCATCCCAGTAGACCCGTCCATCCACAATCACCACGCTGCGCGGCGCAATCTGCTGTGCATCTTCCAGACTGTGCGACACCATCAGCAGCGTGATGCTGCGCGCTTCGCACACCGAACGCACCAGCTGCAGCATCTCTCCGCGCAGCGCGGGATCCAGCGCAGAAAAAGGCTCATCCAGCAGCAGCACCGGCCGGTCACGCAGCAGACAACGTGCCAGCGCCACGCGCTGTCGCTGTCCGCCCGACAGCTCGCCGGGCAGACGGGTCAGCAGATCGCCTAATCCCACCTGGTCGGCCAGCGCAGCTAGCTGCTGACGCTGCTCAGCGCTGAGTTTTAATCCCGGATGCAGCCCCAGCGCCATGTTCTGCTGCACGCTGAGGTGCGGAAACAGGTTGTTCTCCTGAAACAGCATCGATACCGGTCGTCTGGCCGGGACGCTGTGGGTGTGCACCTGGCCGTCAATCATCAGAGTGCCCTGTTTCACCGGCAGAAAACCGGCAATCAGACTCAGCAGGGTGCTTTTTCCGGCTCCGCTGGGGCCGAGAATCGCGATGCGCTCACCGCGCGTGGCTGTGAGGCTGAAGCGCATCGGCAGATGCTGATAGAGGTAAGTGAGGTTATCAAGAGTCAGCATGGCGGCCCGGTAATTTTTCCATTAGCGTGAACAGCAATAAGCAGAGCATCAGCAGCAGCAGGGCGGTAACCGCGCCATCTGCGCCGCGATAGGCGCCAATCTGCTGATAAAGGTAGAACGGCAGTGTGCGGAAGTCGGCATTGCCAAACAGCGCCACCACGCCGAAATCGCCAATCGACAGCACGCAGGCAAAGGCCAGCGCCTGGGCAAGCGGACGTTTCAGCGCCCGCAACTCGATCAGCCGCAGCCGGTTCCAGCCGTGGAGTTCCAGTGAATCGCAGAGTCTGCCGTAGCGCTCTGCGACATCCCGCATCGGGTTTTCCAGCACTTTCAGCGCATAGGGAATGGCGATCAGCGCGTTGGTAAAGACCACCAGCCCCTCAGCCGAATCGGGCAGCCCGATGGTGGCGTTGAACAGCAGGAAAAAGCCGGTGGCGAGCACGATGCCAGGCATCGCCAGAATCAGCATGCCGCTGGTGTCGATTAGCTGTGCCGCCACCGGACGTTGACGCAGACGCAGCTCGCGACTGCTCCACAGCAGCATCATGGTCAGCACCACACAGATCAGACCGGCACCGATGGCGATGCGCAATGACGTAAAGGTGGCCTGCCACAGGGCAGGCTGGGCCAGCGCGCCACGCAGTCCGCCGTGCAGACCATCAACGATGACTGCCGCCAGCGGGGGCAGCAGCAGGATCAGCGCCAGCAGGATCATCAGCGTATCGACCAGCTGTGCGCCGCGCGAATCCTGCGGGTCACGCCAGCCGTTGAGCTGGCTGGCTCCGGCGGGAATCGCCTTGCTGAAGCGCTGGCTGAGCAGCACCAGCGTCAGACAGCAGCCGAGCTGGATCAGCGCCAGCAGCGCAGCACGTCCCGGATCGTAGTCATAACTCAGCGCCTGGAATATCGCCAGCTCAATGGTGGTGGCCTGCGGACCGCCGCCCAGCGACAGCACGGTGGCAAAGCTGGCGAAACAGAGCATAAAGATCAGCGCACCGGTTGGCAGCAGCTGACGCCGCAGCCACGGCCACTCCAGCAGCCGGAAATGGTGCCAGCCGCGCAGGTCAAGCTGCGCCGCCAGCATGCGCTGTTCCGCCGGGATGCTCTCCAGCGCCTGTAGCATCAGGCGGGTTGCCAGCGGCAGGTTAAAGAAGACGTGCGCCAGCAAGATGCCTGGCAGACCATAGGGGGAGAAGTGATAATCCAGCCCTGCCAGCTGGCACAACTGCGCCAGCCAGCCGACGCGACCATAGACAGTCAGCAGGCCGAACACCGCGACCAGCACCGGCAGCACCAGCGTCATGGCGCACAGGCGTAACAGCAGCAGACGCCCGGGAAAACGGCGTCGATAGAGCGCCCGCGCCAGCGGCACCGCAGGCAGCAGCGACAGCAGGGCAGAGAGCAGCGCCTGACCGAAAGAGAACGCGATAACGTGATGCAGATAATCATCCTGCAGCACGCCGCGCAGGTCCGTGTCCGGCGCGGCGCTCCAGAGTGCGCCAAAGGCCAGAAACGCCACGATGGTCAATAACACCGTGGCGAGGGAACCGGGAATCAGCCAGCGCGGCATCAGCGGCTGACGGCGCGTTGCCACTGGCTAATCCAGCCCGAACGCTGGCTGGCAACCTCCTCCGGCGAGAACTGCAGAGCAGTGGAAGGCACGCTGAGCGCCGCGAAACCGGCAGGCAGCGGCGTGTCGATCACCGGGTACATCCAGTTGCCGGTTGGGATGGTGCGCTGGAAGTCAGGTGAGACCATAAATTTCATGAACTGCTGCGCCAGCGCCGGCTGTTTGCTGCTGGCTAACTGGGCGGCAACTTCGACCTGCAGATAGTGACCCTCTGCAAATGGCGCGGCGGCGTAGTTCTCTTTTTTCTCTTCGATGATGTGGTACGCCGGAGAGGTGGTGTAGCTCAGCACCAGATCGCCTTCGCCCTTGAGGAACAGGCCATAGGCTTCACTCCAGCCTTTGGTGACCGTCACGGTTTTCTGCGCCAGCTTTTGCCACGCCTGCGGAGCCTGATCGCCATAGACCTTCTGCATCCACAGCAGCAGACCTAAGCCGGGCGTGCTGGTGCGGGGATCTTCGTAGATTACGCGCCACTTCTCCGGGCTGTCGACCAGCTCTTTCAGACTTTTTGGCGGATTCTTCAGCCGGGTTTTGTCATAGACAAAGGCGAAGTAGCCATAATCGAACGGCACGAAGGTGGTGTTGTGCCAGCCATCAGGCAGTTTTAATGTCGAGGTGTCGACCTGACTTTCAGCAAACAAGCCGGTTTTCTGCGCCGCCTGAACCAGATTGTTATCCAGTCCCAGCACCACATCGGCTTTACTGTTTTTGCCTTCCATACGCACGCGATTCAGCAGCGACACACCATCTTCCAGCGTGACGAATTTCAGCTCGCAGTTGCACTGGGCTTCAAAGGCTTTTTTGACCGCCGGGCCAGGGCCCCAGTCGGCGGAGAAGGAGTCGTAGGTGTAGACCGTGAGAACCGGCTTAGCCGCCAGAACGGGGGCGGAGAGTAACAGCAGCACCGGCAGAACTTTGTTTAACACTTTGCGCTCCTTCAGGAGAATAGGGGATGAGTCGCAAAGGATCTGAGCACAGAGGCCTCTCAAATCCCTACGTCGGTATTAACCGAATCAGGTTCGACGGGTCTCTCTCAGCGGCTTGCTTGTGGCAGGCCGCACCCCGTTGAGAACGTCACATTCTAGTCATTTCAGCGCCGGGGCGAAAGCGTCACAACGCCGGTGGCGCGAACCAGGCTGATTTAAAATCAAACCAGCCCAGGGTATTCATCCGCACGCCGCGCATGCTGCGCTGTCCCTCGAGCAGCAGCCAGTGATGAAACAGCGGATGCAGACCGGCTTCTTCGACCAGCTGTTTGCTCCATTCGGCCAGCGGCAGCGTTTTCTCGCGCCAGCGGGCCGCATCGCTGTGCCAGTCGATCGGCAGGCAGTGATGCAGCAGTGGGATCTCATAAAGCTGTGCGAACAGCGAGTAATTCAGCGGCAGGGTAAAGTTCACACTGCCCAGCCAGATGTCACTTTCCGCCTCGCCCTGATACCAGCTTTCGTAGCTGATCTCACGGGTCTCCAGCGTGACGCCATGCTCTGCCAGCAGCGGACGCAGCGCATTAGCGATGCCTTCGTGCTCCACGTGCTGGCTGTACCATGTCAGCGTCAGATGCGTTAAGCCGGGCGGTTTTTCCACGGGCGTCAGGTCGCGCCGGTGGTGCCAGCGCGGCAGCAGACCATACGCCGGGAACCAGTAGCGCTGATAGCCGACACCGGCGTGATTGAGCAGGGCGATAGGGTTAAACAGGTAGCTGACCCAGCGGCGCACCGCCTCGTTGCGGCCCGGTTCCGAGCGCTGGTCGAACAGCAGATAGTAGCAGCCCTCTTCCAGGCGGCTCTCCTCCTGAACTTCATCGGCGCTGTCGCCCTGCAGACGCACACCGGCATAGACCAGCTCATCGCTGATGTCGGGCAGGACCCAGATAGAGACATCATCAATCAGCGCGCGAAAACCGAAGTAGTCATCAAACGCTTCGATTTTCAGCTGGCTCTCCTGATTGCGGATCACCCGGTACGGACCGGTGCCAACCGGCTGGCGGGCAAAGTCGTGCAGCGTCGGCCATTCGCGCGGCAGGATCATCGCACTGACGCTGCCCAGCAGCCAGGGCAATCCCTCGTCGGGCTGGCTTAAGCGGATATCCAGCGTCCAGGGGGCAGGCGAGTCGATCTGCGCGATATGGGAGAAGAGGGGATGCAGGCGCTGACGCTCCAGCGTGGCCAGCACATCCTCCATCTCCAGTTCTCTGCCGTGATGGAAGCGAATCGCCGGACGCAGGAAGAAGCGCCAGTGCAGCGGGGACGTCTGCTGCCAGTGGTGCGCAATGTCGGGCCCGATTTCCCCGTTTTCCTCATTTATCCGCGTCAGGCCGTTGAAGATCTGCCGGGCAATGTGGGTTTCAGAGCGACGCAGCGGCGAGCCGGGCAGCAGGTTGAGCAGCGGACGATAGTAGAGCACCCGCAGGATATGCTTGCCCTGCCGGAAACTGCGCCCCAGGTGCGCGCTGATCATCTGCCGCACCTGGTTTTTATCCCCAACCAGCTGGACCAGCTGATCGATGCGATCCTGCTCCAGCAAATCCTCGGCACGCTGCTGCTGCAGGGCCAGGCCGGTGTAGCAGAAGGTAAGCTGCGATCGCTTGCCGCGTCCGGCTTCCGCCTGCCAGATCAGCCAGCCTGCGGCCTGCATCCGGTTGAGCAGATTGCGCATATGGCGGCGCGAGCAGTGCAGCAGATCGGCCAGCTCGCTAAGCGTAATCTCCTGCGTTTGTCCCTGACAGCTCTGCCACAGGCGGATGAACTGCTGCTTCAGACGTGATGAGGACATAAAAGGGGAACTCCCTGTGAAAAGCGCTCTGTTTTTCCTGCCCTATTTTAAGAGCAAACTTTGCGCTATGGGAAGAGCGGGAGGCATTCAGCACTGAATGGCGTTCGACCCTCACTTCGCTGTACAGCGAGGTGCTTTTCTGAGTAGGGTGCATTTACACCGCCAGCAGATGATCTCTGCTGGCTTTTTTCATGTTGCGCGGTATCGTCTACCCTTCTTTTTCCCCTCTGTTTGTTCTGTAAGGGATTTCGGTATGAAATCGCTGTTAACGCGGCAGCGCCGCATCAATCCGGTTTACCTCGCTTTTATGGTCGCCTCGTTCATGCTGGGCATCGCGGGCGCACTGCAGGCGCCGACGCTCAGCCTGTTTCTGACACGCGAGGTGCAGGCGCGGCCTTTCTGGGTCGGGCTGTTTTTCACCATCAACGCGGTGGCCGGTATCGTGGTGAGCATGCTGGTAGCAAAGCGCTCAGACAGCGTCGGCGATCGTCGTCATATCATTCTCTTCTGCTGCCTGATGGCGCTGATCAATGCGCTGCTGTTTGCCTTTACCCGCGACTATCTGACCCTGCTGACGCTGGGTGTGCTGCTGTCGGCGCTGGCCAGCGTCTCTATGCCGCAGCTGTTTGCGCTGGCACGGGAATATGCCGACCAGTCGGCGCGTGAAGCGGTGATGTTCAGTTCGGTGATGCGTGCGCAGTTGTCGCTGGCGTGGGTGATCGGGCCGCCGTTATCGTTCGCGCTGGCGCTGAACTACGGCTTTGTGACGCTGTTTATGGTGGCTGCGGTACTGTTTCTGCTCTGTATCCTGCTGGTCTGGTTTACCCTGCCGTCGGTGCCGCGCTCGCAGCCGCTGATGCAAAGCGGCGGGCTGCCATTGAGTGGCTGGCGCGATCGTGATGTGCGTTTGCTGTTCCTCGCCTCGGTAGCGATGTGGACCTGCAACACGATGTATATCATCGATATGCCGCTCTATATCAGCACCACGCTGGGTCTGCCGGAGAAGCTGGCCGGTCTGCTGATGGGAACGGCGGCCGGGCTGGAGATCCCGGTGATGCTGCTGGCGGGCCATTACGCGCGCCGCATCGGCAAGCGGCGTTTAATGCTGATCGCGGTGGCGGCGGGCGTCCTGTTTTATCTGGGGCTGATGCTGTTTAATTCCCGCACCTCGCTCATGGTATTGCAGCTGTTTAACGCGGTTTTCGTCGGGATTATTGCTGGCATAGGGATGCTGTGGTTCCAGGATCTGATGCCAGGGCGGCCCGGCGCGGCGACCACCATGTTCACCAACTCGATTTCGACCGGCATGATTCTGGCTGGGGTGATTCAGGGAACGCTGAGTGAGCGACTGGGGCATGAGGCGGTTTACTGGCTGGCATTCGGGCTGGCGATTGTGGCGCTGGTGATGTCGGCACGGGTGCGCGACGTATAAAAGAGAAGGGCGACCGGATGTCGCCCACAGAGTGCTGATAACGTCCGGCTCGGTGGCGGTAAGACCGAGCTGGCGAAGGGAACACGGTCAGATCGGAAAGTCGCTTAAGCCAATCCCTGGCCGCTCGGCCCGCGCCGTCCCTGGCGCGGGACGCTTTCCTCTTCTGACCGTGTTCCCAGCGCGTCAGGTTTTTTTATTGCTGTCAGATTCACCCTGATTTGGGTTTGTCAGCAGTCTGAGGACGACCGGATGTCGCCCTGCTTTAACTCAATCAACGCAGGAAGGCGGGCTGATTCTGCTCATACTGCGAAATCGACGCTTCGTGCTGAAGCGTCAGGCCGATGCTGTCGAGGCCGTTAATCATGCAGTGGCGGCGGAAGCTGTCGAGTTCAAACGAATAGACCTTATCGCCTGCGGTCACCGTCTGCGCTTCCAGATCGACCGTGAAGCTGATGCCTGGCTGGGCAGCAACCAGCCTGAACAGCTCGTCCACTTCCTCTTCGCTTAATTTCACCGGCAGCAGCTGGTTGTTGAAGCTGTTGCCGTAAAAGATATCGGCGAAGCTCGGCGCAATCACCACGTGAAAACCGAAATCGGTCAGCGCCCAGGGGGCATGCTCACGTGAGGAGCCGCAACCAAAGTTCTCGCGCGCCAGCAGGATGCTGGTGCCTTTGAACTCCGGCTTGTTCAGCACAAAACCGGGTGTCGGCACCGTACCGGCGTCATCTTCAAAGCGCCAGTCGTGGAACAGGTGCTGACCGAAACCGGTGCGGGTCACCTTCTGCAAAAACTGCTTGGGAATGATGGCGTCCGTATCGACGTTCGCGGCATCCAGCGGCGCAACAATGCCGGTGTGCTGAGTAAATTTATTCGCCATGACTTAAGCTCCTGTCGTCAGTTCACGGATGTCGGCAAAGTGGCCGGTCACGGCAGCCGCCGCGGCCATCGCCGGGCTGACCAGATGGGTACGTCCACCGCGGCCCTGACGGCCTTCAAAGTTACGGTTGCTGGTAGATGCGCAACGCTCGCCCGGATTCAGACGGTCATTGTTCATCGCCAGACACATTGAGCAGCCTGGCAGACGCCATTCGAAGCCCGCTTCCAGGAAGATTTTATCCAGACCTTCCGCTTCAGCCTGTGCTTTTACCGGGCCGGAACCTGGCACTACCATGGCAACCACACCAGGCGCGACTTTGCGGCCTTTAGCGATCGCGGCGGCGGCACGCAGATCTTCAATGCGTGAGTTGGTGCAGGAACCGATAAACACTTTATCGATCGCGACATCGGTCAGTTTGATGCCTGGCTGCAGATTCATGTAGGCCAGCGCTTTTTCCGCTGAGGCGCGCTCAACCGGATCGGCGAACGAGGCCGGATTCGGGATCACCTGATCAACGGCAATGACCTGGCCTGGGTTGGTGCCCCACGTAACCTGCGGTGCGATATCTTCAGCATGCAATGTCACCACGGCATCATATTTCGCGCCTTCGTCAGACTTCAGGGTGCGCCAGTAATCGACGGCCTGCTCCCATTTCTCACCCTGTGGCGAGAACTGACGACCTTTCAGATAGTTGAAGGTGGTCTCATCCGGTGCCACCAGGCCCGCTTTCGCACCCATCTCAATCGCCATGTTGCACAGGGTCATACGACCTTCCATGCTCAGCGCCTGAATCGCCGGGCCGCAGAACTCAACGACATAGCCGGTGCCGCCTGCGCTGCCGGTTTTGCCGATGATCGCCAGCACGATATCTTTTGCTGTAATGCCGGTTGATGCCTGGCCCAGCACTTCAATCTTCATGGTTTTCGCCCGACCCTGTTTCAGCGTCTGAGTGGCAAACACATGTTCCACTTCGGAGGTGCCGATACCAAAGGCCAGTGAGCCAAAGGCGCCGTGCGTCGCAGTATGCGAGTCGCCGCAGACAATCGTCATGCCCGGCAGCGTCATGCCCTGCTCAGGGCCGATAACGTGCACGATGCCCTGGAACGGGTGATTCAGGTCATACAGCTGGACGCCAAACTCCGCGCAGTTCTTCATCAGCTCCTGCATCTGAATACGCGCCATCTCGCCCGACGCATTGATATCTTTGGTCTGGGTCGAAACGTTGTGATCCATGGTGGCAAAGGTTTTGCCCGGCTGACGGACTTTACGTCCGTGCGCACGCAGACCATCAAAGGCCTGTGGTGAGGTCACTTCATGGATCAGATGGCGATCGATGTAGAGTAACGGGGTTTCTTCTGGCGTTTCGTGGACGACATGTGCATCAAATAACTTCTGGTATAAGGTTTTCATTTTTTTATTTTTCCTCGGCGATAAAGCGGGCAATGATGCTGCCCATCTCATCTGTGCTGACCGCTGGGCCATCACCGGCTAAATCTTTGGTGCGGTAGCCCTGTTCCAGCGCACGACTGATGGCGCGTTCGATACTGTCGGCTGCCGCATCGGCATTCAGGCTGTAACGCAGCAGCAATGACAGCGACAGAATCTGAGCGACCGGGTTAGCAATATTCTGACCGGCGATATCCGGCGCTGAACCACCCGCCGGTTCGAACAGGCCAAAACCCGCTTCATTCAGGCTGGCGGACGGCAGCATACCCATCGAGCCGGTGATCATGGCGCACTCATCAGAGAGAATGTCACCAAACAGGTTAGAGCAGAGCAGCACGTCAAACTGCGACGGGTCTTTGATCAGCTGCATGGTGGCGTTGTCGATATAGATGTGGCTCAGCTGGACGTCCGGGTACTCTTTTGCCACTTCATTGACGATTTCACGCCACATCACCGAGGTCTGCAGCACGTTGGCTTTATCCACCGAGGTGACTTTGTTGCGACGTTTGCGCGCCGATTCAAACGCGATGCGGGCAATGCGCTCGATTTCGAAACGGTGATAGACCTCGGTATCAAAAGCACGCTCTTCCGGACCGCTCCCTTCGCGTCCTTTCGGCTGACCAAAGTAGATGCCGCCGGTCAGTTCACGTACGCACAGAATGTCGAAGCCTTTGGCAGCAATATCGGCGCGCAATGGGCAGAATGCTTCCAGTCCGCTGTAAAGCGCCGCCGGACGCAGGTTACTGAACAGCTTAAAATGTTTGCGCAGCGGCAGCAGCGCACCGCGTTCCGGTTGTGATGCTGGCGGCAAATGTTCCCACTTCGGGCCGCCAACAGAACCAAACAGGATTGCGTCGGCCTGCTCGCAGCCTGCAACCGTCGCCGGTGGCAGAGGTTCGCCATGCTGATCGATAGCAATGCCGCCGACCGCATATTCCTGGGTGGTGATCTGCATATCAAAGCGCTGACGAATGGCATCCAGCACTTTCATCGCCTGTGCCATGACTTCCGGGCCGATACCGTCACCGGGTAAAACTGCGATATGAGATGAGCTGGACATGGTTATACGGTTTCCTTCTGATCTTTAAATTTGCGCTGCAATTCTTGTTCAACCTGACGGGCACGCCAGATATTGTTCAGGGCGTTGACCATCGCTTTAGCGGAGGACTCGACGATATCGGTCGCCAGACCAATACCGTGGAATTTGCGGCCGTTGTAGCTTACGACGATATCGACCTGACCCAGCGCGTTCTCGCCGTGGCCTTTAGCGGTCAGTTTGTAGTTAACCAGCTCAGCATCAAACTGGGTAATGCGGTTAATTGCCTGATAAACCGCGTCAACCGGACCGTTGCCGGTAGCAGCATCAGATTTAGCGACGTCGCCGCAGCCCAGATTAACAGAGGCAGTGGCAGTCATGCTGGAACCGGTCTGGACGTTAAATTCGTGCAGCTGGAAATGCTCCGGCTCTTCATTCTGTTTGTTGATGAAGGCCAGCGCTTCCAGGTCGTAATCGAAAACCTGACCTTTTTTGTCGGCCAGCTTCAGGAAGGCGTCATACAGCGTATCCAGATTGTAATCCTGCTCCGCATAGCCCATCTCTTCCATGCGATGTTTGACCGCCGCACGGCCTGAACGTGAGGTCAGGTTCAGCTGGATTTTGTGTAAGCCAATCGATTCCGGCGTCAGGATTTCATAGTTCTCGCGGTTCTTCAGCACGCCATCCTGATGAATACCGGAGGAGTGGGCGAAGGCGTTGGAGCCGACCACGGCCTTGTTAGCCGGAATCGGCATGTTGCAGATCTGGCTGACCATCTGGCTGGTGCGGTAGATTTCCTGATGATTGATATTGGTGTGCACGTTCATGATCTGCTGACGGGTTTTAATCGCCATGATCACCTCTTCCAGCGCACAGTTACCGGCACGTTCACCCAGGCCATTCATCGTGCCTTCAACCTGACGCGCGCCTGCCTGAACGGCAGCCAGGGCATTACCGGTTGCCATGCCCAGGTCATCATGGGTATGCACAGAGATAATCGCTTTATCGATGTTGGGAACGCGGTTCATCAGTTCACTGATGATGTGGGCATATTCGCCTGGCAGGGTGTAGCCAACGGTATCCGGGATGTTGATGGTAGTCGCACCGGCGTTAATCGTCGCTTCGACCATCCGGCACAGGTCATCAATTGGGGTACGGCCGCCATCTTCGCAGGAGAACTCAACGTCACTGGTGTAGTTACGCGCACGCTTTACCATATGCACCGCACGCTCAATCACTTCCGGCAATGTGCTGCGCAGTTTGGTCGCGATGTGCATCGGGGAGGTGGCGATGAAGGTATGAATACGGAAGGCTTCGGCAACGCGCAGTGATTCGTATGCTGCGTCGATATCTTTTTCCACACAGCGCGCCAGTCCGCAGACCCGGCTGTTTTTGATGGTGCGCGCAATGGTCTGTACAGACTCAAAGTCACCCGGTGAGGAGACCGGGAAACCGACTTCCATCACATCCACGCCCATGCGCTCCAGCGCTAACGCAATCTGCAATTTTTCTTTCACACTCAGGCTGGCCTGTAATGCCTGCTCACCGTCGCGCAGAGTGGTATCGAAAATAATGACTTGCTGGCTCATCGTATTCATCCTTATGCGTTTTCTGGCCTGGCAACGAGCATAAAAAAACCCGCGACAGGCGCGGGTTTTTAACTTTCAGCAGGTTTGAATCAGTGTTTGATTCCGCCCACAAGTCTACCGCGCAAGCTGAGTGCGTTTAGTAGTAGACCGAGAAGGCGGACAGAACGAAACATGGATTCAAACCTTATAAAATGTTGTGCTGTACATATTGGTACTGGAATCATTCAGGGATGTCAACCTTCAATGCAGGGGTATTCTCCGGGGCGCCAGAGGAAGATATTCTGTTATTTACCGGTCAGGCAGCGTAATGAACAGCGCCTCAGTCGCAGCAGAGACAATCAGCGGCGGAATGCGGGGTTTTGTTGTCAGTTTTCGATTTTATTTTATTGAAATTAAACGGCTTTATTTGCCTGTCGCTCTGCGGCGGCACAGCATTTATCACCTGCTGGCTAGCATAATCCAATGCGTTTCAGTGATTCACTGGTTAATTACGCCAGAAAAGAAAAGTGTCAGGCGATTGTGGGCTATTGCAGCCGGTAATAAGTTTTCGTTATTTCTTAGATCACGCTGAAAATAATTTCGTACCCAGCATTTTCCTCTGCGGTTCTGCCGCGTAATTAGTTTAATCCGCGCAGCCAATTCTTATCGGGCAGAGCCTTTACGTCCCTGCCTTTTAAATTACGCGGGTTTGCGGTTTGCCTGCCCGGTTAACTGCGGTTATGGTAATCGACCTACTCTCAGAAAAATAAACTCAACAGATTTCTCTGTAACCGGACAGCGGCAGATGTTTCCGCTGTCGTGCATAAACATAAGATTTTGATTGGCAAAGCAGGCACCAGGGCAATGTGGTACGCACAAACGGGCGGATTAGCAGAGCCGGGTCCTCAAGCCTGGAGGCAGAAGATGGAGATGTTGTCAGGAGCCGAAATGGTCGTCCGTTCGTTAATCGATCAGGGCGTTAAGCAGGTATTCGGTTATCCGGGTGGCGCGGTCTTAGATATCTATGATGCGCTGCAAACCGTCGGGGGTATCGATCACATTCTGGTGCGCCATGAGCAGGGCGCGGTGCACATGGCTGATGGCCTGGCGCGTGCTACCGGCGAAGTGGGCGTGGTGCTGGTCACCTCAGGCCCCGGTGCAACCAATGCGATTACCGGTATCGCCACCGCCTATATGGACTCAATTCCGCTGGTGATTCTGTCGGGTCAGGTTCCTTCGTCGCTGATTGGCTATGATGCCTTTCAGGAGTGCGACATGGTCGGCATCTCTCGTCCGGTGGTGAAGCACAGCTTCCTGGTGAAAAGCACCGAAGAGATCCCAACCGTGTTGAAAAAGGCGTTCTGGCTGGCTTCAACCGGCCGTCCGGGACCGGTGGTGATCGACCTGCCAAAAGATATTCTGAATCCGGCTAACAAACTGCCTTATCACTGGCCGGAGTCGGTGAGCATGCGCTCTTACAATCCGACAATTCAGGGGCATAAAGGGCAGATTAAACGCGCGCTGACGACCCTGCTCACTGCGAAGAAGCCGGTGATCTACGCCGGTGGCGGTGCCATTACCGCAGGCTGCGAAGCGGAACTGTTGCAGCTGGCTGAAAGCCTGAATATTCCGGTGACGACCTCACTGATGGGGCTGGGCGCATTCCCTGGCACACACCGTCAGTGCGTCGGCATGCTCGGTATGCACGGCACCTATGAAGCCAACATGACGATGCACAACACCGACCTGATTTTCGGTATCGGCGTGCGCTTTGATGACCGCACCACCAACAATCTGGCGAAATATTGTCCCAACGCCACGGTGATGCACATCGATATCGACCCTACCTCTATCTCGAAGACGGTCGCGGCGGATATCCCGATCGTAGGCGATGCGAAGCAGGTATTGCAGCAGATGCTGGAGTTGCTGGCGCAAAGCGAAAGCCAGCGCGCTGAAAGCCTGCACGACTGGTGGCAGGAGATCGAAGGCTGGCGCAGTCGTCACTGCCTGGAATTCGATCGCACCAGCGACAAGATTAAGCCGCAGGCCGTGATTGAAACCATCAGCCGTCTGACCAAAGGCGATGCGTATGTCACGTCGGATGTAGGCCAGCATCAGATGTTTGCTGCGCTCTATTATCCCTTCGATAAACCGCGCCGCTGGATCAACTCCGGCGGTCTGGGCACCATGGGCTTTGGTCTGCCTGCTGCGCTGGGCGTGAAGATGGCGCTGCCGGAAGAGACCGTGATCTGCGTAACCGGCGATGGCAGTATCCAGATGAACATTCAGGAGCTGTCTACCGCGCTGCAGTACGATCTGCCGGTGCTGGTGCTGAACCTGAATAACCGGGTGCTGGGCATGGTGAAGCAGTGGCAGGATATGATCTACTCCGGCCGTCACTCCCAGTCTTATATGGAGTCGCTGCCTGACTTCGTACGTCTGGCTGAAGCCTACGGTCACGTTGGGATCGCGATTGAGCACCCGGCAGAGCTGGAGGAGAAGCTGGCGCTGGCGCTGGAAACCCTGGCGAAGGGGCGTCTGGTATTTGTGGATGTCACCGTTGACGGTAGCGAGCATGTTTACCCGATGCAGATTCGCGGTGGCAGCATGGATGAGATGTGGTTGAGCAAAACGGAGAGGACATAATTATGCGTCGTATTTTATCAGTTCTGCTGGAGAACGAATCCGGCGCATTATCCCGTGTCGTCGGCCTGTTTTCACAGCGTGGTTATAACATTGAGAGCCTGACCGTGGCACCGACTGACGATCCGACACTGTCGCGGATGACCATTCAGACGGTAGGCGATCAGAAGGTACTGGAGCAGATTGAAAAGCAGCTGCACAAGCTGGTGGACGTCCTGCGCGTTACCGAGCTGGGGCAGGGCGCCTATGTTGAACGCGAAATCATGCTGGTGAAGATTCAGGCCAGCGGTTATGGCCGCGAAGAGGTGAAGCGTAACGCTGAGATCTTCCGTGGTCAGATCATCGACGTGACCCCGACGCTGTACACGGTTCAGCTGGCGGGCACCAGTGACAAACTGGACGCCTTCCTGAGTACCGTCCGCGATGTCGCGGAAATTGTTGAAGTGGCGCGTTCCGGTATCGTGGGTGTTTCACGCGGCGATCGCATCATGCGTTAATCACGCTGCGTCATCATCGATCCTCACCTAACCCGGCGAAATGCCGGGTTTTTTTATTTTTTATGCGCAAGGCGGGTTACATTCAGAAAAGCGGTTGCTCCGCGCACTTTTCTGCTGTTAGATGATAGACATGAGTTATCCATAGCTTAACTGCGGCTATTTCTGCCGTAAAAGCGGATTTGATGGTGGGGTTATCGTGAAACTGGATGAAATTGCGCGTCTGGCAGGCGTATCGCGCACCACGGCCAGTTATGTGATCAACGGCAAGGCGCGGCAGTATCGTGTCAGCGACAAAACCGTTGAGAAAGTCATGGCGGTGGTACGTGAGCATAATTATCACCCGAATGCGGTGGCTGCCGGGCTGCGCGCCGGGCGTACGCGCTCGATTGGGTTAGTGATTCCGGATCTGGAAAATACCAGTTATACCCGTATTGCGAACTATCTTGAACGCCAGGCACGACAGCGCGGCTATCAGCTGTTGATCGCCTGTTCTGAAGATCAGCCCGATAACGAGATGCGCTGCATTGAACATCTGTTGCAGCGCCAGGTCGATGCCATCATCGTCTCCACCTCGTTACCGCCAGAGCACCCCTTTTATCAGCGCTGGATTAACGATCCGCTGCCGATTATCGCGTTAGACCGCGCGCTGGATCGTGAACATTTCACCAGCGTCGTCGGTGCCGATCAGGACGATGCCCAGACGCTGGGCGCTGAACTGCGTCAGCTGGACGTTAAAAATGTGCTGTTCCTCGGCGCGTTACCTGAGCTGTCAGTGAGTTTCCTGCGCGAGATGGGATTCCGCGATGCCTGGAAAGACGATCCCCGTCCGATTGACTACATCTACTGCAACAGCTTCGAACGCACAGCTGCGGCGGCACTGTTTGAAAAATACCTTGAAGATCACCCGATGCCAGAGGCGCTGTTTACCACTTCATTTGGTCTGCTGCAGGGTGTGATGGATGTGACGCTGAAACGAGACGGCCGCCTGCCGACCGAGCTGGCGATTGCCACCTTTGGCGACCACGAATTACTGGACTTTCTTGAGTGCCCGGTACTGGCGGTCGGTCAGCGTCATCGCGACGTGGCAGAGCGCGTACTGGAATTAGTTTTAGCCTCGCTGGACGAACCCAGAAAACCGAAACCGGGTTTAACCCGCATCCGCCGTAATTTATACCGTCGCGGACAATTAAGCCGAAGAGTTAAATGATTAACGGGCAGTATTAGACTGCCCGCCGATTTTATTTCGCGATTTAACTGATTAAATAAACAGGTCGACGTAAAAAAGCGTAAATTCTGCTCATCAAATCTAACAAAGCAGAAAGGCTTATTTTTATTATCTGCTTACAACTTCAACAAACTTCCTTTCCCGCCTGGCCTGAAGCTGCTGGGCTTCCTTTCGGAAATCCCCTAAAATGCCGCCGCTGTCTCAGAAACTACGATAAATATTTAGCCCTTTACGTTGTTTCATTTTTAGTCGTTTTTCCCCGGGCTAAATTTTTTATTCAGGTATTCATTGGCTTAATTTTTATTTTACCTTTTTATCCGATTATATCGTCGCCAGACTTTAATTCTGCGCCTTGTAAAGAGTGATATTCAACTGCCGCTCCGGCTTGACAAGGATTTCATGGGATCCTTAAACTCGTTTCGTGGTAAAAAGTGGGATAAAGTGGCGTAAATGGGTGATGAGGAGAAGAGACTGGCATGTTCCGCGGAGCAACGTTAGTCAATCTCGACAGCAAAGGGCGGCTCGCCGTACCCACGCGATATCGCGATTTGCTGATTGGGGAGTCTCAGGGGCAGATGGTCTGTACCATCGACCTCCACCAGCCATGCCTGTTGCTTTATACCCTGCCCGAATGGGAAATCATTGAAAAAAAGCTGGCACGCCTTTCCAGTATGAATCCACTTGAGCGCCGCGTGCAGCGTTTGCTGCTGGGGCATGCCAGTGAATGTCAGATGGATAATGCAGGCCGCCTGCTGCTGGCGAATACGCTTCGGCAGCACGCAAAATTAACCAAAGAAGTGATGCTGGTTGGACAGTTCAATAAGTTTGAGCTGTGGGATGAACAGACCTGGTATCAACAAGTCAGGGACGATATTGACGCAGAACAGTCGGCTCAGGAGCCTTTATCTGAGCGGTTGCAGGACTTGTCGCTATAGCTATGCAGGAAAATTTTAAACATACCACCGTGCTGTTGGATGAGGCGGTTAACGGCCTCAATATCAGGGAAGACGGTATTTACATCGACGGCACATTTGGTCGTGGTGGCCATTCACGCCTGATTCTTTCGCAACTGGGAGAGAAGGGAAAGCTGATCGCCATCGATCGTGATCCGCAAGCTATCGCCGCTGCCGCAGAGATCACCGACCCGCGTTTTTCAATTATTCATGGTCCTTTTTCCGCGCTGGCAGAGTATGTCTCTGAACGGGAATTAGTCGGAAAAATTGACGGCATTTTGCTCGATCTGGGCGTTTCATCGCCGCAGCTGGATGATGCCGAACGTGGCTTCTCCTTTATGCGTGACGGACCGCTGGATATGCGAATGGACCCGTCGCGGGGCCATTCCGCCGCAGAATGGTTGTTGCACGCGGAAGAAGCGGACATCGCTTTCGTCCTGAAGACCTACGGTGAAGAGCGGTTCGCCAAACGTATTGCCCGGGCCATTGTCGAGCGCAATCGCGAGCAGCCGATGACCCGTACCCGTGAGCTGGCTGAAGTTATCTCTGTCGCCATGCCGGTGAAAGATAAGTTTAAGCATCCGGCCACGCGCAGCTTTCAGGCGATTCGCATCTGGATTAACAGCGAACTGGAAGAGATCGATATTGCACTGAAAGGCGCTGTTGAAGTACTGGCACCGCAGGGGCGCCTTTCTGTTATCAGCTTCCATTCACTGGAAGATCGACTGGTGAAGCGCTTTATGCGCGATCAGAGTCGCGGGCCACAGGTGCCGCCTGGGATTCCCATGACTGAACATCAACTGCGTGCCCTGGGCGGTCGTGAACTGAAGTTGCTCGGCAAAATGTCGCCGGGTGACGCTGAAGTCTCTGAGAACCCACGTGCGCGTAGCTCGGTATTACGTATCGCGGAGAAAACCGACGAATGATCGGTAATGAGCGTCACAGCCTGCCCGCCGTCATCGGCGGGGATCTGCTGAGAAAAGGCAAGATTCCGGTGCTGTTGCTGATCGCTGTGGTGGTGTCTGCCGTGCTGGTGGTCACCACCACCCATAAGACACGACTGTTAACCGCGCAGCGCGAACAGCTGGTGCTGGAGCGTGACGCGCTGGATATCGAGTGGCGTAACCTGATTCTGGAAGAGAATGCGCTGGGCGACCACAGCCGTGTTGAACGCATCGCCACCGAGAAGCTGCAACTGCAGCACGTTGATCCTTCACAAGAAAATATCGTGGTGCAGAAATAAGGACCTCAGATAGCGAATGAGCGGTACAGGCAGAACGCAGAAGTTGAAGAAACCGGAAGATAAGGCCAGCTTTGTAAGCTGGCGTTTTGCGTTGCTGTGCGGCTGCATTTTACTGGCGCTGGGTGGATTGCTGTCACGTGTGGCCTGGCTGCAGGTGATCAATCCAGGCAAGCTGGTTAAAGAGGGCGATCTGCGCTCGCTGCGTGTTCAGGCGGTGCCGACCTCACGCGGGATGATCAGCGATCGCGCCGGACGCCCGCTGGCCGTCAGTGTCCCGGTTAATGCGATCTGGGCCGATCCTAAAGAGCTGCACGCCGGAGGCGGCGTCACGCTGGACAGCCGCTGGAAAGCCTTGTCCGATGCGCTCTCCATTCCCCTTGATCAGCTGGCCGCCCGCGTCAATGCTAACCCCAAAGGCCGCTTTGTCTATCTGGCGCGCCAGGTCAATCCGGCCATCGGCGAATACGTCAAAAAACTCAAACTCCCCGGTATCCATCTGCGCGAAGAGTCGCGCCGGTATTATCCTGCCGGGCAGGTGACTTCCCATCTGATTGGCTTTACCAATATCGACGGGCAGGGCATTGAAGGCATCGAAAAGAGCTTTGATAAGTGGCTGACCGGTGCGCCGGGCGAGCGGACGGTGCGTAAAGACCGTTATGGTCGCGTCATCGAAGATATCTCGTCTGTGGACAGCCGCGCCGCCCATAACCTGACCCTTAGCATTGATGAGCGCTTACAGGCGCTGGTCTACCGTGAACTGAATAACGCCGTAGCCTTCAACAAAGCGGAATCGGGCACAGCGGTACTGGTGGATGTGAATACCGGTGAAGTGCTGGCGATGGCCAACAGCCCGGCTTACAACCCGAATAATCTCGGCAATACACCGAAAGATCTGATGCGTAACCGCGCCATCACTGACATTTTCGAGCCGGGCTCGACTGTGAAGCCGATGGTGGTCATGACAGCGCTGCAGCGCGGCGTGGTCAGAGAGAATAGCGTCCTGAATACCGTACCGTACCGCGTTAATGGTCATGAGATCAAAGATGTGGCGCGCTACAACGAATTGACCCTGACAGGGGTTTTACAGAAGTCGAGTAACGTCGGTGTTTCACGTCTGGCGTTAGCGATGCCTTCCTCAGCGCTGGTAGAAACTTACGCGCGCTTTGGACTGGGCAAACCGACCAATTTGGGGCTGGTCGGGGAAAGCAGTGGCTTATACCCTAAAAAACAACGGTGGTCTGACATAGAGAGGGCCACCTTCTCTTTCGGCTACGGGCTAATGGTAACGCCGTTACAGTTAGCGCGAGTCTACGCAACGATTGGCAGCTATGGCATTAACCGCCCGCTGTCGATCACCAAAGTGGATCCGCCCGTCGCGGGACAACGCGTTTTCGATGAGTCACTGGTGAAAACCGTGATGCACATGATGGAAAGCGTGGCGCTGCCGGGTGGCGGCGGTGTCAAAGCGGCAATCAAGGGTTATCGCATTGCGATTAAAACTGGTACCGCCAAGAAGGTCGGGCCGGACGGACGCTACGTCAATAAATACATTGCCTATACCGCAGGCGTTGCGCCTGCCAGTCATCCCCGATTCGCGCTGGTGGTGGTAATCAACGATCCCCAGGCCGGCAAGTACTACGGCGGTGCGGTTTCTGCACCGGTGTTTGGTGCCATCATGGGCGGCGTACTGCGCACCATGAACATTGAGCCCGACGCATTACCGACAACTAATGACAAGAATGAGTTGGTGACTAACAGAAGTGAGGAAACAAGTGACAGATCGTAACCTGCGCGACTTACTCGGCCCCTGGGTGCCAGGCGCGCCGGCGCGCCCACTGCGCGACATGACCCTGGATAGCCGCCTTGCGGCTTCTGGCGATCTGTTTGTCGCTGTTGCAGGCCATCAGGTCGATGGGCGCCGTTTCATTCCGCAGGCGATTGCGCAGGGCGTCGCTGCCGTGGTAGCTGAAGCTGAAGGCGAAGCGGCCGACGGCGAAATCCGTGAAATGCACGGCGTACCGGTTATCTATCTGACGCAGTTAAATCAGCGTCTTTCTGCCCTGGCAGGCCGTTTTTATCAGCAGCCGGGCGAGAAGCAGACGCTGATTGGCGTCACCGGCACCAACGGTAAAACCACCACTACCCAACTGCTGGCGCAGTGGGCGAATCTGCTGGGTGAAACCAGCGCGGTAATGGGCACCGTCGGCAATGGGCTGGTGGGGCACTTATCCGCCGCAGAAAATACCACCGGTTCAGCGGTAGATGTTCAGCATCTGCTGCACGATCTGGCAGAGAAAGGGGCGACCCTGACCGCAATGGAAGTCTCGTCACACGGGCTGGTTCAGCATCGCGTTGCGGCGCTGCCGTTTGCCGCGGCGGTCTTCACCAATCTCAGCCGCGATCACCTCGATTACCACGGTGATATGCAGAGCTATGAGTCAGCCAAATGGCTGCTGTTTTCTGAACATCAGGTCGGGCAGGCGATTCTTAACGCCGATGACGAAGCTGGCCGTCGCTGGCTGGCGCGCTTACCGGATGCGGTTGCCGTTACCATGGAGAATAATCTCCAGTCGGGCTGTCATGGCCGCTGGCTGAAAGCCGATGCCGTCGAGTACCACGATAATGGCGCGCATATCCGTTTCAGCTCCAGCTGGGGCAACGGCGAGATCAACAGTCCGCTGATGGGTGCGTTTAACGTCAGCAATCTGATGCTGGCGCTGGCAACATTGCTGTCACTGGATTATCCGCTGGCGACGCTCATCAGCGTTGCACCGCAGTTGCAGCCGGTTAACGGACGTATGGAAGTGTTCAGCGCCGCAGGAAAACCGACGGTTGTGGTGGATTATGCCCACACGCCGGATGCACTGGAAAAAGCGCTGGAAGCGGCACGCCTGCACTGCAAAGGCAAACTGTGGTGCCTGTTTGGCTGCGGCGGCGACCGTGACAAAGGCAAACGCCCGTTAATGGGTGCGATCGCTGAGCAATATGCGGATGTGGTGGTGATTACCGACGACAACCCGCGCAGCGAAGATCCGCAGGCGATTGTAAAAGATATTCTGACCGGCTTACTGGATCCAGGCCGCGCCCGCGTGGTGTCGGGTCGTGCGCAAGCGGTCACCAACACCATCATGCAGGCACAGCCCGACGATATCGTGCTGGTGGCCGGTAAAGGCCACGAAGATTATCAGATCATTGGCAACCGCCGTCTCGACTATTCCGATCGTGCCACGGTTGCGGCACTGCTGGGAGGCGCAGCATGATTCCGGTTTCATTAAAGACTCTGGCGGAGATTACCGGCGGTACGTTGCACGGCAGCGATTTAACCCTGAGTGACGTGACCACCGATACCCGCAAAGTGACGGCGGGCAGCCTGTTTGTCACGCTGGTGGGTGAACGTTTTGATGCCCATGACTTCGCTGAAGAGGCGATTGCCAGTGGTGCACAGGCGCTACTGGTCAGTAAGCACTTACCTGTCGCTGTGCCTCAGGTAGTAGTTGCAGATACCCGTATCGCCTTTGGCCAACTGGGCGCCTGGGTTCGTCAGCAGTCGACCGCCCGCGTCGTGGCGCTGACCGGCTCCTCCGGCAAAACCTCGGTTAAAGAGATGACGGCGGCGATTCTGCGTGAATGCGGTGAAACGCTCTACACCGCAGGCAATCTCAACAACGATTATGGCGTGCCGATGACGCTGCTACGTCTGACCGCAGAACATCAGTATGCGGTTATCGAGCTAGGCGCTAATCATCAGGGCGAAATCGCCTATACCACCAACCTGGTTAAACCGGAAAGCGCGCTGGTGAATAACCTGGCAGCGGCCCATCTGGAAGGCTTTGGTTCGCTGGCGGGTGTCGCTAAAGCTAAAGGTGAGATCTTCCAGGGCTTACCGGCTCACGGTATTGCGATTCTCAACGAGGAGAGCAACGACTGGCCAAACTGGCAGACCACGCTGCAGGACAAAACCGTGTGGCGCTTCTCGCCCCAGGCGGCAGAGTGTGATTTCTCCGCCCGTGATATCCGCATTGCGCAGGACGGCACCCATTTTGTAATGAAGACACCGCGTGGCGAGGCTGAGATCGTGCTGCCATTGCCGGGTCGTCATAACATCGCCAACGCACTGGCTGCGGCGGCTCTGGCCCTGTCCGTGGATGCCCCGTTGAGCGCCGTTCAGCAGGGGCTGAAAAACCTGCAGTCGGTGCCGGGTCGCCTGTTCCCGGTGCGCCTTTCTGCGCATCAGTTGCTGCTGGATGACAGCTATAACGCTAACGTCGGATCGATGACCGCTGCCGTCCAGGTTCTGTCAGAGATGCCGGGCTACCAGGTGCTGGTCGCAGGTGATATGGCGGAACTGGGTGACGAGACCGAAAAATGTCACCGCGAAATCGGTGAAGCGGCACGCGACGCAGGCATTAATCGCGTGTTGACTTGCGGAAAATTCAGCCATTTCATCAGTGAAAGCAGCGAAGTTGGTGAACATTTCAGCGATAAGACCGCGCTGACTGAACGTTTACGTCAGTTGTTGTCCGAACACTCAGAAATTACCGTCCTGATTAAAGGCTCACGTAGTGCCGCCATGGAGCAGGTAGTACAGAGCTTAAAGGAGAAAGGAACATGTTAGTTTGGCTGGCCGAGCATCTGGTCGCTTTTTATTCAGGCTTCAACGTCTTTTCCTATCTGACGTTTCGCGCCATTGTCAGCCTGCTGACTGCACTATTTATCTCTCTCTGGATGGGGCCGCGTCTGATTGCGTGGCTGCAGAAATTACAGATTGGCCAGGTTGTCCGTAACGATGGCCCGGAATCGCATTTCAGTAAGCGCGGCACGCCTACGATGGGCGGCATCATGATTCTGACCTCCATCACCATTTCGGTGCTGATGTGGGCGTATCCGTCGAATCCCTATGTCTGGTGCGTGCTGTTCGTGTTAATTGGCTTTGGCATCATCGGCTTTGTCGATGACTACCGCAAAGTGGTGCGCAAAGACACTAAAGGCCTGATCGCCCGCTGGAAATATTTCTGGATGTCGGTGATTTCACTGGGCGTTGCGTTCGGGCTTTATGCGGCGGGCAAAGATACCCCCGCAACCCAACTTGTCGTGCCATTTTTCAAAGACATCATGCCGCAGTTAGGGCTGTTTTATGTGCTGCTGGCCTACTTTGTGATTGTCGGCACCGGTAACGCGGTCAATCTGACCGATGGTCTGGATGGCCTGGCGATTATGCCAACCGTCTTTGTCGCCGCAGGCTTTGCGCTGGTTGCCTGGGCAACCGGTAACGTGAAGTTTGCTGAATATCTTCACATTCCTTATCTGCGGCACGCCGGTGAACTGGTGATTGTCTGTACCGCCATCGTCGGGGCAGGGCTGGGCTTCCTGTGGTTCAACACCTACCCGGCTCAGGTCTTTATGGGCGATGTCGGCTCGCTGGCGTTAGGCGGCGCGCTGGGCACCATCGCGGTGTTACTGCGTCAGGAATTTTTACTGGTGATCATGGGCGGCGTGTTTGTGGTTGAAACGCTGTCGGTGATCCTGCAGGTGGGATCGTTTAAGTTGCGCGGCCAGCGTATTTTCCGCATGGCGCCGATCCATCACCACTATGAACTTAAGGGCTGGCCGGAACCGCGCGTCATTGTGCGCTTCTGGATTATTTCGCTAATGCTGGTGCTGATTGGCCTGGCCACGCTGAAGGTGCGTTAATCATGGCTGACTATCGGGGTAGAAAAGTCGTCATCATCGGGCTGGGCCTTACCGGGCTCTCCTGTGTTGATTTCTTTTTAGCGCAGGGCGTAACGCCTCGCGTGATGGACACCCGTGTCTCGCCGCCGGGGCTGGAAAAATTGCCCGGGCAGGTTGAACGTCACCTGGGCGGCATCAACGGTGACTGGCTGCTGGCGGCCGATCTGATTGTTGCCAGCCCTGGCGTTGCGCTGGCGCATCCGATTCTGAGCGAAGCCGTCGAAGCCGGAATCGAAATCGTGGGTGACATTGAGCTGTTCTGCCGCGAAGCAACGGCCCCTATAGTGGCGATCACCGGCTCCAACGGTAAAAGCACCGTCACCACCCTGGTGGGCGAAATGGCGAAAGCCGCAGGCTGGCAGGTGGGCGTCGGCGGCAATATTGGTCTGCCCGCGCTGAGTCTGCTGCAATCACCGGCGCAACTCTATGTCCTGGAACTCTCCAGCTTCCAGCTTGAGACCACTTACAGTCTGAAAGCGGCTGCGGCAACGGTACTCAACGTCAGCGAAGACCATATGGATCGCTATCCGCTGGGCATGCAGCAGTATCGCGCCGCCAAGCTGCGCGTCTATGAGAACGCCCGGATCTGCATCGTTAACGCCGATGATGCGCTGACAATGCCGGTCCGCGGCGCGGATACCCGCTGCGTCAGCTTTGGTGTCGACTTCGGTGACTACCACCTCAACAAGCAGCAGGGCAGTATCTGGTTGCGGGTGAAAGGCGAGAAAGTCCTGAACACCGCTGAGATGAAGATGGTGGGACAGCACAACTATACCAACGCACTGGCGGCACTGGCGCTGGCCGATGCGGTCGGTCTGCCACGCGCGTCAAGCCTGGCGGCCTTAACGCACTTCAACGGCCTGGCGCATCGCTTCCAGCTGGTCCATGAGCATCAGGGCGTACGCTGGATCAATGACTCCAAAGCGACCAACGTTGGCAGCACCGAAGCGGCGCTGAATGGCCTGCAGGTAAAGGGAACGCTGTGGCTGCTGATGGGCGGTGACGGTAAGTCAGCCGATTTTACGCCGCTGATTCCGTGGCTGCAGGGCGACAATGTGCGTCTGTATTGCTTTGGCCGTGACGGCGATGAGCTGGCCGCGCTGCGTCCTGAGATTGCCGTGCGTACTGAAACCCTGCGACAGGCGATGGAGCAGATCGCGCCGCAGGTTAAAGCAGGCGATATGGTTCTGCTTTCTCCAGCCTGCGCCAGCCTTGACCAGTTCCGTAACTTTGAACAGCGCGGTGAGCAGTTCGCGCAACTGGCGAAGGAGCTGAGCTGATGCGTATTCCTGGCGCCGGACTGGCGGGCTATTTCTCAGGACGCCTGAAAGACTGGGTCATGGGCGCACGCGAAAGTGATGACTCTTCGCTGGTGCTCTATGACCGCACACTGCTATGGCTGACGCTGGGCCTGGCAGTCATTGGATTTGTGATGGTGACGTCGGCATCAATGCCGGTGGGTCAGCGTCTGAATGACGATCTCTTTTACTTCGCCAAGCGTGATGCTTTCTACATCGTGCTGGCGTTGGGTATGGCGCTGGTCACACTGCGGGTGCCGATGGATTTCTGGCAGCGGTACAGCAACGTGATGCTGATGGTCACGGTGGCGATGCTGCTGATTGTTCTGGTGGTCGGTAGCTCGGTCAACGGTGCATCGCGCTGGATCGCACTGGGTCCACTGCGTATCCAGCCTGCTGAGCTGTCGAAGCTCTCCCTGTTCTGCTATCTCGCCAGCTACCTGGTGCGCAAAGTGGAAGAGGTGCGTAACAACTTCTGGGGCTTCTGTAAGCCGATGGGCGTGATGGTTGTGCTGGCGGTATTACTGCTGGCGCAGCCGGACCTCGGTACGGTGGTGGTGCTGTTTGTGACTACGCTGGCGATGTTGTTCCTGGCGGGTGCCAAGCTGTGGCAGTTCATGGCCATCATCGGCTCCGGCATCTTTGCGGTAATTCTGCTGATCATTGCAGAACCCTACCGTATGCGTCGTGTGACGTCGTTCTGGAATCCGTGGGAAGATCCCTTTGGTAGCGGCTACCAGTTAACCCAGTCACTGATGGCATTTGGCCGCGGTGAATTCTGGGGGCAGGGACTCGGTAACTCCGTGCAAAAGCTGGAATATCTGCCGGAAGCGCATACCGACTTTATTTTCGCCATCATCGGGGAAGAACTCGGCTACGTCGGTGTGGTAATGGCACTTTTAATGGTATTCTTCGTCGCTTTTCGTGCGATGTCGATTGGCCGTCGTGCTCTGGAACTGGATCAGCGTTTTTCCGGCTTTTTAGCCTGTTCTATTGGTGTCTGGTTCAGTTTCCAGGCGCTGGTTAACGTCGGGGCTGCCGCCGGTATGTTACCGACCAAAGGTCTGACCTTACCGCTGATCAGTTACGGTGGGTCGAGTCTGATCATTATGTCGACCGCCATCGTCTTTTTATTACGCATAGATTATGAAACGCGCCTGGCGAAAGCGCAGGCGTTTACCCGAGGTGGTCGATGAGCGGTAAGCGATTGATGGTGATGGCAGGCGGAACCGGCGGACATGTTTTTCCCGGTCTGGCTGTCGCCCATCATCTGATGGAACAGGGCTGGCAGGTTCGCTGGTTAGGCACCGCCGACCGTATGGAAGCCGATCTGGTGCCAAAGCATGGCATCGACATCGACTTCATCCGAATCAGCGGACTTCGCGGGAAAGGCATGAAAGCATTGCTGCTGGCGCCGCTGCGCATCTTCAACGCATGGCGTCAGGCGCGTCGCATCATGAAAGCCTGGCAGCCGGATGTGGTGCTGGGCATGGGCGGCTATGTTTCCGGCCCCGGCGGCTTAGCGGCCTGGAGCTGCGGTATTCCGGTGGTGCTGCATGAGCAGAACGGTATTGCCGGCCTGACCAATAAATGGCTGGCGAAAATCGCCACCAAAGTTTTGCAGGCGTTTCCGGGCGCGTTTCCTGCCGCCGATGTGGTGGGGAATCCGGTTCGTACTGATGTTCTGGCTCTGCCTTTACCCGCGCAACGTCTGGCGGATCGTCATGGCCCGATTCGGGTACTGGTGATTGGCGGAAGCCAGGGCGCTCGGATACTGAACCAGACGCTGCCGCAGGTTGCGGCGCTGGTGGGTGATGAGATCACCCTGTGGCATCAGACCGGTAAAGGGGCATTGTCCGAAGCAGAGAAAGCGTATCAGCAGGTCGGTCAGACGCAGCACAAGGTGACCGAGTTTATTGATGATATGGCCGCTGCTTATGCCTGGGCTGATGTGGTGGTGTGCCGCTCCGGCGCGTTAACCGTGAGCGAAGTCGCTGCCGCCGGTTTACCGGCGATTTTCGTGCCGTTTCAGCATAAAGATCGCCAGCAGTACTGGAACGCGCTGCCGCTGGAGAAAGCGGGCGCCGCCAGAATTTATGAGCAGCCGCAGTTTACTGCGGAGGCTGTAGCGGATCTGCTACGCCACTGGGATCGCGCAACACTGCTGACGATGGCTGAGCAGGCCCGTCAGGTGGCGATTCCCGATGCGACTGAACGGGTCGCTCAGGAAGTGGCTCGCGCCGCAAAGTAATCATTCCGGTCAGCGCGTCTGACCTGTACCCGGATTGGGTACAAACTGAAATAGCAGGTAACAGAGAGCGATGAATACACAACAATTGGCAAAACTGCGTTCTATCGTGCCCGAGATGCGTCGCGTCCGGCACATCCATTTTGTCGGCATCGGCGGTGCTGGCATGGGCGGTATTGCCGAAGTGTTAGCAAATGAAGGCTACCATATCAGCGGTTCAGATCTGGCCCCTAACCCGGTGACGCAGAACCTGATTGCGCTGGGTGCCACCATTTATTTTAACCATCGCCCCGAAAACGTGACCGATGCCAGCGTGGTGGTGGTTTCCAGCGCCGTTTCGCAGGATAACCCAGAACTGGTGGCGGCACGTGAACAGCGTATCCCGGTGATCCGTCGCGCGGAGATGCTGGCTGAGCTGATGCGTTTTCGTCACGGCATCGCCGTTGCGGGTACCCATGGCAAAACGACCACCACGGCGATGGTGTCGAGTATTTATGCGGAAGCGGGTCTCGATCCGACCTTTGTTAACGGCGGACTGGTCAAAGCAGCAGGCACCCATGCCCGTCTGGGCCACAGCCGGTATCTGATTGCTGAAGCGGATGAGAGCGATGCGTCGTTCCTGCATCTGCAGCCGATGGTGGCGATTGTGACCAACATCGAAGCTGACCATATGGACACCTATCAGGGCGATTTTGAGAACCTGAAGCAGACGTTTATTAATTTCCTGCACAACCTGCCGTTTTACGGTCGTGCGGTGATGTGTGTGGATGATGCGGTTATCCGTGACCTGATCCCGCGCGTGGGTCGTCATATCACCACATACGGTTTCAGTGACGATGCAGATCTGCGCATTGAAAACTACGAGCAGAGCGGCGCACAGGGGCATTTCACCCTGATCCGTCAGGACAAAGCGCCGCTGCAGATTACGCTGAACGCGCCGGGTCGCCATAACGCCCTGAACGCGGCAGCCGCTGTCGCCGTCGCCACGGAAGAGGGCATTGAAGACAATGCTATTCTGGCTGCGCTGGAGAGTTTCCAGGGCACCGGCCGTCGCTTTGATCTGCTGGGTGAATTCCCGACAGAGCCGGTCAACGGACAGCCGGGCACCGCGATGCTAGTGGATGATTACGGTCATCACCCAACCGAAGTTGACGCGACGATCAAAGCCGCGCGCGCGGGCTGGCCGGATAAAAAACTGGTGATGGTGTTTCAGCCGCACCGTTACAGCCGTACGCGCGATCTGTTTGATGATTTCGCTAACGTGCTGTCGCATGTCGATGTGTTGCTGATGCTGGATGTTTACTCCGCAGGCGAGACCGCGATTCCAGGCGCTGACAGCCGTTCGCTGTGCCGTGCCATTCGTAACCGGGGTAAGGTTGATCCGATTCTGGTGCCGGAACATGACGCACTGCCGGAGATGCTGGCGCCGCTGCTGTCAGGCAATGACCTGATTCTGGTACAGGGTGCCGGTAACGTCGGCAAAGTTGCCCGCAAGCTGGCGGACACTAAGCTCCAGCCGGAACGCAAAGCGGAGGATCGTCATGGCGGATAAAGTTGCAGTCTTAATGGGCGGCACCTCGGCAGAGCGCGAGGTTTCACTCAACTCGGGTCAGGCAGTAATTGCCGGATTGCGGGAAATGGGGATTGATGCGCATGGCATCGATACCCGTGATGTCTCCGTACTGACGCTGAAAGAGCAGGGATTCACCAAAGCCTTTATCGCGCTGCATGGCCGGGGCGGTGAAGATGGCACAATGCAGGCGGTGCTGGAGTTCCTGCAACTGCCTTACACCGGCAGCGGCGTAATGGCATCGGCCGTGACCATGGATAAGCTGCGTACCAAACTGCTGTGGCAGGGTCGCGGTTTACCGTCAGGAAAGTTTGTCTGGCTGACGCGTCAGCAGTTTGATGCCGGGCTGGATGTGGAGAGCAATGCGGCGATTGCAGCGCTTGGCCTGCCATTGTTTGTGAAGCCAGCCTGTGAAGGCTCCAGCGTGGGCATCAGTCGGGTTAACGATCTGAGCGCGCTGCCAGCGGCACTGGAGATGGCGTTTAAGTACGACAATGACGTACTGGTCGAGGCGTTTCTTAGCGGCGCGGAGTACACCGTCGCCATTGTGGGCGATCGCATTCTGCCCTCAATTGAAATAAAGAGCGCCAGTGAGTTCTATGACTATGAAGCTAAATACATTTCTGACGATACTCAGTACGTCTGTCCGGCCGACTTAAGCGCTGAACGTGAAGCTGAATTGCAGCAGCTGGTGCTGGCGGCCTGGCGTGCGCTGGGATGTCGCGGCTGGGGACGGGTTGATGTGATGACCGACGGGGAAGGGCGCTTTCAGTTACTGGAAGCCAATACCTCGCCGGGCATGACCAGCCACAGCCTGGTTCCTATGGCAGCGAAACAGGCGGGCATGTGTTTCCCGCAGCTGGTTGCCCATATTCTGGAGCTGGCCGACTGATATGTCACAGGCGGCGATGAGAGTTCGAAACCGTGAACCGCAGGAGCGTATTCGCACCGGGCGCAGTAACGGAGCCCGACTGTTCGGCATTTTTTTCCTGCTGATCGTCATCGGGATTATGGTTGCTGGCGGGCTGGTGGTGCTGAAGTGGATGAACGATGCATCACGGCTGCCGTTGTCAAAGCTGGTGGTGACAGGACAGACGCACTACACCACCCACGACGATATTCGTCAGGCGATTTTGTCGCTGGGTCCGCCAGGGACTTTCATGTCTCAGAACGTGGACATCCTGCAGCAGCAGATTGAGCGACTGCCGTGGATTAAACAGGTCAGCGTGCGTAAGCAGTGGCCGGACGAACTGAAGATCCATCTGGTGGAGTACACGCCGGTGGCGCGCTGGAACGATTTGCATATGGTGGACGCTGATGGAAACGCCTTCAGCGTACCCGCCAGCCATGTCGGCAAAGAGACACTGCCGATGTTGTATGGGCCGGAAGGGAGTGAGAAAGAGGTCCTGGCGGGCTATCACAGCATGGATGATGTGCTGAAAGCCCGGAAGTTTACCCTGAAGGTGGCGTCGATGACGGCGCGTCGTTCATGGCAGCTGGTCACCAGCGATGATGTACGTATCGAACTGGGACGCAGCGACACCATGAAACGACTGAATCGCTTTATTGAGCTCTACCCGGTGCTGCAGCAGCAAGGTCAGAACGAGAGCAAACGTATCAGCTACGTGGATTTGCGATACGACTCTGGCGCTTCTGTTGGCTGGACACCGGTCGTGATGGAGCCACAGGACAGTAATCAGCAACAGAACCAGGCACAGGCTAAACAACAATGATCAAGGCAACGGACAGAAAACTGGTAGTTGGACTCGAAATCGGCACTGCGAAGGTTGCCGCCCTG
>Ga0308171_1001164_pt1 | contig 38948 bp, 43 predicted proteins | sample PhyGR1_FD_202135 | JGI IMG/M metagenome (GOLD analysis project Ga0308171, IMG submission 202135) | Phyllosphere microbial communities from UC Gill Tract Community Farm, Albany, California, United States - DLSLSG.R1 | ecosystem: Host-associated > Plants > Phyllosphere > Unclassified | place: USA... | reverse complement strand
ACTTGCTGGCAAAGGTCGAAAAGGCCATCGCCACCAAGGACAAGAAACCAGTGAAGACCTGGTCGCGTCGCTCCATGGTTCTGCCCGATTTCATCGGTCTGACCATCGCCGTGCACAACGGCAAGCAACACGTACCGGTATATGTAACCGACCAGATGGTGGGCCACAAGCTCGGCGAATTCGCCCTGACGCGCACCTTCAAGGGTCACCCCGCTGATAAAAAAGCGAAACGATAAGGAGTAGACCATGTCTGAAACACGTGCAGTCCTCCGCGGCGTTCGCCTGTCGGTTGACAAAGGCCGTCTGGTTGCGGATCTGATTCGCGGCAAGAAGGTTGACCAAGCTCTGAACATTCTCGAATTCACGCAGAAAAAAGCTGCTGTGATCGTCAAGAAGGTTCTGGAGTCCGCTATCGCCAACGCTGAGCACAACGACGGCGCTGACATCGACGAATTGAAGGTCAAGACCATCTTCGTCGAGCAAGGCACCACGCTCAAGCGTTTTACCGCTCGCGCCAAGGGCCGCGGCAACCGCATCAGCAAGCCTACCTGCCACATTTATGTGACCGTGGGTAACTGAGGCCTAAAGGAAGAACATGGGACAAAAAATCCATCCTACCGGCTTCCGTCTGGCGGTCAGCCGTAACTGGTCTAGCCGCTGGTACGCAAGCAACCGTGATTTCGCCGGCATGCTGGCCGAAGACATCAAGGTTCGTGAGTACCTGAAAGAGAAGCTGAAGAACGCTGCCGTGGCACGCGTTCTGATCGAGCGTCCTGCCAAGAACGCCCGTATCACCATTTACTCGGCTCGTCCTGGTGTGGTGATCGGCAAGAAGGGTGAAGACATCGAGGCCCTGAAGAAGGAACTCGCTGCTCGCCTGGGCGTGCCAGTGGCTGTGAACATCGAAGAAGTGCGCAAGCCTGAAATCGATGCCCAGCTGATTGCTGACTCGATCACCCAGCAGCTCGAAAAGCGTATCCAGTTCCGTCGCGCCATGAAGCGTGCGATGCAGAACGCGATGCGTCTGGGCGCTCAAGGTATCAAGATCATGTCGTCGGGCCGTCTCAACGGTATCGAAATCGCACGTACCGAGTGGTACCGCGAAGGCCGTGTGCCACTGCACACCCTGCGCGCCGACATCGACTACGGCACCTCCGAAGCCAAGACCACCTACGGTGTGATCGGCGTAAAGGTGTGGGTCTACAAGGGTGACACTCTGGGTCGTAACGATCTGCCAGCCGCAGAAACGCCACGTCCTGAAGAAGAGCGTCGTCCACGTGGTCCTCGTCGTGACAACCGCAATGGCGATCGTCCATCGCGTGGCCCTCGTCGCCCCGCTGGTGGTAACACGGCTCCTGCAGACGGCAGCGACAAGCCCGCCGGCGCTGGTGCTGATTCCGTTAAGCGCGTTCGCAAGACTGACGCGCCCGCTACAGCAGCGGACGGTAAAGGAGAATAACTATGCTGCAACCTGCTCGCCGCAAATACCGCAAGGAGCAAAAGGGTCGCAACACTGGTATCGCAACCCGTGGTAACACGGTAGCGTTCGGTGATTTCGGCCTGAAATGCACGGACCGTGGCCGCCTGACGGCCCGCCAGATCGAGGCTGCACGTCGTGCAATCTCCCGTCACGTCAAGCGTGGTGGCCGTATCTGGATCCGCGTGTTCCCTGACAAGCCAATCTCGACCAAGCCAGCCGAAGTCCGTATGGGTAACGGTAAGGGCAACCCAGAGTACTACGTGGCTGAAATTCAGCCCGGTAAGATGGTGTTCGAAATCGTTGGCGTGCCCGAAGAACTGGCCCGCGAAGCGTTCCGCCTGGCTGCTGCCAAGCTGCCGCTGCGCACCACGTTCGTTACCCGTCAGCTTGGCGCTTAAATTCAGGAGAAATCGATATGACGAAAGCTGCTGAACTGCGCCAAAAAGACGTTGCTGGCCTGGAAGCCGAGATCAAGTCCTTGCAAAAGGCTCACTTTGGTCTGCGCATGCAAAAGGCAACGCAACAACTGGGCAACACCGCTACCATCAAGGCTACCCGCCGCGATGTGGCACGTGCCAAGACCATTCTTGCTGAAAAGCAAGCCGCCAAGTAATAGGAGCCGACATGACGGAAGCTAAAAAATCCCTCAAGCGCACCTTGATTGGCAAGGTGGTCAGCGATAAGCGTGAAAAGACCGTGACCGTTCTGGTAGAACGTCGCGTGAAGCACCCCATCTACGACAAGATCATGATCAAGTCCAGCAAGTACCACGCCCACGACGAAAAGGGCGAGTACAACACCGGCGATACGATCGAGATCACCGAGAGCCGTCCGCTCTCCAAGACCAAGAACTGGGTTGCTACCCGCTTGGTGCAAAAGGCTGCTTTGGTTTAAGTCTTTTGCGACTTGCACCAACGTAACTTCAAAAACGACCCACAATCTGTGGGTCGTTTTTTTATGCCCGTTTTGGCCCTCCGGCCGGCGGGATCACTGCCTGATGGGCAATTTACAAGGAGTACACCATGATCAAAGTTGGCGATTCGCTTCCCTCTGCAACCCTGAGCGAGTTTGTGGCGGTCGAAGGCAATGGCTGCAGCCTGGGCCCCAATGCCTTTGATGTGAGCAAGGAAGCGGCTGGCAAGACCATCGCTTTGTTTGCGGTGCCCGGCGCTTTCACGCCGACCTGCTCGGCCAAGCACCTGCCTGGCTACGTGGAAAAGGCAGACGCCTTCAAGGCCGCCGGTGTGGATGAAATCTGGTGCCTGTCCGTCAATGACGCCTTTGTGATGGGCGCCTGGGGCAAGGACCAGCACACCGAAGGCAAGGTGCGCATGATTGGTGACGGCGATGCGGCCTTTGCCAAGGCCACCGGCCTGACGCTGGACCTCAACGGCAAGGGCCTGGGCCTGCGCAGCAACCGCTACTCCATGCTGGTCAAGGATGGCAAGGTGGTGCAGCTGAACGTGGAAGCCCCTGGCCAGTTCACGGTCAGCGATGCCGACACCATCCTGGCCCAAGCCAAGCAGGCCTAAGGCCACATCGGGCTGCTGCTGCGCTGCAAGGCGTTGCAGGGCCTGGCCGGAATGCACAAAGCACGCCTGGGCGTGCTTTTTTGTGGCTGGCAGCGGTATCTGCAGTGCGCTGTTCCTAGCGCAGCGGTCAGGGATGGACGTCGGCCTTGAGGTAGTGCGTACCGGCGACGGGGTTGTGGTAGTAGGGCGGAATCTCTTCAAAGCCAAAATCGGCATAGAGCGCGCGGGCCGACTCCATGCTGTCCAACGTGTCGAGCAGGATGCAGTCATATCCCAGGCGGATCGCGCTGGCCATGGTGTAGTCCACCAGCTGGCGGCCCAGGCCAAAGCCCCGGAAGGCCTTGCGCACATAGAGGCGCTTCATCTCGCAGGCGTTGCTGTAGTCCACGTCGTCCATGGGCCGCAGCGCGCAGCAGCCGGCGACCGAGCCTTCCACCAGCGCCAGCACCAGGTCGCCGCGTGGGTCGCCATATTCGCCGGGCAGCTCGGCCAGCTCTTCCTCAAAACCCTGGAAGCCCAGATCAATATCCAGTGACTGGGCATATTCCCGAAAGATCTCGCGGGTCACGGCGAGCTCTTCCGGTGTGGTGGGGTGCAGGAACGTTATCTCAGGTCGGTCCACAGCGGCGGCGCTTAGTCAAGGAATGTGCAGTGTAGCGCCCTCGCCATCGCAGGCGCCATTGAAAAACCGCCTATCAAGGGCGGTTTTCTTGGGGGGGTGCTGCAAAGGTTCAGGTCTCTGCGAGCAGCTGGTCGATCAGCTTGTGCAGCTCCTCAAAATTGGGCGCGCCCACATAGCGCTTGACCACCTGGCCCTGCTTGTTCACGACAAAGGTGGTCGGGGTGAGTTGGATGTCGCCCCAGTCCTTGGCAATCTGGCCGGTGTTGTCGATCGCGACCTTGAAAGGCAGCTTGCGCGACTCTGCAAAGTTGACGACATAGCTGGGCGGGTCGTAGTGCATGGCCACTGCCATGGTGTCGTAGCCACGGTCCTTGTACTTGTCGTAGGTCTTGATGATCTCGGGCATTTCCGCCACGCAGGTGGTGCAGCTGGTGGCCCAGAAGTTCACCAGGGTGACCTTGCCCTTCATGTCGGCCGTCGTCTGCGTGCTGCCGTTGAGCAGCACAAACCGGCTCTCGGGCGCGGCCGCCTGCCCCGTGCCCTGGTAGACAAAGGCACCAATGCCAATCGCCGCAGCGATGGCCAGCGTGGTGAGGACGGTGGTGGAGGTTTTTCGGGACATGGTGCTCGGAGTCAAGGCGGTGCCGAAAGTTCGGCGCTGTGGTCATTATGCGACCAGTGTTGCTGACGGGCGCAGTACGCTGGCCATACCTGCGCGCACGGCTTGACCATCACAGTGCCGTGCCCATAATGGCCGGATGCCCCTGGCCTGCCGCCTGATCCTCACCACTGCCATGCTGCTGGCCGCCTGCAGCCCGGCGCTGAACTGGCGCGTGGTGCGCCTGGCCGATGCACCGCTGGACCTGATGCTGCCCTGCAAGCCTGACCGTGCGGTGCGTGAGCTGGCCTGGGGCACGCAGACCTTGGCCGTGTCGATGGTAGGCTGCAAGGCCGACGGGGCGACCTATGCACTGGCCCATGTGGCCCTGGCGCAGCCGCAGGATGCGGCCTCGGTGATGGTTGACTGGCAAAAGGCACTGCACCAGCAGCTGCAGATCGCCGATGCCTGGCAGCCGCTGCCCGGCGAGACCTTTGTACTGCCCGGTACCTTGGCGCTGCCCCAGGCACGCCAGCTGCAGTGGCAGGGCCGCAATGACCAGGGGCGCACCGTGTATGCGAATGCACGCTGGTTTGCGCGCGCCGAAGGGCCGAAGGTGCGCGTGTACCAGGCCTTGGTGCTGTCCGCTGAGCCTTTGGCCGCTGAGGCGCTGCAGAGCTTTGTCCAAGGTCTGCAGCTGCGTTAGGAGTCGCCGGATTGGCCACGGGCCAGCCCGGGCGCTTGGCTAAGCAACACTACCAATGTTGCAGTGCCGCAAAATCGCTACACTGGTGCAGGGTACGGCTGGGCCGGGATTGCCGCCTGCTGCACGCCCATTCACAGAACTTCTGGGTTTTTGATTTGATGAGCAACCGGATATTGTTGATCGCCCATGCACCGCTGGCCCAGGCGCTGGCGCAATGCGCCGCGCATGTGTTCCCCGACAGCGGAGAGCACCTGATGGCGCTGGATGTGCCTGCCAGCGCCGATCCGGTGGCCTGCCTGCAGGAGGCGCGGGCCATGCTCGACCACAGCCACAGCGGCCCCGTGCTGGTGCTGAGCGACGTGTTTGGCGCGACCCCGCATAATATTGCCCAGGAGCTGGCCAAGCGCCGCGCATCTACAAGGCTGGTGGCCGGTGTCAACCTGCCGATGCTGCTGCGCGCGCTGTGCTATCGCCAAGAAGCGCTGGACAGCCTCGTGGCCCGGGCGATTGCAGGGGGCAGCCAGGGCATCATGCAGGTGACGCAGAACACGCCACAGAACCAAAATATCCGAGCACATGATCAAGACCGCAGTCACCATCAGCAATAAACTGGGCCTGCATGCCCGTGCGTCTGCCAAACTCACCAAGCTGGCCGGTAGTTTTGCCTGCGAGGTTTGGATCACGCGGGGCGAGCGCCGCGTCAATGCCAAAAGCATCATGGGCGTGATGATGCTGGCCGCCGGCATCGGCACCGAGGTGACCATCGAGACCGATGGCGCCGATGAGCAGCAGGCCATGGATGCCTTGCTGGCCCTCATCAACGACAAATTCGGCGAAGGCGAATAAGGCGCAGCCTGGCGTCTGCAGCGGCGCGGGCTCGCTTTTCGCACCGGCCACGACCTTCCAGGCACGCCGCTGCCTGTCGGTGCTGGCAGGTTGCCCAGCTGGCACTGGCATGCGCCGCTCTTTACCTGAACGCCCGCCTTTCCCTGCGCTTTACCAGCCCCCGTGCTTGTACAGTCTTCTGAGACAGGCGTATAAATCAGCTTGGCGCAACGAGCGCGCCAGCGAAGAGGAAGATCCGCATGACATTTGCCATCCATGGAATTGCAGTGGCCCGGGGGATTGCCATTGGCCGGGCCGTCATGGCGGCGTCCAGCCACCTGGAGGTGACCCATTACCTGATCGAGCCCGACCAGGTGGCGCGCGAGATCGAGCGTGTGCGCAAAGGGCGGCTGGCAGTGATCGAAGAGCTGCAGCGCCTGCGCGGCGACCTGGGGGTCGATGCCCCGCAGGAGCTCGAGCCGCTCCTGGATGTGCACCTGATGCTGGTGCAGGACGACATGCTGTCCTCGGGCGTGCGCCAACTGATCAGCGAGCGCCTCTACAACGCCGAATGGGCGCTGACCGCGCAGCTGGAGCTGCTGTGCCGCCAGTTTGACGAGATGGACGACGAGTACCTGCGTGAGCGCAAAGGCGATCTCGAGCAGGTGGTCGAGCGCGTGCTGCGCCATATGCGTGGCGTCTCCAGCCCGGTGGCGGCGCCCGTCAGCACGCCGCTGGGCGTGCAGGAGGGGCAGCACGACTGGGTGGCCGATGAGCGCGATGCGCCGATGGTGCTGATCGCCAATGACCTCTCGCCGGCCGACATGCTGCAGTTCAAGCAAAGCGTGTTTTCCGGGTTCGTCACGGCCGTGGGCGGCAAGACCAGCCACACCGCCATCGTCGCGCGCAGCATGGATATTCCGGCCGTTGTGGGCGCACGCACGGCCAGCCAGCTCATCCGCGCCGATGACTGGGTCATCATCGACGGCGATGCCGGGGAGGTGATCGTCGATCCCTCGCCGATCCTGCTGGAGGAGTACCGCTTCAAGCAGCGCCAGATGCGCCTGGAGCGCGAGCGCCTCTCGCGCCTGCGCGATACGCCCTCCATCACCATCGATGGCGAGCGCATCGAGCTGCTGGCCAATATCGAGCAACCCGGCGATGGCCCGGCCGCAGTTAAAGCGGGTGCCGTGGGCGTGGGGCTGTTCCGCACCGAATTTCTCTTCATGGGGCGGAGCGGCAAGGTGCCCGATGAAGAAGAGCAGTACCGCGCCTACCGCGAAGCGCTCGAGGGCATGCAGGGCATGCCGGTGACGATTCGCACACTCGACGTGGGCGCCGACAAGCCGCTGGACAAGGCCCAGCCCAAGGACTACTACCTCAACCCGGCGCTGGGCTTGCGCGCCATCCGCTTCAGCCTGGCCGACCCGGACATGTTCCGCACCCAGCTGCGCGCCATCTTGCGCGCCGCAGCGCACGGCCCGGTGCAATTGCTGTTTCCAATGCTCGCCCATGTCAGCGAGATCAAGCAGACCCTGGCGCTGGTCGAGCAAGCCTCGCAGGAGCTGCGCGAGCGCAATGTGCCCCAGGGCCTGGTCAAGCTGGGCGCGATGATCGAGATACCGGCCGCAGCACTGACGGTGCGCACCTTTTTGAAGTACTTCGATTTCCTCTCGATCGGCACCAACGATCTGATCCAGTACACGCTGGCGATCGACCGGGCCGATGAGGCGGTGTCGCAGCTCTACAACCCCTTCCACCCCGCCGTGCTGCGCCTGGTGGCCGAGGTCATCCAGGCGGCCAACGCCGCCGGCAAGGATGTCTGCGTCTGCGGCGAAATGGCCGGCGATACCGCGATGACCCGCTTGCTGCTGGGCCTGGGGCTGCGCAGCTTTTCGATGCAGCCCGCGCAGATCCTGGCCATCAAGCAGCAGGTGCTGCGGGCCGATACGCGGCGCCTGGTGGGCTGGGCCCAGCAGGTCGTCGATGCCGAGAATCCGGCCGATCTGTTGGAGAGCTAAGGCCTTCGCAGGGATTACTCCGCCGGCGTGCGAAAGCGGTTGCGGTACTGGCCCGGTGTCGTGCCCAGCTGGCGGCGAAACGCGCGCTGCAGCGTGTCGGTGGTGTTGAAGCCGCAGGTCTGAGCCACCCCCTCCAGCGGGGCATCGGTGGCCTCGAGCTGCTGGCGGGCTGCCTCCACCCGCGCAGCTTCCAGGTAGGCGGCCGGTGTCATGCCCAGCTCGGTCTTGAAGATACGGGCCAGCTGCCGGTCGCTCACATGCATCTGCTCGGCCAGGTCGGGCATCGACAGCGGCTGGCCCAGGTGCTCGGCGATGTACTGGCGCAGCTTGTCCATGCGGCGCGTGCTCGACAGCGGCTCGAGCATCACGCTGAACTGGCTCTGCCCGCCGGGGCGTTTCAAGAACATCACCAGCTGGCGCGCCACGCGCATCGCCAAGGTGTTGCCAAAATCCTCGGCCACCAAGGCCAGCGCCAGATCCAGGCAGGTGGTCAGGCCCGCACCGGTCCAGATGTGGCCCTGCTGGATGTAGATGCGGTCGGCATCGACGCGGATGCCGGGATGGTCCTGGGCCAGCTGCGCGGCCGTGGACCAGTGCGTTGTGGCCTCCCTGCCGTCGAGCAGGCCGGCGGCGGCCAGAATATGGGCGCCGACACAGACCGAGGCCACGCGCCGGGACTGTCCCGCCAACGTCTGCACCCATTGGACGACAGCCGGATCGGCCAGCGCCTGCACGCGGCCCTTGGCATCGGTGTCGACCGAGCCCGGCACGATCAAGGTATCAATGGCCTGGTGCTGCAGGCTATCCAGGCGTATGTCGGGCAGCACGCGCACGCCTGCAGCGGTGGTGACCGGGTCCAGTGACTCTGCAGCCAGCAGCACCTGGTAGCCGCAGGGCGCTTCCATCTCGCGCTGCAGCAATGCAAATACCTCGGGCGGGCCGCTGATGTCGAGCAGGTCAACCCGGTCTAACAACACGATCACCATCAGGCGTTCAGGGTGCGGCATGCGTTCTTTCGTTCAAGGCGGGTGTCGGTTTCTGCGGCAAAGACGGCATTGTCCGAAGCGGGGGCTGTCCCTAAGATGCATCCATGCCGCCACCACTGCCGGTGGCGGTCAACCCTCTACACCAGGCCACCACCATGCATACCAGCACTTTACGCGAACTCAACCAACTTGACGCCAAGCCCGCGGTCCTGGCCCAGTCGACCCTGATTCTGGTCGACTACCAGAACACCTACACCCAGGGCGTGATGGCGCTCGAAGGCTGGGAGGCCGCGCTGGACGCCGCATCCCGCCTGCTGGCCCAGGCCCGCGCGGTCGGCGCCAAGGTGATCCATGTGATGCATGATGGCGGCGCGGGCTCGCCGTATGACATCCGCGCCGAGATCGGCCAGATCCATGCCAGCGTGGCGCCGCAGGCCGGGGAGCCGGTCGTCGTCAAGACCGCTCCCAATTCCTTCCACAACACCGATCTGGCCGAGCACGTCGATGCTGCCGGCAACGCGCAGCTGGTGATCATCGGTTTCATGAGCCATATGTGCGTCACCTTCACCGCCGAAGGCGCCTTCCTGCGCGGCAAGCGCGCCACCGTCGTTGCCAATGCCTGTGCCACCCGCGCGCTGCAGTCGGCTGCCGGTTCGGTCTCTGCCGTGCAACTGCACCAAAGCGCGATGGCCACCATCGGCGACCTGTATGCGGTGGTGGTGGGCAGCAGCGCGGCGCTGGGTTAAGACTGCGACTCTGGCGCGAGCCCCAACGCAAAAAGGCTGCCCGGTAGGCAGCCTTTTGCTGTGATGAACACCGCGCGTTTACACGCCAGCCGCGTGTGCCTGCTGGTCGGCGTGGTAGCTCGAGCGCACCATCGCGCCCACGGCGGCATGGGTGAAGCCCATCTTGTAGGCCTCTTCTTCAAACATCTTGAAGGTGTCGGGGTGCACATAGCGGCGCACCGGCAGGTGGCTGTTCGAGGGAGCCAGGTACTGGCCGATGGTCAGCATGTCGATGTTGTGGGCGCGCATGTCGCGCATCACCTGCAGGATTTCCTCATCCGTCTCGCCCAGGCCGACCATGATGCCGCTCTTGGTCGGCACGCTCGGATGCAGGTCCTTGAACTTCTTGAGCAGGTTCAGGCTGAACTGGTAGTCGGAGCCGGGGCGCGCTTCCTTGTACAGGCGCGGTGCGGTTTCCAGGTTGTGGTTCATCACATCGGGTGGGGCAGCCTTGAGGATTTCCAGCGCGCGGTCATCGCGGCCGCGGAAGTCCGGCACCAGGATCTCGATCTGGGTCGTGGGCGAGAGCTCGCGGATGTTCTTGATGCACTCGACAAAGTGGCCCGAGCCGCCGTCGCGCAGGTCATCGCGGTCGACGCTGGTGATCACCACATACTTGAGGCGCAGTGCGGCAATGGTGCGCGCCAGGTTCAGCGGCTCGTTCAGATCGAGCGGGTCGGGGCGGCCATGGCCCACGTCGCAGAACGGGCAGCGGCGCGTGCACTTGTCGCCCATGATCATGAAGGTCGCCGTGCCCTTGCCAAAGCACTCGCCGATGTTGGGGCAGCTGGCCTCTTCGCAGACGGTGTGCAGGTTGTTCTGGCGCAGGATGTCCTTGATCTCGTAGAAACGGGTCGTGGGGCTGCCGGCCTTGACGCGGATCCAATCGGGCTTTTTCAGCACCTCGGCTTGCTGGACCTTGACGGGGATGCGCGCCAGTTTGGCGGCCGCCTTTTGCTTGGCCAGCGGGTTGTAGGTGGCAGCGGACTGTGCTTCGCGCACGACTTCATTGGTGCTCATGATGCTCACTTTAGTTGTTTCACCGCGTTCTGTGCGAGATGCACGCACAAACCCGCTGGGGCCGTAGGCTCTGAGCAAGAACGGCCCGAGGCTGCTGCGCCGCCCCTTGGTGGGGACCAGGGCGTGCGCTGCGGCACCCGCTTATGCAGAACCGGCAGTCGCCAAGCGGGAGGACAGCTCGCGCGCCAAGGTCTTGGCCACGTCCTCCCAGTCGGCGTTAACCCCAATTGTAGAAAGATCGACGGTTTGCAGCCCGGCATAGCCGCAAGGGTTGATGCGGTGGTAGGGTTCCAGGTCCATCTTTACATTCAGGGCCACACCATGGTAGCTGCAGTGGCGGGTGATCTTGATGCCCAGCGCGGCAATCTTGCCCAGGCCGTCAAACACCGGCTCGGGTGCGGGGCTGGTGCCATCGCGCTGCACCGGGCGCTGGGCCAGCATCGCGTGGGAGAAGGGGTCATCGAGGCGCACATAGATGCCGGGGGCCCCCGCCACGCGGTGGCCGGTAACGCCCAGCGAGGCGAGGGTGCGGATCACCGCCTCTTCAATGCGGAACACATATTCTTTGACGAAGTAGCCGGCACGCTGCAGATCGATCAGCGGGTAAGCGACCACTTGCCCCGGGCCATGGTAGGTGACCTGGCCGCCCCGGTTGGTTTGTACCACTGGAATGTCGCCTGTATGCAACAGATGGCTGGGCAGGCCCGCAATGCCCTGGGTGAAAGTGGCCGCATGCTCACACATCCACAGCTCATCGGGCGTTTGCGGCGTGCGCTGCGCAGTGAATTGCTGCATGGCGTGCAGCGTGGTCTCGTAATCGGCCTGGCCAAGAAAGCGGGTCTGCATGGCGAAAAGCGGCCGCAACGGGCCGGCAAGGTTCACAAAGGTGACAACAAGGTGCGCTTACAGTACGACCTTGACCAGGGGGCTGGAGGTGAGCGCCCGGTAGAGGTTGTCGAGCTGTTCGCGGCTGGTGGCCGTCACGGTGATGGTGACACCCAGGTACTTGTCGCCGCTGCTGGGGCGCAGCTCTACCTTGCTGGCGTCGAAGAAAGGGTCGTGTTCCTTGGCGATGGCGGTGACCGCGTGGACAAAGCCGTCCTGGTTGAGCCCCATCACTTTAATCGGAAAGTCTGAGGGGTATTCGATCAGGGAATCTTTGCGAGGATCGGTGCCGGAATCGCTGGGGTCTGCAGCAGGTGTGTTGGTGCTCATTTTGCTATTAAAACAGAAGCTTGCAAGTGATGTGCCATCAGTCGATAAGCCATCTTCATGGTGTGGAATTTGTCGGATGCAGCTGACGTCAAAAGGGGCTGGATGGGGGCTTGTGTGCCGCAAAAAAACAGACGCGCAACAAAACGCTTCCCGTTTGCAACGGGTTTATCCTTATAATCGCAGGCTTTGGCTAGGTTGTTCTGCCCGGGAGCCAACACTATGACAACAAATGCTCCACAAGAAGAACATGTGGCCGAAGAATCGGACTTCAAGCCCCTGACTGCTCAAGAAGCAGCAGAGTGGCGCCAGCGCCATCCGCCGGTATCGGTGGTGCGTGTGGTGAAGTGGCAGCTGGTTGTCGGGGTGGTGCTCACCGTGTTGGTGGGTCTGGTGACGCAGCGGGCCGGATGGATGTGGTCGGTGGCATACGGTGCGGCGGCGGTGGTGATTCCTGCTGCCTTTTTTGCACGTGGATTGCGGCTGCATCTGGGGGCTGGGCAAGAGAATCTTGCGATGGTCCGGTTCTTTGGTTTGGAGATCGCAAAATTGGTGCTGACCGTGGTGCTGCTACTGCTGGCGCCCCTGGTGGTGCCGGGACTCAACTGGTTGGCGCTGGTGTTGGGTCTGGTTGTAGTGATGAAGACGTACTGGTTGGCGCTTTGGCTGCTGACCAGATCTGCAAAAATTTTGTAATTGAGAAGAAGAGTTGTCCGATGGCCGCAGAAGCGAATGCACCCACTGCAAGTGAATACATCGTTCACCACTTGCAGCATCTTCAGAATATCAAGCAAAAGTCGATCATCGATTTCTCGGTGGTCAACCTTGATTCGATCTCAGTGAGCGTGATCCTGGGCGTGCTGGGCATCTTTGTGATGTGGCTGGCCGCGCGCACGGCCACCTCCGGCGTGCCTGGTCGTTTCCAGGCAGCAGTCGAGATGCTGGTCGAGATGGTGGATAACCAGGCCAAGGCCAATATCCACAACGCCCAATCGCGCAAGTTCATCGCTCCTCTGGCGCTCACCGTCTTCGTCTGGATTTTCCTGATGAACGCGATGGACATGCTGCCGGTCGACCTGCTGCCCCTGCTGTGGCAAGGCGCTACCGGTGACCACCACGCCTATCTGCGTGTCGTGCCTACCGCCGATCTGTCGACCACCCTGGGTCTGTCGACGGCCGTGCTGATCCTGTGCCTGTACTACAGCGTCAAGATCAAGGGTCTGGGCGGCTGGGCGCACGAACTGGTGTCCGCACCTTTTGGTACCAGCAAGAATCCTGTCTTTGCCGTGATTCTCGGCATCGTCAACCTGCTGATGCAGATTATTGAATACGTTGCCAAGACGGTGTCGCACGGTATGCGACTGTTCGGCAACATGTACGCTGGTGAGTTGGTGTTCATGCTGATTGCCCTGATGGGTGGCGCAGCCGCTATGTCGCTCTCTGGTGTGTTGCTCCCCGTGGGGCACATCATTGCAGGCACGATCTGGGCGATCTTCCACATTCTGGTGATTACTCTGCAGGCCTTCATTTTCATGATGCTGACGCTGATTTACCTCGGCCAGGCACATGAAGCTCACTAACTGTTCCCTTTCCTTTTTCTCTTAACCTTTCTTTTTTTTCTCAGGAGTCATCATGGAAAACGTTCTCGGTCTCGTCGCTCTGGCTTGTGGTCTGATTGTTGGTCTGGGCGCTATTGGCGCTTCGATCGGTATTGCTCTGATGGGCGGCAAGTTCCTGGAATCGTCGGCACGTCAGCCTGAGCTGATCAACGAACTGCAAACCAAGATGTTCATCTTGGCTGGTCTGATCGACGCTGCATTCCTGATCGGTGTTGCTATCGCTCTGCTGTTCGCTTTCGCCAACCCATTCCAACTGGCCTAAGCTCCGATCAACGCCGTAGATAGAAAGGTGTTGCCGTGAGTATTAACGCGACCCTGTTCGTTCAGGCCATTGTCTTCTTGATTCTGGTGCTCTTCACGATGAAATTCGTGTGGCCACCTATTGCCAAGGCGTTGGATGAGCGAGCAAAGAAAATCGCCGATGGTCTTGCTGCTGCCGATAAGGCAAAGTCCGAGTTGACAGCTGTGAACAAGCGCGTTGAGGAAGAACTTTCCGCAACCCGCAATGAGACAGCGTCGCGTATCGCGGACGCAGACCGTCGTGCCCAAGCAATCGTAGAAGAGGCCAAGGCCCGTGCTACCGAAGAAGGCAACAAGATCATTGCCGCCGCTCGTGCAGATGCCGAGCAGCAAGTGATCCAGGCGCGCGAATCGCTGCGCGAGCAAGTTGCTGCTTTGGCTGTCAAGGGTGCTGAGCAGATTCTCCGCAAGGAAGTCAATCCTGCGGTACACAGTGATTTGCTCAATCGCCTGAAGACTGAGCTGTAAGGAAGCAACGAAATGGCAGAACTCGCCACCATTGCCCGTCCTTACGCTGAAGCCTTGTTCAAGGCCTGCACTGAAAAGAGTGTTGGCCTGAACGATGCCCTGTCTTGGACGGACGAACTGGCGGCGATTGCCGCCGATCCGGAAATGCGCCTGCTGGCCGACAATCCCAACGTCACCAACGAACAGGTGATCGATGTGATGGCCGGTGTGACGCTGGCACGCGGTTGGGCCTTGTCAGACCTGGCGCGCAACTTCCTGCGCACGGTGGTGGAAAACCGCCGTCTGGATGCGCTGCCTGAAGTGGCCTCGCAATTTCGCGCGCTGGTGAACCGTAACAACGGTTCGTCCGATGCGCTGGTGTACAGCGCCTTCCCCATGGATGACTCCGCATTGAATGCGCTGGGCACCGTGCTGGAAAAACGCTTTGGCCGCCCACTGAATCTGAGCACCACCGTGGACGAGTCGCTGATTGGCGGCGTTCGCGTTGTGGTGGGTGACGAGGTGCTTGACACCTCGGTCAAGGCCCGTCTGGAACAAATGAAAGCAACCCTCACTGCTTAAAGCAGTTCGAGGATTCGGCTAAACCATGAAAAGGAGTGAGTAATGCAACTCAATCCCGCAGAAATTTCTGAACTGATCAAGAGCCGCATTGAGGGTCTGTCAGGCAATTCCGATATCCGTAACCAAGGTACGGTGGTGTCGGTGACCGACGGTATCGTGCGCGTGCACGGCCTGTCCGATGTGATGGCCGGCGAAATGCTGGAATTCCCAGCCACCGCCGATGGTCAACCTTCCTTCGGTCTGGCTCTGAACCTGGAGCGTGACTCGGTTGGCGCCGTGATTCTGGGTGAGTACACCCATATCTCGGAAGGCGACATCGTCAAGTGCACCGGCCGTATTCTGGAAGTGCCCGTGGGCCCGGAACTGGTCGGTCGCGTGGTGAACGCGCTGGGCCAGCCTATCGACGGCAAGGGTCCTATCAACGCCAAGATGACCGACGTGATCGAAAAGGTTGCGCCTGGTGTTATCGCCCGTCAATCCGTGGACCAGCCCCTGCAATCGGGTATCAAGTCCATCGACGCGATGGTGCCCGTGGGCCGTGGCCAGCGCGAGCTGATCATTGGTGACCGCCAGACCGGTAAGACCGCTGTCGCGATCGACGCCATCATCAACCAAAAGGGCCAAGGCGTTACCTGCGTGTACGTGGCCATTGGTCAGAAGGCTTCGTCGGTCAAGAACGTGGTGCGTGCGCTGGAGCAAGCTGGCGCGATGGAATACACCATCGTCGTGGCCGCTACCGCTTCTGAATCCGCTGCCATGCAGTACGTGTCGGCCTACTCGGGTTGCACGATGGGTGAGTACTTCCGCGACCGTGGCCAAGACGCCCTGATCGTGTATGACGACCTGTCCAAGCAAGCCGTGGCTTACCGCCAAGTGTCGCTGCTGCTGCGCCGTCCACCAGGCCGCGAAGCGTTCCCTGGCGACGTGTTCTATCTCCACAGCCGCCTGCTCGAGCGCGCAGCCCGCGTGAACGCGGACTACGTGGAAGCCTTCACCAAGGGTGAAGTCAAGGGTAAGACGGGTTCGCTGACGGCTCTGCCCATCATCGAAACCCAAGCCGGTGACGTGTCGGCCTTCGTGCCTACCAACGTGATCTCGATCACCGACGGCCAGATCTTCCTGGAAACCAGCCTGTTCAACGCCGGTATCCGTCCCGCTATCAACGCCGGTATCTCGGTGTCCCGCGTGGGTGGTTCCGCTCAGACCAAGCTGATCAAGGGCCTGTCCGGCGGTATCCGTACCGACCTGGCGCAGTACCGTGAACTGGCTGCTTTCGCGCAGTTCGCTTCTGACCTGGACGATGCAACCCGCAAGCAACTCGACCGCGGTGCCCGCGTGACCGAGCTGCTCAAGCAAGCCCAGTACAGCCCTCTGCCCGTCGCTCTGATGGCCGCTTCGCTGTTTGCCGTGAACAAGGGTTTCATGGACGACATCGAAGTCAAGAAGGTCCTGCCTTTTGAATCGGGTCTGCACCAGTTCCTCAAGACCAGCTACGGCGCCTTGGTGGACCGTCTGAACGAGAAGAAGGCTTTCGACAAGGAAGGCAAGGACGAAGCTGAACTGACTGCAGCGATCACTGCATTCAAGAAGTCCTTCGCTTAATCCGGTCGAGGAGTCATCATGGCAGCAGGCAAGGAAATACGCGGCAAGATCAAATCGGTGGAAAACACCAAGAAGATCACCAAGGCCATGGAAATGGTTGCCGCATCCAAAATGCGCAAGGCGCAGGAGCGGATGCAGGCAGCCCGTCCATACAGCGAGAAGATTCGCGCAATTGCAGCTCACCTGAGCCAGGCAAACCCCGAATATGTCCACCCCTTCATGGTGTCGAATGACGTCAAGAAGGTGGGTGTGATCGTGGTGACGACTGACAAGGGCCTGTGCGGCGGCATGAACACCAATGTGCTGCGTGCCGTGACGAACAAGCTCAAGGAACTGCAATCTGCGGGTGTCAGCACGGAAGCCGTGGCCATTGGCAGCAAGGGTCTGGGCTTTCTGACGCGCGTGGGTGTCAAGGTGGTGGCCAACGCTACCGCCTTGGGCGATACGCCGCATCTGGATGCGCTGATCGGCCCGGCCAAGGTTTTGCTCGACCAGTACGCTGAGGGCAAGCTGAGCGCGGTCTATTTGTGCTACACCAAGTTCATCAATACGATGAAGCAGGACTCGGTTGTGGAGCAGTTGCTGCCCCTGTCGCAAGAAGCGATCCAGGGCTCGGCACCGGCTGCATCCCACGGCTGGGACTACATCTACGAGCCCGATGCGCAAAGTGTGATCGACGAGCTGCTCGTGCGTTATGCGGAATCGCTGATCTATTCGGCCGTTGCAGACAACATGGCTTCCGAGCAGTCTGCACGCATGGTGGCCATGAAGGCCGCTACCGACAACGCCGGCAACGTCATCAACGAGTTGAAGCTGATCTACAACAAGACGCGTCAGGCTGCGATTACGACCGAGTTGTCGGAAATCGTCGCAGGCGCCGCGGCTGTGTAATACAGCTCGACTGAAATCAATATTGGAGCAACAAATGGCTCAAGTACAAGGCAAGATTGTTCAATGTATCGGTGCGGTGGTGGACGTTGAGTTCCCCCACGGCAGCGTGCCTAACGTGTATGACGCACTGAAGCTCGAAGGCACTGCCCTGACGCTGGAAGTGCAGCAGCAGCTGGGCGACGGCGTGGTGCGTACCATTGCGCTGGGCTCGTCGGACGGTATCAAGCGTGGCCTGATGGTCACCAACACCGGCAAGGCGATCACCGTGCCCGTGGGCAAGGCAACCCTTGGCCGCATCATGGACGTGCTGGGTAACCCCATCGACGAACGCGGTCCTGTGGACCAGACCTTGACCGCTTCCATCCACCGCAAGGCGCCCGCTTATGACGAGCTGGCCCCTGCACAGGAACTGCTGGAAACCGGCATCAAGGTGATTGACCTGGTGTGCCCGTTCGCCAAGGGCGGTAAGGTCGGTCTGTTCGGTGGTGCCGGTGTGGGCAAGACCGTGAACATGATGGAGCTCATCAACAACATCGCCAAGGCGCACAGCGGTCTGTCCGTGTTCGCCGGCGTGGGTGAGCGTACCCGTGAAGGTAACGACTTCTACCACGAAATGTCGGACGCCGGTGTGGTGAACCAGGAGTCGCTCAACGACTCGAAGGTTGCCATGGTGTACGGCCAGATGAACGAGCCACCAGGAAACCGTCTGCGCGTGGCGCTGACCGGCCTGACCATGGCTGAAGCGTTCCGTGACGAAGGCAAGGACGTGCTGTTCTTCGTGGACAACATCTACCGCTACACGCTGGCCGGTACCGAAGTGTCCGCACTGCTGGGCCGTATGCCTTCGGCCGTGGGCTACCAGCCTACGCTGGCCGAAGAAATGGGCCGTCTGCAAGAGCGTATCACCTCGACCAAGGTGGGCTCGATCACCTCGATCCAGGCCGTGTACGTGCCAGCGGACGATTACACCGATCCATCGCCAGCAACGACCTTCGCCCACTTGGACTCCACCGTGGCGCTGTCGCGTGACATTGCTTCGCTGGGTATCTACCCTGCGGTGGACCCCCTGGCGTCGACCAGCCGCCAGCTGGACCCCCAAGTGGTCGGTGAAGAGCACTACTCGGTCGCCCGCCAAGTGCAGGGTACCCTGCAGCGCTACACCGAACTGCGCGACATCATTGCGATTCTGGGTATGGACGAACTGGCTCCCGAAGACAAGCTCGTCGTGGCCCGCGCTCGCAAGATCCAGCGTTTCCTGTCGCAGCCTTTCCACGTTGCTGAAGTGTTCACGGGCGCTCCAGGCAAGTACGTGCCGCTGTCGGAAACCATCCGCGGCTTCAAGATGATCGTCAACGGCGAGTGCGACCACCTGCCCGAGCAAGCCTTCTACATGGTTGGCACGATCGACGAAGCCATCGAGAAGGCGAAGAAGATCTAAGCTTTGCAGAACGGGCTGCCGCACGCAGCCCTGCTCGCAAACTAGTTTCTTTTTCACTCTGAGGATCAAAGATGAACACCTTCCACGTTGATGTGGTCAGTGCTGAAGAATCCATCTTCTCCGGCGAAGCCCGCTTTGTGGCTTTGCCTGGTGAAATGGGCGAACTCGGTATCTACGCCCGCCACACGCCGTTGATCACCCGCATCAAGCCGGGTTCGGTGCGCATTGAGAAGGCCGACGGCGGCGAAGAGTTCATCTTCGTGGCTGGTGGCATTCTCGAAGTGCAACCCGACTGCGTGACCGTGCTGTCCGACACCGCTGTGCGCGGCAAGGACCTGGACGAGCAAAAAGCGGTTGAAGCCAAGCAAAAGGCTGAAGAAGCCCTCAAGAACGCCAAGGGCGAGCTTGACCTGGCCAAGGCCCAATCCGAGCTGTCCGTCATGGCCGCCCAGATTGCCGCCCTGCAAAAATACCGCAAGAAGCGCTGATCCGCTGTTTGCGCAACTGCCACAGGAAAACCACCGCATGCGGTGGTTTTTTTACGCCCGTACCGGATGCGTCGGAGCAGGCCCCGTCTGCAGCACCTGCTGCATATGGATGGTTTGCCACAGCGGGTCGGCATCCTGGTGCAGGGTGATAAAACCCTGGCGCTGCCAGAAGGTTTGCGCGCCTGGCAAAAAAGGATGCGTGTGCAGGTAGAGCCGCTGCACACCCTGCTGCAGCGCCCGCTGACGCAGCTGCGCGAACAGCACGCCAGCCAGGCCTTGCCGGCGCCAGGCCGGGTCCACATACAAGCGCACCACCTCGGCGGTGCCTGCACTGGGCACGGTCAGATGGGCAAAGCGCCCGTCATAGGCGCGGTAGGCAATGCTGCCGATGACGCGGTCGCCCTGCCAGGCCGCCAGCATGCAGCCGCCGGGCGATGCGTAGACCGAGGCAAAGTCGCGCAGGTCGGCCTGCGGCGTGTTGGTATCGACCCGATCGCCAAACATGGTCTGGCGCGCCGCCTGCAAAAAGGCCGCCACCGGCGCGAGATGTTCAACGCGGCAGATGCCGTATGCGCTGGGTGTAGTGGGTGGGTGGTTCATGGCCATCAAACGGCCTGCAGCTTAGCATGCAGGCCCTGTAAATCGGCTACAGTACAGCCACTTTGGTTTCGCAAGAACATGCGCACGGCAGGGTGCCGGGGCATGAGGGAATCCAGGGAGCGCGAGCCGGCAGCCAGCGCCCCAAACGGAACTGCCCCCGCAACTGTAGGCCACGAGCAGGCCATCCATGCGCCACTGAACTGCGGTTCGGGAAGGCGATGGTCTGCGCAGACCGGCCAGTCAGGAGACCTGCCAAGGTCATGCATTCACAACCCACTGGCAAGCCCCTGGTTTGCACAGAGAAACAGGCATGCCACCGGTTTGCGCGCTGCAAGGCGAACATCGCAAACACCGGTGATGCAAACCCATTCATGGCGGATGTGCGTGTGTTTTGATCATGACCGGCGGGGTGTCCGGGCGGTGAGCAGCGTCTCGTCTGCGCAAGCCTGTCCTGGCTCCACCGGGCAGCGCCCCGCACCGGATCGGCTCGCACGGCCCGCATGTCCAGCCTCTACCTGGAGAGACGATTCCGATGCCTGTTCGCCGTTTTGCGCTGCCTGCCCTGTTGGCTACCTGTGTATTCACCTCGCTGTCCGCCTGGGCTGCCCCTTATCCGATGCAGCTGCAAAACTGCGGCTACGCGGTGTCCCTCAAGCAGGCGCCCGCCTCGGTCGTCACCATCGGCCAGGCCGGCACCGAGATGCTGTATGCGCTGGGTCTGGGCGACAAGCTGGTGGGCACCTCGCTGTGGTTCAACGCCGTGCTGCCCCAGTTCAAGGCGATCAATGACAAGGTGCCACGCCTGGCGGACAACGACCCGAGCTTCGAGTCGGTGATCGGCAAGCGCCCGGCACTGGTGGTGTCGCAGTTCGAGTGGATGGTCGGCAAGGACGGCGTCGTGGGCACGCGCGAGCAGTTCCATGACCTGGGCATTGCCACCTATGCGATGCCCTCCGACTGTGAAGGCAAGAACAACCTCAAGGGCGCCGATGGCACCCGCACCGCGGCCTACGATGTGCAGGCGCTCTACAAGAGCATCGCGCAACTGGCGCAGCTCTTTGATGTGCAGCCCCAGGGCGAGCGCCTGGTCAAGGACCTGCGCGAGCGCCAGGCCAAAGCGGTCGCCAAGGTCCAGGCGGCGCAGCAGCCGAACCTCTCGGCTGCGCTGTGGTTCTCCAGCGCCGATCTGGCCATCGACCCGTATATGGCTGGTAAGAATGGCGTTGCCGGCTACATGCTGCAGACCTTGGGCCTGCGCAATATCGTCGACTCGTCCGAAGAATGGCCCACCGTGGGCTGGGAGACGATTGCCAAGGCCAACCCCTCGGTCCTGGTGATCGCCCGCATGGACCGCCGCCGCTTCCCTGCGGACGACTACCAAAAGAAGCTGGAGTTTCTGAAGAAGGATCCGGTCACCCAGCACATGGATGCGGTCAAGAAAAACCGCATCGTCATTGTTGATGCCGATGCGCTGCAAGGCTCGATCCGCCTGGTCGATGGCATGGAGCAGATCAGCGATGCGGTACGCAAGCTCGGCCCAGCGGCCGCGCGTTGATCAGCCGCTGATGCAAGGCTCTGCATGATGGAGGCAACGGCATCAGCGCGCCCATCGGCGCTGCGCAGGCCGCTGCATGGGGCCGCCTGGTGCCTGGGCGCGGCACTGGCGCTGCTGCTGAGCGTGGCGCTGGGCATCGCCATTGGCGAGACGGCGCTGTCGCCCAGCCTGGTGCTGCAGGTGCTGGCCAACAAGCTGGCCGGTGCCCACTACGCCATCGATCCCATCAGCCAGGGCATTGTCTGGAACTACCGCCTGCCCCGCGCGCTGGTGGCGGCCAGCTGCGGCGCGGGCCTGGCGGTCTCGGGCGTCATTTTGCAATCGCTGCTGCGCAATGCGCTGGCCGAACCCTATTTGCTCGGCATCTCTGCCGGGGCCTCCACCGGCGCAGTGCTGGTGACCGTCGTGGGCATCGGCGCGGGCGCCATCTCGATGACCGTGGGCGCCTTTTTTGGCGCGCTCTGCGCATTTGCACTGGTCGCCCTGCTGGCCCACGCCGCCGGCAGCGGCGGGCTGCGCAACAGCGGCCAGATTGTGCTGGCCGGCATTGCGGGCTCGCAGCTCTTCAATGCGCTGACCTCGCTCATCATCACCAAGTCGGGCAGTGCCGAGCAGGCCCGGGGCATCATGTTCTGGCTGCTGGGCAGCCTGAGCGGCGTGCGCTGGCCCGATACCGTGCTCACGGCCTGCATCGCGATCACCGGTTTGCTGCTGTGCCTGCTGCATACGCGCGCGCTCGATGCCTTCACCTTTGGCAGCGAATCGGCGGCCGCGCTGGGCGTGCCGGTGCGCCGTGTGCAACTGGTGCTGCTGCTGGCCGCGGCGCTGATGACGGCCGTCATGGTCTCCATCGTTGGCGCGATCGGCTTTGTCGGCCTGGTGATTCCACATGCCGCGCGCATGCTGGTCGGCGTCAGCCACCGGCGACTGGTGCCTGCCAGCGCGATGATGGGCGCGGTGTTTCTGATCGCCGCCGATGTGCTCTCGCGCACCCTGATCCGGGGCCAGGTGCTGCCCATTGGCGTCATCACCGCCCTGGTCGGGGCGCCGGTGTTTGCCGTCATCCTGCTCCAAAGCCAGCGGAGGCGCGGATGACGGCGGCACCTCTGGTCACGGCGGATCAACCCGTGTTGCAGGCCTGTGCGCTGGGCCTGCGCCTGCAGGGCCGGCCGGTTGTCGAGCAGCTCAGCCTGCCGGTGCAGCGCCACGAAATGCTGGGGCTGATCGGCCCCAACGGCTCGGGCAAATCCAGCCTGCTGCGCTTGCTCGCCGGTGTGATCCGGCCCAACGAGGGCCAGGTGCTGCTGCAGGGTCAGCCGCTGCACAAGAGGGGGCGCCGCGCCATTGCGCGCGAGCTGGCCCTGGTGGCGCAGATGGCCGAGACGCAGGATGCCATCAGCGTTGAAGACGCGGTGGCGCTGGGGCGCACGCCCTGGCTGTCGGCGCTGCAGCCTTTTGCCGCGCAGGACTGGGAGGCCGTGCAGCAGGCCCTGGATGCCGTGGGCATGGCGGACCGCCGCCACAGCGCCTGGCACAGCCTCTCGGGCGGCGAGCGCCAGCGCGTACACATCGCACGCGCGCTGGCGCAGCAGCCCGGTGTGCTGCTGCTCGATGAGCCCTGCAACCACCTCGATATCCACCAGCAGCTGTCGCTGATGGCCTTGATCCGCAGCCTGCCCGTCACCAAGGTCGTGGCCCTGCATGACCTGAACCAGGCGCTGGCCTGCGACCGGCTGGCCGTCATGCAGCAAGGGCGGCTCGTTGCGCTGGGCAGGCCCGAGCAGGTGCTCGATGCCGCGCTGCTGGCGCAAGTTTTTCGCGTCGAGGCCAGCGCGCTGGTCGACCCCTGGGACGGCAGCCGCGTGCTGCGTTTTCGCCCGCTTTCTTCTTCCTGACTGTGAGCCGATATGCCCACCCTGAACCACCGAATCTGGCTACCTGTTGTGTTGAGCGCCTTGCTGTGCAGCCAGGCGGGCGCAGAGACTTTTGAAGTCAAGATGCGCAACCGCAGCGCCACCGGCGCAATGACCTATGAGCCCGAGTTTTTGCAGATCAAGCCGGGCGACAAGGTCAAGTTCCTGGCTAGCAGCAGCGGTCACGATGCGGTCAGCATCCCGGGCATGGCGCCCGCCGGTGCCAAGCCCTTCAAGGGCAAGATCAACGAGGAGATCGAGGTCAGCTTTGATGCCGCAGGTTTGTATGGCGTGCAGTGCCTGCCCCATTACGCCATGGGCATGGTGATGCTGGTGCAGGTGGGCGATGCGCCGCTGCCCGGCCTGCAGGTGCCCGCCGAGGTGCCCGAGCGCGCGCAGCAGCGCTTCAAGGACATCGTCAGCCGTGCCTCGGCGCCGCGCTGAACCGCTATCGCAATTTTGGGCAACACAAGACAATGACTTATTTCAAATGGATGGCGCGCAGCAGCGGCCTGGCGGCGCTGGCCCTGGCGGCAGGCCATGTGCAGGCGGGCGCGCAGGACGAGGCTAAGGGCTTCATCGAAGGCGCGAGCCTGGGCATGGTCAACCGCATGGTCTATGAGCAGCTGGACTACCGGCGTGGCGACAGCACGCGCGTGGTGTCCGGCGGCGCGCGCTCGGACAAGGCCGCCGAAGCAGCCTATGGGCTGATGATGAACTTCAGCTCGGGCTACACGCAGGGGGTGGTCGGCCTGGGGCTGGATGCGCATGCCTATGGCGGCATCAACCTGGGCTCGGAGGCCGACAAGGTGCGCAGCAACCCGCGCTATATCGCCAAGGACGGCACGGACCTGCAGGACAGCTTTGGCCGCGCAGGGGCGGCGCTCAAGCTGCGCTGGTCGTCGACCGAGCTGAAGGTGGGTGAGATGCGCACCAAGAACCCGATCTTCCACTCGTCCGACACCCGCCTGCTGCCCGAGACCAACCGGGGCTGGCAGATAAGCAGCAACGATATTGCGCAGCTGACGCTGCAGGCCGGTCGCTTTACCCGCTGGGCCGACCGCAATGCGCGCAAGAATGGCCAGCCCCTGCTGGCCAATTACTCGGGCGTGCAAGGCGATGCCTTCAGCTTTGCCGGCGGCAGCTGGACTACGCCCTGGAGCGGGCTGAGCCTGTCGAGCTACGTCGGCCAATACGAGGATGTCTGGAACACCTGGTACCTGGGCGGCGTCTACAAAAAGGCGCTGGCCGAGAAGCAAAGCCTCTCGCTGAGCCTGAACCTGTACCGCAACAAGGACACCGGCGCGGCCAAGGCCGGCCGGGTGGACAACCTGACCTGGAGCCTGATGGCGACCTATGCGGCCGGCATGCACCAGCTGGGCCTGGGCTACCAGAAGGTCGATGGCGATACGCCGTTCGACTATGTCAACCGGGGCTCCATCTGGCTGGACAACGCGATGCAGCTGTCGGACTTCAATGCGCCGCATGAGGCGTCCTGGCAGCTCAAGTACGAGGCCGATCTGGGCCAGTGGCTGACACCGGGCCTGCGCGCGGGCGTGGCCTATACACGCGGCTCGGGCATTGACTACCGCCGCGCCGGCAGCGTGTACGCCAACTACCTGGGCGCCAGCGGCCGTGGCGGCCGCCACTGGGAGCGCGACATGCTGCTGCGCTACACCGTGCAGCAAGGCCAGGCCAAGGGGCTGGCGCTGCAGCTGCGCTACGGCGTGCACCGGGCCAACCAAACCCAGGGTGAGCTCAATGTGAACCAGGTGCGGCTGCTGGCGGAGATGCCCTTGCAGATTTTCTGAGGCACCAGCGCGGCGACGGAGGGCCACTGAGGGCAATGGCGGGCAGTGGCCTGCCCGCCAGCGCTGCCTGGCTGCAGGCCGCAGCCCAAGCGGCTATGATGGGCGCTCCCCCGATTGCCCATCCGTTCTTCGGAACGCCCCTGTCAGACCATGCAACGTCCTACCCGCCAGCGCGCCGCCATCGCCGATGCCTTTGCATCGCAAGGCCGTCCACTCTCACCCCAAGAGGTGCTGGAGATTGCGGGTGCTGCGCTGCCGGCCTTGGGCATTGCGACCGTCTACCGCAACCTCAAGTTGATGACCGAAGAGGGCCTGCTGCGCGTGGTCACCTTGCCCGGTGGCCTGCCGCTGTATGAGCCGGCCACGCATGACCACCACCACCACTTCCAGTGCAACAGCTGCCGGCGGGTGTTTGATATCCAGGCCTGCCCGGGCGACCTCAAGGGCATGGCACCGCCGGGCTTTCTGGTGGAGGGCCATGAGATCACCTTGTACGGCCAGTGCAAGGATTGCCGCAGCGGCGCGGGCCCTGCGGCTTAAGCTATCACGGCGGCTTACAGGTACTTGAGCCAGGCAATATCGCGCCGGCGGGCCTTGAACGCGGCAAAGGCCTTGACCGGCGGGTAGAGCGCAACGCCCAGGGCGAGGGTGCTGAGCCAGACCATCCACATCGAACCAAAGCCGAACAGCTCGCCCTGGTTGTTGCCCCAGATCGCCTGCGCGCCCAGGTAGAGAAACTTGAGCACATAGAGGTGCAGCACATAAAAGAACATCGGCGCGGCGCCAAACACCGTCAGCGGTGCCAGCCAGCGCATCTGTGGCCGGCGCTCAAAGGCGCGCAGCAGCAGCAGGCCGATGCCCAGGGTCAGCGCCAGAAACAAGAGGGATGGCGGGTACTTGGTGATGTTCAAAAAGCCCATGGCGCTCACGAGGAACGAATCGTCCACCACCCAGGGCTTGTCGCCATAGACGTTGGTGGCACGCAGCAGCACAAAACCCACCAACAGGCCCAGGCCCCAGGTCAAAAGGCGGCGCTGGCGCTGCAGTGCATCGGCACCCTTGGCAAACCAGGGGCCCATCGCATAGCCCAGTGCGATCACGCCGATCCAGGGCAGCAGGGGGTAAGAGGTGCGCAGGCGCAGGGTCTCGCTCACCTCGATCCAGCCCCGGTCATGCAGCACGGCCCACAGCGTGTGCAGCGCATGGTCGGGCGCAAAGTGCAGGTGGTCGAGCAGGTTGTGGCCGGCCACCAGCAGCAGGCCCAGTGGAATGATCAGGCGGCGCGGTAGCCACACCAGGGCCGACAGCATCAGCATCGACAGGCCAATGGCCCAGATCACTTGCAGGAAGATCTTGGTGGGCGGGAACTGGAAGGTCCAGGCAAAGTTGACCACGGTCACCTCCAGCAGCACCAGAAACAGCCCGCGCTTGAACAGAAAGCCCGAGGCCGCCGCGCGCCCATCTTCGTACTTGCTGCCGTACAAAAAGGCCGACAGGCCCGTGAGCAGCACAAACACCGGCGCGCACAGGTGGGCAAGCAAGCGGCTGAAGAACAGCTCCGGTGCGGTGGCGGAGACATCCATCGGGTCGGGCACCTGGTGGTGCAGGTAGAAGGTCTCGCGCACATGGTCGATCAGCATGAAGAGGATGACCAGGCCGCGCAGGGCGTCAATCGATTGCAGGCGGCTGGCGCCCGGCAGACCGGCAGCAGGGCTGCGGGGGAGGATGGGGGTGTCGGAGGACATGGAGAAGGCAGGCGAGAAGGGCGGGCGAAAGGCGTATCAAATGATATTGATTGCGCATTATCATTTATATCGACTGCCCGGTTGGGCTGGGAGGCAGAAATTCGCCTCCCGTGCGCCGTGCTCAGCCGATCAGCGGCTGGTCATCGAGTTCGTTACCTGCCGCCGAGGGTGCGGCGCCGCGTGGGAACTGCTGCTCCAGATGGTGCGAAACCTGGCCAATGGCCGCCAGCAAGGCCTTTTCGTACTGGCCGCTGCGCAGGTCGTTAGCCAGGCTGTCGACCATCGCCTGCCACTGCGGGCCGCTGACGCAGCGCGAGACGGCCCGGTCGGCGACGATCTCGATCGCATGGTCGGTCAGCAGCAGGTAGATGAGCACGCCATTGTTGTGCTCGGTATCCCAGACGCGCTGCTTGCCAAACTGCATCACCGCGCGCTCGCGCGCGGGCGCATCACGGCGGATATAGCTCCAGGGCAGGGCGCTTTCCACATAGACGCGGATCTGGCCGCTGTGCCTGGCCTCCGATGCCGCGATGGCCTGCGCCAGGCGCTGCCTTGCGTCATCGGGCAAGGCATGGGACGCATCGCGCTCCAGAAAGCGGTGGCGCAGTTGCCTGCCCCAGCGTTGCAACCAATGGCCCATCACCAGCTCCCCGAGGCGCCACCGCCCCCAAAATTGCCGCCGCCGCCGGAGCTGAATCCGCCGCCTCCACCGCCGCCGCCACCAAATCCACCCCCGCCAAAGCCGCCTCCGCCGCCAAAGCCTCCACCACCGCCGCCGATCGAGCTGCCCCCTCGCATGCTGCCGGCCAGCAAGACCACAAAGAGCGCAGCAACGCCAGCGCCAATGCCCAGCAGCACGCTGGAGGTGAGCCAGGCCGCTACCAGGCCAGCTGCGCCGCCGGTGGCCAGCGAGCCCAGCGCGCGGCCCAGCATGCTGCGCAACACGCTGCCGCCCACCATCACAAAGATAAAGAAGAACAGCAGCAGCTGCGCCGGGTCATCGGGCAAGGCCGACGACGCTTGGTTGCGGGCGGGGGGCGTGCTGCGGGGCGGCGGCAGCGCCTCGCCCTTGATCAGCGCGCTGATCTGGGCCAGGCTGTCGCCAATGCCGGCGGCAAAGTTGCCGGCGCGGAAAGCCGGTGCCATCGTCTGGTCAATGATGCGCGCAGCGCGCAGGTCGGGAATCGCGCCTTCCAAGGTCTTGGCGACCTCGATGCGCATGCGCCGGTCGTCCTTGGCCACCAGCACCAGCAGGCCATCGCCCACCTCCTTGCGGCCAATCTTCCAGGTGCTGGCCACGCGCTGGGCATAGGCGGCAATGTCTTCGGGGCTGGTGCTGGCGACCATCAGCACCACGACCTGCGCGCCGGTGTCGCGCTCCAGCGCCGTCAGCTGCGCTTCGAGCTGGGCCTGGTCCTGCGCGCTCAAGGTGGCGGTCTGGTCGATCACATGGGCGCTGAGTGCGGGCACCGGCTGCACGGCAGCGCGCGCTGGCGCGCTGAGCCAGGGCAGCACGGCCACTGCCAGGGCCAGCACCCAGGCCAGCGGCGGGCGCCAAGCGGGCATCCGGGCCATGCGCTTACTTCCGCTCGGACGAGAAGTCGACGCTAGGCGGCTGGGAAATCTGGGCCTCGTTCTGCACCGTGAAATTGGCCTTGGGCTGGTAGCCAAAGACCTTGGCCGTCAGGTTGGTGGGGAACACGCGGGCCTTGATGTTGTAGGCCTTGACGGTGCCGATATAGCGGTCCCGCGCCACGGCAATGCGGTTTTCTGTACCTTCCAGCGTCACGCGCAGATCGCGGAAAGCCTGGTTCGCCTTGAGCTCGGGGTAGCGCTCCGAGACCACCATCAGGCGCGACAGCGCGCTCGACAGCTCGCCCTGGGCCTGCTGGAACTTGTTGAAAGCCTCGGGGTTGTTCACCAGCTCGGGCGTGGCCTGGATCGAGGTGGCCTTGGCCCGCGCTTCGATCACCTTGGTGAGCGTGTCCTGCTCGAAGTTGGCCTCACCCTTGACGGAGGCCACGATGTTGGGCACCAGATCCGCACGGCGCTGGTACTGGCTCAGCACCTCGCTCCAGGCGGCGGTGGATTCTTCGTCCAGCCGTTGAAAATCGTTATAGCCGCAGCCCGTCAGTGCCAGCGCTGCGGCTGCGACCACCAGAAATCGTTTCCATGCGTTCATGAGGGCTCCTCGCCATGTTCAGAGCCGCCATTGTTACCGATCTGGCAGCGGCCCATTGTCAGCGATTATTGACGGTCTGAGGGGCGCATGATCGGCATGCCGGCGTCAGCGCATGCAGTAGGATCAGCAGATGGACGATATCGTGAAACAAGCCATGGCCAAATGGCCCAACGTGCCCGCCTGCTGGGGCTGGCTGGCGCTGGATGCGCGCGGCAACTGGTGGCTGCGCGATGCGCAGGCCCAGGCCGCCGGTGCTTTTACCAGTGGCCTGCCAGGCGCCAAGGGCTCGCGGGTGGAGCACGACAAGCTCGCGCAGTTCATTGCCCGCAATTACCTCGCCGATGCCCAGGGCTGCTGGTATTTCCAGAATGGCCCGCAGCAGGTGTTTGTGGAGCTGGAGGCTACGCCCTGGGTCTGGCGTGCGCAGTGGCGCGATGGCGCGCTGCATCTGCATGCGCATACCGGCGCCGTGCTGGCGCCTGCGCAGGTGCAGGCCGTGCTGGCCGATGAGCAAGGCGCCGTCTACCTGCACACGGACCAGGGGCTGGGCATTGTGCATACGCAGGATGTGCTGGATGTGTCGCAGGCCCTCGAGCAGGGCCTGCTGCCCGAGCCGACCGAAGTGGCCAGCGTGCTGCTGGAAAAGCGCTATGGCTTTGTGCGCTCGCCCGCTGCGCTGAAGGCGGCGGGCCAGGCTTGATCTTTTAGGTCGCGCGGTGGGCGGCTTGGTTACTGCGCTTGCTCCACCATGTACTGCACTGCCGCATGGATCTCTTCATCCGATGCGCTGGAGCCGCCGCGCGGGGGCATTGCGCCCTTGCCGCTGATGGCAATCTTCACCATGCTGTCGATGCCCTGGGCGATATAGGGTGCCCAGGCGGCCTTGTCACCGAACTTGGGCGCGCCTGCCACACCAGCGGCATGGCAGACAAAGCAGGCCTTGTCATAGAGCGCCTTGCCATTGACGGCGGCGTTGGCCGTAGGGGCTGCTGCTGCGGGCGCTGCGGCTACAGCGGCTGCAGGCTCGGCGCTTGCCGCAGCAGGGGCACTGGTTGCGGCCGGCACAGCAGCAGCAGCGGCGGGGGCGGCACTGGCCGCATCGGCGCTGGCAGCGGCCGGGCGCTGGGGTTCGTCAAACTTGGCGCCTGCAGCATTGGCCATGTAGACCACGCCGCGCGCGATTTCGGTGTCTTCAAAGTCACCGCCGCCTTGCGGGGCCATGGCGCCCTTGCCGGCCAGGGCCGAGTGCACCAGCGCTTCCAGGCCGGTCTTGATGCGCGGCGCCCAGGCCGCAGCATCTTCAAACTTGGGGGCGCCGGCGGCGCCGGTGGCATGGCAGGTGGCGCACTGCGCCTGGTAGACCTCCTGGCCGGATTTGAGGGGGCGGTTGGCGTCGCGTATTTCGACCGAGCCCACTTTTTGCAGCCGGCTTTCGATGGATCCTGCGTTATCGGCCGCGCCAGGGCCGGATTTGTTGGCCGAGGTCACAAAGGTTACCAGGCCAATGATGGCAAATACCGGGATCACAAAAGCAAAGATCACCGTCCACAAAAATTGCTTGGGTGATTTGACGGGGCCTGTATGTGCTTCTTCTTGCTGGATGTCGCTCATGGCTTCCTCAAATTCTCTGTGGGCTTGTTGTTCATCGTGCAGAGGCCAAAATCATTATATCGACGGGTTTTTTGGCAGGGCCTCCGGGCAAATACCTGCAGGTAAACAACCACAGTTGCACCGCGCGCGCATAAAAAAATGGCTTGCCAGCAGGTCTGGCAAGCCATTGTGGGGCCGCAGTCGCGGGCAGGAACCTATGGTTTGCCAGCAGTCGGGGCCGCCTGTGCGACAGTGTCGGCCGGTGCCGGATCGGTCCAGCCGCCACCCAGTGCCTTGTACAGGCCGACCTGGTTTTGCAGCTGGGTCAGGCGCACTTGCACCACGGCTTGCTGCAAGGTGAACAGCGAGCGCTGCGCATCGAGCAGGTCCAGGTAGCTGGCCACGCCATTCTTGTAGCGCAGGTCCGACAGCTTCAGGCGTGCCGACTCGGCCTCGACCTGGGCTTGCTGCGACTGCAGCTGGTCGGACAGCGTCTGGCGGCTGACGAGGGCATCCGACACTTCGCGGAACGCCGTCTGGATGGCCTTCTCATACTGCGCAGCCGCAATCTGGGTCTGCACCTGCGCCACTTCCAGGTTTGCCTGGTTGCGGCCGGCATTGAAGATCGGCAGGTACAGCGAAGGCGCGATCGTGAAGCCCTTGGACTTGGAGTCGAACAGGTCGGACAGCTCGGAGCTGGCAAAGCCGGCGCTGGCCGTCAGCGAGATCGCCGGGTAGAACAGCGCACGCGCCGCGCCAATGTTGGCATTGGCGGCGATCATGGTCTGCTCGGCCTGGCGCAGGTCGGGGCGGCGCAGCATCAGGTCCGAGGGCAGGCCCGCTGGTACATCGGCCATCACCGGCAGATCGGTCAGGCGCTTGCCCTGCAGGCTGGTCAGCAGCTCGGCCGGTGGCGTCTGGCCCAGCAGCAAGGTCAGGGCGTTGACGTCCAGCGCGCGCTGGCGCAGTTGCTGGGCCAAGGTGGCCTTGGCGTTTTCCGTCAGCGACTGGGCCTGGCGGTAGTCCAGCTCCGAGGCCACACCGGCATCGAGGCGCAGCTTGGACAGCTTGATCGATTCCTCACGCGTCTCCAAGGTGCGGCGCGAGATGTCGATCAGCTCCTCGTCGGCCTGCAGGGTCAGCCAGGCATTGGCAACCGAGGCCACCAGGCTGATCTGGGCTGACTTGCGGCCTTCTTCGGTGGCCAGGTACTGGGCCAGAGCCTGCTCCTTGAGGCTGCTGATGCGGCCAAAGAAGTCAATCTCCCAGCTCTGGATGCCGACACCTACGCTGAAGGCATTCGCATAGCCGCCAGTGATCTGGCTGCGCTGGCGCGAGGCCGCACCCGAGACGCCCACTTCCGGAAAGCGCTGGGCGTCCTGGATCTGGTAGAGCGCACGGGCCTGGGCGATGTTGAGCACCGCCACGCGCAGGTCACGGTTGTTGTCCAGCGCGGTCTGGATCAGCTGCTGCAGGCGCGTATCGGTGAAGAAGTTCTGCCAGGGAATATCGGCAGCGGCCTGCTGCGTCTCTTCCGTGGCCACCGGGTACTGCGCCGCCACCGGGCTGGCGGGCTTGTCCAGTGAGGGAATCAGCGAGCAGCCCGAGGCCAGCAGCGCTGCAGCCAAAACGGTTGGGATCAGTTTCTTATTCATGGTGGGTTCCTTTCCCCACATTGGCAGACAGAACGGCGTCATGTCCGCGGTCAGGCGAATGCGGCGCGGGCGGGCTGCCTTGCGGTCCCTGGTTCTGCTCGCCCTTGCGGCCGAACAGACGGAAGACCTCGACAAAGAACACCGGCACCAGGAACACGGCCAGGAAGGTGCCGATGATCATGCCCCAGAACACGCCGGTGCCGATCTCGTGCTGGCTCACGGCGCTGGCGCCCGAGGCGATGTACAGCGGCACCACACCCAGGATGAACGCGAGCGAGGTCATCAGGATCGGGCGGAAACGCAGGTGACCGGCTTCGAGCGCCGCATCAAGCGCACTCATGCCCTGGTCGTGCAGGTCCTTGGCGAACTCCACAATCAAGATGGCGTTCTTCGCAGACAAGCCGATCACGGTGATCAGCGCCACCTGGAAGTAGATGTCGTTGGGCATGCCACGCAGGTGCATACCGGCAACGGCGCCCAACACACCGAGCGGCACCACCAGCAGCACGGCCAGCGGAATGCTCCAGCTCTCATACAGCGCTGCCAGGCAGAGGAAGACCGCCAGGATCGAGAACGCGTACAGGATCATCGCCGACGAGCCGGCTTTCTTTTCGTCCAGCGACTGGCCGGTCCACTCATAGCCAAAGCCTTGGGGCAGCTCGGCCGAGAGCTTTTCCATCTCTGCCATCGCGTCACCGGTGGTGTAGCCGGGCTTGGCCTGGCCGGTGATGCTCATCGACGGATAGCCGTTGTAGCGCGACATCTGCATCGGGCCGGTGATCCACTTGGCCGTCACCAGAGTTGAGAGCTCGACCAGCTTGCCGTCCGCATTGGGCACGGTCAGCTTCAGCACGTCCTCGGGCTGCATGCGGGTGGCGGCGTCGGCCTGGATGGTCACGCGCTGCATATAGCCCTTGTTCGGGAAGTCGGTCGAGTTGCTCGAGCCCAGTGCCGTCGACAAGGTGGTGGCGATATCGCCCATGCTGACCTTTTGCGCATACACCGCATTGCGGTTGATATCGACCTGCCATTGCGGCGCATCGTCCACACCGTCAAAGCGCATACCCGTCAGAATCGGGCTCTTGCTGGCCTTGGCGATCAGGTCATTGCGGGCCTTGAGCAGCTCGGCGTGACCATGGTTGCCCCGGTCCTGCAGACGGAAGGTAAAGCCATCGCTGTTGCCCAGCTCGGAGATCGACGGCGGCACCAGGGTGTAGATGAAACCATCGCGCAGGCTCATCATCGCGCCCATGGCACGGCCGGCGAACGACGAGGCATCCGAGCCCGGCGCGGTGCGCTCTGACCAGTCCTTGAACACCGTGAAGGCCAGACCCATGTTCTGCGCTTGACCGGCAAAACTGAAGCCCAGAATGCTCACGATGTTGGCCGTCTCAGGTTGCGCCAGGGCAAAGTCTTCGAGCTGCTTCATGGTCTCGCTGGTGCGCTCCTGGGTGGCACCTGGGGGCAGCTGCACCAAGGAGATCACATAGCCCTGGTCTTCCACCGGCAGGAACGCGGTGGGCAGCGCCTTGAAGCCAAACACCACACCGACGATCACCGCTGCATAGACCAGGAAGGCCATGAAAGTGCGCTTGACGACGCCGACCAGGGTCTTCTGGTAGCCCTTGGTGGCCTTGCCGAACATGCGGTTGAACCAGTTGTAGAAGGGGCCCAGCAGGCCGGTCTTCTTGTCATGCGCATGGCCCTTGGGAATGGGCTTGAGCATGGTGGCGCACAGCGCAGGCGTCAGGGTCAGCGCGAAGAAGCCCGAGAAGAAGATCGAGATCGCCATCACCAGCGAGAACTGGCGGTAGATATTGCCGGTCGCGCCCGAGAACATGGCCAGCGGGATGAACACGGTCACCAGAATCACGGTAATACCGACCACGGCGCCCTGGATCTGGCCCATGGCCTTGATCGTCGCCTCCTTGGGCGATAAACCCTCTTCGGACATGATCCGCTCGACGTTCTCGACCACCACGATCGCATCGTCCACGACGATACCGATCACCAGCACCATCGCGAACATCGACAGAATGTTGATGGTCAGCCCCACGCTGTACATCACCGCAAAGGCCCCGAGCAGCGCAATGGGCACGACGATGGTCGGGATCAAGGTGTAGCGGATGTTCTGCAGGAAGATCAGCATCACGATGAACACCAGCACGATGGCTTCGAGCAGCGTGTGCAGCACTTTTTCAATCGAGATCTTGACGAACTTGGAGGTGTCATACGGCGCGGCCCACTTCACGCCGGCTGGCAGGAAGGGTTCGAGCTCGTCCATCTTGCTGTAGACCTCTTTGGCGGTGGCCATCGCGTTTGCGGTCGAGGTCAGCTGCACGGCCAGCGCCACGGCGGGCTTGCCATCCAGGCGCGAGTTGGTGGCATAGCTCTCGGAGCCCAGCTCCACGCGGGCCACGTCCTTGAGGCGCACGGTCGAGCCATCCGAGTTGGAGCGCAGCACCACCTCGCCAAACTCTTCGGGCGTGGAGAGCTGACCTGGCACGACGATAGTGGCGTTCATCATGGTGCCTGGCAGGCTCGGCGTATCGCCCAGCGCGCCGCCGGAGATCTGCTGGTTCTGCGCGGCAATCGCGGCATTGATCTGCGCGATCGACATGTTGTAGCCCTGCAGCTTGGCAGGATCGACCCAGACGCGCATCGCGCGGCCGGCCGCAAACAGCTGGGCCTTGCCCACGCCGTTCAGGCGCTGGATTTCCGGCACCACATTGCGGTTGACGTAATCGGAGATTTCGTCACGCGAGGTCTCCCCGGTGTCCGACTGGAAAGTCAGAATCATCAGGAAGTTGCTCATCGACTTGTCGACACGCACCCCCAGCGATTGCACGATGCTGGGCAGGCGTGGCGTGGCGCGGGCCAGCCGGTTTTGCACATCCACCTGGGCCAGGTCGGGGTTGGTGCCGGGCTCGAAGGTCACGGTCAACTCGCCGCTGCCGGTGGCAGAGGCGGACGACGACATGTACATCAGGCCTTCGGCGCCGTTGATTTCCCGCTCGATCAGTTGCAGCACCGAGTCAGTCAGGGTTTGCGCGGTTGCGCCAGGGTAGGTCGCCGTCACCGTGATGGTGGGCGGCGCCACACTCGGGAACTGCGCCACCGGCAGTCGGGTAATGGACACGATACCTGCGAGGACCACGAAGATCGCGATCACCCAGGCAAAAATCGGTCTGTGAATAAAGAACTTTGACATTCCGCTGTGTCCTGTTTATTTGCTGGCGGCGGTGTTGCCTGCAGCTTCTGGCGAGGCGGCAGGCTTGTCCGCCGCGGGTGCCTCAGCCTGGGGCGCTGCCCCGGCTGCGGGAGCCGCTGGCGCTGCCGCCTTGTCGCTCGGGTTCTTCCATGGCACCGGCGTGACGTGTGTCGCGCCCATGCCCAGCTTGATGAAGCCATCGACCATGACCTGGTCGCCCGCCTTGAGGCCTTCGCTGACCACCCAGTTCGTGCCCTTGGACTGGCTGATCTGCACCGGCCGTGGGCTGACCGAGCCATCGGCAGCGACGACCATCACGGTGTTGCCCTTTTCATTGCGGGTGACGGCCTGCTGGGGCACCAGCACGGCGTTTTCCACTTGGGCTTCCTGGATGTGCACACGCACATACATGCCCGGCAGCAGCAGGTTTTCGGGGTTGGGCAGCTCGGCGCGCACACTCACCTGGCCGGTGGCAGGGTCCACCGTCAGATCGGTGAACAGCAGCTTGCCGGGGTGGGCATAGGGCTTGCCGTCGTCGGTGTAGACGATGACCTTGGCGGCGTTGTCACCGGCCTTGGCCAGCTTGCCGGACTTGAGCGCCTCCCGCATGCGCAGGATGTCGGACGACGACTGCGTCACGTTCACATACAGCGGGTTGATCTGCTGAATCACGGCCAGTTCGGTCACACCGCTTTGGCCCACCAGCGCGCCTTCGGTCACCAAAGAGCGGCCAATGCGGCCGGAGATCGGAGCCGTCACCGAGGCATAGCCCAGGTTGATGTTGGCATTGGTGACTGCAGCTTTGCCGGCCGCGACCTGGGCCTGTGCGGCCTTTTCGTTGGCGACGGCAACGTCGTATTCCTGCTTGCTGATGGCGTTGGCTTCCACCAGGGGCTTGTAGCGGCGGGCGGTGGATGCCGCCTGGGCCAGCGTAGCCTGGGCCTGGGCCAGAGTCGCCTGTGCGCTTTCCAAGTTGGCCCGGTAGGGCGCATTATCGATCTGGAACAGCACCTGGCCGGCCTTGACGTCCGAGCCTTCGGTGAACAGACGCTTTTGCAAGATGCCCGCTACGCGCGCGCCGACCTGGGCCACCCGCACGGGCTCCAGGCGACCGGGCAGGTCGGAGACCACGGGAATGCTCTCCAGCTTCACCGTCAGAACGCTGACCTCAGGCGGCTTGGGCGCGCCTCCTTGTGGGGCTGCGTGTTCGTCTTTCTTGTTGCCGCAGGCGGTCAAGACCAGGGCAGCGACCAGCGTCAGGGCCAGCACGCCGGTTTTGCGGCGTGGGCTGGTAGCGGCTGGGCGGTTCCCGGTAGATTGGTTTGCTTCATACATCTGCTGCATGAAAGTCCCTTCGGTAGATGAGAAATGGTAAAGATGGAGAACCCGGAGGTTCCTCTAGGGCTTGTCTCACATCCGGGCGCGGATGATCCTCAATTCCCATGAAATTGCTGCGCGATTATACATACATGCGCAAATGTATAATTGTCGAAATTTGATAAATAACGCATGGCCTTTGGGTTGACAAACAGGGGTCATGTGCTTGCAAGAACGGAATACACGCGATGGCCCGACGTACCAAAGCAGAGGCAGATGAGACCCGCATCAAGCTGCTGGATGCGGCAGAACAGGTGTTCTTTGAGAAAGGCGTTGCGCGCGCCTCACTCAACGAAATCGCCCAGCGGGCAGGTGCGACCCGCGGGGCGGTGTACTGGCACTTCAAAGACAAGGTCGATGTGTTTTCATCGATGCTCGATCGCATTTGCATGCCCTTCGAGGAAATTTGTGATGACAAATACGGTGACCTCGCACCGCTGGACCGCATTCGCCGGTCCATCTATGCGGTGTTCGACAGTATGGATGGGGATGAACGCCGCCGCAAGGTATTTGACACGGCGCTGTTCAAGCTCGAATACGTCGGTGAGCTAGAGAGTGTGCGCGAAGGCCATGTCGAGAGTTTTGCCTGCTCGCAGCGCAAATTTGCCGCGGATCTGGAAGAGGCCGCCAGCCGGGACCGGGTGCAGATGCAGATGACGCCCCAGGAGGCGGCGCTGGGCTTGCACTCCCTGTTTGTGGGGCTGATCCATGGCTGGGTGCTCAATGAAGGCAACTTTCCGCTGCGCAGCATGGGTGAAAAAGCGGTCGAAGCCTATCTGGCAGGCCTGGGCTTTGGCCCCGGCAAGCTGCCTGCGGGTGCCTGAAGGCTGGTGGTGCCGGCAACAGGTGCGATGCCGCGCGACAACTGAACGGCCAGGGCATCCAAGCCATGCCATAATCTGCGGGTTGATCTGCAGCGCCTGGCGTCTGCAGCTTGTGCGGCTGTAGCTCAGTGGATAGAGTATTGGCCTCCGAAGCCAAGGGTCGTGGGTTCGATCCCCGCCAGCCGCACCAACGCCTTCTTTGTGCGCTGCCAGAGCAGCGCCAACCCGCCTGTGGAGCCGCAGTGCGGGTTTTTTGTTGCCTGGTGCCTGGTGCCTATTGGGTGCTGCTGGTGTGCGGTTGTTGGGTTGCCCGGCTGCAGATGGGGCTGCATTCTGCGGAGGGAGGCGTTGCGCAGCGGTGGCTACCAGGCCTTTGCGTGTCGCTGGTTGGGCATTGCTATGTGTCTCTGCAGGTATTAAAGAGGAAAGAGGCCCCATGTGCGCCATCGCTGCGACGGATCGCACAGCTTTCGCACGATTTTTTGAAAAAACCTGGCCGATTCGTCTGAGGCACTCAAAAACCGCCTACAATATGCAGCTTAGCGGCTGTAGCTCAGCTGGATAGAGTACTTGGCTACGAACCAAGGGGTCGTGGGTTCGATTCCTGCCAGCCGCACCAGTTAAGAGCCTCGAGATTCAGGTCTCGGGGCTTTTTATATAGAGTGAAGCATTGTTTTCGGGTTTGTTCGGGTTGCGTCCCTTGAAGAAATTTGCGAGAAATCGGAAGTTTCTAAAAACAGCCAAAAATGATGCTACAATCTAGTTCTTCTTCGGAGGGGTGCCCGAGTGGCTAAAGGGGGCAGACTGTAAATCTGTTGGCTTACGCCTACACTGGTTCGAATCCAGTCCCCTCCACCAGAAATGGTTGAAGAAGAAAGCTTTGCAGCAATTGCGCTTCTGGCGCGGTTGATGCGGGAGTAGTTCAATGGTAGAACCCTAGCCTTCCAAGCTAATGACGCGGGTTCGATTCCCGTCTCCCGCTCCAGTCTGCAGTAAAGCGATCCTGTTGCAATTTGAAAAAATTGCCCATGTGGCTCAGTGGTAGAGCACCCCCTTGGTAAGGGGGAGGTCGGCAGTTCGATCCTGCCCATGGGCACCATATTTAAGTGCGCACGGTTCTTGTTGCGCTATATCCCATTAGGTTTAGGTTTTTTCGGAGTCTAGAATGGCAAAAGGAAAATTCGAGCGCACCAAGCCGCACGTGAACGTGGGCACCATTGGTCACGTGGACCACGGCAAGACCACGCTGACGGCTGCTATCGCAACCGTGCTGTCTGCCAAGTTCGGCGGCGAAGCCAAGAAGTACGACGAAATCGACGCTGCTCCTGAAG
>Ga0308171_1001163_pt1 | contig 38961 bp, 33 predicted proteins | sample PhyGR1_FD_202135 | JGI IMG/M metagenome (GOLD analysis project Ga0308171, IMG submission 202135) | Phyllosphere microbial communities from UC Gill Tract Community Farm, Albany, California, United States - DLSLSG.R1 | ecosystem: Host-associated > Plants > Phyllosphere > Unclassified | place: USA... | reverse complement strand
AGGGTGCCGACCGCCACACCGTGATCCGTCGCGGCTGAGTGATCGGATGCCGGAACAGCTCGAGGCCGAGCCGGGCGCAGCGCTGACGCTGTTCGGCGATCACATCGAGAAGGCCCGTCGTTTCACGCGGAATCTCGCCGTTCACGGGGAGGAACGCGGGCTCATCGGCCCGCTCGAGGTGCCGCGACTGTGGACACGCCACATTCTGAACAGCGCGATCGCCGCGCCGTACTTCCAGGGGCGCGCCGTCGACGTGGGATCGGGTGCGGGTCTGCCGGGTCTCGTGCTCGCGATCGCTCGTCCGGACGTGGAGTGGACGCTCATCGAGCCGATGGAGCGCCGTACCGCGTGGCTGTCGGAGCAGGTGGCTGAGCTCGAACTCGAGAATGTGACCGTCGCGCGTATGCGTGGCGAGGAGTGGTCCGAGGGGCGGGTGTTCGACGTGGCGACGGCCCGCGCGGTCAGCGCTCTGCGCACGCTTCTGCCGTTCACCGCTCCCCTGGTTCGACCAGGTGGCAGACTCGTCTTCTTGAAGGGCGCCAACGTGGGCGCCGAGGTTGACGCGGCCGCGAAGCAGGTGCGGAAGTTCGGGCTGACTGACGTCGCGATCGAGGTCGTCGGCGAGGGAGTGCTCGACGAACCCACGCGCGTGTTCGTGGCCACTGTTTCGCACTGAGAGACCTGCGTGTCGGACTGACGGTCGCGAGCGAGCCGAATCACACGGCATCCCGACCTCACGGGTCGTCGTCGACGAGCGCGCGAGGTCGTGGTCGACCGCCGGCGGGGCGCCGGTCCGAGCTACGGGTCGTGCGGACGTGACACCTCGGGTGCACCCGGGTCGATGCTCCGGAGGAACATGGTGAAGGCCTGATCGACACGGCGGAAGTCCGCCGTCGCATCCAGATCCATGATCAATCCGCGGATGACGGCGAGGACCAGCGTTGCGGACGGCGGCGGGTCGATCGTCGACAGACCCTGGGCGAGCAGCGGTAGCCAGTCGGTGGTCGCTCGTGCGCGAAAGCCCGGCCACAGCGAGTTCTCGCGCTGCGCAGGGAGCTGCGTGAACATCCGCAAGAAGGACTGGCCCTCGGGTTCGGTCACACCCACCCAGGCTGTGGCCAGCGTGTGCGTGTAGCTCTCCCCCGGGACGACCCGGAGCAGCTCGCCCAAGGAGGCGAGGTGCATCTCGCGTGCGCGACGCAGCACGGCGCGGAACAATTCGTCGCGGGTGCCGAAGTGGTAGAGCAGCATCCGGGCGGATGTGCCCGTCGCCTGGGCGAACGGCTCGAGGCCATCGGGGAGCCCGTGAGTAAGAGCGTGTTCTGCGCACTGATCCAATAGGTCTTCTGCGATTGCCGGCTGCTTCTGTCTGCCCACGGTGCGATCATTTCACGTAATAGCAGGTACGTCTAACCTTGACGCGGGGTCAACACGAACGGGCGTGGCCATGGAGGTCGTGTCTGCGCACGGAGCATTTGTGCGGGGTGGCGCGTGGTGATGGAAGCCGACGGCTGATCTCCTACGGGACCGTACCGGGATCGTGAGCCGCGCTGTCGCGCTTCCTTCGTGCGGTGAGACGGCTGGCCCGCGTCTGGAGGTCTGGTGGCGGATGCCGCGGACCTGCGTTTCGCTCTGATTCAGGTGGATGCGGCGGTTTTCGTCGCCCCCTCCTGCGGTCGCACCGTCATCGCAGAGGCGGGCCATCATCGTGCGGTGAAGAAGCCGCTGTACGTAACCTCCTATCTGCCGCAGGTGGGTCAATCTCAAGGAACCATCATGAGCGATGACCCTGACCTGGTGCGCGCGAAGCTCGGCGATGGAGGGCTCCTCGAGCTCGAGGGAGAGGATGTCTCGTCGTTCGGGCGGCGATTTCCTTCAAGACGCCGATGCCGCCATCCAGTCCGAAGCCTGGGACCGAGTCACGATTCAATCCACGGCGGTTTTCGCGACTCCGGTCTCGTGCGCGGGCTGGCACGGGGTGGATTCGACGTACATCGTGTGCCAAGTGGACCGCAGTACGTCGGTCGTCCTGCAGCGCGTTCATGCTGCTCGTGCGCAAAGGTTCGTCGAGCTTGCGCCCGGCCACCATCCCTTCGTCCCGCGTCCCGATCTCGTCGTCGATCAGCTCGAGCTGCTTCTGTGAGACGCGAACGTGATGCTTGCGCTTTCGGCAGGATCGAGCGCGCGTGCCTTGCAGTGGTGGGACGGTGGGACACCAAGCGCGAGACGCGTGCGTTTCACGTGAAACGGGCGCTGAACAAGGCCGGTGGGGAGGTTGTCTCGACGTGGCGGTTGCGTGGACCGAACCGGGGTCCGGGTGCCAGCTCCTGGTCGTTCGCAGGACCTCGCGTCTGGTGGGGTCGGCCAGCCTTTCCGCTGAGAGTGGTCCACGCTAACTCGGCATTCCATGGGTATGGATGTCGCGTGCGCTCTCTCATCGTGGTGATCGAACGACTGTCCGGGTCCGCGTGGGTGTTGTCGGCGATCGGGGACAAGACTCTGTGGCTGTGCTCGGGGAGTACGTTAAGTGTCCCGAGCCTTTCAGCAAGCCGCCAGTCGGCCGCTAGGGGTTTCGTCCTCGATGGGTGTGTGCCGGCCGCGGGTGGGGTGGGATGCCGGGTCCTGGTCGCATAGCGAATGCTGCGCTCCCCCCGGCCGGCGGCAGTGCGAACGCTCGGCTCTTATTGCGATGTTTCACGTGAAACCTTTGACGGTCGCGGATGGTGCTGGAGCTGGGCTTCTCTGCAGACGATCTCGAGCTCGGCGAGTGGTGGAGATCATCCTGGTGCAGCGGGTCCCTGTCGGCTCGGTCCATGTCGAGAGGTGTGGAAAGAGTGGATTGCTTTCGCGATGGGTGATCTGTTCTGCTCCGCCGGCCTTCGCGCTCGTTCGCGGCCACCCAGCGCCTATCGGTGGGCCGAGTTCGTCGTCTTCCGAGATTGGCGCGATGCCATCCGCGGGGGTGAGGCATGAGGCCCTCCTTGGGGCTGCGGGGAGTCTCTAAGGGCGGGCTAGCCAGCGTTTAGCGGTCCGATGCGTCCTCGAATGTCGAGGGCGCTGCTTCACAGCACCGAATCACCTTTGGTCGCTCTACTCGTGTTGGTGTGGGGAGCGCGGGGTGTCGCAGTGGTGCCGTCCTCCTCCCTGAAGTGCTTTCCGCCACGGAAGCGCGACACAGTCGGCGCTCTGACGTAGGCGCGCAGCCCCTCCCCCGACACCGCTTGGTGTGGCCCTCGGGCCGCCACCTGAAGAAGACCGCTCCCCCGGCGGACGTCATGCACGGAGAAGCGGGAATCCCCTCCCCCGGAACCCGTCGTGATGGAGTGGGTGTCACGACCGGGCGCTGCAGCCGTGCGCGATTGATCACGCAGAGCCGGCAACCTTGCTGCGTCAGAAGATCAGCCACGACCCACCTGGTCGCTTCGTGCGGAAGGCGCGGGGTATGTTTCACGTGAAACATGTCGTCGGTCATGTTTCGCGGGACGAGCCGAAAGGCAGCAGGACCTCCCTTTGACAACGTGAAGCGCGGCTTCACGGCGGTCCGGTTGCGCCCACGAATACGACCGCGCCCGTCGGGATGGCACCACGGTGAAGGACGCGGGCGGCAGTGGCTCGCCTGCCTCCAGCGGTGGAGTGATCTGGGCTGGTGACCAACACCCCTCTTTGGGAGCGGGCTCAACGCGGACGGAGCGCGTGCGGTTGCTCTCCATTCGGGTATCGGTAGGCAATGGGTGTGACAAAGCCGTTCCGCGCTGGCGGTCGAACTCTTCTCGCTCGTGCACTGGTCTTCCTGGGGACGAAAGAGGGCTGCTTGTCGGGCCCGAGGCCCACGGCCTGATGCTGTCGAGGACCGGGGAGTGCAGGGCACGCCTGAATAGCTGACGATTTGATTGCCAACCCTTGGAAGAAGGCCGAGCCCCACTGGGATCAACTCGCGCGACGTTTCACGTGAAACATCGCACCGCGCGGGACGTGCGTGAAGCTGGTAGGCCCACGTCGGACGCGCGTGCCAATATCGACGCGTAGCGCTGTGGCCACATGGTGGCGGATCTCGGCGCTTAGGTGGCCGTGCGCAGAACCCCTGATTACCGCACGCTGACGTGAACGCCCCAGGTGTCATCCGAACGCGCATGTATCGCCGACGGTCCGACGATCGAGCGCAGCTGTCGCGCCGCAGTCTGGGGACCCGGCCGGTGAGTCTCCGGTATCCACCCAATCGAGCCTGGAAGCCGATGAGATCGCAAGGCTTTCGGCTCGTCTCGAGAGTGGCCTCAGTCCCCGGCCAAGGGGCGAAGGTGACTCAGGCCTGGCATTGCCCGCTTGCGTGAGGTGCGTGCGTCCGTTCACCGCGCAGGCCTCACGGGAGGACTGGTGGCGGGCGCGGCCGGCGGAGCGCGCTCTACGCACGGCGGCCGCGGGTTCATGCCGTTGTGGTGCGAGTTCTTCTCCCCTGCCGCTCATCGCCCAAGTGGGCATCGAGCGACTCGCTGGTATCGGTGGCCGGCGGTCGTTTTCTGGCGGTACTGCTCGACGCGTCCTGATCTCGGTCCGCTCCCCTGCGTCGTGCCCTGGCAGTTACGCCAGCGTGGCTTGCACCGGGTCGGCGGTCGTCGTCAGACGGAGCTGCTCAACCCCGCGTGATTCCGGCCGACCCCCTGGGCCGTGCCCGGCTCTCGCAGAGGTGTGGATCCCCTCAGGCTGGCGCCCGCCGTCTCGTGGAACTGCCCGACTCCGTCTGATTCCGGTTCGCTCCCGTTCGCGGTGCGTGATACCCGCGGCGGCGCGGCTCGCATCGCACGTGCCGAATCCGCTGCCGTGTAATCTCCCGGAGCCATTGCCGGTTCGGAGGTCCAGGACGTGTGCCGCCAGCAGCCGTACGAGTGCTCTCGGGTGTGTGCATCGCGCGCAACCGTGCGTCACACGCCCAGGTTGTGAGGCCAGCCTGAAGACTGTGCGCTGGCGCGGGTGACAAGAACGTAAACGCCTCCCGGAGACACGGGCTGGCTGGTCGCGCTTGCGACGAGACTCGGAGTTCCCTGTTGTCACCACGAGCCGCCGTCATCCTGTATCGCTGGGGCGCGTCGACATCTGCTGATGATGGCGGTCAGTTCCTCGCGCCCCGATGGACTACGCCCTCCCCGTCCTGGGTGGGGTGTTTGTAGTGATCGCGAGACTGCGCAACTTCTCGTGGATAGTCGCGGAAACATGAACTCCCCAGCCGAACGGACGCATGGCCGCGCTCACGGCGGTCGCACCAAGCCAGCCCAGCATGAGGAGGCGCGGAGCAAGCCGCGGTATCGCATGTTTCACGTGAAACGTCTTGCAGCTCAGCTCGAGCAGAGAACCTGCAGCTGACGCAAAGCGCCGAACGCACGAAACTGGTTGTGTGGCGACCTTCCTCTGCGCATTTTCGGCGGAGTCTCAATTCTCCGCACATGTTTCACGTGAAACATCCCTCGCAGGGCTACGCATACTCAACTTTGCAGCGCGAGACCACAAGCACCAAATGGTCAGACAAGAACGCGACGTTTCACGTGAAACGAACACAGAAGCCCTCTCCGGGGGTGCGACCCCCTTGTGAGTCGGGCTGGGCCCCCGGCGCTCATGCCTCTGCTGCACGTGATCCAATTCATCCGCCCATCAGGAATGTCAGCACCCGCGGGTAGACTGATCGGGTTGGCGACGGGAAGGTGTGTTTCACGTGAAACAGTCCGATGAGGCAGCCACGCCGTCATCCTTCGAGGACTCCCCCATTGCACGTGAGATCGCGAATCTCTCGGCGCGGAGGCGTGTGCTCGACGAGACCACCGTCGAGTTGTCCGGTCGAACCCGTGTCTTCACGGTCTCTAACCAGAAGGGCGGAGTGGGCAAGACCACGACCGCTGTTAACATCGCTGCCGCACTCGTCTCGGTCGGTGCTCGCGTCCTCGTCATCGATCTCGACCCCCAGGGAAATGCGTCGACCGCCCTGGGCGTTCCTCACAACGCTGATACGCCCAGCGTCTACGACGTGCTCATCGATGAACTCCCTCTCGCGGATATCGTGCAGGTCAGCCCCGAGTCCCCCGACCTGCTCTGTGCTCCGAGCACCATCCACCTCGCCGGTGCCGAGATCGAGCTGGTATCACAGGTCGCGCGTGAACATCGCCTTCGGGGTGCGCTGCGGGATTATCTCGCGATCGACGGCAATCACCTCGATTTCGTCATCATCGACTGCCCTCCCTCGCTGGGACTGCTGACGATCAACGCGTTCACCGCGGCCGACGAGGTCATGATCCCCATCCAGTGCGAGTACTACGCGCTCGAGGGGCTGAGCCAGTTGCTCGGCAGTGTGCAGATGATCCAGAAGCACCTGAACCCTGGTCTTCACGTATCGACAATCCTCTTGACCATGTATGACGGGCGTACGCGTCTCGCACAGCAGGTCGCGGAGGAGGTTCGATCGCACTTCACGGACGAGGTGCTCGACACCGTCATTCCTCGATCCGTCCGTGTGTCCGAGGCGCCGAGCTTCGGGCAGACCGTCATCGCGTACGATGGCCAGTCAGCGGGCGCCATCGCCTACCGCGAGGCAGCAGTAGAGATCGTCGCTCGCGACACCACCAAGAAGGGCTCCTGATGGCCAAGAGGACCGGTCTGGGGCGCGGTATCGGCGCCCTCATCCCCACGATGGAGCCGTCGGAGGCGCGTCCCGTCGATGTCTTCTTCCCCGACGGGGTCGCCGCGGCGAAGGATGCGGCGGCGAAGACCGAGGCGGATCGCACCGAGGACGACGCGGCGCTGGTGTCGGTGCCGGGCGCACGCCTCGTGCACATCGACCCGAAGACCATCGTCCCCAACCCTCGTCAGCCTCGTACGCACTTCGATGCGGATGACCTCGCGGAGCTCGTCCACTCGGTCCGCGAGTTCGGTGTCCTCCAGCCCGTGGTCGTTCGCGACAAGGGCGACGGTACCTATGAGCTGATCATGGGTGAGCGACGCACGCGTGCCTCCCGCGAGGCCGGGCTCGAGAGCATCCCGGCGGTGGTCCGCGAGACCGATGACGAGTATCTCCTTCGCGACGCGCTGCTCGAGAACCTTCATCGTTCTCAGCTGAACCCCCTCGAAGAGGCATCCGCGTATCAGCAGCTGCTCGAGGACTTCGGCATCACTCAAGAAGAGCTGGCGACGCGCATCGGTCGCTCGCGTCCGCAGATCAGCAACACGATCCGCCTGCTCAAATTGCCCGTTCCGGTGCAACAGCGCGTCGCTGCCGGCGTTCTCAGCGCCGGGCATGCTCGCGCGATCCTCTCTCTGGACGACCCCAAAGAGATGCAGAAGCTCGCGGACAAGATCGTCAACGAGGACCTGTCGGTTCGCGCGGCTGAGGCTGCCGCCAAAATGCCGGGTGTCGCCCCCGTTCGTCAGAAGCCGAAGGCCGGATCGCGCCGGTCGGGACTTGACGACATCGCGGATCGTCTCGGAGACAGGTTCGACACCAAGGTCCGCGTGTCTATCAACGCCAAAAAAGGCCAGATCAGCATAGATTTCGCCAGCATTCAGGACCTCAATCGCATCCTCGCGACGCTGGGTGAAGAGGGCTACACCGGCTGAAGCGGGACCGTCGGCAAGCTGATCTCGCGGCGAGCGAACGCGGCCCCGCGCCCGGTGTCGGTAGGTCGACGTACGCTGGAACGGTGACAGCGAACGACGATACCCCGCGCCGTCGCGCCAGCCTCGAGCTCTTGCGCGCGGAAGCCTCCGACGAACTCGCGGTCCTCATTCACGAGCGTCTGCGCGGCGGTGAAGATCCATGGGACTTCATGGAAGACCTGCCCAGTGTCGACGAACTCGTCGTCCTCACTCTGCGCGCCGACAACATCTTCGAGAACGGCGGAGTTCGCCCCAACCGCTCGCGCAACTACCGTGTGCTTCGCCAGATCGCGCTCGACTACCCCCCGCTCACGAAAGCCGTGTGGAGGATCCTGGGCGAGGAAGAACCCCACCGCCGGTGGGACGCCAACGTCAGGCTCGACGCCTCCTGAGCCCCTCGGTCGCCGATCGGGCACTCTCCGGGGTCGATGTAGCGTCGAACGGCCCTCAGATCGCCGGTGAGCGCTCGTACAGCGAGCGTCTGTCTGATCGACCCCGTCCTCCACGCCTGGTCGATCAGATCCGTCGTCATCGCCGTTGTCGGGGTGATGGCATCCTGAGTCGGCTTTTCTGCTTCAGCGGGGACCGCCCGCACATGCGAACGTCCCCGGCGCCCTGAGGCACCGGGGACGTTCAGTCAGAGGTCTCAGCCGAGGAACGCGGCGAGGTCCTGCTCGAGCGCGTACTTGGGCTTCGCGCCGATGATGGTCGTCTTGACCTCACCGCCCTGGAAGACCTTCATCGCGGGGATGGAGGTGATCTGGTACTTCATCGCGAGGTCCGGGTTCTCGTCGACGTTGAGCTTGAGGACGGTGATCTTTCCCGCGTTCTCGTTCTGGATCTCGTCGAGGACGGGGGCGACCATGCGACACGGTCCGCACCACTCAGCCCAGAAGTCCACGAGAACGGGTCCGTCGGCCTGCAGGACGTCCTGCTCGAACGTTGCGGAGGTCGTCGCCTTGGCAGTCATTGCATTTCTCCTTAGTGAAAGCGTCAGTTGATGAAAACGCCGGTGAACCGGGTTTTGTTCCTCAGACGACCGCGGCGTCCGGGAGGCCCTCGATGGGGCTCTCGGCGACAGCGGGCTCGCCGGCCTCGCCGCGGGCGGCGAGGAAGTGCTCCACGTCGAGAGCGGCGACGGTTCCACTGCCCGCGGCGGTGATGGCCTGGCGGTAGGTGGGGTCGATGACGTCACCGGCGGCGAAGACACCCTCCACCGAGGTGCGCGACGAGCGGCCGTCGACCCAGATGGTGCCCTGGTCGGTCAGCTGCAGCTTGTCGTGGACGAGGTGCGTGCGGGGGTCGTTGCCGATCGCGACGAACAGACCGTCCAGCGGCAGCTCACGCGTCGAGTCGTCGACCGTGGAGCGCAGGCGCACACCGTTCACGGCCTCGTCTCCGAGGATCTCGTCGACGGCGCTGTTCCAGATGAACTCGATCTTCGGGTTTGCGAACGCGCGCTCCTGCATGATCTTCGACGCGCGGAGCGAGTCCTTGCGGTGGATGATGTAGACCTTCGACGCGAACTTGGTGAGGAAGTTCGCCTCTTCCATCGCGGAGTCGCCGCCGCCGACCACGGCGATCGTGCGGTCGCGGAAGAAGAAGCCGTCGCACGTCGCGCACCACGAGACACCGCGGCCGGACAGGCGCTCTTCGCCCTCGAGACCGAGCTTGCGGTAGGCGGAACCGGTCGCGTAGATGACCGAGACGGCCTCTTCGACTTTGCCGCTCCCGAGCGTAACCTTCTTGACGGGACCGTCGAGCTCTAGCGACACGACATCGTCGTAGAGCACCTGGGCGCCGAAGCGCTCCGCCTGGGCCTGCATCTTGGCCATGAGGTCGGGCCCCTGGATGCCGTCGGGGAACCCGGGGAAGTTCTCGACCTCGGTCGTGTTCATGAGGTCGCCGCCGGCTTCGACGGAGCTCGCGACGACGAGGGGCTCGAGGTTGGCTCGGGCAGCGTAGATGGCGGCCGTGTATCCGGCCGGGCCCGATCCGATGATGATGACGTGACGCACGTTTGCGCCTTCCTCTCGTTGATTCCGTCGGATGAAACCCATGGTAGCCGCGGGGTATTCCACGGCCCCGGGGGCTAGCGCTTGGGGAGGAACCGCCGGCCGAGCGCGAGCGCCGGGGCGAGTTCGGGAGTGCGGAACAGGGCCAGGATGCCGATGTACACGGCGAGGACGACCAGACCCAGCACCGCGGCACCGGCGATCCCGGCCGCGACGCTGCTCGTCATCCATCCTTCGGGGCCGCCCAGCAGGATCAGGACGCCCCACCCGGCCGCGGCGGCGGGGATCGCGGCGAGGGCGAAACGTCCGAGTGCCGACAGCCAGGAGCCCGTGCCGATGCCGGAGAGGCGGCGGCGCAGCAGCACCGTCGCCACGATCACCTGCACGATGCTCGCGAACGACTGGGTCAGGGCGACGCCGGCGGCCAGGTCCGACCGATCGACGAACGCGCCGGCCGCGATGGCCCCTCCTGCGACGAGCGCGCACTGCAGCAGGGTGAAGAAGAAGGGGGTGCGAGTGTCGTTGTAGGCGTAGAAGGTGCGCTGGATGACGAAGAGCACGGCGAGGGGCACGAGGCAGACCAGGAAGCACCACAGGACGGGAGCGGCGGCGAGGGCCTGCTCCGATCCGTTCGTGAAGATCCGGCTGGCGGGGACGGCGGCCACGGCGAGGGCGGCGGTGGCCGCGACGATGAAGAACCCCAGGGTGCGGATGCTGCGAGCGATGTCGGCTCGTACCTCGTCGTCGCGTCCCGCGGCGGCGTGCTCGCTGAGCTGCGTGAAGTAGGGCGTTCCGATCGACAGCACGATGATCGAGTACGGCAGCATGAACAGCAGCCAGGCGTTCTGCGAGGCGAAGATCGCGGGATCGTTGCCGGAGGCGCCCGAGAGCACGTTCGACTGCACGATTCCGGCGAGCTGGCCGGCGACGACCATCAGGAAGGTCCAGCCCGCGAGGCGGCTGATGTGTCGGAGCCCCACGCCTCGCCACTGGAAGTCGGGACGCAGGGTCAGTCCCGCGCGGCGCCAGAAGAACATCAGCACCGCCGTCTGCACGACGATGCCGCCGGTCGCGGTGGCGGCGAGAACGGCGATCATCGAGGGCGTCCACGCGTCGACGCGCACCTGCTGTCCCCCGAAGAGCAGGATGAACGCACCGAAGCCCGCGATCGACACGATGTTGTTGACGATCGGCGCCCACGTGTACGGACCGAAGACGCGACGGGCGTTGAGGATCTCGCCGAGCAGGGCGTAGAGACCGTAGAAGAAGATCTGCGGCAGGCACCAGTAGGCGAATGCGGTGGAGAGGGCCAGCTGATCGTCGGTGAACTTGCCCGCGTACACGTGCACCAGGAGTGGTGCGGCGATCATCGCGAGAGCGGTGGCGCCGAGCAGGCCCACCGTGCCGAGGGTGAACAGCTTCGAGATGAACGCCTGTCCCCCGTCCGCGTGCGCGGCGGCCTTCACGATCTGCGGGACGACGACGGCGGTCAGCAGGCCGGTCGAGATGATCGCGTAGATGTTGTTCGGCAACTGGTTGGCGACGGCGAATGCGTCACCCGCGCTGCTGATCGACCCGATGGCGGCCACGAGCACGATGGTGCGCAGCACCCCGCTGACGCGCGACACGATGGTCCCGGCCCCGATGAGCACACTGGCCCGTCCGATGCTGCTCACGGGCGTGTCTCCTGCTCGATGTCCGAAGGGTTCTCGTGGGGGGCGTGCTCGTCGGTCAGGGGATCGTCGGCGTCCTCGGCGGGGCTGCGCCCGTCGGCATCCGGATCCTTCACGCCGATCCCATCCACGGGCTCGTCGTCATCGGAGACCGGGGACGACGCCTCCTCGGCGCGCAGCCGGCGGCGGCGCGCGACAGTGCGGACGACCCCGAGGCTCAGGAAGCCCACGATGAGGGCGATGACGACGACGATGCCGATGTTCTCCCACTCCGCGCGCACCTCGACGTCGACCGCCTGGGGCGACCCGATCGGCACGCCCGAGGCGCTGTAGAGCTGCAGGTCGACGCTGACCTCACCGTTGGCGATACGCGCCTCGACGGGCACCTCGACGCGTGTGTTGGCCGAGGCCTGGGCATCGATCGTGGTGCGGTCCTGCACGCGCAGGCGGGCGTCGTTGGTGCGGACGGACATCACGACGGTCACCGGCCACGGCAGGTCGTTGCGCACCCACGGGCGCAGCGGCGCGCTCGAACTGACCAGACGGAAATCGGATGACAGGATGCCGACGGAGTCGAGCGTCGTGCGCGTGGCGGCGCGGTGGTCGGCGACGGCCTGGCGGGCGGCATCCCCCGTCCACGACACGTTCGTGACCTGGAGGAGCTCCGCGCGTTCGCGTCCGGTGAGCAGCTCGGGCTGATCGAGGATCGACGCGAACCGATCGACGTTCTGTTCGTCGCTCACGAGGTTGCGGACCTCGTCGACACGAGCCGCATCGACGTCGGGCGCCTCGAGTGAGATGTCAGATGCCGGCACCGAGGCGACGGCGCGCAGGGTCGACGCCGTATACCCCGGCGCGGTGGCGGCGAGGCCGAGGGTCGCTCGCAGGCTCACGCGCGAACGATCGGTGCCCCGGTCGAGGACGGCGAGGACCGGCTGGTCGGCGGTGACGGTGCGGGCGATGGAGAGATAGGCCTGGGCTGCCGCCAGCGAGGCTCCCCGACGGGTGCTGTCGTTCTGACCGGCCGCGTCGGCGAGGGCGCGCGAGACCTCCGCGTCGTAGACCGGCGTCGAGACCCCTCCCACGCGGGCGGAGGCTTGCCGCCCCCCGCCGGAGACGCTGGTCGACGGGATGAGCACGTGGGTGGGGTCGTCGGCGCTGCCGAGCGCGCCGAGGGTGGCGACGGTGTCCGCTCCCGCGGTTCCGGTCGCGGGCCAGTACACGTTGGGGGTCGCGACCCCGATGTCGAGCAGCGTCGAGAGGGACGGATACGAGGGCTGGCCGGGCGTCGTGCTGGACGCCGGTTCGGGCGTCGACACGGCGGACACCGCCGGGGCGGGCTGCACGAAGTCAGCCGCGGCCATGTAGTTCTGCAGCGAGGTGGGGCCGAGCGGGGCCGTGAGCCCGGCGTGCAGCTGCGCGGCGACGTCGGAGTCGCCGAACTGGAGGGCGAACCGGTCGTTCGGCAGGGCCAGAAGTCGCTGGAGCCACGCCACCGCGGTGGGCGGGGCGGCCGAGCCGAGCACCCGGATGGCCGCGGGGATCGCGGGATCGACGGCCAGGGTGGCCGCGGTGCCGTCCACCGCGTCGAGCTGCGCGGACAGACCACCGTCGACCGCGGTCAACTCGGCCAGCTCGTTCGCGGTGAGAAGACCGCGCGTCAGGGGGGCCGCCGTGATCGGAACGACGAGGGCGATCGGCGTCTGCGCCCCCGCGTCAGCCGGAACGACGACCACGCTTGGTGCCGTCAGCCCGCCGCTCGTCGCGAGGACCGGGTAGACGCCGGTGGCGCGGTTCGCGAGGGCCGGGTCGGTCCCCGGTGCCGTGAGGGTGGTCATCGACTGGGCGCCGGAGGCGGTGGCATCCAGGGTTCCCGTCGCGACCTGCTGGAAGGCGATGCCGGAGGCGTCACCGCTGAGCCATCGATCGATGGAGGCGTCGTCGGCCAGAGGGGCGGACCCGATCGACAGGGCGACGGGACCGGCGGGCGCAGCCGACGACCCTGCCGCGAGACTCACGACGACCGACAGGGCGTCACCGGGACGCAGGATGCCGTTCGCCGAGGGAGCCGCGATGAGCACGGACGGCGAGCTCGAAGCCGACGGCGAAGGGCTCGGCGTCGCAGCGGAAGCCGCCGAGACCGGCAGCGCCACGCCCGCGACGATGGCCCCGGCGGCGAGGGTCGCCAGGAGCCGGCGCGTGAAGGAGCGCCGCGGCACGGGTGCGCCCGAAGGCTGGGAGGTCACGGTCATACGAGCGTCGGTGGAGCGAGGGGGCCTCGCACCGCCTGCGAGTCTAGGCCCGCCTACCTACAAGCCCCCCGATAGCCTCGCGCAGACGGTTGAATGGACCGGTGCTTCCCGAACCCGATCCCCAGCTGTGCCAGGCCCTCGCCGACGACCTCCGCACCGCGGACTACACGAGCGCCGCCCTCCGCGCCGCCTGGGGACCCCAGGCCGACGACGCCGTCGCGAGGGGTCTCCGCCGCCCGGCCACGCGCGCGTTGGGTGAGCGCGGCGATGCGCTCGCCGTGCTGGGTCGTCTGTGGGGGCTCGGGCTGCCCGTCCCGCGCGGTGACGCCGAGGCGGCGCTGCCGACGTTGCGCGTCGACGGAGCTGCCGCGCTCGGACTGCTGGAGATCTCGGGGGATGCCGTGACTCCCGCCGTGCTGGTGAGGCCTCAGGCCTTCGCCGACGACGAGGGGGAGGTCGAGTGGTGGATCGCCAGTGACCTCGACGAGGCGGCCCTCGAGGGTCCGCTCCCCGAGGACCACGTGCTCGGCGTCGGCGGGGCCTCCCAGACCCTCGCGCGCCTGCAACTCACCCGCCGAGCGCGCACGGCCCTCGACATCGGCACGGGCTGCGGCATCCAGGCCCTCCGACTGCGCCGGCTCGTCGACCACGTGGTCGCGACCGACATCTCCGAGCGCGCGCTGCGCTTCACCCGCCTCAACGCCCTCGTGAACGGCGTGGACGGGATCGAGACCCGCCTGGGCTCGCTGTTCGAGCCCGTCGCCGGCGAGACGTTCGACCGAGTGGCATCCAATCCCCCGTTCGTCATCACGCCGCGCGTCGCCGGCGTTCCGGCGTACGAGTACCGCGACGGCGGAATGGAGGGCGACTCCCTCGTCGCGGCGGTCATCTCGGGCGTGGGGGAACATCTCGCGCCCGGGGCGGTGGCGCAGTCGCTGGGAAACTGGGAGTACCGGTGGGGAGAGTCGGGGCTCGACCGCGTGCGCGGGTGGGTCGGCTCGTCGCTCGACGCGTGGGTGATCGAGCGCGAAGTGCTCGACCCCCTCGCGTACGCCGAGCTGTGGGTGCGTGACGGTGGCACCGTTCCCGGCACACCCGAGTACGCGCGGCTCATCGACGCGTGGCTCGACGACTTCGCGGCACGGGGAGTGACCGGCGTCGGGTTCGGGTACGTGCTGCTGCGGCGCCCCCTCGCGGGCGGGCCGACCCTCGCGCGGTACGAACGCGTCTCGGGCGGAGGCGAATCGGCGTTCGGACCGCACCTCTCGGCATCCCTCGCCGCCCATGACCGGGCCGCCCTGCTCGACGACGACGGACTGGCCTCGAGCGTGCTGCGCGTGGCTCCCGACGTCACCGAGGCGCGCCACCACCGACCGGGCGAGGAGGACCCCTCGGTCATCGAGCTCCGACAGGGCGGCGGCTTCGCGCGCACGCTCGAGGTGGACCCGGGGCTCGCGGCCCTCGTCGGCGCCTGCGACGGCGACCTGGCCGTGGGAGCCCTCATCGATGCGATCGCCCAGCTCATGGAGGTGGATGCCGAGGCCCTGCGCACCGACCTGCTGCCGCGGGTGCGTGAGTTGCTGGTGACGGGGTTGCTGGGCTTCGCCGACGACTGACGCGTCGCGACTGCCCGACGGAGCCGTCGGCGGCCCCGGATAGGCTCGAAGGCATGCTGAACATGGCTGAGGGTCTCGCGCGCCTCGAGGAGCTCGCCGCGCATCCCGTGGTCGCCACGCTCGCCCGGGTCTTCGCCGATGCCGGTCGCGATCTGGCGATCGTGGGCGGTCCCGTGCGCGATGCCCTACTGGGGCGCGTGACCCACGATTTCGACTTCACCACCGACGCTCGCCCCGACGAGATCCTCGCGCTCGTGAAACCCGTCTCGAGCGTGCAGTGGGACGTCGGACGGGCGTTCGGCACCATCGGCGCCCGGGTGAAGGGCGAACAGGTCGAGATCACCACGTATCGCGCGGACAGCTACGACGGGGTCACCCGCAAGCCCACCGTCGAGTTCGGCGACACCCTCGAGGCCGACCTCAGCCGCCGCGACTTCACCGTGAACGCCATGGCGCTCCGCGTTCCCGCCCGCACGCTCGTGGACCCCACCGGTGGTGTGGAAGACCTCATCGCCGGGCGCTTGCGCACGCCTATAGATCCCGCCGTGAGCTTCGGCGACGACCCCCTACGCATGCTGCGCGGAGCCCGCTTCGCGTCGCAACTCGACTTCGTCGTCGACCCCGAGACCCTGGACGCGATCCGCGAGCTGCGCAGCTCGCTCGCCATCGTCAGCCCCGAGCGCGTGCAGGCCGAACTCGTGCGGCTCTTGCAGACGGATGATCCCGTCCGCGGCATCCGCGTTCTCGTCGAGACCGGGCTGATCGACGAGTTCCTCCCCGAAGTCCCCGCCCTGCGCCTCGAGGTCGACGAGCACCACCACCACAAGGACGTGTACGAACACTCGCTGACGGTGCTGCGCCAGGCGATCGCGCTCGAGAAGCAGCGACACCCGGATGCCGCCCCCGATGTGCCCCTGCGGCTGGCGGCGCTCCTGCACGACATCGGCAAGCCCGCCACCCGACGCCTCGAAGCGGGCGGGGGCGTCACCTTCCACCACCACGACATCAAGGGCGCGCGCATGGCGCGCAAGCGCCTGCAGGCCCTGCGCTTCGACGCGGCCACGACCACCGTCGTCACCCGGCTGGTCGAGCTGCACCTGCGCTTCTTCGGCTACGCCGAGGGAGCGTGGACGGATGCCGCGGTCCGGCGCTACGTGCGCGACGCCGGAGACGAGCTCGAACGCCTGCACATCTTGACCCGGGCCGACGTGACCACGCGCAACAAGCGCAAGGCACAGCGCCTGGCATCCGCGTACGACGACATCGAGGCCCGCATCGCCGCGCTCCGCGAGCAGGAGGAGATCGACTCGATCCGCCCCGAGCTCGACGGCAACCGCATTCAGGAGGTCCTCGGCCTCACGCCCGGTCGCGAGGTCGGCGAGGCCTACCGCTTCTTGCTCGAGCTGCGCCTCGACGAGGGCGTGGTGGGCGAAGAAGAGGCCGAGAAGCGCCTGCGCGAATGGTGGGCAGCGCGGGGCTGAAGCAGCCCTGTCACCGCTCTTGGGTGGTTGGCGCGACCGTCATGCGGATGTCGTGGGTGACGCGTCGGCGGTGGACGACGGCCGTCGACTCGTCGCCGGTCCGATCAGCTCGACGGTACATGCTCAATCCGGAATGAAGCGATAGGTCGATGCCCGGGACGGTATTCGGAAGCCCCCACTCCCCCGAAGATCCGTCCCGGGCGCCTGTCTCAGTGCGGTCGGTCGCCATCGTCGTCGGTGTGAGCGAGCGCGACGATCACGAGGTGGGTGAGATCGATGCCGACGATGTGCGGTTGGTCGGTCACGGGGTGACCGCCCCGAGCTGACCGTCAGCATTTGGCTGGGGCATGGCTGTGGGGAGCGGTGTCTGTTCGGTTTTCGTTGCCGATTTCACGACATCCTCGGGGAGCGACTGCACCCGTGAGAACGGGAAGTCCGTAGGTTCCGCGTTCGCGATATCGTCCGGCGTCATCCAAGAACCCGCCGGCAACTCTCTGAGCGGGAAGATGTTCCAGGCGTCGTTACCCCCGGGCACCGGGTAGGGCACCGGCACCGGACCGCCGCCACCGTAGAAGTAGCCGTCGATCGTCTGCGGCCCCTGGTCACGTCCGACCGTGGTGAGCGGAGTGCCGTCCTGGTCGAACAGTTGAACGACGGGGATGGGGTTGCCCTCGGCGTCGAACGCGAAGATGTTGCGGATGCGCGAACCGTCGACCGAGAGCCCCGAGACGACGTAGGGCTCGGGAACCGCGTTGGCGCGGTTCAGCGCGAGGCCCACACCCTGCGCGAACAGGCCCGCGAGAATCGGAAGGGCGAGTACGGCGCCGATCGTCAGGAACGACCGCAGAATCCGCACGCCGTTTCCCGGGAGCCAACGCCCGCGGCCCCACTGCACGCTCAGGGTGACGGCGGCGAGGAGGACCGCCCACGCGACCGCATTGCCGCCGAGGGCGAGGATGGCGCCGAGCAGGCCGCCGGAGACACTCGACGGCACGACGATCCAGACCAAGAGGTACAGGCAGACGTACCAGGTGGCGCCGCGAACCAGCCACCAGACCGGACGCAGCGCGCCGAACAGGTCCAGCATCCAGGCGCCGACCGGGTTTCTCTGAATGACCTCGCCGACCTCGCGCCACCCGTCCACCACCTGCTTCAAGAGCGGCTCGCGTTTCCGGGCTGTGCGAGGCGCACCACGCTCGGGGAGCCCCGCGGCGGAGCGGAGTTCGGCGGCGTAGGTGGCGGCGTCCGGGGTCTCGAAGTGCTCTCCGGCCTCCGCGGCCTGATCCGACAGATCCGCTTCGAGGCCGTCGAGCAGGTCATCGACCTCGTCGACGGGGAGATCATCGAGATGAGAGCGGACGGCGGCGGCGAAGGCGCGGATATCGTCGTGGACGGTCGTGGTGGTCATCGTGCATCTCCGATCGTGCGCAGCTTCGGGGTGGGAGTCGTGTCCTCGAGAAGGTTCGTCATGGCTGACGAGAAGTGCGTCCAGCTGGCACGTTGTGCGTCGAGCAGCTCACGGCCCAGCGGGTTGATCGCGTAGTACTTGCGGTGCGGCCCGCCCTCCGACGGCACGACGTAGCTCGACAGCGCGCCCGCGGAGTACAGACGCCGCAGCGTCCCGTACACCGAGGCGTCACCGACTTCGCCGAGGCCCGCTTCGCGCAGGCGCCGCACGATGTCGTACCCGTACCCGTCGTCGTGCTGCACGACCGCGAGCACCGCTGCATCCAGCACCCCCTTCAACAGCTGCGTCGTATCCACGCGGCCCCCTTCGCTTGTCTGCCTCGGACAGTACCACGCACTGCGCAGTAGTGCGGAGTGCATACCCGGGTGATTTCGGAACACCGAGGGGGTGGCATCCATGCTCCGGATGCCACCCCCTCGAGGTTCGCGTCAGGGCACGACGACGGCGCGGCCGCGCACCTGCCCCTTGTGCAGCTTCGCGTACGCCTCGACGGCACCGTCGAAGCCGTAGCGCTCGACGTGGACGCCGACCGCGCCGCTGCGCGCGAGGTCGAGCACCTCGATGAGCTCACTGCGGGTGCCCCAATAGGGAGCACGCACCGCGGCGCCCATCGGCGTGGAGAAGAACCCGGCCGGCATGATGCCTCCGCCGATGCCGACGATGTGGATGAAGCTGTCCATTCCGGCGACCGCGCGCGCGAGGTCGATCGTGGGCTGCACGCCGACGAAGTCGAAGACCGCGGTGGCGCCGAGTCCGTTCGTGAGATCGCGGATGCGTTCGGCCGCGTGCTCGTCGGAGTTCACCGTGTGGTGCGCACCCACCTCGCGAGCGAGGGCCAGCTTGTCTTCGCCGAGGTCGACGGCGATGACGGTGGCCTGGGTGATCGCGCGGAGGATCTGCACACCGACGTGACCGAGGCCGCCGACGCCGATGACGACGGCCGTCGCACCGGGGTACAGCTTCTCTTTAGCAGAGACGATCGCGTGGTACGGGGTGAGTCCGGCATCGGTCAGCGAGACCGTCTCGACGGGATCGAGGTCGCCCAGCGGGGCGAGGTGTCGAGGGTCGTCCACGATCACGTACTCGGCCATCGCGCCCGGGCTCCCCAGGCCCGGAGGGGTGATGCCCATCTCGGCCGCGTAGGGGCAGTAGTTCTCGGCACCCTGGGCGCACGCGTGGCAGCGCCCGCAGCCCCACGGTCCGTAGATCGCGTAGGCCGCGCCGATCTCGACGCCCTCGACGCCCTCGCCGAGTTCGTCGACGATGCCCGCGCCCTCGTGGCCGAGGGTGAGCGGCAGGCCGTAGGTGTACTGGTCCTCGGGGAGGTCCATCACGAACCAGTCGGAGTGGCACAGCCCCGCCGCGGTCACCTTCAGACGCACCTGGCCCGGGCCCGCGTGGGGCTCCTCGATCTCGACGACCTCGGGTCCTTTGCCGATCTCGCGGTACTGCACAGCCTTCATGGCGTTCCTTTCTGTCAGTCCTTCCACCGTGCGCTCGCCGGCCGTGGGCGGTGACGGGGGTTGACGGTGTTTCGAGGGGATCGGGAACCGTTCTCATCGGCAGGGGAAGAATGGATGCCTCACACCGGTGCCGCTGGGCCGCGCGCACGTCGTGTCGTGGGAGGTCGCGCCGTAACGGGGCGCGTGTCGTGCAGTGGGGTGGTCGACGACCGCCCCGGTGCACCGAGTGCGCCCCAGTGATGCCCGCCCTCCCCCACGCGCACCACGCGACCTACACTGGGAGCCACCTCCGTCACCGCCGATGGGAGTCCCGTGCCCTCTCCATGGTCGCGACCGACTGTTTCCCCCGAGACCTCGGGGCTGTTGATCGCGCGTGCTCACGAGGAGCTCATCGCCGGCAACGACGACCGCCGACTCGACGACGTGCGACCGCTCGTGCAGGAGTCGTGGCGGAGGTCCTTGGCATCCCTCGTCGGCCCCGAAGGTCTTCCTCCGCTCGACCTTCCCAGCGGCGAGCTGGAGGCCTACCGCCGCGCTCACCCGCTCGCCGGGGTCATGGACATGGTGCGTTCTCTGCTCCTGCCCGGAACTGCGGAGGAATCGGGCGTGGTCGTGGCGGTCGGCGATGCTGCGGGCCGTCTGCTGTGGGTCGAAGGCGATCGTCACATCCGCGCCCTGACCGGCGACATGGGGTTCGTGGCGGGGGCGAATTGGGCGGAGGATGCCGTGGGCACGTCCGCTCCCGGAACGGCGCTGACACTCGACAGGTCGGTGCAGATCCGCGGTGCCGAACACTTCAATCGCCTTGTGCAGCCGTGGTCCTGCACCGCGGCGCCCGTGCACGATCCCGAGACGCGGCGTCTGCTCGGTGTGATCGATGTCACCGGAGGGCCCGAGGCCGTGACCCCTCAAGCCCAGTTGTTGGTGGATGCCACGGCCCGGGCGATCGAGAGCGAGATCCTCGTGGGGCGGCTGCGCGCTCAGCAGGCTCCTCCCCCGCGGCGGTCCGCGCCGGCCCGGGCTCTGCTGCGTATCCTCGGACGGGATCGCGCGCTGCTCGAGGTCGGGGGTGCGTCGGTCGAGTTGAGCGCCCGGCACGCGGAGATCCTTCTGCTGCTCGCCGTGCACCGGGAGGGGCTGTCGGCCGAGGCCCTGAGCGAGGCGGTGTACGGCCACGCCGCCGTCGAGACGCTGCGCCCCGAGATGGTGCGGCTTCGGCGCGCGCTCGTGCCGGTGGCGCCGCGTCTCGTTCCGGCATCCCGTCCCTATCGACTGCCCGTGGGCCTCGAGACCGACGCCCAGCACGTGCTGTCGCTGCTGGACAGGGGTGCGCATCGCGTGGCGCTCGCCGCGTACGCCGGACCGGTGCTGCCGGAGTCGGAGGCACCGGGAGTGGTCGAGGTACGCGAATCGGTGCGCTCGACCCTGCGAGAGGCCCTCATCGAAGAGGCGGGGGTCGACGTCCTGCTCGCCTACGCCGAGACAGCCGATGCGCGCGATGACGAAGAGGTGCTGCGGCTCTGCCTCGAGCTCGTTCCCGCCCGCTCCCCCAAGCGAGCGGGACTTGTCGCTCGACTGGAGCGTCTCGCTCGGGGGTGACACTCCGCGCTCGCCCGGCGCCACCAGGGGATTTCCCGAGAGCGTCCCCGATGTCGGAGGCCCTCGTTACGCTGAACATATGGACGAAAACGCGCTCGACATCTTCTCGGCAGCACGCGCCCGTCGCGACGTGGGGCGTATCCGCGAGGCCCTCGCCGAGGTCAAGGCGGGTGACGTCGCGCGCGTCATCGTCCGCTCCCCGCGCTACGGCCTGTACGCGCTCGAGGGCACCGTGCGCATCGGCGTGGGCGGGCAGCCGCTCGTGGGCGACGTCATCCTCGCCACGAGCGCCGAGATCCAGCGCATCGACCTCGGCATCGAGGCTCCCCAGCCCGCGCTCGAGGCCGACGTCGTCGATCCCTCGACCCTCCCCCACGGAACGCCCGTGCGCGTGACCTTCCTCACGCCGACGCACCAGACCTTCGCCCTCACCGGCCCGATCACGGCGGGCAACGACCGCTTCCTGCTCGTCGGCAGCTGGATCGTCGCCGACGACCGCGCGATCGCGCCGCGCGTGCAGAGCATCGAGCGCCTCGACGGCGTCGACCTGCACGAGGTCAACGTGCCCCCGCTGCGCTCGGTGCTCGCCGACGCCGACGCGTAGACAGCGTTCGCTCGAACGGATGCCGCGGCCCGAGGGTCGCGGCATCCGTCGTTCTGTCCGGCCGTCCTGCCCGCGTCGGCGTCGGGCTTCTGGCGCGGTCACCGCGCCCGCGTCGAAGCCGCATTCGTTCGTCGACGACGCACCCGTTTCGCGTCGAACTGGTGCGGTCTCGTCGAACGAATGCGTCCTGAGCGCACGCCCGCTCGCCCGTGCAACCCGATGCAACCTCCTGCGGCGTACCGTCGGCGCATCGCCGCCCGAAGCCGACGCGGCGACTCATGACCGTCGAAGGAGACACGCATGACCATCGTCGAAGAAGGCGTATCCAGCGTCTACGCCGCCCCGGGAACCCGCGGGGCCGTCGCCGAGTACCGCTCGCGGTACGGGCACTACATCGGCGGCGAATGGGTCAAACCCCACTCCGGGGAGTACTTCGAGAACATCACCCCCGTCACCGGCAAGCCGTTCTGCGAGGTCGCCCGCGGCGACGCGCACGACATCGACCGTGCGGTCGAGGCCGGGTGGAAGGCGTTCGCGTCGTGGAAGAAGACCACTCCCGCCGAGCGCAGCGTCATCCTGAACAAGATCGCCGACCGCATCGAAGAGAACCTCGAGAAGATCGCCGTCGCCGAGACGTGGGAGAACGGCAAGCCGGTGCGCGAGACGCTCGCCGCCGACATTCCCCTCACGGTCGATCACTTCCGCTACTTCGCGGGCGTGCTGCGGGCGCAGGAGGGCTCGCTCAGCCAGCTCGACGAGAACACCGTGGCCTACCACTTCAACGAGCCGCTCGGTGTGGTGGGTCAGATCATCCCGTGGAACTTCCCGATCCTCATGGCCGCGTGGAAGCTCGCTCCGGCCCTCGCCGCGGGCAACTGCGTCGTGATCAAGCCGGCCGAGCAGACGCCGGCGTCGCTGCTCTTCCTGTTCGACATCATCGGTGACCTGCTCCCCGCGGGCGTGGTGAACATCGTCAACGGCTTCGGCATCGAGGCGGGTGCACCGCTCGCGCAGCACAAGCGGATCCGCAAGATCGCCTTCACCGGCGAGACCACGACCGGCCGCCTGATCATGCAGTACGCCTCGCAGAACCTCATCCCCGTGACGCTCGAACTCGGTGGCAAGAGCCCCAACGTCTTCTTCGAAGACGTCGCCCTGCACAACGACGACGCGTACTACGACAAGGCGCTCGAGGGCTTCACGATGTTCGCACTGAACCAGGGCGAGGTCTGCACGTGCCCGTCGCGCTCGCTCATTCAGCGGTCGATCTACGACCAGTTCCTCGGCGACGGCCTCGAGCGCGTGAAGAAGGTGCGCCAGGGCAACCCGCTCGACCCCGAGACGATGATCGGCGCGCAGGCCTCGAACGACCAGCTCGAGAAGATCCTGTCGTACATCGACATCGGCAAGCAGGGTGGGGCGAAGCTCCTCACGGGCGGTGAGCGCGTCGACCTCGGCGGCGACCTGTCGGGCGGCTACTACGTCGCCCCGACCGTTTTCGAGGGCACGAACGACATGCGCATCTTCCAGGAGGAGATCTTCGGCCCCGTGCTGTCGGTCACGTCGTTCGACGACTTCGACGACGCCATCTCGATCGCCAACGACACGCTCTACGGCTTGGGCGCGGGCGTCTGGGCACGCAGTGGCGACACCGCCTACCGTGCCGGTCGCGCGATCGAGGCGGGCCGCGTCTGGACGAACACGTACCACCAGTACCCCGCGCACGCGGCGTTCGGCGGATACAAGCAGTCGGGCATCGGTCGCGAGAACCACCTCAAGATGCTCGATCACTACCAGCAGACGAAGAACCTGCTCGTGTCGTACGCCGACGGGGCGATGGGCTTCTTCTGAGTCGCAGCGGCGCCGGGGCTTTCGGGCCTCGGCGCCGCCTCGCCATGTCCCACAAATGGTCGTCTGAGCACCCCTCAGACGACAGAAAGTGGGACATCGTTCGAAAGGAACGGGACATGGCCGAGTTCTCTCGCGTCGATGTGACGGATGCCGCGGCCGCGCTGCTGCGCGAGCTCACGGCCACGCACGGGCCGCTGATGTTCCATCAGTCCGGCGGTTGCTGCGATGGCAGCTCCCCCATGTGCTACCCCGTGGGCATGTTCATCACGGGTCCGAGCGACGTGCACTTGGGCGACATCGATGCGGGTCTCGACGACCCGATCGAGGTCTACATGTCGGAGTCGCAATTCGAGTACTGGAAGTTCACGCACCTGACGATCGACGTCGTCCCCGGTCGTGGCGCGGGCTTCTCGGTCGAGGGACCGACGGGCAGGCGCTTCCTCATCCGCTCCCGGATGCTGACGGAGGAGGAGGCGGAGGCGTTCGGGGTGGGCGCCGACCGCTAGAGCCACCCGCGCTCGACGGCCACCCGCACGGCATCCGCACGATTCCGCCCGCCGGTCTTGCCGATCGCGCTCGAGAGGTGGTTCTTCACGGTGCCCTCCGAGAGGTGGACGGTTCGCGCGATGTCGGCGATCGAGCCGCCGTCGCGGGCAGCGGCGAGCACGTCGGTCTCCCGCTCGGTCAGGGGCGAGTCGCCCTGCGCCAACGACTCGGCTGCGAGAGCGGGGTCGACCACGCGCAGTCCCTGGGAGACCCGCCGCACCGCGTCGGCCAGCTCGGCCGCGGGCGTGTCCTTCACCACGAAGCCCGAGGCGCCGGCCTGCATCGCCCGCGCCAGGTAGCCGGGGCGTCCGAAGGTCGTGACGATGAGGGCACGGCATCCGGGAACCTCCGCACGCAGCTGCGCGGCGGCGGCGATCCCGTCGATCCCGGGCATCTCGATGTCGAGCAGGGCGACCGTGGCCCCCGACGTGCGCGCCGCCTCGACCACCTCGTCTCCGCGTCCGACCTGCGCGACGACTTCGATGTCGGCCTCGAGTCCGAGCAGGGCGGCGAGGGCGCCGCGAACGAGGGCCTGATCGTCGGCGATGAGCAGTCGGATCACCACGCCACCTTCACTTTGAATCCGCCGAGGTCGCTGCGACCGATGGTCAACCGTGCTCCCGAGGTCTCGACGCGTTCGCGGAGTCCCGTGAGTCCTGAGCCGGTGGATGCCGTGGACGCCGGGCCGCAACCGTCGTCGACGACCTCGATCGAGCGGTTGTCGAGTCGCACGCGGCAGGCGCTCGCGCCCGAGTGGCGCACCACGTTGGTGACGGCCTCGCGCACGACCCATCCCGCGAGCTCGCGGCGGTCTGCGGGCACCTGGTCGGTGGAGCCGGGGAGGTCGGCCGAGACGCCGGCGCTCTCGAGCGCGGCGCGGGCTGCGGCGAGCTCGCCGCTGATGCTCACGCCACGGTAGCCGTGCACGGTCGCGCGCACGTCGGCCAGGGCTCCGCGGGAGAGACCCTCGATCTGGGCGATCTCGTCGCGGGCGGCCGGGGAGCCGGCATCCATCAGTCGTCCCGCCAACTCGGCCTTCACGGTGATCACCGTGAGCGAGTGTCCGAGGATGTCGTGCACGTCGCGAGCGACGCGGCCGCGCTCGCGTTCGGCGGCGAGTTCGGCGATCTGCTCTTGTGCGGCACGCAGCCGCTCGAGGGTCGAGATGTTCTCGACGAAGCTGAACATCATGATCGAGATCGAGAGGATGATCGCCGAGTTCACGACGTTCGAGAACGCGTCGGCCCCCATCGCCTCGCCGACGACGAACGATAGGGCGCTGAGGGCGGGGACGAAGAGCCAGGTGGTCCTGCGGCCCATCGCCGAGACGGCGAACGCGACGCCAACGAAGGTCCACATCCAGCGGACGTCGGTGCCGAGCCACGGAAGCAGCGTGAGGCTCAGCGCGAAGAGCACCACCGTCGGCAGCAGCCGGCGCAGTCGCGACGTGGTGACGCGGGCGTAGGGAACCGTCGCCATGAACACGGCCGCGAACACGACGATGATCGCGGTGCCGACGAGGTGACCCGCGACGCTTGGACCCTCCCACAATTCGACGAGGACCGGGAAGGTCCAGATCAGCGAGATCGACGCCCCGATGAACCAGCCGCGGCGGAACGGACGGCGGCCCGGAACGCGGGTGCGCTCCGGGCCGGTCGTCGTGCTCACGTCGTTCACCCTAGGCGTGTCAGCCGCGACGCGTGTCGCGACGGAAGAAGGAGACGGTGCCGGCGATGAACACCGCGAGCCAGACCACCGCGTTGACGAGGGCGCCGAGGTCGAATCCGTCGCCGGTGAGGGGCGAGCGAGCGAGCTCGCCGATGCCGTAGACCGGCGTCAGCTTGCCGATGACCTGCAGGAAGTCGGGCATCGACGACAGGGGGAAGAACAGCCCGCCGAGGAACGACAGCAGCACCACCGCGAGGCTGGTGATCTGCGCCGCGTTCTCGCCCGGCACCATGTACCCGACCATCAGGCCGAGGGTGGTGAAGACGGCTCCGGCGAGCACCCAGGCCGAAAGACCCGTGACGATCCACTGCACCGGGGCGAGCTGCACGCCCGCGCCGGCGGCCACCGCGTAGGTCGCGATGACCGCGATCAGGCCGAACATCATGCCCGCGAGCATCTTGACGACGACGTTCGAGATGGGGTTGAGAGGGGTGAGCCGCAGCTGCCGCGACCAGCCCTGTGCGCGCTCGACCGCGACCGACGCCCCGGTCTGGGTCGCCGACATCATGGTTCCGTACATCGCCATCGAGACCATGATGTACGCGGCCACCGACACTCCCCCGGACGCCAGCGGCGTATCCGTCAGCGGGACGTCGAGGGTCTGGAACCCGACGATGAAGAACATCAGCACGGGGAACGCAACGGTGAACAGGATGCTGCGCGGATTGCGCAGCTTTCGCACCAATTCGATGCGCAGATAGGTCAGTGTGAACCCGCCCATGGCGGGCAGCGGGCGGTCGAGGGCGATGGCGGTCATCGGAGTGCTCCTGTCGAGACGAGGTCGGATGCCGAGGGCTCGGCCGTGAGCGTCAGGAACACGCTCTCGAGGTTCTGGGCGGTGATCTCGAGATCCCGCGCCGAGGTGGAGGTGAGGAGGTGACGCGCCAGGGCGTCGGAATCCCGCGTGTGCACGGTGATGCGCTCGCCGGCGGCCTCGACCGAGTCGACGCCCGGAACGGCCGCGAGGGCCGTGAGGTCGGCATCCGGGAGAGTCACCTGAACGACCCGCCCCGAGACGAGGTTCTTGATCTCGGTGGTGCTGCCGTCGGCCACGATCTGCCCGCCGCGCATCAGCACGATGCGATCGGCGTACTCGTCGGCCTCGTCGAGGTAGTGCGTGGCGAACATCACGGTGCGTCCGCGCGCGGCATCCGCCCGGATCGCGTTCCAGAACGACCGGCGTGCCTCGACGTCCATGCCGGTGGTGGGCTCGTCGAGGATCAACAGCGCCGGGTCGCTGACCAGCGCCATCGCGAAGCGCAGACGCTGCTGCTCGCCGCCCGAGCACAGGCCCACCTTGCGGCGGGCGAGGTTCAGGATGCCGGCACGCTCGAGGGCCTCGTCGACGGGGCGCTTCTCGGCGAACAGGCTCGCCGTCAGCTCCACCGTCTCGCGCACGGTCAGGTCTTTCAGCAGACCGCCCGACTGGAGCACCGCCGAGACGAGGCCGCGGGCGACGGCTCCGCGAGCGCTGTGGCCGAACACCTCGATGCTGCCGGCGTCGGGGTTCGTCAGGCCCAGGATCATGTCGATCGTGGTGGTCTTGCCCGCGCCGTTCGGGCCGAGGAAGGCCACGATCTCGCCCGGTCGGACGGTGAGGTCGACGCCGCGGACGGCGTGGACGGAGCCGAAGCTCTTGACGACGCCCCGCGCGTCGATCGCGGCGGGGGTGGGGGTGGAGGAGGTCATGTGTTCATGCTGGCCTCGGAGCGCCCGCCACACATCGGACGGCTGTCACCATTCAGAGGTGACGTTCGTCATGGGTGGATCCGCGGGTGAATTCTGCCGCGTACGCGGGTGATATCTGGGGATAACTCTCGAGGGTTGCCGCCGAATTCGTCTACCTTTCCGGCATGCAGGTGGCGAGTCGAGTCCGACATGAGACGGGTTGACAGATGAGAAGGTTGGCCGCGATTGCCGCTGGCGTGGGTCTGATATTGACCGGCTGTGCGGCGCAAGGGTCCGCCATGAATCCCGATGCTGCCGAGCAGGATGCTCGGGATGTTCTTGCAAGAACGTCCGCGGTGGTACCCGCCGGAGGGTGGACGACCGAAGTCACCTGGGGACCTTGCGAGAAGCCCCGAGAGGGTCACGTGCAGCTGACGTTCGTTGCCCAAAGCCTGACCGAGAGGCCCGAACCGACTCCTGCACTTGCTCAGGCGGTGGTTGACGCTTGGCAGCTCGTCGGCAGGAAACCCACGGTGACTTCCGAAGTCCTCGCAGGAGGTGATGCGGGTCTTGTCGTCTCGGATCCCACATACCTGACGGGCGCCAATCCCGACGGAACCCTCACTCAGCTCTCCCTCTCCAGTGAGGCGATCTTCCTGCAGGTGACGAGCCCGTGCATCGAGGGGGATCTCGATCACCTTCTCGCAGGCTCCTGAGGTTGGACCCTACGCGTCCAAAGCTCTCGTGTATCTCGCCTCACCGTCATTCGGCTACGTCGAGCCCTTGCGTTTTCGGCGACATCTTCGAGCATCAGCCGCTGGCGACACCATGCGCGAGTAGACCCCTACGCCCCCTTCGTCGCCCTGATCGTGTAGCTGAGCGGCATGACCGACGGCTGCTCGGTCAGCGCGTATTCGCCGTCGGGTCGAAGCGTCATGCGGCCGGGCAGCGCTTCCCACGGCACACTGTCGTGCTCGACCAGCGTGTCGAGGCGCAGGCCACGCTGGAGCAGGGCGGTGACGATCTCGCCCAGGCTGTGGTTCCACTCGTACGTCCGCGTCGATTTCAGGGGCGCGGCCACCTCGACGTACGTGCTGTCGTCGTCCCACTCCAACGGGGCGGTCTGCTCGAAGTACGGGAACGTCAGGGACAAGCCCGGCAGGTCTTCGTTCATCGCCCACAGGACGGGATGCCCCTCGCGGATGTGCAGCGTCCCTCCCGGAGCGAGCAGCTCGGCCACGACGCCGGCCCACTCCGAGATCGATGGCAGCCAGCACAGGGCGCCGATCCCGGTGTAGACGAGGTCGAAGGCTCCGCGGGGCAGGACGTCAGCGGCATCCCGGACATCCGCCTGGACGAACTCGACGTCGACGCCCGCGTCGGCAGCGAGGCGGCGGGCCTCGGCGACGGCGTTCTCGGAGAAGTCCAGACCGGTCACCGTCGCGCCGAGACGGGCCAGAGACAGGGTGTCGGTGCCGATGTGGCACTGCAGGTGCGCGGTGCGCTTGCCCGAGATGTCGCCCAGCAGCGGCCGGTCGAAACGCACCACGTCCGAGAGCGCGTCGGCGTCGTCGATGTAGCGCGCGATTCCGTATCCCGATCCGTCCCGGGCGGCGTGCAGCGTCGCGCGCTCGTTCCAGTTGGCGCGGTTGGCGTCGATGTAGTCGGAGGTCATGGCATCCCTTTCCGGGAATCGAGCCTAGGGATGCCATGACCCGGTGTCGCCGCGTGACGCGGGGCGGGCGTGATGTCGGAGGTGCGGGTTAGCCTGGCGGCATGTCGGGCAAGGTCTATGTCATCCACGAGAACCCCCAGTGGATTCCGCCGTTCGCGGTGGCGTTCGAGGCGGAGGGCGTGCCGTTCGAGGAGTGGCTGCTCACGGACGGGTCGATCGACCTCGCGGTCGAGCCTCCCGAGGGAGTGTTCTGGTCGCGGTTGAGCGCATCGGCGCACACGCGTGATCACGCGCACAGCAAGGAGTTCGGTCGGGCCGTATTGCGCTGGCTGGCGTCATGGGGACGAACGGTCATCAACGGTGCCGACGTTCTCGAGCTCGAGGTCAGCAAGGTGGCGCAGCATGCCGCCCTGCGTCACGCGGGGATCGACGTCCCGCGCACCGTCGCCGTCTTCGGCACCGACGATCTCGTCGCCAAGGCGCGGGAGTTCGGGGCGCCCTTCATCAGCAAGCACAATCAGGGCGGAAAGGGCCTCGGCGTGCGCCGTTGGGACTCCGTCGACGAGTTCTCGGCGTGGGTGGCCGGCGCCGACTTCGAGCCCTCCCCCGACGGCATCACCCTCCTGCAAGAGTTGCTGGTCGCGCAGGCGCCCTTCATCACGCGCGCCGAGTTCGTCGCCGGTGAGTTCGTCTACGCGGTGCGCGTCGACACGAGCGCGGGCAGCTTCGAGCTCTGCCCGGCCGAGGCCTGCGCGATCCCGGGCGCCGACGGTGTCGAGCCCGAGCCGCTGTTCCGTCGTCGCGACGACGTCGATCCGGCGCTCATCGACCGCTACCTCGCCTTCCTCGCGGCAGAGGGTGTGGGCATCGCGGGCATCGAGTTCATCGAGACGCGCGACGGCCGGACCGTCACCTACGACGTCAACACCAACACGAACTACAACCCCGACGTCGAGGCGACCGCGCCGCGCTCCGGGCCGCGCGAGATCGTTCGCTGGCTCGGCTCGCTGCTGCCGAAAGAAGCGGTCGGTCTCCGTGGCTGAGGCCGCTCCCCCGCACTTCGACTGGCGGGGCTTCGGCTTCGCCACGCGCCAGGTGCACGCGGGCGAGGTCGAAGACCTGACGCACGGCTCGCGCATCACACCGGTGCACCTGTCGGCCGCCTATCGGTTCGACTCGTTCCAAGAAGCGACCGACCGGTTCGCGGGAGCCGATCTCGGCCACCTCTACTCGCGCAACGCCAACCCCACCAACCAGGTGGCCGAGGCGCGATTGGCGTCGCTCGAAGGCGGTTCGGGCGCGATCGTCGTCGGCTCGGGCCAGGCGGCGATCACCATCGCCCTGCTCGGTCTCGCCGGCAGCGGCGAGCACATCGTCTCGACCGCGAGCATCTACAGCGGAACGCGCGTGCTCTTCGACCGCACCTTCGCCCGCATGGGCGTGACCGTCGAGTACGTCTGGGACCCCGCGGACGACGCCGAATGGGACGCCTTGATCCGCCCCGAGACGAAGGCGATCTTCACCGAGACGCTGCCGAACCCCAAGAACGACGTCGTCGACATCGACGCCGTCGCTCGCGTCGCGCAGCGGCACGGCATCCCTCTCGTCGTCGACAACACCATCGCGACGCCGTTCCTCATCCGCCCGATCGAGCACGGAGCCGACATCGTCGTGCACTCGGCGACGAAGTTCCTTTCTGGGCACGGCGCGAACCTCGCGGGCGCCGTGGTCGACGGTGGGACGTTCGATTGGGTGGCATCCACTCGGTCCTATCCCTCGCTCACCGACACGGCCATCGCCGGGCACGCGTCGTTCGTCGATGCGTTCGGGCCGCGCGCGTTCGAGCTGTCGCTGCGGTTCGGCATCGCGAACGACACCGGGCCGGCGCTCTCGCCGCTCAACGGCTTCTTGCTGCAGCAGGGCATGGAGACCCTGTCGGTGCGCATGCGCCAGCACCTCGCGACCGCCCGCACGGTCGCCGAGTGGCTGGAGGAGCACGCCGCCGTCGAGAGCGTCGACTACGCGGGCCTGCCCTCGCACCCGCAGCACGCGCTCGCGGTGCGCGATTACGGCGGTCTCTCGGGTTCGGTGTTCTCGTTCACCGTGCGCGGGGGCCGTCCCGCAGCCGAGCGGTTCTTCGACGCCCTGCGCTTGTTCAGCCGCATGACCAACATCGGCGACACCCGATCCATGGCCCTGCACCCCGCGACCACAACACACCTCGGCTTCACGCAAGAGACGCGCGATCGCCTCGGCATCGGTGACGGCCTCATCCGGTTGTCGATCGGCCTCGAAGACGCCGAAGACCTCATCGCCGACCTCGATCAGGCGCTTCGCGCGGCCAGCTGACGCTCCCGTCACGGAGGGTTCCCGGCGCCCCGGGCTTCGGTGTGCGCACGGCCCGGCATTCGTGCACGCGCCCGGGTTCCCGGCATTCGGCCCCGCCAAACCCCACGAGTGTCCAAAACACGCGGACGGTTTTCGATGTCGTCCGGGTGTCTTGGACACTCAACGGGAAGGGAACGGCACGGCACGAGCCCGCACGTTCATGCACGCCTCACCGGACGAGCCCGCCTTCGCGACGCCCCGTCAGGTGTCGCGCCGCGCCTCCAGGCGCCGGACGCGCGGGATCACCTCGGCGGCGAAGCGCTGCAGCTCGGGCAGGTGCGGCGAGAACTGCAGCAGCAGGGTCGAGACGCCGACGTTCGCGAAGGCGACGATACGTTCCGCCACCTGATCAGGGGTTCCGACGAGATTGGGCCGCAGGCCGCGGTTCGAGACCGAGTACTCCTTGAGGTCGACCTGGGTGTCGAGCTTCGACTTGCTGACGAAGTCCTGGTACGAGCCGTAGGCCGCTCCCCCGCGCACATCGGTGATGCGGTCGATCTCGGCCTGCGCCTCGTCTTCGGTGTCGCGCACGACGGCGTACGCCGCCATTCCGAACGCCTCGAACGGCGTGGCCCCGGCCTCGGCCCGGCGCCGGCGCATGTCGGCGACCTTCGTCTCGAGCTCCTCGAGGGTGCCGCCGTGCGTCAGATACGCGTCGGCGAAGCGCGTGATCGCGTTGCGTCCCGCCTCGCTCTCGCCGCCCGCGTACAGGCGCGGCCGCACCTGCGGCTTCGGCTCGAGGTACGTCCCCTCGGTGCGGTAGTACTCCCCCTCGTATGCGAACGGCGTCTCGGACCACAGGCCGCGCAGCACCTCGACCCACTCGATCGTGCGGGCGTAGCGGTCGTCGTGGGCGCTGAAGAGGCCGTCGTACTGCTTGGCCTCTTCGGTCCACCACGCCGACACGACGTTGAGGGTGAAGCGCCCCCCGCTGATCTCGTCGATGGTCGCCGCCTGCTTGGCGGTGTGGAAGGGATTGTGGAAGCCCGGGCGCACGGCCGCGAGCAGCTCGAGCTTCGAGGTCACGGCGGCGAGTCCCGCGGTCACCGCCCAGGCGTCGAGCGACGGCGCCTCGACGCCCTTGATGTCGTTGAGGTTCAGCTCGGGGATGAGCGTCAGATCGAATCCGCCCTCTTCGGCCGCCCGGGCGATCTCGGCGATGTGGGCGAACGACACGGGTGTCTGCTCGTCGTCGACGTTGCGCAGCCACCCGCCGAAGATGGGGGTCCAGTAGCCGAAACGCACGCGCTGGGGGGAGGTCATGGCTCCATCCTCACCCGGTGGGCGTCGCCCGGCGTCACGGGGCGAAACGGTCCGTCACATGTCGTTGACCGATGACCGAAGCGGTGCGAAGTTTGCCGGGTTCCGATCCGCGAGGAGAACCCCATGACCGACTTTCCGCCCACCCACGAGCCGCTGAAGTTCGCCTACTGGGTGCCCAATGTCAGCGGCGGGCTCGTCATCAGCTCGATCGAACAGCGCACCGACTGGGATTACGACTACAACGTGAAGCTGGCTCGCACGGCCGAGCGGGTCGGGTTCGAGTACGCCCTGAGCCAGGTGCGGTACGCCTCCAGCTATGGCGCCGCGCAGCAGCACGAGTCCACCTCGATCAGCCTGGCTCTGCTGCTGGCCACCGAGAAGCTCAAGGTCATCGCCGCCATCCACCCCGGCATCTGGCATCCGGCCGTCCTGGCGAAGTTCATCAACACGGCGGATCAGTTCTCGCACGGTCGCGCGGCGGTCAACGTCGTCAGCGGGTGGTTCAAGGACGAGTACACCGACCTGGGGCTGGAGTGGCTCGAGCACGACGAGCGGTACGAGCGCGCGGCCGAGTTCATCCAGGTGCTGCGCGGTCTGTGGACGCAGGAGAAGTTCTCGTTCCACGGCACGTACTACGACATCACCGACTTCACCCTGCGCCCGTTCCCGTTCGAGGTGCCCGGGCGGGCGCACCCCGACATCTTCCAGGGCGGCAACTCCACGGCTGCGCGCTTCAACGGCGGTGCGTTCTCGGACTGGTACTTCTCGAACGGCAAGGACTTCGACGGTTTCACCGAGCAGTACGACGACGTCACCCGCGTCGCGGCCGAGCATGGTCGACGCACGCGCTTCGGGCTGAACGGCTTCGTCATCCAGCGCGACAGCCGCGCCGAGGCCGAGGCGCAGTTGCGCGAGATCATCGCCCACGCCGACTCGGGCGCCGTCGAGGGCTTCCGCAAGAGCGTGCAGGAGGCGGGCAATTCCACGGCCGACAAGAAGGGCATGTGGGCGGACTCTTCGCTCGAGGACCTCGTGCAGTACAACGACGGGTTCCGCACCCAGCTGTTCGGAGATGCGCAGCAGATCGCCGAGCGCATCATCGAGTACAAGAAGCGCGGGGTCGATCTCTTCTTGCTCGGCTTCCTGCACTTCCAGGAGGAGCTGGAGCACTTCGGCGAGACGGTGATCCCGATCGTCCGCGAACTCGAGGCGGACCTGGCGCGGACGGGCGATCCGATCGGGGTAGCCGCGCGCTGAGTTTCCGCCGAACGGCTTCCGAGATCGGTCCCGGCGCGCGTATACAGGCCTAGCCTGGGAGTATCGGGGTATTCCACTCCGTGCATACGTCGAGAAGGGGCCGCGCGGCGGCCCGGGAGGGACAGGTCGCATGAGCGGCGCACGCCTCGGATTCTTCACGCGGATTTTGGATGCCGGCACCGACGGCCACCGCTATCGAAAGGCGCTCGAGCAGGTCCGTTCCGCCGATCAGCTCGGATTCGCCTCCCTGTGGGTGGCGCAGCATCACTTCGATCGCGACGAGGGCGGCTTGCCGTCGCCGTTCCCGTTCCTCGCGGCGGCGGCCGTGCAGACCGAGCGCATCGCGCTGGGAACGGGGATCGTGACCCTCCCCATCGACGACCCCGTGCGCGTGGCCGAAGACGCCGCGTTCGTCGACGCCCTGAGCAGCGGGCGCGTGCAGCTGGGCATCGGGACGGGCGGCACACCCTCATCGTTCGCGGCGTTCGAGCGGTCGTCCGACGACCGCCGGGCGATTCAGGCGGCGCACGTCGAGGTGCTGCGCGACGCCTTCGCCGGGCGCGGCATCCGGAACACCGATCTGCGCCTCAACCCCCCGGCACCGCACCTCGGCGGTCGGCTCTGGCAGGCGACGTTCTCGGTCAATGGCGGCCGTCGTGCGGGGGCCGCCGGTGATGGACTGCTGCTCTCGCGCACGCAGCCGCGCGATGACGGTCACGATCTGCACGAGGTGCAGGTGCCGATCGTCGAGGCGTACCTCGCGGCACTCCCCCGCGGTGTCGCTCCGCGTGTGCTGGCGTCACGCACCGCCGTGGTCGTCGACGCCGATCGCCGCGAGGAGGTGTGGGCGGGGGCGGATGCCGGCATCCGGCGCCTCGCGCGTACATTCCTCCAGCGGAATGCCGACGGTGACCTGCGCGATCTGGCGGCGCTCACCAACACCCACCTGGGCACGGTCGACGACGTCGTCGCGTCACTCCACAAAGATCGCACCCTGGAGCTCGCGACCGATGTGGCGTTCCAGGTGCACTCCGTCGATCCGGTCCACGAGGTGACACTCCGGTCGATCGAGCTCCTGGCGACCGAGGTCGCGCCTCAGCTCGGCCTGCGGACGGGCGCCGAGGCTGCGGACGAGCTCCGCGCGCTGGGCACCGCGGCCTGACGACGCCTCATCCCACCCCGTCGAGCATCGCCTTCGACCGCGCCGTCTGCTCGCGTAGCGCGTCGGCCAGGGCGACCACGGCGGGGATGCGCATCGAGTCGGCACGCACGACCATCCAGTAGGGCAGCCGCTCGGTCATCGTCTCGGGCAGCAGACGCTCGAGGTCGGCGTGGCGGTCGGCGACGAAGCACGGGAGCATGCCGATGCCGGCCCCGGCGCGCGTCGCCTCGACCTGCACGAGCACGTTCGTCGAGGTGACCCCGTCGCGCATGCGGGGCACGACGCGGCGGGGCAGATCGAGGGCCTCGACCTGGAGCATCGCGTCGACGAAGTACACGAGGCCGTGCGTCTGCAGCTCGTCCAGATCGCGTGGGCGCCCGTGGCGTTCGAGGTACGAGCGCGAGGCGTACATGCCGAGAGCGTACGAGCCCAGCTCGACGGTCGTCCCGCGCGAGGTCTGGGGCTGCCCGACGACCACTTCGAGATCGAGGCCGGGGCGGTGCAGGGCGGCTCGGCGTTGGGCGGCGACGACCTCGACGACGAGATCCGGATGCCGTTCGCGCAGGCTCGCGATGGCGGGAGCGGCGATGTAGGCGCTGAACCCGTCGGTGGCCGACATGCGGACGACCCCCGACACCGGGTCGGGCTCAACTCCCCCGGCGGCGAGCTGCGACATCGCCGCCTCGATGCGCCCGGCGGTCTCGGCGGCGTGCGCACCCAGTGTCGTGAGCTCCCACCCGCGGCCGGATTGCGCGACGAGCCTGCCGCCCAGGGCCTCCTCGAGGGCGGCGATCCGCCGCGCGACGGTGGTGTGATCGACACCGCGCAGTTGCGCGGCCGCTGTGTACCGACCCGTGCGGGCCACGGCCAACAGCATCAGCAAGTCATCTGCGCGCACGCTTCCGGCATCCATGTGTGCAATTCTGCACAGCGTGGGAGCGGGACTGGGCATTGTCGCGCGCCGCGGACCACCTCAGACTGAGGCGCGGTCGTCACCGTCGACACCGAAGGAGCAGCATGGAACCCCCCACCGCCGCGTCGCGCCGCAGCGCAGACGCCCCCGCCTCGAACCGCATCCGTCGGGTCGTCGCCGCCTCGATGGCCGGCACGGTCGTCGAATGGTACGAATTCTTCCTCTACGCCACGGCCGCGAGCCTGGTCTTCGGCACGTTCTTCTTCCCCTCGTCCGGCTCGCCGCTCGACGGCATCATCGCCGCGTTCGTCACCTACGCTGTCGGCTTCATCGCGCGCCCCCTCGGCGGGATCGTATTCGGCCAGATTGGCGACCGCTTCGGCCGCAAGCCCACGCTGCAGGCCACGATCATCATCGTCGGCGTCGCGACCTTCCTCATGGGCTGCCTGCCCGGCTTCGCGAGCGTCGGCTACTGGGCTCCCGCGATGCTCGTCGCCCTGCGCTTCATCCAGGGCTTCGCGGTCGGCGGGGAGTGGGGCGGCGCCGTGCTGCTCGTGGCCGAGCAGAGCCCCGACCGTCGTCGCGCGTTCTGGTCGAGCTGGCCGCAGGCCGCCGTTCCGGTGGGCAATCTGCTGGCGACCCTCGTGCTGCTGATCACCTCGTTCGTGCTCAGCCCCGCCGCCTTCCTCGACTGGGGCTGGCGCATCGCGTTCTGGCTGTCGGCCGTGATCGTGCTCGTCGGCTTCTGGATCCGCCGCCACGTCGAAGAGGCCCCGATCTTCCTCGAGGCCAAGGCGCAGGTCGAGAAAGAGAAGGCGACGTCGTTCGGTGTCGTCGAGGTGCTGCGCCGCTACCCGAAGGGCGTCGTGCAGGCGATGGGCGTGCGCTTCGCCGAGAACATCGTCTACTACATCGTCGTCAGCTTCTCGATCGTCTACCTGAAGATCGTGCACTCGTACGACACCAGTCAGCTGCTGCTGGCCCTGCTGATCGCCCACATCGTGCACTTCGCCGTGATTCCGCCGCTCGGCCGCCTGTCCGACCGCGTCGGTCGCCGCCCGGTGTACCTCGCAGGGGCCATTCTCAGCGCGACCTGGGCGTTCTTCGCCTTCCCGATGTTCGACACGCTCAACCCCGTGATGATCGTGCTCGCGGTGACGATCGGTCTGATCTTCCACGCCGGGATGTACGCCCCGCAGCCCGCGGTCATGGCCGAGCTGTTCCCGACCCGCATGCGCTACTCGGGCGTCTCGCTGGGCGCGCAGGTCACGGCGATCCTCGCGGGTTCGCTCGCCCCGATCCTGGCGACGCAGTGGCTGCGCGACTTCGGCTCGTGGCTGCCCATCGCGATCTACATCGTCGTGGCGTGCATCGTGACCTCGATCGCCGTGCTGTCGTTGAAGGAGACGCGGGGCATCTCGCTGCGCGACATCGACGCCGCCGACGCCGCACGCACCGCGGCGGCCCCGGCGACGACGGGGGTGAGGGGAGCCCGATGAGCACCGACCTGACCGGCCGCCGCGCCCTCGTCACCGGGGGAGCGAGCGGGATCGGCGAAGCGATCGTCCGCGCCTTCGCCGGCGCCGGGGCCCACGTCACCGTCGCCGACGTGAACGGCGAACAGGCGGAGTGCGTGGCGGCCGAGGTCGGGGGCGAGGCGTGGCACGTCGACCTCTCCGACACTGCGGCCCTGCGCGAGCTGCACCTCGACGTCGACATCCTCGTCAACAACGCCGGCATCCAGCACGTCAGCCCCATCGAGGAGTTCGACCCCGAGCGTTTCTCGTTCATGCTGCGGCTCATGCTCGAGGCCCCGTTCCTGCTGATCCGCGCCGCCCTGCCCGGCATGTACGAGCGCGGGTTCGGGCGGGTGCTGAACGTTTCGAGCGTGCACGGCATCCGCGCCTCGGAGTACAAGTCGGCGTACGTCACCGCCAAGCACGGCCTCGAGGGGCTGTCCAAGACCACCGCGCTCGAGGGCGGCCCGCACGGGGTGACGAGCGTGTGCATCGATCCCGGATACGTGCGCTCGCCGCTGGTCGAGAAGCAGATCGCCGATCAGGCCCGCACGCACGGCATCGCCGAGGGGCAGGTGCTCGAGACGATCCTGTTGAAGGATGCCGCGATCAAGCGCCTCGTCGAGCCCGCGGAGGTCGCCTCTCTCGCCCTATGGTTGGCGGGTCCGGATGCCGCGATGGTCACCGGCTCGAGTTACCTCATGGACGGCGGGTGGTCGGCGCACTGACGGTCGGGGACGCCCCGGGGCCCGCAGCGGGTGAATTCTCTGTTCGCGGTCATCGCGAGAAGGCCTCCCGAACAGGAATATTTCCGCTCCTGGGGGGCTGAACGCCGGAACGCATCCGACGGGAATCGGTACCCGGTGCCGTCTCCGGCGGGTTTCGGTCTCGTAAATATGCGCGGATCGGGTTTACCGTTGACACTTCCCCGGTCAAGGATGTCCGAGGGACTACGGCGCTTGTCGCAGTCGACACTTCACAGCAGAGGTAATTCATGACACTGCACATCAGTGGGCGGGGCCGTCTCGGCCTCGTCATCGGCGCCTTCGGCGCCTCGGCCCTCGTTCTGGCAGGTTGCACGACCACCACCGGAGGCGGCGCCTCCGACGGCGGCTCGACCGACCCCCTCGTCATCGGCACCACCGACAAGATCACCTCGATCGACCCGGCCGGCTCGTACGACAACGGAT